>Ga0209487_1000310_pt1 | contig 44044 bp, 40 predicted proteins | sample Poulit2012_FD_187524 | JGI IMG/M metagenome (GOLD analysis project Ga0209487, IMG submission 187524) | Agricultural soil microbial communities from Georgia to study Nitrogen management - Poultry litter 2012 (SPAdes) (version 2) | ecosystem: Environmental > Terrestrial > Soil > Agricultural land... | reverse complement strand
TGCGGGCGGGCCTATGACCCCAGGTTCTTGTGGTTGTGGCCCAATGCCCGGGTCTCGGTGATGGGCGGGGCCCAAGCAGCTTCGGTGCTGGCCACGGTGAAACGCGACCAGATCGAAGCCGCCGGCAGTTCCTGGAGCGAAGAGGAGGAAGCGGCGTTCAAGGCCCCGATCACCGACCAGTACGAACACCAGGGCAACCCGTACTACGCCACCGCCCGGTTGTGGGACGACGGGGTGATCGAACCGGCCCAGACCCGCACCGTGTTGGCGCTGGCGCTGGATGTCATCAGCCGCACCCCGTTGCCCGAGCCGCGCTTCGGCGTGTTCCGGATGTGAGAGCAATGGAGTTATTTTCTTCGGTGCTCGTGGCGAACCGCGGCGAGATCGCGGTGCGGATCATCACCACCTTGCGAAACTTGGGCATCGGGGCGGTAGCGGTGTTCACCGACGACGACGCCCGGGCGGCCCATGTGCAGGTGGCGGAACGGGCGGTGCGCATCCCGGGTTACCTGGACGGAGAGGCGATCGTGGCCGCCGCGGCGGACACCGGTGCGGGAGCGATCCATCCGGGTTATGGGTTCTTGGCCGAGAACGCTGCCTTCGCCCGGGCCTGTGCCGCGGCGGGGGTCACGTTCATCGGCCCGCCGGCCGGTGCGATCGAGACGATGGGTGACAAGATCGCGGCGCGGGCCGCGGTTACGTCCCGCGGGGTGGCCACCGTGCCCGGGATCGCCGAACCCGGTCTGGACGATGAGGCCCTGATCGCCGGGGCGGGCCAGGTGGGGTTTCCGGTGCTGATCAAACCGGCCGCCGGCGGTGGTGGGAAGGGGATGCACCGGGTCGATGAAGCGGCCGACCTGCCTGCGGCGCTGGCCACCGCCCGGCGGGAAGCGGCGGGGGCGTTCGGGGATGACACCTTGTTCCTGGAACGTTTCGTGGACTCCCCCAGGCACATCGAGGTCCAGGTGCTTGCCGACGCCCACGGGCAGGTGATCCACCTGGGTGAGCGGGAATGCTCCCTGCAGCGCCGCCACCAGAAGGTGGTGGAAGAAGCCCCCTCCCCGCTGCTGACCGAAGAGCAACGCGAGGCCTACGGGCAGGCGGCGATCGCCACCGCCCGGTCGGTGGGGTACGTGGGGGCGGGCACGGTGGAGTTCATCGTCTCGGCCCACCAACCCGATGAGCCGTACTTCATGGAGATGAACACCCGGCTGCAGGTGGAGCACCCGGTCACCGAGATGATCACTGGCATCGACCTGGTGGCCGAGCAGATCCATATCGCCGCCGGGGGGCCGCTGCGGATTCGGCAGCAGGACGTTGACCTGACCGGTCACGCGATCGAGGCGCGGGTGTACGCCGAGGACCCCGCCGCGGGGTTCCTGCCCACCGGCGGGCAGGTGCTGCAGGCCCGCTTCCCCGCTTCGCCGGGTCTGCGGGTGGACCACGCCGTACACCCCGGCATGACGATCGGCAGCACCTATGACCCGATGATCGCCAAGGTCATCGCCCACGCCCCCACCCGCACCGGCGCCCTGGACCACCTGGACCGGGCACTGGCACACACCAGCATCCTGGGGGTTGGCACGAACATCGCTTTCCTGCGGGCGCTGCTGGCCGATGAGCGAGTACGCGCCGGGGAGTTGGACACCGGCTTGATCGAACGCCACAGCGCGGAACTGGTCAATCACTCCCCTACCGCAGCCGACTACGCGGTCGCTGCGTTGGTGCACTGGCACGCCGCACACCGGGAGGCCACCAGCCGTTGGCACGCGCCCTCCGGCTGGCGCCTTTCCGGCCAGGCACCGTATGTGGTGCGGTTCGCCGGCACCCCGGGGCAGGTGGTCACGGTCGCGCTGACCGGCACCCCCGACGATGCACTCGCCCAGATCGATGGCACTTCGATCCGGCTTGGCATGGGCGACGACGCGGTGGTCGTGGACGGGCAACACCGGCCTTTGCGGTGGCATGTGGGCAAAGGGGAGACCTGGATCAACCACGGCACCGGCGACCGCCTCTTCCATCGGCACTCCCCCGCCCGCGATAGCGGAACGTCCGCGGCCACGCCCACCCTGGACTCCCCGATGCCGGGCACGGTGGTGGCGGTACTGGCCACTGACGGCGCCCACGTCGAAGCCGGCGAGGCGGTCGTGGCGGTGGAGGCGATGAAGATGGAACACCTGCTGCGCGCTCCCGCGGCGGGAACCGTGCGGGTCCACGTGCGCACCGGGCAGACCGTCGCCCGCGGAGAGCAATTAGCACGGGTGGAACCGGCCGAGGGGCCTGACCAGCAACGACCCGACCACAAGCACGACCAACACAGCGACCACGGACACGGCGATCAACGACACGGCGACCAGGGACATGGCGATGAAGAACACGGTCGCCAGGGCCTTAGCCGCCAGGGCCGCCAGGAGCCTACGGCCAACATCGTGGAGGCACACCATGGCTGAGAAGCACGCCGACCACCCGCCCCGGTTCACCCAACGGGGCCTGTACGCCAATGAGATGCAAGTGGGCGCGGTCTATGAGCACCGGCCCGGGCGCACCGTGACCGAGGCGGACAACACCCTGTTCTCCACGATGACGATGAACCCCCAGGCCCTGCACCTGGACGCCGCATTCAGCCAGACCACCGAATTCGGCCAGCGCCTGGTCAACTCCATGTTCACCCTGGCCACCCTCATCGGCGCCTCGGTCTCCCACCTGACCCAAGGCACCCTGGTAGCCAACCTGGGCTTCACCGAGGTGACCTTTCCCCACCCGCTGTTCCACGGCGACACCCTCTACTCCGAAACCGAAGTGACAAACATCCGCCCCTCCCGCTCCCGACCCGGTCAGGCGATCGTGACCTTCACCCACACCGGGCACAACCAACACGGGGACGTGGTGGCCCGGGCCGTGCGCAGCGCACTGATGTACCAGGAGGCCCCGTGAACCACACCAGCCACCACCCCAGCACACACCACGCCAGCACACAGGACGGGCACGCCCATGGCAGCCATCTGGAGGCGTTCACCTTGGGCCCGGCGATCCTGTTCTGTCCCGGGGACCGTCCCGACCGGTTCGCCAAGGCCGCCGACCGGGCCGACGCCGTCATCCTCGACCTGGAGGACGCGGTGGCTCCCGAAGCCAAACACGCCGCACGCACCGCAGTGGCAGCCGCCCAGTTCGACCCGACACGCACCATCGTGCGCATCAACGCCCGCACCACAGCTGACTTCCACACCGATCTGAGCGCGCTGAGCAGCACCGGGGTGCGGTACGTGATGCTCCCCAAGGCCGAACACCCCGACGACGTCACCGCCGTCATCGCCGCCCTGCCCGCGGTCTCGGTGGTGCCCCTATGCGAAACCGCCCGCGGAGTGCTCAGCGCACCGGACCTGGCCGCCCACCCCGGCGTGGTCGCGCTCATGTGGGGCGCAGAGGACCTGGTCGCCTCCCTGGGAGGAACCTCCAGCAGGAAACCGGACGGTCGCTATCGGGACGTGGCCCGCCACGCCCGCTCCACCGTGCTACTCGCCGCCGGCGCCCACGGCAAAGCCGCGATCGACGCCGTCCACACCGACATCACCGACGCCGCCGGCCAACGCGCCGAAGCGCTCGACGCCGCCGCCAGCGGCTTCACCGCCACCGCATGCATCCACCCCGGGCAAGTCGCCGCGATCCGCTCCGCCTACACCCCCAGCACCAACGACCTCCAATGGGCGCGCCGGGTGCTGGCCGCCGCGGACGAAGCAGGAACCGGCGTGTTTCGATTCGAAGGCGCCATGGTCGACGAACCCATCCTGCGCCACGCCAGACTCCTCATCAGCCGCGCCTGAGCGCTCCAAGGTCCCGGCGTGCTTGCATGCGAGGCCCCGGCGCCCGAGGCGCTGCGAAGGCGGCCGGCGGCAGGCCGGGAAAGTCGAGTGGCGCCGGCCCACCCCTTCCCCCGTCGTTTGCCGGCTCTGGGCTCACAGGTCCAGGTAGCCGTCCAGTCCCACGGTCAGCCCAGGGTGTTCGGCCACTTCTCGGATCCCGAGCAGCACGCCGGGCATGAAGGAGGCTCGGTCGAAGGAGTCGGTACGAATCGTCAGTTGCTCTCCGGGATTACCGAGCAGGATTTCCTCGTGGGCCACCAACCCGCGCAGTCGCACTGAGTGCACGTGGACACCGTTGACGACGGCGCCCCGGGCACCGTCCAGACTGGACTGGGTGGCGTCGGGGGCCGCTTCCAGACCGGCCTCGGCGCGTGCGGCAGCAATGTGTTGGGCGGTGTGCACCGCGGTACCCGAAGGCGCGTCGACCTTGTTCGGGTGGTGCAGTTCGATCACCTCGGCGGATTCGAAGTACCGCGCGGCCTGTGCAGCGAATTGCATCGCTAGCACCGCCGAGAGCGCGAAGTTCGGCGCGATCAGCACCCCGATGTCCGGGCGCTGCGCGAGGTGGTCGCGAACCCGGCCCAGGGACTCCTCCGTCCAGCCGGTGGTGCCGACGACGGCGTGGATGCCGGCGTCGATCAGCGCGTGCACGTTGGCCTCGGTGGCATCGGGAACGGTGAAGTCCACCGCGACCTGGGCGGTGCCGGGATCAAGCGCGCTCACGTCGTCACCATGATCCAACCGGGCGGCCAGCGCCAGGTCTGCTGCGCCGTCGACTGCTTCACATACGGTGGCCCCCATTCGGCCGGCGGCACCGAGCACGGCTACCGAGATCGTCTCACTCATGGTGGCCACTGTACTGAGGGTCATCCTCACCGCCGGCGAAGGCAGGCGAGCGGGTCAACCTCGGGTCAGATCGATCCAGTACCTGCGCATCGGAACAGTCGCGGGGCCTGCACTGCGCACGTCCTCCAGCACTCCACCGCACTTGGTGATCACCCGCGCGGACGCCTCGTTGCCGTCCTCGCACACCAGCAGCGCGCGGTTCAGACCATCCTGGCGCAGCAGATCCAGGGAGCGGGTGAGGATGGCGGTGGCCAGCCCGCGCCCCCGATAGGCGGGGCGCACCGCGTAACCGATGTGGCCGCCGAAGTTCACCAAGCCCTCGGTGAGTTCATGCCGAATCGAGGTGCGACCCACGACCGTCTCCCCGAGCAGAGCGAGCAGGTATGTCGCGCGCACCCGTCCCGGCGGTAGATGGACCCCCCGTCGTTCGTCGTCAATCTGCCGCAGTACATCCGACCAGTCTCGTTCGACCTCCCAGATGAACGGGAAGTTCTCCGCCGCCAACTCCTCCGAAGCGGCGCGGACCTGCGACTCGTCCTGTGGTTCCGGTGGTCGCAAGATGAGTTCGGCCGGTTCCACCATCGTGGCGAGGTTAACCGTTACCCGAGTGGTGGGCGAGCCGTGGCGACCTGGCCTCTGGCACAGGCCCAGCGCGGGCCCTTGATCAAGCGCGAACCCCGGTGAGATGCGCCAATGTGGGCCCGGCGACGTCTTCGGAGAACGGTCCCACCACTACCAGGTGACGAGGTTCGGCCAACAGGTCGGCGGCCAGATCGCGTACCTGGTCCGCGGTCACGGCCTGGACCTTGTCGAGGGTCTCATCGATCAGGTTGAGTTCACCCAAGGAGATCTCCGCTCGGCCCAGGCGAGCCATGCGCGATCCGGAATCCTCCAGCCCGAGCACCATTCCCCCGCTGATCTGACCAATAGCGCGGCGTAACTCCTCGTCGGTAATGCCCTCGGAGGCGACCGCGTCCCACTCGGCCTGCAGCAGTTCGGTGACCTGGTCCACCCGGCTGGGCGTACAGCCCGCGTACAGACCGAAAGCGCCGGTCTCGGTGTACCCCTGGGCGAAGGAGTAGGTGGAGTATGCCAGTCCCCGCTTCTCACGGATTTCCTGGAACAGCCGCGAACTCATCGACCCGCCCAGCACGGCGTTCAGCACGGCTAGGACGTACCTGCGTGCGTCGCCCGCGGCCGGGCCGAGTCCGCCCAGAATCACATGTGCTTGCTCGGTGCTACGCCGCACCGTGGTCGCGGAGCCGGTCGTGGGAATGTCGGAGGTGTTTCCCGCGTGCCGTCGCGGGACCGGCGCGACCCCTTCGCTCGTGACCCAACCGCCGGCGCGCACCGCACTGAGCACCTGCTCGCAGACGTCGTCATGATCGACTGATCCGGCGGCGGTGATGACCAGTTCGGGCGGGGTGTAGGTGCGGCGGTAGTGCTCCAGGACCGCGTGGTGCGGCAGGTTTCGGATGGTCTCCGCGGTGCCGCCGATCGGGCGTCCCAGAGGATGTGTTCCGAACACCGACGCGGCGAAGGTCTCGTGCGCCACGTCGAGGGGATCGTCCTCGTTCATGGCCAACTCTTCCAGGATCACGCCGCGTTCGTTCTCGAACTCCTGTTCATCGAGTACCGCGGAGGTGACCATGTCCAGGATGACGTCGGTGGCCATCGCCATGTCGGCGTCCAGCACCCTGGCGAAGTAGCAGGTGTACTCCTTGGCGGTGGCTGCGTTTGCCTCACCGCCGACCGCGTCGAACGCGGCAGAGATGTCCAGGGCGGATCGACGCGGTGTGCCCTTGAACAGCAGATGCTCCAGGAAGTGGGTGGAGCCCAGGTGGTCGGTGTGCTCGTCCCGGGAGCCGACGGCGAGCCAGGCGCCCAGGGCAGCCGAGCGTTGGCCGGGTACCGACTCGGTCAGCACCCGGATGCCTCCGGGAAGCACCGAGCGGCGCACCACGGCACCTGAGTCCCCTTGTAGGTGGACCTCGGCGCCGGGTGCGCCGCCCGGAGCGAGAATCAGTTCCGGCATGCTCAGCCCTGGTCGGGCTTGCTCCCGGATTCCTCGCCGTTCTCGTCCTCCTCGACCACAGCGTGCAGGGACAGTTTGCCGCGCGGGTCGATCTCGGCCAGTTCGACCTGGATCTTCTGGCCCACGCCGAGCACGTCCTCCACCGAGTCGATGCGCTTGCCACCGACCAGACGGCGTACCTGCGAGATGTGCAGCAGCCCGTCCTTGCCCGGGGTCAGGGAGACGAACGCCCCGAAGGAGGTGATCTTCACCACGGTTCCGATGAACCGTTCGCCAACCTCGGGCATCTGCGGGTTGGCGATCGCGTTGATCGCCTGGCGGGCCGCTTCCGCCGAGGGGCCGTCCACGGCGCCGATGAACACGGTGCCGTCGTCCTCGATGCTGATCTCGGCGCCGGTGTCCTCCTGGATCTGGTTGATCATCTTGCCCTTGGGGCCGATGACCTCACCGATCTTGTCCACCGGGACGTTGACGGTGATGATCCGCGGCGCGGTGGGTGCCATCTCATCGGGGGTGTCGATGGCTTCGGCCATGACGTCCAGGATGTGCAGCCGTGCCTGCCGGGCCTGGGTCAGCGCACCGGAGAGCACGGAGGCGGGAATGCCGTCCAACTTGGTGTCCAACTGAATGGCGGTGATGAACTCCTTGGTACCGGCCACCTTGAAGTCCATGTCACCAAAGGCGTCCTCGGCCCCGAGGATGTCGGTCAACGCCGCATAGCGGGTTTCGCCGTCGACGGTGTCGGAGACCAGTCCCATCGCAATCCCGGCGACCGGGGCACGCAACGGCACACCGGCGTTCAGCAGCGACAGGGTGGAGGCGCACACCGAACCCATCGAGGTGGATCCGTTGGAGCTAAGGGCCTCCGAGACCTGCCGGATGGCATAGGGGAACTCTTCGCGGGTGGGCAGCACCGGCACGATCGCCCGCTCGGCCAGGGCGCCGTGGCCCACCTCGCGGCGCTTGGGGCTGCCAACCCGCCCGGTCTCGCCGGTGGAGTACGGCGGGAAGTTGTAGTTGTGCATGTACCGCTTGCGCGTTTCCGGGGACAGCGTGTCCAACTGCTGTTCCATCTTCAGCATGTTCAGCGTGGTCACGCCCAGGATTTGGGTCTCCCCACGCTCGAACAGTGCGGACCCGTGCACCCGCGGCACCACTTCCACCTCAGCGGACAGGGTGCGGATGTCCTCCAGCCCGCGGCCGTCGATCCGGAATCCGTCGGTGAGGATCCGGCGGCGGATGATGTCCTTGGTCAGTTCGCGGAACGCGGCGCCCAGTTCCTTCTCGCGGCCTTCGAAGTCCGCCTGCAGGGCCGCCACGGTCTCATCGCGCACCTCGTCGATGCGGTTCTCCCGGTCCGCCTTGCCGGCGATCGACAGGGCCTCCTCCAGGGCGGTGGTCGCCTTGTCCTGGACCGCTTGCAGCGCGTCGTCGGCGAAGTCGGGGAAGAGCGGGAACTCCTGGGTTTCCTTCGCGGAACGCTCGGCGAGGGACTTCTGCGCGCGTGCCAGTTGCCCGATGAAGGGCTTGGCAGCCTCCAGGCCTTCCGCCACGACGTCCTCGGTGGGGGCGGTGGCGCCGGAGTCCTTGATCAGGCTCCAGGCCTCGTCAGTCGCCTCCGCCTCGATCATGGCGATCGCCACGTCCTCGTTGCCTTCGGCGTCGGTGACCAACCGGCCGGCCACGACCATCGCGAAGACCGCCTGCTCCAACTCGGAGTAGCGCGGGAAGGCGACCCACTGGTCGCCGATCAGGGCGACCCGCACCGCCCCAACGGGGCCGGAGAACGGCAGACCGGACAGTTGGGTGGACAGTGAGGCGGCGTTGATGGCCAGCACGTCGTAACTGTCATCGGGGTGGATTGCGAGCACGGTCTCCACGATCTGCACCTCGTTGCGCAACCCCTTGACGAACAGGGGGCGCAGGGGGCGGTCGATCAGCCGGCAGGCGAGGATGGCTTCGGTCGAGGGGCGGCCTTCGCGGCGGAAGAACGATCCGGGGATCTTTCCGGCGGCGTACTGGCGCTCCTCCACGTCCACAGTGAGCGGGAAGAAGTCGAAGTGCTCCTTGGGGTGCCGCCCTGCGGTGGTGGTGGACAGCACCATGGTGTCCTCATCCAGGTAGGCGGCTACGGAGCCGCCGGCCTGCTTGGCCAACCGCCCGGTCTCGAGCCGGATCGTGCGCGTTCCGTGCGACCCGTTGTCGATGACGGTTTCTTCAAATTGAATCTCGGGACCCTCCATGGGTTCCCTCCTTCGGGTGTTGCCCGGGGCCCGGAGGTCATCGATCGAGGCCCACGGAGCCCGCTCCGGAGGCCACTACCGAGGACCGTCGAGGACCCGGTGGGTAGTTCAGGGTCTATTCAGTTGTGTACACACACTGAACCGGTCCGGACGCATTCATGTCCGGACCGGTTCAAGGCGCTATCGGCGCAAGCCGAGACGTTCGATCAGGGAGCGGTACCGCTGGATGTCGGTCTCCTGCAGGTAGTTCAGCAGCCGGCGGCGCTGGCCCACCAGCAGGAGCAGACCCCGGCGGGAATGGTGGTCGTGCTTGTGCTCCTTGAAGTGTTCGGTCAGATCCGCGATTCGGCGCGAGAGCAACGCGACCTGGACCTCAGGGGATCCGGTGTCGCCCTCGTGCGTGGCGAAATCGGAAATAATCTGCTTCTTAACAGCGGCATCGAGGGCCACAGGCGTCTCCTTCTAAGGGTCGTTGCGCGGAGCTCGGGGCAGGTTCACCCGGGCATGGGGCAACCGCGGCCGATCTGACGGCAGCGTCCAGAGTACCACTGCGGCCGGTCGGAGAGGGACGCACGTGGCGGTGATCACGGCCACCACATCCGCCCTGGTTCCGACCTCGAGCCGGGTTCGGGCATCGAGCCGGGTTCGGGCATCGAATTGAGTTCACCCGACCCGGTACCGGTCAGGACCCGGGCGTGTGGAGTTGTTCCGGTGTGGGGTCGGCAGGTTCGGGCACGCCGAGGCGCGCGGCGGCGTCGCGCACGTCCTGGCGCATCTGTCGCACCAGCGCATCGACGTCGTCGAAGCGGATCGTGGGGCGCAACAGGTGGGTGAACTCCACCACCACCTCTTCGTGGTAGAGGTCCAGGTCCCAGCGGCCGAGCACGTGCGCCTCCACCTGACGCAGCAGGCCGTCGAAGGTGGGGTTGGTGCCCACCGAGATGGCAGCGGGCAGACGGTGCTCGCCCGAGGTGCCGGGACGGCGCACCAGCCACCCCGCGTAGACGCCGTCCGCCGGAACGGCGCCGGTGGCGTCGGTGTGCAGATTGGCGGTCGGAAAGCCCAGGTCTCGGCCTCGTGCGTGTCCGCGGACCACCTCACCGCGCATCCGGTGAGGGCGCCCCAAGACGTCTGCGGCAGCCTCCACATTTCCCGCGGCGAGTAACTCGCGCACCCAGGTGGAGGACCACCGTCGCTGCCCGGGGTCGGCGGCGTCGTGAACCAGATGCACGTCGAACCCGTACTTCAGCCCCAACTCCGCCATGGTGTCGCGGTCGCCGGCGTTATCGCGTCCGAATCGCACATCGGCGCCGACGACGACGGCACGCACTTTGAGTGCATCCACCAGGTAACGCCGCACGAACGTCTCCGGATCCTGTTGGGCGAACTCCAACGTGTACTCCGCCACGAGCGTGGCATCCAGCCCTTGTTCGGCGAGCAGGTCGAGTTTGTCGCTCAGACCGGTGAGGAGTTCCGGAGCGCTCTCGCGCCGGTGCACGTGGGCGGGGTGCGGGTGGAACGTCAACGCGACGGCAGTGGCCTCATACGATCTGGCCGCTCGCACGGCGGCATCCACGACCGCCGCATGCCCGCGGTGCACGCCGTCGAAGTTCCCGATGGTCACCACGGTGGCCTGCAGGCTCGCAGGTATCGCCTCGATCCCGTCCCAACGTTGCACCCCGGCTCCCTTCTGCGGTCCGTTGCTGAACCGGTGCGAGGCTAGCCTGCCACCCCCGGCGCCCGCCAGCCTGCCATTCCCCCGGGCCCGAGAGCCCGACTGGCTGTTGCGCTCCTACGCTCAGCGATCATCGCCCGTCGGGCCCTGGGTGCGCCACCTGCCCGGAGTAGGTACTGCGGTGTACATCATCGCCTGATCCCAGGCCCAGTTGCTGCCACCACGCATCCAGTTCGGCGTTGTCGTGGTCGCGGGCGAAATCGGTGTACTTCTCCAGGGAGTGCACCCCGCCAAGCCAGGTACCCCGAATGTTGATGGCGTTGTCCGGGGCGCCGCCGGCGTAAGTGACCGGATCCAGCCGGTTGCGCAGGCTGACCACGTTGATGTGCTCGGGTACCTCGAACTGCCCGCCGCCCGCTCCGGCGCCGACTACGGAATGAATGTTGTAGCGCGCCAACACGTAGGGGTCTGCCGCCATGTCCAACTGGGTCTTGGCGCTTTGGGAATGGCCCACCAGCACCACGGGCGTCTGGGAGTCGACGCCGTGGGCTTGCAGCGCTTGCAACATCGCGACCCGGTTAGCGTTGTCCCGCCCCAGGGCGCTGGCCACCGCGGCACTGCCGTCGTTCGTGCTGGTTCCCGGGCTGAGCGACCAGTCCTGAGTTCCGGCGGCGTAGACGAAGGCGGTGCGCGTGCCATCGGCGCTCGTGACGCTCTCCACGATCACCCCGCCCGGGACCTGGTAAGCCTCCTGCACGCGTTCCATCATCTCCGCCACGTCCTGGGGCGGACTCGTGGGTTGAGTGCTGGGGACTTCGGTGATGTAGGTGCGGGCGGCCCGGGCGTCGGCGGCACCAGTGATGGCATCAAGGGCCCGAGGGCCACCGATCGAGCCCAGCGCAGCACCGATCGGGCCGCCGGCAAGCCCGAGCCCCCAGCCGATCAGGGCAGAACGCACCCGGGCCCATCGTGATTCGCGGCGCTCGGCGCGGTCCCGGTCTACGGTTGCGCCAACCTCGCCGCGCGGGACGGGCGACGCTACGGCGGCACCGGGAACATCGCTGCTCACCCGTTCTTGCTCATCGGCCTCGCGGTTCACGTGCGCTGCGGCGGCTTCCATCGCGCTGACTACCTGGATGAGCGCCGGCGCGTGCTGCTGGTGCCAATCCGTGCGGGTCCTGGTGGCGTCGGGCCCGTGCCAGGAGAGCCCGTCCAGGGCAGCGGTGAGATGTTCGCGGGTTGACTGCAGGGTTGCCCCGGCGTGGGTGCATCCGGCGGCGAAGTCGCGCAGCGCTTGGATGTCGGCACCGTGGCTCACCGGAGCGTCGACAGCGTCGGCGGGGTTGGTGGTGCTCATCGGCCGATCGCCTCCGAGATCGCCTCGCGCAACCGCGCCGCCAGGGCCGGTGCAGCGTCGTCGTCACCGCTCCGGTGGTCCGTAGCGGGGATGACCCGCTCGCTGGGGGTTCCGGTAGCGGGCAGGCCGACCACATGCACGTGCACCTGCGCGTCGGTTTCCATCATGGAGGTCAAGTGGTCGCAGATACCGGCGGTGACCCCCGCGATGTCGGCATCCACCCGAAGCGTCGCGATCTCCTGCGCGCCGTCGCCGAGTGCGGCCAGGAGCAGAGTGTGCTCCGGGCCGATGACGATGGTGGCGGCCGCAGCGTCGGGCGTGCCGATCCGCAGCCAGCACATCGCTGCGGTGAGGGTGTCGCCCACGGCGATGGCCTGGGCAGCGGGCAGTTCGATGCCGTGCCGCACCTGCCACAGACCCCGGTCGGCCAGGGAGTTCCGCCCGTCCGAACCCGGTTCGATGCTGATCCCCAATCCCTGGCGGGAGATGTCGGCGGCCCTGGTGTCTCGCAGGGCCAACAGCACGGCCAATTCGGCGCCGGACAGGCGCAGAGCGGGTACTTCGCGGGGAGCGGGCTGCGCACCTGGAGGGTCCTGGACCCGGTCGGAGGGCCGGGGGCCGGCAGCCGCGTCGTCGATAGAGGTCATGGGCGGGACGCTACGGTCCGCGCACCCGAGCAGCCAGGCCCGACAGGGTGGAAGGTTCCGGCTTGTGCGGGGCCGCCCCGCCGGCTCAAGCGGGGTCGAACACCAGCACGGGGCGCCACTGGCCCCCGCGGCGCTGCAGCAGGCCGATGACCCGCCCGTCGGGGTGTGCCGCCGCCACCGGCGCCGGGTTGGCGTCCGCTGCGGGCGTGCCAGTTGCGGAGTCTGCCCCGGCTCCGGGCGCGCCAGTTGCGGAGTCGGCCGCGGCTCCGGGCGCGACGGCTGAGGAGTCGGCCCTCGCCCCGTCAGCGGTCGCGGGCATGGTGCGGGAGGAGGACGGTGCGGGACCGGGTGCTTCGATCCCCTGCCCGTAGCGCACCGCGCGGGCCTGCGCCTCGTTGAGGTCGAGCACCTCGAACAGTGCCTTGCATACCGGCGTGAGCCCGTGGATGCGCAGGTCCTCGGTTCCCTCGGACACCGCACCCAAGTCCTGGGCGTCGGCCACGGGCAGGGGTCCCACGCGGGTGCGGCGCAGCACCGTCAAGTGCCCACCGGTGCCCAGGGCCTCCCCCAGGTCGCGGGCCAGGGCGCGGATGTAGGTACCCGAGGAACACACCACACGCACCGGCACGTCCAGCACCGGGGTACCGTCCTCAGCCCGGCCGGGTTGGAACGGCCCGGTGGTCTCGAAAGTCTCCACGTGCACCGGGCGCGCTTTGAGGTCCACCTGCTCGCCGGCGCGCACCCGCGCATAAGCACGTTCGCCGTCGACCTTGATGGCCGATACCGCGCTGGGCACCTGCTCGATCGCCCCAGTCAGCGCCGCCATCTGCTCGGGTAACCGCTGTTCGGTGTCCGCATGTACCCCGGCGCGCGCGCGGACCTGCCCCTCGGCGTCGTCGGTGGTGGTGCTCTGCCCGAGGCGGATGGTGGCGGTGTACTCCTTGTCCGCGCCCACCAGGTAGGTGAGCAGCCTCGTGGCGCGGTTCACGCCTAACACCAGCAACCCGGTGGCCATCGGGTCCAGCGTGCCGGCGTGCCCGACCTTGCGGGTTCCGGCCAATCGGCGCACCCGGGCCACTACGTCATGGCTGGTCCATCCGGCGGGTTTGTCGATCAGGACCAGGCCGTGGCCGGACGGGTCAGTCCTGGGGTGGTTCATCGGCGGTGGGGACCGACTCCTGGGGCGCAGACTCCTGGACGGGTCGGCGATACGGGTCCGGCTCCCCGGCGTAGGCGGCGCCTGCGCGCCGGCGTGCCAGTTCGGCGTCCCGGGCCGCGGCCTCCCGCAGCGCCTGCTCCATGTGTGCGGCGGTGTCCGGCAGCGCGTCCGGCACGAACTCGATGCTCGGAGTGAGCCGGATCCCGACCTGCCGGCCGACCTCGGAGCGGATGAGGCCGCGCGCTGATTCCAGCGCCGCGGCGCTGGATTCCCGGTCGGCGTTCTCCCCGAGCACGGTGTAGAAGACCGTGGCGTGCTGGAGGTCTCCGGTTACGCGGACGTCGGTGACGGTGACGAATCCCAGGCGGGGATCCTTGATCCGGGTATCCAGCATGGTTGCCACGACCTGATGGATGCGGTCGGCGACCTTGCGGGTACGGGGGTTGTCGGTCATGGTGCTCCTGCAGGCGAACAGTGGGTGCAGATCATCGGTGTTCGGGCCCCGGAGCGGCGCCTGCGACGTGGTGCGCAGGCGCCGCCCGGATCCGACGATGATCAGTCGCGGGGCTTCTCCCGCATCTCGAAGGTTTCGATGATGTCACCCTCGGCGATATCCTTCGCGCCCAGGCCGATACCACATTCGAAGCCCTCGCGGACCTCGGTGACATCGTCCTTCTCCCGGCGCAGGGACTGGATCGTGAGGTCATCGGCGACGACGACGCCGTCACGCAGCAGCCGCGCCTTGGCGTTGCGGCGGATGATGCCGGAGCGCACGATCGAACCGGCGATGTTGCCCGCCCGGGAGGAACGGAAGATCTGCCGGATCTCGGCGGTGCCGAGTTGGACCTCTTCGAACTCGGGCTTGAGCATGCCCTTCAGGGCCCGCTCGACGTCCTCGATCGCGGAGTAGATGACCGAGTAGTACTTGATCTCCACCCCTTCGCGGTCGGCGAGTTCGGCCACACCGGCCGCCGGGCGCACGTTGAACCCGAGGATCACCGCGTTGTCCACGGTGGCCAGGTTCACGTCGTTCTGCGTGATCGCACCCACCCCGCGGTGGATGATCCGCAGGTCGACCTCGTCGCCCACGTCGATCTTCAGCAGTGCATCCTCCAGTGCTTCCACGGCACCGGAGACGTCGCCCTTGATAACCAGGTTGAGGGTTTCGACCTTGCCCTGCTCCAGCGCCTGAGTGAACTCCTCCAGGGAGATCCGCTTACGGCGCTTGGCCAGCGTCGCGGCCCGTTCGGCGGCTTCCCGCTTGTCGGCGATCTGCCGAGCCGTGCGGTCGTCGGGGGCCACCAGGAAGGTGTCCCCGGCGCGCGGCACCGAGGTCAGGCCGAGCACCTGCACCGGTTGGGCCGGCAAGGCCACATCGAGTGCTTCACCGTGGTCGTCGAACATGGCACGCACCCGCCCGTAGGCGGTGCCGGCCACGATCGCGTCTCCCACGGCCAGGGTTCCGGACTGCACCAGCACGGTGGCCACCGCACCGCGGCCGCGGTCGAGTTTGGCCTCGATCGCCACCCCGCGAGCGTCCTTATCCGGGTTGGCGCGCAGGTCCAGAGCCGCGTCGGCGGTCAACAACACCGCTTCGAGCAGGTCATCGATACCCACGCCGTCGCGCGCGGAGACCTCCACGAACATGGTGTCACCGCCGTACTCCTCGGCCACCAGGTTGTACTCGGTGAGTTGGGAACGGACCTTGTCCGGGTTCGCCTCGGGCAGGTCCACCTTGTTCACCGCGACCACGATCGGCACACCGGCCGCCTGGGCATGGTTGATGGCCTCCACCGTCTGCGGCATTACACCGTCGTCGGCGGCCACCACGAGGATTGCGATGTCGGTGACCTCGGCACCACGGGCACGCATGGCGGTGAACGCCTCGTGACCGGGGGTGTCGATGAAGGTCAGCGCCCGGTTCTCGTCCTCGTGCTCGGCGTGCACCTGGTAGGCACCGATGTGCTGGGTGATGCCGCCGGCCTCGGTCTCCTGGTGCTCGGTCTGCCGGATGGCGTTGAGCAACCGGGTCTTACCGTGGTCGACGTGACCCATCACGGTCACTACCGGGGGCCGTGCTTCGAGGTCTTCGTCGCTCTCGGCCTCTTCCTCACCCTTCAAGTCGATGTCGAAGGACTCGAGCAGTTCGCGGTCCTCCTCCTCCGGGGAGACCACCTCGACGACGTAACCCAACTCCGCCCCCAGGGTGGCGAAGGTGTCCTCATCGAGGGATTGGGTGGCGGTAGCCATCTCCCCCAGGTGGAACAACACCGTGACCAGGGCCGCCGGGTTGGCGTCGATCCGGTCGGCGAAGTCGCTCAGCGAAGCACCCGCGCGGATCCGCACGACCGTATTGCCATCACCACGGGGTACCTGCACGCCGCCCGGGGTGGGCGCACCTTGCTGCTCGAACTCCTGCCGCTTGGCGCGCTTGGACTTGCGGCTGCGAGCCGGACGCCCACCGCCGCGGCCGAATGCACCCTGGGTCGCGCCGCGGCCACCGCGGCCACGCGGGCCACCGAAACCGCCACGCGGGCCGCCGCGGCCACCGGGACCACCGGGACCACCAGGTCCGCCGGGCCCGCCACGTTGGCCGCCACGGCCACGAGCCGGAGCGCCGGGGCGCCCGACGGCGCTGCGTCCGGGCATCATCTGCGGCGAGGGGCGTGGACCACCACGGGTCCCGGCTCCCGCGCCGCTACCGGAACGCTGGCCGCCGCCGGAACGGGGGCCGGGGCGCGGGCCACCGGTGCCGCCCGGGCGCGGCATGCCCTGGGACGGTGCGAACGGGTTGTTTCCCGGACGAGGAGCTCCACCGCCGGGACGAGGTCCGGGCCGGGGGCCTGGGCGCGGGCCGCCACTGCCGCCTGGGCGCGGCATGCCCTGAGATGGGGCGAACGGGTTGTTCCCCGGCCGAGCGCCCGGCTTGGGGCCGGGGCGGGGCGGGGACGGCTTCTTGGCCGCCGGTGCCTCCGGCTTGGGAGCCTCGGGCTCCTCCTGCTTCGGCTCGGCCGGCTTGGGTTGAGCCTGCTTCGGGGTCGGTTTCGCCTCCGGCTCGGGGGCCTCGGGGGCCGGTTCGGGCGCCGCCTCCGGCTTCGGAGCAGCCTTGGGCTTCGGCGTCTTCTTCGCCGCAGGCTTCTTCTTGGGTTCCTCCTCCTTGGCCTCCGGTGGAGGCGGGGGGAAGGCTTCGCGCAGTCGTCGCTGCACGGGGGGTTCGATCGTGGACGATGCCGACTTGACGAATTCACCGAGTTCACTCAGTTTCGCCATGACGGACTTACTGTCGACGCCGAGCTCCTTGGCGAGCTCGTGGACGCGGACCTTTGCCACTTCTCTCCTGTCCTCGGCCCGCCCCAGGACAGGGTGGACCGCTGTTAGTGGTTCGTACTCATCGCTGGGGACTCATCGGGTTCCCATAATGTGTCGACCCGCTCTCTGTTCGGTGATCAACGGTTTCCCATGTACGGCGAACCATTCCTTGACGGTTTCCAGATGCACCGGTTCGGGTAGTCGCAGTGCTCGGGAAATCGCTCGCCGTTGCATGGCTCGGTCCAGGCAACCAGAGTGCACATGCACCCAGCAACCCCGACCCGGGGCGCGCGCCGCTGGATCGACGACGACGGTCGGAACCGCTGCCGCACGATCCTGCACCAGGCGCACCAAGTCAGACCGTGGGGCCTTCTTCCGGCATCCCACGCAGGTGCGTACCGGCACGAAGCCCGTAGACAAGTGTACTACTCTACTTCGTCCGGTCGAATATCTATCTTCCACCCGGTCAATCTGGCGGCCAGCCGCGCGTTTTGCCCCTCCTTGCCGATCGCCAGCGACAGTTGGTAGTCGGGCACCACCACCCGGGCCGAGCGCGCGTCGGCGTCCACGACCTCCACGCTGGACACCCGGGCCGGGGACAGGGCGTTAGCGACGAACTTCGCCGGATCCTCGGAGTAGTCGACGATGTCGATCTTCTCTCCCTGCAACTCCGCCATCACCGCCCGCACCCGGGAGCCCATCGGGCCGATGCAGGCACCTTTGGCGCCCAGGCCCTGGACGTGGGAGCGCACCGCCATCTTGGTGCGATGCCCCGCCTCCCTGGCCAGGGCGGAGATCTCCACCTGGCCGGCGGTGATCTCCGGGACTTCCAGTTCAAAGAGTTTGCGCACCAGGTTGGGGTGCGTGCGGGAAACGGTGATGGAAGGCCCCTTGGGGCCGCGAGTGACGTCCAACACGTATGCCCGGATCCTGGTGCCGTGGGTGTAGTCCTCCCCGGGGACCTGCTCGTGCGGGGGCAGCACCGCTTCCACCCCGCCCACGTCGATGAACACCAGCCGCGGGTCGGCACCCTGCTGGATCACCCCGGCGATCACGTCGTCCTGCTTGTCCCGGAACGTGCCGAGCACCTGGTCGTCCTCGGCATCGCGCAGGCGTTGCATGATGACCTGCCGGGCGGTGGAGGTGGCGATCCGGCCGAAGTTCTCCGGCGTGTCGTCGAACTCCGGACCCAGGTCGTAGCCGGGCGCCGCGGGCTCCCCGGTCTCCTCCACGACGTTCTCCGGCTCCTCCCGTGGGATGCGCTCGCGGGCGTAGACGGTGACCCGTCCAGTGCGCCGGTCCAACTCCACCCGAGCATCCGGGTATGCGCCGGGGGTGCGCTGGTAGGCGGACTCCAAAGCCTGCTCGATGGCGGTGACGAGCACGTCCAGGCTGATCTCCCGTTCGTGCTCGATCATGCGCAGGACACTCATGTCCACGTCCATGCCACCACTCCTTCCCTCGCCCAACTCCCGCCGGGTGATCTCAGCCACCGTGCCCTGCCCGTTTGAACTCCACCTCGACCTTGCCGCGCCGCACGGCCTCCCATGGCAGGAGCATCGGCTCGGGGCGGCGGTTCTGGCCTTTCCCCGGCTTGCTGCGCTCCGGTTCCGGCTGCACCTGCAGCCCGTCGTCGTCAGCGGTGATGATCCGACCCCGCACGCTACCCTCCTGGGTCTGCACGGTGACCAACCTTCCCTCGGCCCGCCGGAAGTGTCGCCGTTCCGTCAGCGGCCGGGAGACCCCCGGTGTGGTGACCTCGAGTTCATAGGCGCCCGGGAGGAGGTCATCCACCTCATCCATGCGTGCAGATACCGCCCGGGAGACGTCAGCCAACTGGTCGGAGTCCACGGCGCCGGGCCCGTCAGGCAGATCCACCACCACGGTGACGACCTGCTTGCGTTGGTGCCCTCCCAAGCGCACGCGCTCCAGGTACAACCCTTCGGCGGCCACAACGGGCGAGAGTGCCTTCTGCAAAGCAGCCGGAATATCTGACGTGCTCATCATCTCACCTCGTGTGAAGTTGTCTGCCGGGGGCGCCGCTCCACAGCCTATTGCCGGAACGTGGCACGATCAACGCGTGCACCATCCCGCCGAACCCAGCGCTTCCTCCGTACCCGCCGCGGCCCGCTCCGGTCGTTTCCGCCCCTGGCGCGCGGCGGCGATGCTGCTCGTGCTCGGCCTGCTGACCGCGTGCGGAGTGCGGCTGGACCTGCCCCCTCCCCCGGCGCCGACGCCCGAGGGGCAGGATGCGGTGCGGCAGGAGGCGGCGGTGGCGGTGCAGACCCTCACCGGCCCCGCCCGCTCGGCCGCTGAGTCCGCCTCCGAAGAGGTCGCGACGGTGCTCAACGCGGTAGCCGGTGATGCCGAGGTGCATCTGGAGGCTCTCGGCGGGGTGTGGCAGCCCCCTCCGCGGCCGGAGGATGACGACGAGGACCTCGGGGAGGAGACCGCGGCGGCAGCCAGCGCGGATGCCGGGTCCGCCGAGCCCGCCGATGTGGTGCATCTACTGGAGGACACCGCCGCCGGGTTCCGGAGCGACCTGGGCCAGATCGACGGCGAGCTGGCCACGCTGCTGACCTCGATTGCGGCCAACCAGGTGCTGCATGCCAGGCAACTGCGCAACGCGCTGGACATGGGCCCGGCCGACCCCCCGACCTTGCCGGAGGATCCTTTCCCGGCGGAGTTCGGCGTCGAAGCCGCCGAGTTGAGTCGGTTGCTCGACGCCTCGGGATATGTGGCTGAAGTGCGCGCCGCGCGCTCCAGCGGTGAGGAGCGCGACAGGTTGATCGACCACGCCGAGCAGATGCGGGCGCAAGCCGACCTCGTGGCCAGGCGCGGTGGTTTCGCCGCGACGTCGGAAGACCCGCGCGAACCGGTGTATGAACTGCAACTGGAGGACCTGTCCGCCCAAACCGAGGACCTTGCCCGCGCGCGGGTATCGGCATGGCTCCACCTGGTGGGCCCCGTTGCCCCGGAGGACCGCGACCTGGTCGCTGCGCAGGTGCTCAGCACTGCGCTCACCGTCCACGACGCGCAGGAGCAGGTTCCCTCGCTGCCGGGCCTTGAGATCGGCGGCACCGAGCCGGATACCGAGGACTGAGGCCGCACGGTCGGCAGGGGGAGGCCAGCCTCCCGGGGCCAGACACACCTCCAGGGGCCGGCCGCCCTCGAAGGGGCAGCCGGCCTCGAGGGGTCAGACGCCGGCGTCGGCGAGGAACTGGCGCACCTCGGTAGCGGCCAGACTCGCCGTGATGTCGCGGCGCTCACCGCTGGCTCGGTCGCGGAACTCCACGACCCCGTCGGCCAATCCCCGGCCCACCACCAGCAGATAGGGCACACCCAGCAGTTCGGCGTCGGCGAACTTCACCCCGGCGGACACTCTCGGGCGATCGTCGAGCAAGACCTCCACGCCCTCCGAATCCAGTTCCGCGGCGATCTGCTCGGCAGCGGCAAGCACCTTCGGGTCCTTGCCGGTGGCCACGATGTGCACGTGCGCGGGTGCCACCTGCAATGGCCAGGTGAGCCCGTCGTCGTCGTGGTATTTCTCCGCGAGCGCAGCGAGTGCCCGGGAAACGCCGATGCCGTAGGAGCCCATCGTGACCGTGACGGCCTTACCGTTCTCGTCCAGGACCTTCAGATCCAGCGCCTCGGCGTACTTGCGGCCAAGGGCGAATACGTGCCCGATCTCGATGCCGCGGGCCAACTCCAGCGGCCCGGACCCGTCCGGTGCCGGGTCCCCGGGGCGGACCTCCGCGGCTTCGATGGTGCCGTCGGCGGTGAAGTCGCGCCCTGCCACCAGGTTGAACACGTGCTTGCCCTCGGCATCGGCGCCGGTGATCCAACTGGTGCCGGGCACCACGCGCGGATCCAGCAGGTAACGCAGGGCGGTGCGCTCCGGACCGTCACCTGCCGAAGTATTGGGACCCACCACCGCCGGGCCGATGTACCCGGGCACCAGTTCGGGTCGGCTGGCCACCTGCTCGTCGGTAGCGGCGGCCACCTGGACGGGTTCCAGTGCGCCCTCCAACCGGTTCAGGTCCACGTCCCGGTCCCCGGGCAGGCCCACCACGATCAGTTCCTCGGTCCCGTCGGGGTGGGTCAGGGCCAGGACCACGTTCTTGAGCGTGTCCGCGGCCGTCCACGCCCGCTCGGGGTGGGGGTGCAACTCATTGGCCCGCTGTACCAACGTGTCGATCGTGGTGGAGTCCGGGGTGTGGCGTACCTCGGCGGGCGGGATGTCGCCGGCGTCCACAGCCTCCGGCACCGCTGCCTGCGCCGCCTCGATGTTCGCTGTGTATCCGCCCGGGGAGCGCACGAACGTGTCCTCGCCGGCGGGCGTCGGGAAGAGGAACTCCTCCGAGCGGGAACCGCCCATCGCCCCGCTGGTGGCGGCCACGATCACGTACTCCAGGCCGAGGCGGGTGAAGATGCGCTCATAGGCGTCCCGCTGGCTCTGGTAGGCCCGTTCCAACCCGGCGTCGTCCACGTCGAAGGAGTAGGCGTCCTTCATGATGAACTCACGTCCGCGCAACAGTCCGGCGCGTGGCCGGGCCTCGTCGCGGTACTTGGTCTGGATCTGGAAGAGCACCAGCGGAAGGTCCTTGTAGGAGGAGTACAGGTCCTTGACCAGCAGGGTGAACATCTCTTCGTGCGTGGGGGCCAGCAGGTAGTCGTTGTCGCGCCGGTCCCGCAGCCGGAACAGGTTGGGACCGTAGTCGGTCCACCTGCCGGAGGCTTCATAGGGCTCTCGCGGCAGCAGCGCCGGGAAGTGCACCTCCTGGGCACCGGCGGCGATCATCTCCTCCCGCACGATCGCCTCGATTTTTCCCAGGACGCGTAGCCCCAGCGGCAACCAGGTGTAGATCCCGGGGGCGGCGCGGCGGATGTACCCGGCGCGGACGAGCAACTTGTGGCTCGCCAACTCCGCATCGACCGGGTCCTCCCGCAGGGTACGCAGGAACAGGCTCGACATTCGCATGATCACGCTGGGAGTCTATCTGTGCCCGCGCGGCGGCTATCGTCACAATGCCGCAGTGCTCACGGCGGGTGTTTCAGTTGTTCGTGACCGTGCAACCGACCGCCCCCGAAGCCGCCCGGCCCGGCGGATCTGCCCTGTTGAGGGCGCAGGAGTTGTGCGAGACTGACGACGTGCCCGAACTCCCGGAGGTCCAGGGGCTGGCGCAGGCACTGGGTGCCCAGTGCGCCGGCCGGAGCATCCGCGCGGTGCACGTGGTCTCCTTCCCGGCGTTGAAGACGTACGACCCGCCGGTGACCGCGTTGCACGGCCGGACCGTCACCGGGGTGCACCGGCACGGGAAGTGGATCGATGTGGTCACCGCCGCGAACGCTGATAGTTCCAGCGCACGCGGGGACAGCCGTGCCGATCCTGCTGCAGCGGCAAGCGCCGACGACGACGACGAACTGCACCTGGTCTTCCACCTCGCCAGGGGTGGATGGGTGCGCTGGCAGGATGAGGCACCAACACGTGTGCCCCGCCCGGGCCGGTCCGGGCTGGCCGCGCGGGTGGCCCTCGACGTGGGGGCGTTCGATCTGACCGAGGCCGGGACAACGAAACGGCTCGCGATCCACGTGGTGCGCCGGGCCGGGGACGTGGAACAGATCGCCACCTTAGGGGTGGATCCGTTGTCGGCGGACTTCACCCCAGCGGTGTTCGATGAGTTGCTCAACGCCCGCAACGCGCAAATCAAGGGCGTATTGCGCGACCAACGCGTGATCGCGGGTATCGGGAACGCTTATTCCGACGAGATCCTGCACGCGGCCCGGCTGAGCCCGTTCGCGTTGAGCCGGTCGTTGGCACCGGAGGCACGGGATCGGTTATTCCACAGCATCCACACCGTACTCACCGAAGCGGTACGCGCCGCGACGGGTAAAGCGGCGGGCGAGTTGAAGGACGTGAAGCGTTCGGGTATGTCGGTGCACGGGCGTACCGGCCAGCCCTGCCCGGTGTGCGGTGATGTGATCGCCGAGGTTTCCTTCGCCGACTCCTCGCTGCAGTACTGCCCCACCTGCCAGACCGGTGGCAAACCGCTCGCCGATCGCCGACTGTCGCGCCTGCTGCGCTGAGGCGCCTGGACGCGGGCAGGACCTGCGGCGCCAGCACGCAGGCGGGGTCGTTTCCGGCCCCGTTCAGAGCAGGATGGTGGCGAAGGTGCCCACCTGGCGGAACCCCGTCCGCTCGTAGGTGGCCAATGCCGCGGTGTTATAGGAGTTCACGTACAGCGACACGATCGGAGCGAACATGGCCCGGGTGTGCTCGACGACCGCAGCCATACCCGGTGCCGCCAGCCCCTGGCCCCGGCGCCGGGGGTTGACCCACACCCCTTGGACCTGTGCCGCTCCCAACCCCACGGTGCCGATCTCGGCCTTGAACACCACTTCCGGCCCGCCCGGGCCGTCCTCGATACGCACCAGGGAACGGCCCTGTTCCACCAGGTTGCGGATCCGCCGTTCGTATCCCCCGCCGGCGCTCAGCGGGGAGTAGCCCACCTCTTCGGTGAACATCGCCACACATGCCGGGATGAGAATCTCCAGATCCTCCAGCCGCCCGGGCCGCACCAGCGGATCGGCGTCGATGTGCGGCTCATGATCGATCATCAACGACGGCTGGTCCGGGCGGATGTCACGTGCTCCGCCCAGATGCCTGCGGAGCAACCGCCACAATCCCATCACTTCTTCGGCCGGACCCACCATGGAGGAGAACCGCAACGATCGACGGCGTACGTGTTCTGCGACCGGGCCGAACGCTTCCGCGGGCAGCCCCAGGGGGACCATGTTGCCGGCCATCAGGCACAGGCCGAGCAGGTCATCGCCGCGCACAGCGCACATCACCTGGGAACGGCTGAAGGGGTTGCTGCTGAGGGACTCGACGAACTCCGCCATCAACGCCGCGCCGACCGGGTCCTCGGCCGCACGCCGGCGCACCCGCTCGGGGTGGACCGTGTTGGCGTCCACCACCGAGATCGCCTCATCGCGGACCACCTGCAGGTGGCGGGGACGGAACCGCCGAGGCCGGCGGTGCGGCCGTTCACGCATTGTGCTGGCTCAGGTCACGTCGACTTGCGGTGACCCGGTGCCGGCTTCCACACCCATTTCCGCAGCGATCCGGTTCGCCTCATCGAGCAGGGTCTGGACGATCAACTCCTCCGGCACCGTCTTGATCACTTCGCCCTTGACGAAGATCTGGCCCTTGCCGTTGCCGGATGCCACACCGAGGTCCGCTTCTCGTGCCTCACCGGGACCGTTGACGATGCACCCCATGACTGCGACCCGAAGGGGCACCTCCAAGCCTTCCAGCCCGGCCGTGACCTCATCGGCCAGGGTGTACACGTCCACCTGGGCCCGTCCGCAGGAGGGGCAGGAGACGATCTCCAGTTTGCGTTCCTTCAGGTTCAGGGACTGCAGGATCTGGGTGCCGACCTTGACCTCTTCCACCGGCGGGGCGGACAGCGAGACCCGGATGGTGTCCCCGATGCCCTGGGAGAGCAGGGCGCCGAACGCGGTGGCGGATTTGATCGTGCCCTGGAACTCCGGGCCGGCCTCGGTCACGCCCAGGTGCAGCGGCCAGTCCCCGGCCTCGGCGAGCAGTTCGTAGGCGCGCACCATCACCACGGGGTCGTGGTGCTTGACGGAGATCTTGAAGTCCCGGAAGCCGTGCTCCTCGAACAGGGAGGCCTCCCACACCGCTGACTCCACCAGTGCCTCGGCGGTGGGTTTGCCGTGCTTGGCCAGCAACCGCTTGTCCAGGGAGCCGGCGTTCACGCCGATGCGGATGGACACCCCGGCGTCGGCGGCGGCCTGGCCGATCTCCTTGACCTTGTCGTCGAACTTCTTGATGTTGCCCGGGTTCACCCGCACCGCTGCGCATCCGGCGTCGATCGCGGCGAACACGTACTTGGGTTGGAAGTGGATGTCGGCGATTACCGGGATCTGGGACTTCTTCGCGATGACCGGCAGCGCCGCGGCGTCATCCGGGGTGGGCACCGCCACCCGGACGATGTCGCAACCGGCCGCGGTCAGTTCCGCGATCTGCTGCAAGGTGGCGTTGATGTCCGTGGTGGGCGTGGTGGTCATCGACTGCACTGTGATCGGAGCCTCGGAGCCGACCTGGAGCGGTCCCACGTTGATCATCCGCGTCTTGCGCCGAGGGCGCAGCACGGGAGGTGGTTCCTTGATGGTGGGGATGCCGAGGTTCACTGGTGCACTCACGGGCCCCAGTCTAAGCTCGAGCGGCTAGGTCAGCGTGATGGGATCAATGATGTCTGCCACGGCCAGCAACAGGCTCATCCCGATCAGCAGTACCACCACCACGTACGTCAGCGGCATCAACTTGGCAGTGTCCACCGGTCCGGGGTCCGGTCGCCCGAACAGGGCCGCCAACCGGCGCCGGGCGCCTTCGACCAGCGCCCCGGCGATGTGCCCGCCGTCCAACGGCAGCAACGGGATCATGTTGAACACGAACAGAGCCATGTTCAGCGACGCCAGCAGGGACATCAGGTCCGCGGCCCGCTCTGCGGGGCCGTAGTCGCTCAGTTCCACCGAAGCGATCTCCCCGGCGAACCGGCCCACACCGATCACGCCCATCACCCCGGGGTCGCGTTCAGCCTGGCCCAGCAGCGATTGGGTGATGCCGACCAGCCGCTCGGGCAGCGTGAGCACCACCCGCACGGTTCCGGTGAACACCTCCCAGACCATGCCGGGCACAGCGGTGATCGGCTGCGGGCTCAACTCCCCCGCCGGGCTGATCCCCACGAACGGCACCTGGGCGGTCCGCGGCTCCCCGCCGTCGAGCACCACCTGCCCGTCGTCGTCCACCACGGGCCGTTCTGCGAGCGCCGGGGTGACGGTCACGGTGTGAGGTTGCCCGTCACGTTCCACGACGACGTCGGTGGGACCCGTGCCGCCGGCGGCGATCGCTTCAGCGACGTCGTCCCAGTCGTTGACGGCGACCGGCCCCCAGGAGATGACCACGTCGTCGGCCCGTAGGCCTGCTTCCCGCGCGGGGGCGGCGGGATCGTCCGGGCCGCACTGCCGGTTCTCCTCCGGGGGCAGGACGCATTCGGAGACGGTTGCCAGGCGGTTGGTGGGGGTCAACTGCCCGAAGGTGGTGAGGATGATCGCGAACAGCACCGCGCAGATCAGCAGGTTCATCACCGGCCCGCCGAACATCACCGCGAGTTTCTTGGGCACGCTCAGGGAGTAGAACGCGCGATGTTCCTGGCCGGGCGCCACTTCCTCGGCGGAGAAGGAGCGGGCATCCTGAGCGGCCCGGTCTGCCCATCCCCGGATCCCGGTGCGTTCCGTAGTGGCGGCCACGTCCGCCCGGGCCGGCGGGAACATGCCGACCATGCGCACGAATCCGCCCAACGGCAACATCTTCACGCCGTACTCGGTTTCCCCGCGGCGAGTGGACCACAAGGTCTTGCCGAAGCCGACGAAGTAGTCGGTGACCTTCACCTTGAAGACCTTGGCGGGAATCAGGTGACCGATCTCGTGCAAGGCGATGGACACGATGATGCCCACCACCATCACACCGACGCCGAACCAGAACTCCATGGGCTCCTCTTCTACCGTTGCATCGCACAGCGTACGTCGCCGCGAGCCGATTCCGAATACCTGATTCGGTCTCGTTCGCAGCGGCTCACGAGGATGCGGAACCGGCCTGGTTCGCAGCGGCTCGTGAGCGCGGAGCCGGGCCTGGGTCTCACCGCTCCAGCCGGGTGGCCAGCCACCTGCTCAACGCCTGTGCCTGTGCGAGTTGGAACGACCGCAGCGTGGGCAGGCCGGGTGGGGGCGGCTGGGTTGCTACGTACCAGAAATACCCGGTCAAGGCGGCCAGGACCGAGTCGACGGCGTCGTCGTTCGCGCCCGACTCGCGGATCGCCTCGAGCAGCGGCTGGACGTCGGCGTCGTGGTCGTAGACCTTGGCGTTGAGGGCAAGGTTCAGCACGTCCATCCAGGGTGCGCCGATGCAGGCCCAGGGCCAGTCCACGATCCGCACGCTTCCGGAGGGTGTGATCAGCAGGTTGTCCGAGCGGGCGTCCAGGTGGACCAGTGCCCCTCCCGCCAAAGCCGCTCGCGCCCGGGCCGCGAGCGCGGTCAGGTCGTGGGCGTGGGCGCCAACCCACGGGTCCAGTGCCGCGGGAGGATCGGCGTCCACCTTCGCCATCAACGTGGTCTCCCACGCCAGGGCGTCGGCGAGCGTGGGCAGGTTGAGGCCCGCAGGCAGCGAGATCGAGGCCAGGTGCTGGTAGGCGGTGAGCGCGGCCGCGAGTTCCGCAGGTTTCCACGGGGTGCGGGGCTGACGTCCCTCGATGTCCTCGGTGAGGAGAATTCCCCACTGGGTGTCCCCCACCGGCTGTTCAAGGTGGCCCACCAACGCCGGGGCGTCGACCTGGTGCGGGAGCATGTCCAGCACTCGGGCTTCCTGGGCGAACAGTTGCACCGAGCCGGGGTTGACGGCGGTGCTGCAGGCTTTGAGGAAGGCGCGGCCTCCGGTTTCGGTGGTGACGCGGGCGGCGACCCCCGGGGAGAATCCGCCACGTTGGTCGGCGGCGGTGACCACCGGTGACCCCAGCGCCTGCTCCACCAAGCCGCGAACGGCGGCGGGCAGGTCGGCCCACGCCAGGCGGGGTCCGAAGGGCTGAGGCGCGGACGGCCGCGGTTCGCAGTGCGACCGAGGGGTGGGGCCCGAGCGCGGGGGGAATGGCGACCGCGGGGTGGGCGCCGATCGCCGGCCATCGGCGATCGGATCACCCCGAGATCCATCCGGGTCAGGCAAGCGGGTCATCCTCGCCCCACGGGACCAACCTGAGTTTGCGGTCATCGGGCCCCAGCCTGGGCGCTTGGTCCCGCAGTTGTTCGACGGTGTCAGCACCCGCCCGGACCATGCGCCCGGAGTAGGCGTCCAACTCCCCTGTGGCCAGCGACAGCGCCAGTTCGTTGACCTGCTCCGGGCTGGTCCATTCGGTGCGGTCGGCATGTGCCTTCATCACGGCGGTCATGTCGGTGCGCACCACCCCTGGGGCCAGGTCGAAGGCGTACACACCGTGCGCGGCCCCCGCGGCCGCGGTAGCGCCGGTGATGCGGAACAAGGCGCTCTTGGAGGCGTTGTAGCCGCTGCTGTCAGCACTGTCACGGGTGCCCGAGCCGGAGTTGATGTTGATGATCCGGCCGCCGCCGGCAGCGATCATATGCGGCACCACCGCCCGCGTGAGCAGGTACGGCCCTTTGACGTTGACCCGGATCACATCCCACCACTCCTGCGCATCGATCTCCCACAGCAGTTCCTCGGTGTGGTTCATCCCCGCGTTGTTGATCAACAGGTCGATGCGGCCATAAGCGGCGAGCGTCTGCTCGACGGCGGAATCGACCTGGGCGACGTCGGTGACGTCACACCCGATCGGCAGCACCGGGCCGGGCGTGTTGCCGTTCGGGTGGGCCGCCGCACCTCGGCGGTGCGCGTCGTCCCTTGGGCTGGATGCGTCGTCGCCCGCGCTGGGTTCCTCTTCGCGGGCTGCCTCGGCCAGTTCCCGCAGCAGGTCGGTGTTCGTGGCCAGCGCCGCTACCTGCCAGCCGGCCCCAACCAGGGCGCGCGTCAGGTGGGCGCCAATACCGCGAGAGGCTCCGGTGACAAGGGCGACGGGCATGATGACCTCCGGTTCGGATAGCGGACCAGCAGGTCGCCTCAGCCGATGAGTTCCCGGGCTCGGGACCTGGCCCGGGACTCGGCCCGGGCCACCTGCGCCAACGTCAGTTCGCCGGTGGCGCTCTGGTTGGTATCGGTGTGTTCGGCGACCACGTGGGCCACGGTATCGACGATCCCGGTGAACGGCAGGCGACCGGCGTGAAAAGCCTGCACGCATTCCTCGTTGGCCGCGTTGTACACCGCCGGATGGGTGCCCCCGGATTCCGCGGCCGCGCGGGCCAGGGCCACGGCCGGGAACGCCTCGTCGTCCAACGGGTGGAACTGCCAGTTCTGCGGCACCGACCAGTCGGTGGGTGCGTCCACATCTTCCAGGCGCTCCGGCCAGGACAGCCCCAGGGCGATGGGCACCAGCATCCGCGGCGGGCCGAGCTGGGCGATAGTGGACCCGTCGTGGAATTCCACCATGGAATGGATCTGCTGCTCGGGGTGGATCACGACTTCGATCTGCGCCAGCGGAACATCGAAGAGCACGTGGGCCTCGATCACCTCCAAGCCCTTGTTGACCATGGTGGCGGAGTTGGTGGTCACCACCAGGCCCATGTCGAAGTTCGGGTGGGCCAGTGCCTGCGCCGGGGTGACGGCGGCCAACTCATCCCGGGTGCGGCCGCGGAACGGCCCACCGGAGGCGGTCAGCACCAGACGCCGGACCTCCTCCCGGCGCCCGCCCCGCAGCGCTTGGGCGATCGCCGAATGCTCCGAGTCCACCGGGACGATCTGGTTCGGCCGCCGTTGGGCGGCGCGCACCAGGGGGCCGCCGGCCACGAGGGATTCCTTGTTCGCCAACGCCAGCGTGGATCCCGCCCGTAACGCCGCCAACGTGGGGCCCAATCCGACCGAACCGGTGATGCCGTTGAGCACCAGGTCCGCACCCGAACCGGCTAGTGCCGCTACCGCGTCGGGGCCGGAACTGATCCGCACGGCGGGCGGCGTTGCGCCTGCTTCCCTCGCCCGCGCCTCCACCCTCGCCCGGAGCGCCTCGGCGTCTCCGGCCAGGGCTACGTCCTCGGGCTGGTAGGTCAGGATCTGTTCGGCCAGCAGGTCCAGGTTCGACCCGCCGGCTGCGAGGCCGACGACGTCGAACCGCTCGGGATGAGCGGCGATCACCTGCAGTGCCTGGGTGCCGATCGAACCGGTGCTACCCAGGATGATCAGCGAGCGGCTCACTCCACCGCCAGGAGGATGTCGATGGCGCGGTCCAGGAAGGCATCGACCGGGCCTTCGGCGTAGGCGCGGGATGCGGGGGCGGAGGGGAAGGTGACCGAGCGGACCTCGGCGGCGCTCAGTTCGGCGCCCTCATCGAAATAGGCAACCAACCGGTCCAGGGCATCATCGACCGCCTCCCGTTGGTATCCGCGGCCCCGCTCCGGTGGGGCGAATCGTTCTCCGCGGGGGCGCACCAGGCGCGGGTACAGCGTGGTGGCACGTTCGGCAACCTGTTCCATCCACGCATCCTGGCCGTGCGCGGCGACGAATTCACTACGGTCGCGCTGGATGAACGCTGCCTCCAGGCGATCCAGCGCCGCGTCCACCGCTGCCGGGTCGTATCCGTGCCGAACCAGATCGAAAGCGGCGGTGCGCACGTCCTCGCTGCTCATGCTGATCCGCCCGTTCTCATAGGCGGCCTTGGCGCGCTCGAAGAATTCCTCGACCTCCTCGCGGTCATAGCCGCTGGCCCAGCGGCCGACCGTGGGGAACAGGTCTTCCATACCGCGCTCCTCCTCTTCCGGACGATCCGGCACTCATTGTGTCCTATCGGCGCACGTGGGCGCACAACTGCAGGCTCACAACGGCGCTGGTGGTAACCGTGCCACAAACCACCACCGCAACCGCAACGAACGCGCGGCGATCGAAGGATCTCTCCCTGAATATCGGAGCACCTCTGCCTGAAGTTCGGAGCACCTTCGCCTGACGGCGCTGCCGGGATGGCTGATCGTCGTCGTCCCTGCGCACCTTGGTGGCCCGTGAGCACCGGGGCGGTTCAGTTGCCCGCTGAGCGCCTCATAGCAGTTCAGGCACCGGCGACCCGCAGAGGTCTCAACCACCCACCAGCACCAGGTGAACCACGAAGATCACCGGCGCGGCCACGAGCATCGAGTCGATCCGGTCCAGGACCCCGCCATGCCCGGGTAGGAGAGTGCCCATGTCCTTCACGCCCAGGTCACGTTTCAGGAGCGACTCGGCCAAGTCCCCCACTGTGGCGGCCACGACCGTGGCCACTCCGAGCACGATTCCGGCCCACCAGGGCCCGTCGAGGGCGAAGACGGTCATTCCGACACCGACGGCCACCGTGAGCACAATCGACCCGCCGAAGCCCTCCCAGGACTTCTTCGGGCTCACAGTGGGCGCCATCGGATGCTGGCCGAAGAGAACACCGGCGATGTAACCACCGAGGTCGTTGGACACGACCAGCGCGATGAACGCCAACACCAACCAGGGCCCGCCATCGCCGGTGAGCATGAGCACCAGGAATCCCGCTAGGAACGGAATATAGGCCGCGGCGAAGATCGCCGCCGTCGCATCTCGCAGGGCTGTGGGGCCGCTGCCCTCCAGGACCCGCCAGATGAATGCGCCGCCGGCAGTGAGCATGAACGCCACCCACATCGCCTCCAGCCCCGAGGTGTAGGCGGAAACGAGAATCCCGGCGCTGCCCACCAGCAGCGGCACGAGGGGCATGTCGATATCGCGGGTGCTGACGGCCCGGTCCAACTCCCACAGCGCGAGGCTGCTGGCGAGGATCGCCAGCACGAGGAAGCCCTCATCGCGGATGAACAGCGACAGCAGCAGGATGGCGCCAAGTGCGACGCCGACGCCGATCGCCGACTTCAGGTTCCGTCCGGCGCGAGAGGCCGGGGGGTCGTCCCCGGCAGCCGCGCGCCGGCGTGCTGCTCTCCTGGAGGTTGCCGGCGCGGGCACGGCTTGTGGGGCCGCTGGCTCCTTGGGGCTCGCCGGGGAACTCACCTGGCCCGCAGTGCGGCGGTTGCCCGCTGCCGGTCCGGCCAACTTTCCTTGTCGCGGCATCGGCGCCCACGGGGCGGCGGGGCGCTGCGCCTCAGTCGGGCTGGGTGACGAGGCTGCTGGGGTACCAGGGGTGGCCCCCGTTGCCCTGGACACCTCAGGTGGCGCGAGCGGCACGGGCGGCGCGGCGGCCGCGGCCTCGCCCCGCGCCCGTTCGGCAGCCCGTAACTGCCGCCGGGTCAGCGGCGGGTCGCCGTTGGGGTGCTGCTCATTCATCGCCCCTGCAATCACACCTCGAGGAGTTCCTTCTCCTTGCCGGCCAAGAGGGAGTCGATCTCGTCGGTGTGCTGACGGGTGAGCGTGTCCAGTTCGGTCTGCGCCCGCTGCACCTCGTCCTCGCCCACGTCCCCGTCCTTGCCGAGCTTGTCCAGGTCCTCGCGCGCCTTCCGTCGAATGCTGCGCACCGAGACGCGTGCGTCCTCGCCCTTGCTCTTCGCGAGCCGGACATAGTCCCGGCGGCGTTCCTCTGTCAGTTGAGGCAGTACCACCCGGATCACCACGCCGTCATTGGACGGGTTCACCCCCAGGTCGGACTCCCGCAAGGTCTTCTCGATCGCGCTCATCGAGGACTTGTCATACGGGGAGATCAGCACGGTGCGCGCTTCCGGGATCGTCATCGACGCCAATTGCTGTAGCGGCGTGGGCGCGCCGTAGTAGTCCACCTCGAGTTTGTTGAACATCCCGACGTTGGCTCGGCCCGTGCGGATACTTCCCAGATCCTCCCTGGCGACGTCGACTGCCTTGGCCATCTTCTCCTCGGCTTCGAGGAGGATGTCATCGATCATGGTTTCTCCTTGTTGTTCGCTGCACTCTCGCCGTTCACCGGGAGGTGACCAGCGTCCCGATCATCTCACCACGCAAAGCCCGGGTGACGTTGCCCGGCTCGCTCATTCCGAACACGTGCATAGGTAGTTCATTGTCACGGCAGAGCGCCAATGCGGTGGAGTCGACCACGCGCAACCCCCGGCGGAGCGCTTCATCGAACGTGACGTGCTTGAGCAGTTCGGCGTTCGGATCGGTATGCGGGTCAGCGGTGTAGACGCCGTCGACGCCGTTCTTGCCTACCAGGACCTCTTCGCAGTGCGTCTCCAGGGCACGTTGGATGGCCACCGTGTCGGTGGAGAAGTACGGCATGCCGGCGCCGGCGCCGAAAATCACTACCCGCCCCTTTTCCAGGTGCCGAATGGCACGAAGGGGGATGTACGGCTCGGCGACCTGGCCCATGGTGATAGCGGTCTGCACCCGGGTGTTGACACCCGCCTTTTCCAGGAAGTCCTGTAACGCCAGGCAGTTCATCACCGTGCCCAGCATGCCCATGTAGTCGGCGCGGGCCCGGTCGAGGCCGCGCTGGGACAACTCTGCACCGCGGAAGAAGTTTCCGCCGCCGACCACGATCGCGATCTGGACCCCCTCCATCGCGGCCACGGCCACCTCCTGGGCGACCCCGGAAACGACGTCCGGGTCCAGACCGACTCTGCCTCCGCCGAACACCTCCCCCGACAACTTCAGCAATACTCGACGGTTGGCCGGGTCCGCGGTGCTCATCGATGCTCCCTGGTACTGGTCAGCGGGCTTGTTCCATCATGCCGCAGCCGCTGGTCACAGCGAACCGCAGGCCTAGGTGCTGTGGTGTGCGTTGGTGTTGGAGGGTGCTACGCACACCACAGCCGGCCCCGGCCCTACCACGGCAGGACCGAGACCGGCTGTCTGGGGTCAGGCGCCGACGCGGAACCGCACGAAACCGGTGATCTTGCCGCCGGCTTCGTTCACGATCTGCCCGACGGTCTTCTTCGGGTCCCGTGCGAACGGCTGATCCAACAGGACGTTCTCCTTGAAGAATCCGTTCAGCCGCCCCTCGATGATCTTGGGCATGGCCTTCTCGGGCTTCCCTTCCGCACGGGCGGTCTCCTCCGCGATGCGGCGCTCATCGGCCACGAGGTCTTCGGGCACGTCCTCGGAACTGAGGTAGGTGGGGCTATAGGCGGCGATGTGCATCGCCACGTCCCGGGCCACCGACCCCGCTGCCTCGTCGCTTGCCACCAGCACACCGACCTGCGGGGGCAGGTCCCTGGAGGTGCGGTGCAGGTACTCCGTGACGACCTCTCCCTCGACCCGGGCCAGACGCCGCACGACGAGTTTCTCACCGAGCGTGGCTGCGGTCTCATCGACGATCTCCTGCAGGGAGCGTCCCTCGATATCCACCTGCAGCAACGCCTCGGCGTCCTGGGCATCGGAGTCGCTCGCCGCCGTGACCGCCCGCTCGGCCAACTGCACGAACGTGTCGTTCTTGGCCACGAAGTCGGTCTCGGAGTTCACCTCGACCAATACGCCCCGCTGCCCGCTATCCCCGTCGACGATCGAAGCGGCCACCAGGCCGTCGGACGCGGCACGGTCCTCGCGCTTGCTCACGCCCTTCAGGCCCTTGATGCGGATGATCTCAAGCGCCTTCTCGCTGTCGCCGTCGGCCTCATCGAGGGCCTTCTTCACGTCCAGCATGCCGGCGCCGGTGCGCTCGCGGAGCGCCTTGATGTCAGCGGCGGTGTAATTCGCCATCAGTGTCCTTCCAGGTGTGGGGAATCAAGCAGTCTCTGTGGTTTCGTCAGCCTCGGCGTTCTGGACCGGGGCCTCCTCGTGGGCGGCCGGTGCGGTCTGCGGCGCGGTGGCCTCCTCCGGCTGGTCCTCGGTCGGTGCGGCGTCCGGGGCACTGACCGCCTCGGCTTCCTCGGCGGCTGCGGCCACGTCCTTGGCCTCGTTGATGCCGCCGGCGACCTGCTGCGCGGCTTCTGCCGCCGGTGTGGGCTCCTCGGCGGCAGCGACCGACACCGCACCGGAACTCTCCGACTCGTGGGTGGCGAGCAATTCCCGCTCCCACTCCGCCAACGGCTCGGCCTCTTGTCCCTCGGTGGCGCCCTTCTCGCCACCGTGGCGAGCAATCAAGCCTTCGGCGGCCGCGTCGGCGACCACGCGGGTGAGCAGTGCGACCGACCGGATCGCGTCGTCATTGCCCGGAATCGGGTAGTCGACCTCGTCCGGGTCACAGTTGGTATCCAGGATCGCCACCACGGGGATATTGAGCTTGCGCGCTTCGGCGACCGCCAGGTGCTCCTTCTTGGTGTCCACGATCCACACCGCCGAGGGCACCTTGGTCATGTCCCGGATGCCGCCGAGGGTGCGGGCGAGTTTGTCCCGCTCCCGGCGCTGCATGAGCAGCTCCTTCTTCGTGTACGCCGAGGAGGCGACGTCGTCGAAGTCGATCTCTTCCAGTTCCTTCAACCGCTGCAGGCGCCTGGACACGGTGCCGAAGTTGGTGAGCATCCCGCCCAACCACCGCTGGTTGACGTACGGCATGCCGACGCGGGTGGCTTGCTCCTCGATCGCTTCCTGCGCCTGCTTCTTGGTGCCGACGAACAGGATGGTTCCGCCGTGGGCGACGGTGTCCTTGACGAAGGAGTAGGCGCGGTCGATGTCCTGCAGCGACTTCTGCAGATCGATGATGTAGATACCGTTGCGTTCAGTGAAGATGAAGCGCTTCATCTTCGGGTTCCACCGGCGGGTCTGGTGCCCGAAGTGGACGCCGCTCTCCAAGAGCTGGCGCATGGTGACAACAGCCATGGCTGGTCCTTTCGCCGCGACCGGCAGGCCGCGGATCGGGTGCGCTCGAGGCGCACGGTTTCGGTTATTCGTGACCACCGGCGTGCGGTGGTGACTCCTAGTGCTCACGACCAGGCGGCACCGCACCAAAGGTGCGGACCTCGCCACATGGCCCCCGAAGGTGGGTGAACACGCGATGTCAGCCGGGTCACCCCAAGATGTGCCTGTAGGCGCACCGGCTGCGGCCCCTATCCTACCCGATCCCCGGCCGACACCCCAGGGCCGTCCGCGGCCGTCACGTCCCGTTCCTTGAGATTCTGCTCACTTTCACGCGGCGGTGCGGCACACGATCGAAGGGGACGTGAAGGCATAGATCCGAGAATAAACGGGGCGTGGATCAGGGTAGTCGACGGTCGGGTTCAGGCGCGACTCGAGGGGGTCCGCCGGGATTCGTCGGAACAGGCACGAGTAATTGGGGTAGGCGTTGCGAGGAGCGCGGATGGTGCTGGCGAGGAGCGCGGGACCCCAAGCCGGCCGGCGCCGTTCATCCACAGGCTGGTGCCAGTCGGGCACGTCCTCCCCACGTGCTCGGACACCGGTCCCGACCGGGTGGAACTATCGGTCAGGCTCGGTGACACACGGGTGGTGAGCCGGTACGGGCACCGTGGCAGGGCCGCGGCGACGGTCGCGGGCGGAGAGGGGCAGGATGATGAACTTCCGGGCGGCGGGCGCAGGGCTGATCGCGCTCGGGGCGATCGCCTTGGTCGGTGCGATCGGTCCAACCGTGCGCGGATCCGTCGACGAACCGGTCGCGGTCACCCCAGACGCTTCCGTTCCTCCCACGGTGGAGACCGGCGGCGACTCCCAGGCGCTGGTGTACGACTGGCCGCTGAGCCCGGAACCGTCGGTGGTGCGGGATTTCGAGCCACCGGCACAGTCCTGGGCCGCAGGTCACCGTGGCGTCGATCTCGAAGCAACTGCCGGGCAACCGGTCCGTGCGGCCGCGGCAGGAGTGGTGGCCTTCGCGGGCCGGGTGGTGGACCGGCCCGTGGTCTCCATCGACCACGACGATGGCATCCGGACTACCTATGAGCCGGTCGACCCGGTGGTGCGAGTTGGCACCACAGTGGCGGCCGGCACGGTCATCGGGCATCTAGCCGATTGGGACGGCGAGCCCCACTGCACGCAGGACTGTTTGCACTGGGGTGCGCGGACCGCACCTGAGACCTACATCGATCCGCTGACCCTCCTGGGACTGGAGCCAGTGGTGGTCCGCCTCTACCCGTACTGAATGAACGGGTGTACCGGTGGGTGAACGCGTCGCCGTCACGCCCGGGGATGGGCCTGGTGGAACGCTGCACGGAGTCGCTCGGTAGACACGTGGGTGTAGCGCTGGGTGGTCTGCAGCGATGAGTGTCCGAGGACCTCTTGCACCGAGCGCAGGTCGGAGCCGCCCTCGAGCAGATGGGTAGCAGCCGAATGTCGCAGTCCGTGTGGGGCCAGATCGCGCACGCCTGCCAACGCCGTCACGTGGTGGACCACCGAGCGCACTTGTCGCGCGCCCAACCGCCCGCCGCGCACACCCAAGAAGAGCGCCGGCGGGCTGTGCTCGCCCGCGATCCGGGGGCGGACTTGCAACCATTGCCGCACGGCTCGAGCCGCGGGCACACCGAACGGCACCACTCGTTCCCGGTCGCCCTTACCGAGCACCCGAACCAACCGTTCGGCGAAGTCCACGTGGCCCACGTCGAGGCCAACCAACTCCCCGATGCGCAGTCCGGAGGCGTACAGCAACTCCAACACCGCCCAGTCGCGGACCTCGACCGGGCCGTCCTCCGCTCGTTGCGCGGCCGTCTTGAGCAAGGTAGCCGCTTCGGTAGTCGTCAACACCTGCGGAATCACTTTGTCAGCCCGGGGCGCGAGCAACCGCGGGCCGGGATCGGTTGAGAGCCAACCCGCGGCAGTCGCCCATGCGGTGAACGTACGGGCCGCTGCCGCGCGCCGGGCAAGGCTGGAGCGGCTGTGGCCCCGCTGGGACAGGCCTGCCAGCCAATGTCGCAGTGCGGTGAGGTCAAGGGAACCCAGGTCGCTTCGTTCGGGCTCCGATGCCAGCGGCGGCAGACTCGATAATAGTGCGGCGGCGTCACCGCGATACCCGCGCACCGTATGAACCGACAGTCCACGTTGCAGCCGAAGGTGGGAGGCAAAGGCTTCCAGGACCTGGGTGTCCCCAGGCCGGTTCGTCACCGGATCTTGCGGTGCCTGGGCCATAGGCCCACTGTGACACGAGCGTGCCGCGGCCGGGAGCGCGACACGGTCCCTCGCAGCACCCGGCTGCGGTGCGTCGCTGCCATCCGACTCCGACCTGCTCAGCGGACCCGGCGCCAACCAGAGCCGTCCCGGCTGACATGCCCGCCCAACTCCAACAGTCCCAGTGCGGACCGGACCTGACCCGCGGTTAGCCCGCTGGCCCGCACCAGACCATCGAAACCGGCGGCGGCGCGAGCCGGGAGGGCATCCAGGACCCGTGCTTGGTCCGGGCCCAACTCGTCCAGGAGGCCGGGTTGCACGGCCGGTTCGGTTCCTTGCACCGAGCCCAGCGGGCTGACAAGTTCCAGGACGTCGTGGGCACTGGTGACGAGCACTGCTTCGCCGTCGCGGATCAACCGATGGCATCCCGCAGAGGCGGCCGAGGTGACCGGGCCGGGGAAAGCGCCGACGGGGCGCAGTAACTGCCCGGCAGTCCGGGCGGTGTTCAGAGCCCCGGACCGCCACCCTGCCTCCACCACCACCGTTGCCCGACCGAGCGCGGCGATCAGTCGGTTGCGACGCAGGAATCTGGAGCGCATCGGCGCGGTCCCCGGAGGCACCTCGGCCACTACCGCCCCGTGTTCGGCGACCTGCTGTAGGAGGGAACTGTTCGCGCTGGGATAGAAGCGGTCCAAACCGCCGGCCATGACCGCCAGGACCGGGGCATCGGCCGCCAACGCGGCGTGGTGAGCCGCAGCATCGATGCCGAAGGCACCTCCGGACACGATCGTGATTCCCTCGCCGCCGACCTCGTATGCCAGATCCTGAGTGGCCCGGTGGCCGTAGTCGGTGCACGCCCGCGCCCCCACGATCGAAACCGCCGAGGCACTCAACCCCCCAACGCTCCCCTGGCCCACCTTCCATAGGCACCACGGCGGGTCCGGTAGGTCATCGACGGCCGCGGGCCAGTCGTCGTCCCCGGGCAGCAGAAGCCGGCCCCCGCGACGGTCGATCACCTCCAGTTCCCGGCGGGGATCGAGATTGTGCAGCCGTGGCAGCCACCGCGCGGCAGCGGTCGACCACTGTGGTGCCGGCTGCGCACCGGGTGGGGTGCCCGGTGCCCCGCGGTACAGCCAATCCAGGGCGGCCACCGCGCCCGCCGTGCTCAGCAGCGGACGTGCTGCCACGTCGTCGGACTCGGCGATCCGGCTCCAAGCCGCGGCCGCTAAGCGTTCGTCGGTGATATCGAATGCCGGTTTAGTCATGTGTGTCCCTGGTCCGGAGGGTGAAGGCGGCGGCGATGTCATCGGCGCTGACCCGCTCTCGCTCGCCCAGGTCGGTTAGTGTCCACGCCAACCGCAATACGCGGTCGAACCCGCGCATGGTGATCTGACGCCGGTCCCGAGCGCGTTCCAGGTCGCGGGTCAGGTGGCGCCCGACCGCGAAAGTCTGCTCGCGGATCCAACTGCCGGGTGTTTGGGCATATGTTGCCCATCGGGTCCCGGTCAGCCGGTGGCGCATCCGCGCGCGTGCATGCTGCACGCGCGTGCGGACAGCGGCGGAGGATTCGGGGACGGAGTTCATTGCCACCTCTGCACGGGACAACTGCTCAACCCGGATGTGGATGTCCACCCGGTCCAGCACCGGCCCGGACAGTCGCGCGCGGTATCGGCGCACCATGTGGGGAGTGCATCGACACCGGGAGTGCGCATCGCCGGCAAGGCCGCACGGGCACGGGTTGGCAGCCAGGACCAATTGGATCCTTGCGGGGTACCAGGTGTGGGTGCCGGAGCGGTCGAGTACTACGCGGCCGGCCTCCAAGGGTTGACGCAGCACCTCCAGCACCCGACTGGGAAATTCTGGGGCCTCGTCCAAGAACAGCACCCCGCAGTGCGCCCGGGAGATGGCCCCGGGCCACGGGGTTCCGCTGCCGCCGCCCACGATCGCGGGAGCACTGGCGGTGTGGTGCGGGCTTTCGAACGGTGGGCGCCGGATCAGTCCCCCGTCCGGACGGAAGGTGCCGCAGAGGGAGTGGACAGATGTCACCTCCAGCGCGTCAGCGTCGTCGAGGTCCGGCAGCAACCCCGGCAAACGAGCGGCCAGCATCGTCTTGCCGGTGCCCGGGGGACCTTCCATCAGTAAGTGGTAGCCCCCCGCTGCCGCCACCTCCAGGGCGTGCCTGGCCTGATGTTGGGCCAGGACATCACGAAGATCAGGACTCTCGGTGTTGTCGTCCAGCGGCTGGTACGCAGAGGTGGCCGGTGGCAGTTCGCTGTGAACGCGCCTGCGCACGGCCTCTGACACCGTCACGCCGTAGTGTTCCGCGAGGTCGATCAGGTGTTTGACCCCGGTGACGTGCGCCCCGTGCACCAGGGCGGCTTCGGCCGCGTTGGCGTGGGGCACGACCACGCGGGGAAACCCTGCGCGGACGGCCGCATGCACAGCAGGTAGTACGCCGCGGACCGCTTGCACGCGCCCGTCCAGGCTCAACTCGCCGAGGTGGACACTTCGGGCCGCCTCGGAGGTGATCTGACCGCTGGCGCACAGGATGGAAGTTGCCAGCGCCAGGTCGAATACCGACCCGGCTTTGGGAACGTCGGCCGGAGAGAAGTTGACGACGAGTCTGGCGTTCGGCCAGGTGAAGCCGGAACGTTTCAACGCAACCTTGACCCGGTGCTTTGCTTCCTTCGTCGCACCGCGTGTAGAGCCGATGATGGTGGCGTCCGGCACACCGGCACCCACGTCGGCCTGGACTTCCACCAGGGTCCCGGTCATCCCGGTCAGCGCCACCGCCCAGGTACGCCCCAATCCCATGGCTCCTCCGCCTTCCTTCGGCTATGCCGCCGCTGCATCCACGCTGCGGAACTGCTCTGGTTCCGACCCGTTTCCGGCCACTCTGGTCCCTCACCGGCTTCCGGCCGCTCTGCTTCCAGACTGGCTCCCGGGTGCCCAGCCCGTGGCTACCGGCGAGCGGGTTGTGGACGTTCGCCAAGGGCGACGCAGGGCTGTGGATACTGCGGTCACTGCGGCCACCGCTGTGGTTGCGGTTCGGGTCGGCGCTCAACTCACCCCGCACAGGTGCTTGACGAACACGCGACCGTCAAGCGGCAATAACACGGCCACCACATCGATTCGGACCTGGTCGAAGCGGGAGGTGCTTTCGCTGAGGAACTGCCCGGCAAGCCGTCGCAACCGGTGCATCTTCGCCACCGTCACCGCCTCAGCCGGAGTGCCGAACCGATGCGACGTGCGAGTCTTGACCTCCACCACCACCAACGTCGCACCTTCCGTGGCGACGATGTCCACCTCACCGGCCGTGGACCGCCAGTTCGTGGCCAGGACGCTCATCCCGCGTGATCGCAAATACCTCACGGCAATCTGTTCCCCGCGCGCGCCGGTGCGCTGCTTCTGCGTCGTCATCACCCACCCCCGGGCCCAGGATGCAGGTCCATGCCCGCCACCGCGACGAACCGCCTCGGTGCCTGTGGACGACGTGACCAGGTGTGGGCGGCCAATCTCCAGGCGGACGCCGGCCGAGGAAACTACCGCCTCGGCGGACTCGCGTCAGCCTTCGGGCAGTTCCAGGTCGGGTTTGGCCAACTCTTCAACGTTGACGTCCTTGAAAGTGATCACCCGAACGGACTTGATGAACCGGGCCGAGCGGTACACGTCCCACACCCAGGCATCCCCGAGGGTCAGTTCGAAGAACACCTCACCGCCGGCGGAGTGCACCTGCAGGTCCACATGGTTCGCCAGGTAGAAACGCCGTTCTGTCTCGACCACATACGAGAACAGCCCGACGACGTCGCGGTACTCGCGGTAGAGCGACAGTTCGGCCTCGGTCTCGTAGTTCTCCAAGTCATCGGCACTCACAGGTCCATCATGCCTTGCTGCACGTAGGCCTCCGCGCCGGGCAGCGCCCAACTACGCCGGTGCCACCGGGTGGGTCCGTGGCTCCGCAACGCCTGAAGGTGGTCCGGCGCCGCGTAGCCCTTGTTCTCCGCCCAGGCGAACTCCGGGTGGTCCTCGTGCAGGCCCACCATCACCGCATCTCGTTCGCACTTGGCCAAGACGCTCGCCGCAGCCACGCTGGCGCAATGCAGGTCGGCTTTGATCCGGGTGTGCACTACGGGTCCGTCGCCCGGGAACCACGCCGGCCATGCGGGGTCCGGCGCGGCCTTTTGGAGTCCCGACAGTGGGATCAACGAGGCCACCTCGCCGGCAACGGAAACCGAACCCTTGGTGTGAGCCGTTGCCTCCGGGGCGGTCGAGGAGACCGCACTGCGCGCATCGGACCGGGCGGTCAACCAGTCGTGGTGGCCGTCCAAGATCACCGCCGATGGATGCACACCCTGGTCGATCACCGCGGCGAGTGCCCGTTGGCCGGCCAGGCGAAGGGCCGCGGTCAGGCCCACCTCGTCGATCTCGGCAGCGTCGGCGTGCCCCACGGCGCTGGCCCGGCACCACCGCCGGATCGGGTCGCACAGGCCCTGGCGGGTGTGGGCGGGAAGAAGTTTCGAGTCGCGCAACCCGGCCGGGATACGCCCGGTGGTCTGGTCGACCACCACCACGCCCACGCTCACCGGCCCGGCCAGGGCGCCGCGGCCCACCTCGTCCATCCCCGCGACCAGTTCGTGCCCCCCGGCGTGCAGTTCGCGCTCCATCTGCCGACCCGGCGGCCGGCTGGTCAGGCGCCGACGCGGGGCTCGCGCCCGTGCCTGGGCGGGTGCCGGGGGCGGGCGGCCTGGTAACCGGTCACTGGTGGACACGGCCCCAGTCTCTCAGGTCGGGTCCGGGACGTGGGCGAACACGTCATCATCGTTGGAAAGGATGCTGAAGCGGTCCACCGGCCACACCAGCGCGAACGCCCGTCCGGTCACGTGGCCCTCGGGGACGAACCCTCCCCCGGCGGCACCGCCGTGGTAGCGGGAGTCGGCCGACCGGGGCCGGTTGTCTCCCATGACCCACAGGTGCTCAGCAGGGACCTGCACATCGAACTCGTCCTCGCTGGGTGCCACGCCCGCGGCCAGGTAGTGGCTCTCGTCGATAGCCACGCCGTTGACCATGACCCTGCCCTGGTCGTCACAACACTCCACGTGATCGCCCGGCAGCCCGATGACGCGTTTGATGACGTGCTCGTTGGCGTGCTCGGGCAGGATCCCCAAGAACGTGAGGATCTGCTGCACCGTGGACGGCTCCGGCGCCGGCGTGTCCCGCAACCAGCCGCCGGGGTCGACGAATACCACCACATCGCCACGTTCGATGTCGCTGACCGAGGGCACGAGTTTGTTGACCACGAGCCGGTCCCCCACGTCCAGGGTGTCCTGCATGGACACGCTCGGGATGTAGAAGGCTTGGGCGAAGAAGGTCTTGATCAGGAAGGACAGCACCAGGGCGATCGCGACGACGATCGCGGTCTCCCGCAGGAACCCGGCGACCGGTCCTCGCTTACCCTGGTCTCGCCGGCGGGACCTGCCCTGCGCGGCGCCCCCGGAGGTGGCATCCGCAGGCGTCACCGCGCCGTCGTCGCCGCCGTCACCATCGCCGCCGCGGCCGCCATGGCTGGTACCTTCCACCGCGTGCCGGCCAGTCGCGGTCAGTTCGCCTGGGCGGTCTCGCGCTTCTCGCGGATGCGAGTGGCCTTCCCCTGACGGCCGCGCAGGTAGTACAACTTGGCCCGGCGCACGTCACCGCGGGTGACGAGTTCGATCCGGTCGATCGTGGGTGAATGCACCGGGAAGGTACGCTCCACGCCGACCCCGAAACTGGCCTTGCGCACGGTGAAGGTCTCCCGCACGCCGCCTCCGTTACGTGCGATGACCGTGCCCTGGAACACCTGGACACGGGAGCGGCTGCCTTCCACGACCTTCACGTGCACCTTGACGTTGTCGCCGGGGCGGAAGTCGGGTACGTCGGTGCGTAAGGATGCTGCGTCGACGTCGTCCAGAATGTTCATCGTGTGCCTTTCCGCTGTGCCGCAGGTCACGCGCGCTGATCCGGGCGGTCTTAGCCGCCGCTGAGGTCTGAGGTGATCACCCGCACGAATGCGCACGCACTCCCCTGCGGCAGAGGCATGCAGTGAGGTGACCCTGGGCAATTCTGCCACATCTGCTGCGCCCGGCCAGCTCAGCCCTCGGAGGTATCGAGGGTGAGTTCCATCACGAAGTCGGACTCGGTGGCCGTGCCGACGGTGAACGTCTTGGTGCCCACGCGGGTGAAACCCTGGGCGTGGTAGAAGCGTTGGGCGCGCTCGTTGAGTTGGTTCACGCCCAGCCAGATGGTCTGCATGCCCCTGGCGCGTGCCTCGGCGATGGCGGCGTTGAGCAGGG
>Ga0209487_1000309_pt1 | contig 44062 bp, 47 predicted proteins | sample Poulit2012_FD_187524 | JGI IMG/M metagenome (GOLD analysis project Ga0209487, IMG submission 187524) | Agricultural soil microbial communities from Georgia to study Nitrogen management - Poultry litter 2012 (SPAdes) (version 2) | ecosystem: Environmental > Terrestrial > Soil > Agricultural land... | reverse complement strand
GGAGGGGCCCACGTGGGGAATAACCCGATAGCCCAGGTCGTGGGCCAAACGCACCACGTTGGCACCGGGATCCGCAACCACCGGGCACCCGGCTTCCGATACCAGGCCAATGGACTGCCCGCGGCTGAGGGCCTGTAGCCAGGCGTGGATGTCTTGGGCCGGTGTGCTGCGGTGAAGTTCGTGGATGGTAATGTCACGAATTTCATGGGGGGTATTGATTTGCTTTAAAAAGCGACGTGCCGTTTTTGCTTTTTCAGCAATATATACGGTGAGTGCTTGTGCCTGCTGTTGGGTGTGGGGGGGTAGCCAATAGTGTGGGTCATCATGGCCCAAGCTCACGGGAATCAGGTGCAACTGGCCGGGTTCAGGTTTCGTCATGTGTGGCTCCTGCAGCAAGCAAGGGGTTGACGCCAAAGGCGCGTAATATACGCGAGAGCGCTATAAGAGGCAAGCCAATAATGGCAGTGGGGTCATCGCTGCGGATGTGCTCCATTAGAGCAATCCCCAGGCTTTCTGCTTTTGCGCTACCGGCGGTATCCCAGGGCTTTTCCTGATGCAGGTAGGCGGTGATTTCCGCCGCCGAAAGGGTGCGGAATTTACACTGTGTCACCACATTGGCATGTTGGCTGTGCTGTCCATTCGTCACGCATAAGGCCGTGTGAAATTCGACGGCCTGGCCGCTGACCTGGCGGAGCTGGGCGTAGGCGTTATCAAAGTTGCCGGCCTTGCCAAGCGGCTGGCCTTGGTGCGTTGCCACTTGATCGGAACCAATGACCAAATGGCCCGGATGTTGCTGGGCAATCACCTGCGCTTTTTCGATGGCGAGCCGTTGTGCTAAGGCGACGGGGCTTTCGTTGGGCAAGGGGGTTTCATCGATATCCGGGCTGTGGATTGAAAAAGGCAGTCTGAGGCGTTCTAACAACTGTTTTCGGTAGGGGGAGCTGGAAGCAAGGATGATCTGTGACATAATGTAACGATAAGAGCGGTTTTCGTTTGACGGTTTGCCGGTTGGCACGTTATATTTCCATGTTGTCTATAATTATGGCTTGGGGTTAACAGGGGGGGTTGTGACACACCACACAATTGATACCTATGTGTTTACCCATCAAGCACATGAGGTTAGCGGTGAAACGCCTCTTGGTCAGTTTTCCCGTTTCGTTTCTGATTTACCCGCTCAGGATAGCGCAGCTACTGCGAAATGGACAGTCGCCGGGTACCTGGATTCGCAGGGCCGGGCGTTTTTGTATGTAGTTGTGGAAGCCACGGTCACGGCAATTTGTCAGCGATGTTTCCAGGAAATGGCACTTCCAATCTCCTCCGAGAGTCAGTTAGCGGTGGTGCAAACCGAACAGGAGCTGGAGCAGGATGTGGATATCAACCTGTCTCCCGACGAATGGCAAGAGCCCGTGCTCGCATCGCAACATTTTGACGTGTTAAGCATTGTTGAAGATGAGCTGATTCTTGGTTTTCCCTATGTTCCCAAGCATGAACAATGCGAAAACCCCTATGCGGACGTTGGTGATCCCGAGGCGGACGAGCAGGAAGATGAAGCCTCTCCCTTCGATGTTCTGCGTCACTTAAAAAAAGATTGATATCCCTTATTTTAAATTTGACGGGCGATGGTCTACAATCAGCCCGTTTATAGGAGTTGTTATGGCTGTACAGAAAAGTAAGAAAAGTCCTTCACGTCGAAATATGCGGCGTGCCCATGATTTTTTAACGCCCCCCGCAACGGCAATTGAGCCTACCACGGGTGAGCTGCATCTGCGTCACCACATTAGTCCTAATGGTTTTTACCGTGGTCGTAAGGTACTCGATACCAAGGATGATGATTAAGTCCTAACCACGCATGGCTGATTCCACTATCCGTATTGCAATTGATTGCATGGGCGGCGATATTGGCTTGCCGGTCACGGTGCCCGCCGCTTGTCAATTTGCGCGAGCGCATGCTGATACACGGTTCTTGCTGGTCGGTGATGCCGAGCAGATCGAGGCCGCGCTAAAAAATGCGGGAGCGCTGGGAGAGTCCTGGTACACCATCAAACATGCCAGTCAGGTGGTCAGTATGGACGACAGGGTAGAAGTTGCCCTGCGTCGAAAACGGGATTCTTCCATGCGCGTTGCTGCCCAGGCGGTCAAGGAAGGGGCGGCGGATGCCTGTATTTCTGCGGGCAATACGGGGGCGTGGGTTGCCATTAGTCGCCATGTGTTAAAAACTCTGGACGGGATTTCTCGTCCGGCAATTGCCACCTTTCTCCCCAATCAAAAAGGGGGGGCAACCCTTATGCTGGATTTGGGTGCCAATGTCGATTGCACGGCAGCGCACTTGTTACAGTTTGCGATCATGGGTACCGCCCTGGTGACTACCTTGGGGGGAAAGCCCAGGCCTACGGTTGGCTTGCTTAATATTGGCCAGGAAGTCATCAAGGGTAACGAGGTGGTGCGCCAGGCGGCAATCTTGTTACGGGACAGTGGTCTGGAGTTTTATGGCAATGTAGAAGGAGACGACATTTGCAAAGGTACCGTCGATGTCATTGTTTGTGACGGTTTTGTTGGAAATGTTGTGCTTAAATCCCTGGAAGGGCTGGCACGCATGGTGGCTACCATGATGCGGGCCGAGTTCAAACGGGATGTATTCTCAATGGGTGCAGGCTTGGTGGCCACGCCGGTCTTGAATCGTTTTCGTAATTCTGTTGACAACCGCCAGTACAATGGGGCAGCCTTACTAGGATTACGCGGCATAGCGATTAAAAGTCATGGCTCTGCGGATGTGTATTCGTTTGGTTGTGCGTTGCGAAGAACCCGAGAGGCGGTACATAACAACTTGCTGGAAGGAACCACCCGGACGATTGCAGAATTGCGTCAAAGCCTGGTTGAAGCGGCGGCGCAAACAGTGGAGCTTGTGTCCCAGGATTCTAAGCTCTCCCCCTGAACGGGGTGGCACAGGAAAATAATTATGCCTTATGCAAAAATTATCGGTTCGGGGCATTGTCTGCCAGACCGTGTCGTGTCCAACGACGAGTTGGCTGCGGATTTGGCAACACGTAATGTGGAAACGTCTGACGAATGGATTGTCACCCGCACGGGTATCCGGCAACGCTATTTGGCGGCGCCAGGAGAAACCACCAGCCAGTTTGCCACCCGGGCGGCGGCACAAGCCATAGAAGATGCAGGTGTGGCAGCTGCTGACATCGATTTGATAATTGTGGCCACGTCCACACCAGATTTTGTGTTTCCCAGCACGGCTTGCCTGGTGCAGGCCAACTTGGGGGTAACCGGCGGTGCCGCTTTTGATGTACAGGCGGTGTGCGCCGGTTTTGTGTATGCGCTTGGTGCTGCAAATGCCTTTATTCGCGCTGGCCAGGCCCGTACGGCCCTGGTGATTGGCGCAGAAGTGTTCTCTAGCATTCTCGATTGGAGTGATCGCTCCACCTGTGTGTTGTTTGGCGATGGTGCCGGGGCGGTGGTGCTGCAAGCCAGTGACGAGCCGGGCATTCTTAGTGCGCACTTGAATGCCGATGGGCGCCAAATGAAGGTGTTGCACGCGGCGGGCAATGTTTCCCACGGTAAGGTCACCGGGGATCCCTTTTTACGCATGGATGGTCAGGCGGTCTTTCGCCTGGCGGTGACGCATTTGGCGGATTCCGCGCGTACGGCGGTTGCCCAGGCCAATCTTTCTTTAGACGATGTGGATTGGTTTGTGCCGCATCAGGCAAATATTCGTATCATAAATTTTCTTGGTAAACGGTTGGGAATTGCCGATTCGCGGGTGGTAGTAACGGTGGATCAACATGCCAATACGTCAGCGGCAAGTGTTCCCCTGGCTTTGGATAAAGCCCGTAAAGACGGCCGTATCAAGGCGGGTGAACGGGTGTTGTTGCAAGGCGTTGGCGGGGGCTTTACCTGGGGTTCTGTGCTGGCGCGTATGTAAATAATGGCAAGTCTTGCTATAGTGTTCCGTGTTTTAAGAATAAATTATCGCTCGCTACTCTCTACGCTATGAAACTTGGATTTGTATTCCCCGGTCAAGGTTCCCAAACAGTTGGCATGCTTGATGCCTGGCAAGAAAATGCTGCTGCCATGCAAGTAATGGAGGCAGCCAGCACGGCGTTGGATCAGGACTTGCGCCAGTTAATTGCGCATGGGCCCGCTGAAGATCTGAATCTTACGACCAATACGCAGCCGGTCATGTTGGCGGCGTCCTATGCCATGTATCAGGCGTGGCTAGACGCCGGCGGGCAGCAGCCTGCCGTAGTGGCGGGGCACAGCTTAGGGGAATATACGGCTTTGGTGGCAGCCAAGGCCCTGGCCCTGGAGGATGCAGTTCCCCTGGTACGGGTTCGTGCGGATGCCATGCAGCAGGCGGTGCCGGTAGGGCAAGGCGCCATGGCAGCCATATTGGGGCTAAGTGATGCGGCCGTACTGACAGTCTGCACCCAGGCAGCGCAGGACGACGTTGTGGAAGCCGTTAATTTTAATGCGCCTGCGCAGGTAGTGATCGCAGGCCACAAAGTGGCGGTTGAGCGTGCGTGTGCGTTGGCAAAAGAGCAAGGCGCCAGGCGTGCCATGCTATTGCCGGTATCAGCACCGTTTCATGCCAGTTTATTAAAACCTGCCGCAGAAGTGTTGGGGCAGGCATTGGCCAAAATTTCTATCCAGGCGCCGGCAGTGCCGGTGATTAATAATGTGGATGTGGCCCAGCCCACCCAGGAAGACGCCATCAAGGACGCGTTGATACGCCAATCATGGCATGCGGTTCGGTGGGTGGAAACCATTCAGCAAATGCAACGTGACGGGGTGACTCACTTGGTGGAATGTGGCCCCGGCAGGGTGCTGACAGGCTTGGCGCGTCGGATTGATAAAAGCTTAACGCTCCTGAATATTAACGACCCGGCGTCCTTGCAAACCACGCTGCAGGCGTTACAGAAAGGATAAACAAACATCATGCAACAGTTAGAACTGCAAGGAAAGCTTGCCTTGGTAACCGGCGCGAGCCGCGGTATTGGCCAGGCGGTCGCCAAGCAATTGGCAACCCTGGGCGCAACCGTTGTGGGCACGGCTACTACCACAGAGGGTGCTGCCACGATCACCGCCACGCTCGAACCCTTGGGTGGCCGGGGGGTCGCGCTCGATGTTAATGATATTGATGCTGCCAATGCACTGGTTCGAGAATTGGGCCGTAGTGAGGCTGGCGGACCCCATATTTTAGTGAATAATGCGGGGATTACGCGCGACACGCTTGCGATGCGCATGAAGGACGAGGACTGGGATGCGGTTGTAAATACCAACCTGTCTGCAGTGTTTCGCTTGTCGCGGGCGGTTACCCGAGGCATGATGAAAGCGCGTTGGGGTCGTATTATTAATATCACCTCGGTTATTGGCTTTAGCGGGAATCCGGGTCAGGCCAACTACGCGGCTGCCAAGGCCGGCGTTACGGGCCTGACCAAAGCACTGGCCCGGGAATTGGGCAGCCGTGGGGTAACGGTGAATTGTGTGGCCCCAGGCTTTATCGATACCGATATGACGCGGGCATTGGATGCGCAGCAAACAGCCGCCATTCTTGAACAAATTCCCTTGGGACGACTGGGGGCAGTGGACGATATTGCGCAGGCCGTCGCCTTCCTGGCGGGACCAGGAAGTGCCTATATTACCGGTACAACCTTGCACGTCAATGGTGGGATGTACATGTAAGGTCAAGCGCCTATCGATAGCATAAGGTAAAATTAAAAGATTTTAGAGGTGTAGGCGGTTTACGCTTTTAGCAAAGTTGATTATTTGCGGCGCCTGCGCTATTTTTTGTCACAGCCCACATCGCCTATTCAAATAGGTGTGGCTATAATTCGCGGGATATTCCCTTTTTGGAGATTTGCATGGAAAGCATCGACCAGCGTGTGAAGAAGATCGTTGCCGAGCAACTGGGTGTTAACGAAGACGAAATTAAAAATGAGTCTTCCTTCCTCGATGACCTCGGGGCGGATTCCCTGGATATGGTTGAGCTCGTCATGGCGCTAGAAGACGAATTTGAAACCGAAATTCCAGATGAAGAAGCCGAGAAAATTACGACGGTGCAGCAAGCTGTTGATTACATCAACGCCAATAACGAAGCTTAATCCCTGTACCCAAGAAGTGATTGTCAACGGTTAAACAAGGATTGCGCATCCTGTCGCAGCGGCACTCAAGGCAGCATAGTGCAAGCGGTTGTCGAACCGCTGCCAGGCTCGAATGCGCTTTGAAGGCCGCTTTTTAATGTGAGGAGTTATCCGTGAAACGACGTGTTGTCATTACCGGATTAGGTATTGTCTCGCCAGTGGGTAATGATATACCTACCGCGTGGGACAATATCATTAACGGACGATCGGGCATTACGGAGATTACGCGTTTTGATGCCTCGGCACTTAATGCGCAAATCGCCGGAGAAGTTAAAGATTTTGATATTTCTGCGTTCATTTCCGCCAAAGAGGCCCGTCAAATGGATGCATTCATTCACTACGGTTTAGTGGCGGGTCTACAGGCGTGGGAAGATGCAGGCCTGGAAGTTACCGATGAAAACGCCGATAGAATGGGCGTCATTGTTGGTTCCGGTATTGGCGGCTTGCCACGTATTGAAGATGCGCAGGCAGATTATTTAAAACGGGGCCCGCGGCGGATTTCGCCGTTCTTTGTGCCAGGTTCACTGATTAATCTCGTCTCGGGTCAGCTGTCCATTAGCCTGGGTTTAAAAGGCCCCAGCTATGCAGTGGTATCGGCCTGTACCACGGGCCTGCATTCCATTGGGGATGCGGCTCGGCTGATCGAGTACGGGGACGCCGATGTCATGTTGGCAGGGGGGGCGGAAGCAACGGTATCGCCATTGGGTGTAGGCGGGTTTGCGGCCATGCGGGCGCTGTCAACACGCAACGATGATCCCACTGCTGCCTCTCGCCCCTGGGACAAGGATCGTGATGGCTTTGTGCTTGGGGAAGGCGCCGGGGTGTTGGTGCTTGAAGAATATGAGCATGCCCGCAAGCGGGGCGCCCGAATTTATGGGGAGTTTGCTGGCTATGGTATGAGCTCGGATGCTCATCACATTACTTCTCCCGATCAGGATGGTCCGCGCCGTGGCATGTTACATGCGCTGAATAACGGCGGCATTGCCCCCACCGACATCGATTATGTGAACGCGCATGGCACATCCACGCCTTTAGGGGATATTAACGAAACCGAAGCGCTCAAATTGGTGTTTGGTGAGCATGCCAAACAGCTGGTGGTGAACTCAACAAAATCCATGACCGGCCATTTGCTGGGGGCTGCGGGTGGGGTGGAAGCGGTATTTACCACGTTGGCGGTATACCATCAAATTTCCCCTCCGACCATAAATCTTGATCATCAGGATCCGGCATGTGATCTCGATTACTGCGCGAATGAGGCACGGGAAATGCCAATTAATTTAGCCCTTTCCAACTCTTTCGGGTTTGGTGGAACAAACGGTTCCATGGTTGTTCGCAAAGTATAAAGGGCGAATCCGGTGACCAAGGCGACTTTACCGGACATTACGGCCTGTTGGTGGCCTTGTGGTGTGTTGGCCTCGGGACGCACCTTGCATCGCGTTGGCACCGGTCAATGGCAGCTCTGCCAGCGCGACTTGGCACCGCTAATTACTGGTAGTATTCAGGCGTTATGGCGTGGCCCTTGGTGGCTAACGCTACGCGTATGTGACGCGCACCAAGCCCAATCATACGAAATCACCATCTGGCGTCATCGGGTCGATAACGCCCAGTGGCGATGCCTGCGTGTGTTTGCGGCAAATGAGCTGGTGTTTGCGAATCGGCGTACGGGAAGGCCGTCATGAAGCGCACGGATCGACAAGTGGATGCCGAACTTATTGCCCGTGTACAGCAGGGCGATAAGCGTGCTTTTGATTTGCTGGTCATTAAGTACCAGCGGCGGATTATGCGGCTGTTGTCGCGCCAGGTGCGGAATCCATCGGATATCGAGGATATCGCCCAGGAAACCTTTATAAAAGCCTATCGGGCGTTGCCGAATTTTCGGGGCGATAGCGCATTCTACACCTGGCTATACCGCATTGCCATTAACACAGCGCGTAATTGGTATGTGGCGCAAATGCGTCGACCACAAACGGTGGATCCACGAGAAAATCCCGAGGGCGAAACTTTTGACCATATTGATAATCTAAAGGATATCAATACGCCAGACGCGGTATTGGCAAGCCGCCAGGTTGCCCAAGCCATTAATCAGGCCATGGCAGAGCTTCCCGAAGAGCTGAGTACAGCGATTACGTTACGCGAAGTTGAGGGGCTTAGCTACGATGAAATTGCCCAAGCAATGGATTGCCCGGTAGGGACGGTACGCTCTCGTATCTTTCGCGCACGTGAGGCCATTGCCAACAAGCTACGCCCCGTATTGCAGGATGATTCCAAGAAACGATGGTAGGAGCCAGTTATGTCAGTAGTGCCAGATCATGATCACGAAACAAAGGCAGCGTTAGAGGCATCGGTTTCGTCATGGGTCGATGGCGAACAGGATATTCGGCCAGAAGACCTTGATTCTCCCTATGCCCGTCAGCTGTGGGAAACCTACCATTTAATCGGGGATACCTTACGCAGTCAGGATTTGGCGTTTAGCCCCTCGGAGCGTTTTTATGCCCGTGTGTCTGCGGCAGTGGATGCAGAGCCCACGATCGTTGCTCCGCGCGCTCGTCGTTGGCGTTCTGTGCATTGGCTTTCCGGGTTGGCGGTTGTTGCCGCAACGGTTTCCGGGGTGTGGCTATTTGCACCGGGGCTTGTGGATACGGAAACCGAGCGTACGCTGGCCCAGCCCCAAGAGGTGGCGGTTCGGGATACCGAGGTTGAGGATGATCAGGCGCTCCACGACTACCTGGATGCTCACCAAGGCCTGGCCGGCACATTGCCAGGGCAGCAGGTGTCTTATCGAGGGAGCTTGCCCTAATGCGTTTCTTGCTTCTTTGTCTGATCAGTTGGTGGGCGGTAAGCGCTGCCATGGCTGCGTCGGATGATGCAGCAGCACCGTCCGCCGAGGTACAGTTGCTGTTAAAGCTTCAGGGAGCAGCGCACGAGCTCGATTACGCCGGCATTTATACCTACCAACAGGGGGCAACGGTTACCTCATCAAGAATTGTGCATAAGGTAGATGGCACGGGGGAACGGGAGCGTGTTGAAGTGTTGGATGGCGCACCAAGTGAAATTGTGCGTCACAACGAAAACATCCGCCGCCTGTTGCCCGATCGTAAATTGGTGGTGGTTGAGGACCGTCGGGGGGATCGCTTCCCCAGCCTGCTGTTGGGCGATGCCGAGCACGTTGTAAAGTATTATCAGCCGATTGTGTTAAATGATGATGAGCGCGTGGCCGGACGCGCTTGTCGGCGTGTGTTTTTAAAGCCGAAAGATCCTCACCGTTACGGATATATGCTGTGTGTGGATGCCAAGGAAGATTTATTGTTAAAGGTACAAACGGTTACGGCAAACCGTGATGTTATTGACCAGGTACTGTTTGTGAGCTTGGCGCTTGGGGAACAAACCGCCGACGATGATGTCTCTGAAAGCTGGGATACGACGCATTGGGAGGTCCACGAGGTTCCGCTCGTTGCGGTGAATGTTCAAAAGCAGGGGTGGCGCATTCCCAAGCCCCCAGGCTTCACGATCATGACCCAGGTGTCGCGTCCTATTCGCGCCAAAGATCAGGTGAATCATCTGGTATTGTCTGATGGGCTGGCAGCGATCTCAGTGTTTATTGAGCCCTTTAATGCCCGGCGTCATGCGGTATCATCACAGGGTGGTGTACATAAAGGGCCCATGAACGTATTTAGGCGCCGTATCGGCGATTTTTGGTTAACGGTGTTAGGCCAGGTCCCGGCGGATACCTTGCGGGATATTGCTGAGCATATTGAATATGTTCCCCGTTAGCCCCAGTTATTCTGATAATTTCACTCCAAGGAGTACCATTATGCTGTTGATGCGACCATCACAGATCAGAATCCGGAAATTTTTAGCGGCCATTTCAGCCACCGCATTACTTGCCTTGGGTGGTACGGCAGGTACGCTGGCAATCAGTCCACCGGCGGCGGCCGCCTCCTTGCCGGATTTCACCGAGGTGATTCAAGAGGTTGAAGGGTCGGTGGTGAACATTCGTACCACGGAGTCCGTAAAGGTAAGGCGCCCGCATTCTGGCGGTACGGATCCCTACGAAATGTTCCGCTGGTTTTTTGGCCCGGATTTTATGCCCGGCATGCCGGAGCCGGACGGTGATCGCGGGAAGCGCTCGGAAGAAGAGCGTACGGTTCCGCGCGGGGTAGGTTCGGGTTTTGTTATTAGTGACGATGGCTACATTCTGACCAACCATCATGTGGTTGCCAAGGCTAACGGGGTTTTTGTCACACTTACGAATGGCAAAGAGTACGAGGCCGAAGTCATCGGCACCGATTCCCGTACCGACATGGCCCTTATCAAAATTGATGCAAAAGATCTCACCCCCATGAAAATCGGGGATTCTGCGAACCTTAAAAAAGGTCAATGGGTATTGGCCATTGGCTCGCCCTTTGGGCTTGACTCCACCGTTACGGCGGGTATTGTCAGTGCCATTAATCGTGAAACGGGGGATTACCTGCCCTTTATTCAAACTGATGTGGCCGTTAACCCTGGAAACTCTGGCGGACCCCTTATTAATCTTGAGGGTGAAGTGGTGGGGGTGAATTCCCAGATTGTGTCACGCAGTGGTGGCTTTATGGGGATTTCACTGGCTATTCCCATTGATGAGGCCATGGATGTTGTTGAACAACTCAAAGAAAGTGGGAAAGTTACCCGCGGACGTATTGGGGTTCAAATTAGTACCGTCTCCGACGAAGTGGCGTCAGCCCTTGGTTTGGACGAAACGCAGGGCGCTTTGGTAAGTAAGGTAGAATCAAAGGGGCCCGCGGCCGACGCCGGGGTGCGTTCGGGCGATGTCATTCTTGAGTTTGATGGCAATGCCATTAAGCGCATGACAGATCTTCCTCGCATCGTTGGGGGTACGGCGCCCGGCACACGTTCCACCATGAAAGTATGGCGTAAAGGTAAGGTGCAAACCTTGAAGGTGAAGGTTGGTGAAATGCCATCGGACAGTGACAGTAGCCCATTTACCACACCCGATCAGGAATCCTCCTCAACCGATGCACTGGGCTTGAAAGTCAAGCCACTACCTGCGGAAACCCAACAGGCGTTAGGAATTAGCCAAGGGGTGGTAGTTACCGATGCCGATGGGCCTGCCAGCAAAGCGGGCATCACGGAAGGTGATATCATTCTAATGGTGAACGACCAAGATATTGAAGATACCAAGCAATACGCAAAAGTGGTATCCGGATTATCGACAGACAAAGCTGCTGCTATATTGGTGATGCGTGACAATGCATCGCTATGGGTTGCAGTTACGCCACAGAAATAATTGATTTAACAGTTAAAATAACGCAGAGGCAGGGAAAGGGGCGCCGCGTGCGCTCCTTTTTTATGCTTTCGTTGTTACCTGCTTTTGCTTTCAACTCCGGTTATGGACCATATTCGTAATTTTTCTATTATTGCTCATATAGACCACGGTAAATCGACCTTGGCCGATCGGCTTATACATCGTTGCGGTGGCCTGGATGATAGGGAAATGTCCAGCCAGGTACTGGATTCCATGGATTTGGAGCGTGAGCGGGGCATAACAATTAAAGCTCAAACAGCGTCGTTGTCCTATCAGGCACAAGATGGTAAAACTTATGCGCTCAATTTAATTGATACCCCCGGCCACGTGGATTTTTCCTATGAGGTAAGTCGCTCCCTGGCGGCTTGCGAAGGGGCGTTGCTGGTAGTAGATGCGTCCCAGGGGGTAGAGGCCCAAACGGTGGCAACCTGTTACACCGCCATCGATCTGGGCATTGAAGTTGTGCCCGTCTTGAACAAAATGGATTTGCCATCGGCCGATCCGGAAAGCGCCAAGGCCGAGATTGAGGATGTTATTGGCATTGATGCGTCCGGCTCTATTTTGGCCAGCGCCAAAGATGGTATTGGGGTCGATGAAATCCTGGAAGCCATTGTGACGCAAATTCCTCCACCCGCCGGATCAAAAAAAGCACCGTTACAGGCGTTAATTGTGGATTCCTGGTTTGACAATTACGTGGGTGTGGTCATGTTGGTGCGCATTGTGAATGGCGTGCTGCGGGAAAAAGACAAAATACAGTTGATGGAAACCGGTGGAAGCTACGTTTGTGAGCAGTTGGGCATTTTTACCCCCAAACCAACGCCGTGTGATGTCTTGTCCGCAGGCCAGGTGGGTTTTGTGATTACCGGTATCAAGGAGCTTGAAGCTGCCAAGGTGGGGGACACCATTACCCACGACAATCAACCCGCTGAGGCGCCCTTGCCGGGGTTTCAGGATATCAAACCGCAGGTGTTTGCGGGGATTTATCCGGTCGAAAATAATGATTACGACCAATTAAGGGACTCGCTAGAGAAACTAAAGCTGAACGATGCCTCCCTGATGTTTGAACCGGAAGTCTCCCAGGCGCTTGGATTTGGCTTTCGTTGCGGATTTTTGGGCCTGTTGCATATGGAAATTGTGCAAGAGCGCCTGCTGCGCGAGTTTGAAATGGAGATCATTACGACAGCGCCCTCCGTCGTTTATGAAGTCCTGAAAAAGGATGGTGAGGTGCTGGTGGTCGATAGCCCTTCGCGCATGCCCGATGTGGGAGAAATTGAAGAAGTTCGGGAACCGATGGTGGCGCTGACGCTCTTTATGCCACAAGATTATGTGGGTGCTGTCATGAGCCTGTGTATTCAAAAGCGTGGGGTGCAAACCAATATGGTCTATCACGGCCGTCAGGTGAGCTTGGAATATGACATTCCCCTGGCGGAAATTGTGCTGGACTTTTTCGACCGGCTAAAGTCAGTGTCGCGCGGCTATGCCTCCATGGATTATGAGTTTACCGGCTACCAGGCATCTGACGTGGTCAAGGTGGACCTATTAATTAATGGCGATCGGGTGGATGCGTTGTCCATGATTACGCATCGGTCTACAGCCCGCCATCGCGGGCGGGAAGTGGCTACGAAAATGCGTAGCCTGGTGCCTCGGCAAATGTTTGACATTGCCATACAAGCGGCAATCGGGGCCGAGATCATTGCACGGGAAAACGTTCGGGCATTGCGTAAGAATGTATTGGCCAAGTGTTATGGCGGCGATGTTTCCCGTAAGCGCAAACTTCTGGAACGGCAAAAAGCTGGAAAAAAACGGATGAAGCAGGTCGGGAATGTGGAAATCCCTCAAGAAGCATTCCTCGCCATTCTTCAGGTAGAGGATTAAATTCTTTGAATTGTTAGGGTTAACCGGACGTCGCTCATGACTTGGGATTTTGCATTAATTTTATTTGTCTTGCTGGTAATCACAGGCGCCATCTGGCTGCTGGATATTTTATATTTGCGCAAGCATCGACGGGCGCGTGCGGTTGAGGCGATGGCCGCCAGTGGTCAGGCAGCGCGTGGGCTGGCGCCAGAACGGGCGGCACAGCTGCGCCAACAAGCCTACGATAAGGCAAACCGGGCGCCTTGGTGGGTGGAATACGGCGTCAGTTTTTTCCCGGTAATCTTGTTTGTGTTTTTATTGCGTTCGTTTGTGGTTGAGCCCTTTCGGATTCCGTCCGGCTCCATGCTGCCCACCTTACAAAATGGCGACCTTATTCTCGTGAATAAATACCAGTACGGGATTCGCTTGCCGGTCATCGATAAGAAGATTGTTCCCATTGCTGACCCCAAGCCCGGCGATGTGGTGGTATTTCGTTATCCGGTGGATACCGCGGTTGATTACATCAAACGGGTGGTGGGGGTTGCTGGCGACGTCGTAGAATATCAAAATAAAGTCTTGACGGTTAATGGCACGCAAGTGAATCATGAAGAACTGGACGAGTACTATGAGCCCGATCGTGCCGGCTACACCACCCGCTACCGTGAGCAGCTGCAGGACAAGACCCACGATATTTTGTTAAACCCCAAAGGTTTTCAAAGGATCATGCCAATCTCCCGTTTCCCCCACCAAGAGGCGTGCGACTACAGCGACGCGGGCGTGCGTTGTACCGTTCCTGAAGGGCATTACTTTATGATGGGAGACAACCGCGACAATAGCCTTGACAGTCGCTATTGGGGCTTTGTGCCCGATGAAAATATTGTTGGGCGTGCCTTTTTCATTTGGATGAACTTTAGTGAACCGAGTCGTATTGGACGGTTTCAATAATGCGTCGCTTAACCCCCTTAATGACCACTTTGGAGTATCAGTTCACGCAGGTGAAGCTGTTGCACCAAGCATTAACCCATAGGAGCTATAGCGCTACCCATAATGAGCGCTTGGAGTATCTTGGGGATGCGGTGCTGAATTTTATCGTGGCCTCATTAATCTACAATAAATTTACGGATATGAAAGAGGGGGACATGTCGCGCTTGCGTGCCAATTTGGTAAATCAATCCGCCTTGGCCGAAATTGCGGCAGAGTTATCCCTTTCGGATTACCTTTATTTGGGGGAAGGGGAGCTTAAAAGCGGTGGCGCTCAACGGCCCTCCATTCTTTCTGATGCGGTTGAAGCGGTATTTGGTGCCGTTTTTCTGGATGGGGGTTATGCGGCGGCGGAACGGGTGATCCGCCACTTATATGAAACGCGTATTACCCGCATAAATCCGGTCACGCTCGGCAAAGATCCAAAAACGCTGCTGCAAGAATATTGCCAGGCACGCAAGTTGCCATTACCGGTTTATACAGTCACCGGCACCCACGGTGCAGCCCACGATCAGCGGTTTGATGTGCAGTGTCAGGTTACAGGCCTGGTAGCACCCACCACGGCATCGGCCGGAAACCGTCGTGCGGCGGAACAGCAGGCGGCACAGCGGGCGCTGGCGCAGTTGGATGCCAGTCTTGTTAATCCACCTTCGAGCCATTCATGACATCGAACACAGAACAGTTTTGTGGGTTTATTGCCATTGTGGGACGGCCCAACGTTGGCAAATCAACCTTGGTGAACGCCCTTGTCGGGGAAAAGATTTCTATTGTGTCGCGACGCGCGCAAACCACACGCCATCGTATACATGGGGTGCTTACAGAAGGGGCGCATCAGCTGGTTTTTGTCGATACGCCAGGGTTTCAAACGCGGTATGGCGGGTCAATGAATCACAAAATGAATCGGGCGGTGCGTGAAGCGCTTGCAGATGTCGATATTATTGCCCACGTTGTTGAGGCCGATAAATGGACCGAAGAAGACGTCCAGGTTCAAAAATTGTTACCAACAACTAAGCCGGTGTTGTTGGTGATTAATAAAGTGGATGTCTTAAAAGATAAATCACAGTTGTTGCCTTACATTGAAGCCCGCATGGGCGCGTATCAATACGATGCCGTGGTGCCCATCAGCGCAAGCCGTAAAACCCAATTGGGCCCATTACAGCAAGAATTAATGGATCGGCTGCCAGCGGGCCAATTTCTGTTTGATGAAGAAACGCTGACTGATCGGCCGTTACGGTTCCTGGTCGCTGAAATTATCCGGGAGAAAATCTTTCGGTTGGTTGGCGATGAGTTGCCGTACCAGTGCGGCGTGGTTATTGAAGCCTGGGAAGAGACGGACACACTCGTCACCATTGATGCTTGTGTGTATGTCGAGCGGGAGAACCACCGCCCCATCTTGCTTGGCACTGGCGGGCAGCATATGAAGCGTATTGCGTCAGAAGCACGCCAGGATATTTTACGTCTGCTGGATAAGCGGGTGGCATTAAGCGTTTACATTAAGGTGCGCAGAGGATGGCGTGATGATGCAAGCATCTTGCGCGATCTAGGTCATGACTAAGCGTGCCGGCCGCATTTACGATGCCCCTGGCTATTTACTGCATGCCACGTCGTGGCGTGAGACGTCGCTCGTTATTCAGGCGTTTTCCCGCGACTATGGCGTGATGACGCTGGTTGCCAGAGGTGCCAAGCGGCCACACTCACAATTACGCCCGGTTTTAAGCGCTTTTCAGCCCTTGTTATTGTCTTGGACCGGGGTTCGTGAGGTAAAAACATTAACGCGGGCGGAGGCCAATGGTTTAACCCCTTTACGGGGGCGGGCATTTATGTCGGCCTGGTATATGAATGAATTGATTCTGCGGTTGCTGGCACGGGAAGATCCGCATCCGGCAATTTTTGATGCCTATCGTCAGGCCTTACACGATTTAAGCATGGCTTCCAATACCAATATAAAAGGAGCCCTTCCGCTTACTGCGGCGTTGCGTCGTTTTGAATGGACGCTATTACAAGAAGCTGGCTATGGTCTTGATATGCCAATACCTGATTTTGCAGATGCGCAGGCGGTACGGCGTGTGCGGGGGCCGTTGCGTGATCGGCTCGATCAATTGCTGGAACGCCCTTTGCTAACCCGTCGTGTTTTGCTGGATTTGTATGGTAGTTAAGGCCCGACATCCGCTGCCAGCACTGCCTGAGCTTGTGGTGTTGGATACCTGTGTACTGATATCAACAACCTTGCGTGTGCTGTTATTGCAGCTGGCTCAAGCGGGTTGTTTTGTTCCCTTGTGGAGCCGACCGATAGGTGAGGAATGGCGTCGCACTGCTTATCATTTATGGCAGCAGGACAAGCCCGTTATCGACCAACATTGGCAGCAACTGCAAACGGCATTTCCTGAGGCAAATTTAGGAGATGTGAGCGCGTATATGGATGGGTTGGTGTATAGCGATGCCAAGGATTGGCACGTCATTGCCGCGGCGCGGCTGGCGTTACAACGCTACCCCGCTTATTCGGTAGGGATTATGACGCGTAATACGCGGGATTTTAATATGTCCGAGCTACGTCGATTGCACCTGCAGCGGTGGGATCCGGATCAGTTCTTGAGCCGGCTCTGGCAACAGCAGCCCGGTAAAGTTTCGCCCCGCCTAACGACGCTGCCGGAAACGACAGCGCGGCTGACGGGGCGAGCACCTGAAACGCTTTGGCAGTTATTACGACGTGAGCGTTTGTTCAGGTTTAGTCGCTTAGTCGCGACCGCCGAAAATGCCAAGTAGCATTAACAGGTTCACAAAAATATTGTATAGGTCGAGATACACGGCCAAGGTGGCAGAAATATAGTTTGTTTCACCCCCATTGACGACGCGCTGCAAGTCAACTAGCAGCAATACCGAGAAGATGCCTATGGCCATGACTGAAATGGTCAGCATGAGGGCGGGTAGCTGCAAGAAGATATTGGCTAAGGCCGCCACAATGAGTAGCACCACGCCAATAATCAAAAATTTGTGTAGGTGGCTGAAATCGCGTTTGGTGGTGGTAGCAATTGTGGCCATCGTGCCAAATACAGCAGCTGTTCCACCAAAGGCCAGCATAATTAATTGGCCCCCATTTCCGAAGCCAAGCACGAAGCCAAGCATACGCGAGAGCATTACCCCCATGAAGAAGGTAAATGCCAGCAAGTAGGCGATACCCGCGGTGCTGTCTTTATTGCGCTCAACCATAAACATCAAGCCAAAGGCACCGATCATAAAAATGAGGATGCTGCCACCAGGGCTGGCTGACATCATTTGGTTGATGCCTGTGCTAAGGCCTACCAATGCCCCCAAGACCGTGGGGATTAAGGAGAGGGCTAGCAGCCAGTAAGTATTACGCAGCACCCGGTTACGAACAGCCGGGGCTGTACTGGTAAACCTACCATGGCCGGTATGGGTTTGTGGGCGAAATTCGCTCATGGTGTTTCCTTATAATAATATCCAGTTAGGCAGGGCTGCAAAGCAACCCGGTAAAACGTAATTAAGGATGATGCAACAGTATAGGGCTACGTTTATCTGACTGCAAGGCGATAATTAAGTTCCCGTCAATTTGTGTGCACGCACGGTATGTCCAGCCCCTTGATACTGCCGCCACCGCTCGCGGGCTGCCTGTTTATCTGTTTCATGCTCCGACACAATTTCAAGGATACGTTGAAACTGTTCGTAGGAGGGGGGGCAGGCAAGGTCCAGATTCAGTAGCCAGGGAGGCTGGGCGTCTTTGCGACTGACCAGAAGCGTGCTCGGGTCCTGGCTGCTTAAGACAATGGCCGCGGATACGGCATCGGCATCCTGATGGTAGACATGAGGAATAAATGCGGTAGGCTCAAACTTCCACAACCATTGGTCGAACCGACGTAAGCGTTTCTCATCTTGGGTATAGATGATTATTGCGTGCCCAGCCAGATAATGTTTTTGGGTTACGTAGCAGGCCGTGCGCAAACGATGCTGGGCCCCAAAAGCAAAGTCGATTCGGGAAGTCCTCATGTCAACCTGCCAAGGGCTATGCTTGGTTAAGCAAGTAATTTACCAGCAGTGGTACGGGACGGCCTGTTGCCCCCTTATTGGTACCACTGTTCCAGGCCGTTCCCGCGATATCAAGGTGGGCCCAGGCGTAGGCTTTGGTAAAGCGTGACAGGAAGCAGGCTGCGGTAACCGCGCCCGCCGAGGGACCCCCAATATTCGCGATATCAGCAAATCGGGATTTTAATTGACGCTGATAAGCGTCTGTCATGGGCATGTGCCAAGCCAGGTCGTTAGATTCTTTACCTGCTTGCAAGAGTTGCTCAGTAAGTGCCTCGTCGGTAGAGAATAGGCCGGTATTTACATCGCCCAAGGCGACCACACAGGCACCGGTGAGGGTGGCAATATCAATGACGGCGGCGGGTTTATACCGCTCAGCATAGGTGAGCGCATCACACAGTACCAGGCGACCTTCTGCGTCCGTATTGAGTATTTCAATGGTTTGTCCGGATAAGCTGGTGACGATATCGCCCGGCTTGTTCGCTTTAACGCCTGGCATGTTTTCGCACGAGGCAATTAATCCAATGACTTCACGGTCAAGGTCGAGTGCGGCAACGGCACGCATGGTACCCAGCACGCTGGCCGCACCACACATGTCATATTTCATTTCATCCAGGTTCTTGGCTGGCTTGATTGAAATCCCGCCGGAATCGAAGGTAATGCCTTTACCAACCAGCACGATGGGCGCGGGCGCAGCGTCCGATTTTGCCTTACTGGGCGTGTGATGCAAGACAATAAAAGCGGGGGGCTCCAGAGAACCAGCGGCAACCGACAAGAAAGAATTCATGCCCAGGGCTTCAATTTGTTTATGGCTGAGTACTTCTGCTTTTAGTGTGGGAAAGTTTTTGGCCAGATCCTTGGCTGTATTGCCAAGGTAGGTAGGCGTGCAGATGTTTGGCGGCAAATCGCCTAGCTTGCGACATAGGGCCACGCCCTCTGCCAGGGCAATGCCTTGGCGCAGGCCTTCCTCGGCTGCGGCGGACTGGTCTCGCTTCACCCAAGTGCTAAGCTTTTTAAGACGGGGCGCTTCATTTTCCGACGCATCGCTAAGCGTTTCATCATAGTGGTAGTTGGCCGCGTGCGAGGCACTCACAAAGTGGCGGATGCGCGTGCTTAACGTTGTGTCCGGACAGTCTATACTAGCCAGTGTGCTTAGGGCTTCTTCAAGGTTGGCATGGTGACACGCCTTAACAACAGTGGCCTCGGCATCGGCAAGGTTGGTAACACGGTAGCTTTCTTGTTTTCCCAAACCGACTAAAATGACACGTTTAGTAATAATCCCTGGCAGATTTCTTAGGGTTAGGCTGGTTTTGGGCTTGGCATCAAACTCAGCCTTCAAGACTTCTGCGATGGCACCGTTGGAAGCACGATCAAGAATATCCGCGGCGTGACTGAGCTTGCCTTCAGAAAACACACCAACTGCAATTGCTGGCGTATTGAGCTGGTGTAATGAAGTGGTTGTAATGGTTGTGAAATTCATTCGTTTACTCACAAGTTGTTTAAATACCGTTTAATTATCCCGTATATTCTGCCATGTCCCTATTTAAGCGCTCGATTATTGCTGAAATTATTAGCCATGGCGGTGTTGTCTTTTCTACGTTAATCGTTGTCTGGTTAAGTGTATTGCTGGTTCGCCTGCTAGGGGAAGCAGCCAGTGGAAATATTGGGGCCGATGTGGTTCTGGGGTTGGCAACATTTTCCAGCATAACAGCCTTACCCGTCATTTTATCTGTTTCTTTATTTATTGCGGTACTGACCACGGTAACACGCAGCTATCGCGAGTCCGAGATGGTGGTGTGGTTTGCCAGCGGCTTGTCGCTACGCCATTTGATAAGCCCGATATTGCGTTGCGCGATTCCGGTGTCAATTATTATCGCCGTGTTGACGTTACTTGCCTCCCCCTGGGCGTATCGGCAAATAGAGGAGTATCAACAGCGTTATCAGCAGCGTTCCGATCTGGCCAAAATTACCACGGGGCAGTTTATAGAGAGTGAACGCGGGGGGCGGGTGTTTTTTGCCGAGGCCCCTGAGGATCCCGAGGATGAGATGGGACGGGTGATTGCGCGGGTGCTGAGCCCAGAATGGTTAAGTATTATCGCCGCGGAAAAAGCGCATATACAGCATGAAGAAAATGGCGATAAGTTCCTGGTATTGGTGGATGGCCATCGCTATGACATCAAGCCTGACGGGCGGGATTTGCGTTTGTTCGAGTTTGAACGCTACGGCTTGCGCATGGAAAGCAAGGGTTCCAGCGTGGAGGAAGCGCGCCGCAAGGCGGAGAAGCAGCTTAAAGCCCGGCCTACCCTACAATTATTTGCCGACGATAACAGCAAGTCCTGGGCGCACATTATGTGGCGTTTGGCGCTCCCCATTGCCGCCCTTAACTTGGCGCTGCTGGCCTTGCCCTTAGGCGCCAGTAATCCCCGCCTGGGTCGGTCAGGCGATATTTTGATTGCGGGCCTGGTAGGCATGGTTTATATGAACCTGATTAATTTGTCGCGCAGTTGGATTAGCAATCAGCAACTGAGTTTTGAGCTGGGAGTTTGGCTGGTGCACTTGGTTTTTACGCTCATCATGGTATTTCTCATGTGGCAGAAGTTGCGTGTGGCGCGGCCAAGGCGGTTGAAGAAAAAAACAGGGTAAAGCTATCGATAGCGGGGTTATAGATGAATTTGCAGCAATTTCGTTGTGTGCGGGAGACGTATCGTTGTAACTTTAATTTAACGGCGGCGGCACGGTCTCTTGAGACGTCACAGCCAGCGGTGTCTAAAAGTATTATTGAGCTGGAGCACGAGCTGGGCGTGCAAATATTTCAGCGCCATGGCAAGCGCCTGCGTGGCTTGACGCGTCACGGGGAGAAGGTGTTGCGTCGCATTAAGCGCATTTTGCTGGAGGTTGAAAACCTGCAAAAAATGCGGGAAGAGTTCACACAAAACGAAACCGGCAGCCTTATCGTTGCTTGTACGCATGCTCAGGCCCGCTATATTCTACCCACTGTTATTCTGGCATTTCGGAAAAAATTTCCAAAAGTACGGGTCGCCTTGGCCGAAGGCAATCCACCGGATTTGGCCACCATGGTGCTACATGGCAAGGCAGATTTGGCGATTGCAACGGAAAGCTTGCATACCACCCCGGGCCTTGCCGTGCTGCCGGTTTATGAATGGGGTCACGTTGTTGTCGTCCGTCCGGATCATCCCTTGGCGGAGGTTGCGAAAGCGGATAAACCGCTCACCTTGACCCAGCTTGCCCAGTATCCATTGATCACTTATGACCATGCCTTTTCTGCCCGCTCGGAAATTGACCGTGTGTTTGAGGCGCATGGCTTGTTACTGGACGTGGTGTTGTCTGCCATTGATGCGGACATTATCAAAACCTATGTCCGCATGGGCTTGGGTGTTGGCTTAATTGCCGGGATGGCCTACCAACCTGAAGAGGATACCGATTTTGTGGGGTTGCCCGTGTCTCATTTGTTTGGGCGGCATACCACCAACCTGGCATTAAAATCTGGGTCGCTGGTCCGCGATTATGTTTATGAGTTTATTGGCATGCTTGCCGACAACTTAAGCCGTGAGCGTGTGGATGCGGCGTTGGCACAGAAGCGTTAACCTAGTTTCTGGAACTGGTGCCCAGACGCGCTGTTGAGTATGACTTTTCCGTGTCCAGGCGCCGCGCGCCGTTATAGCGTTGCGCCCAATAGGCCACGTCCATGTTTTCCACCCGTACGACGGAACCTGTGCGGGGGGCATGGACAAACTTTTCATCCCCCAGGTAGATACCAACATGGGAGTTTCTATGACCACGGGTGTTGAAAAACACCAAATCCCCTTCGCGAAGTTCTTCCCGCTTGATTGCTGTGCCCTGGTGGGCAATTTCTCGGGACTCCCGCGGCAGTTTGATGCCGAGTGATTTGCGGGCCGCATACACCACCAAACCGCTACAGTCGAACCCGGTGCTAGGCGTTCCGCCGCCAAAGCGGTATTTCGTTCCCAGCATGTCGAGGGCGGTAGCGGCCATGGCAGGGGTACCATGGTTTAGATGGGATTTAAAGAAGTCCCGGGACGCCAGGTAGGCACCCAGGGGGTCTGCTTGCGTTTGTGATAAGTAGTGCCGCCGTGCCTGGTCAAGGCTACTATTGTTATATGCGTGGTTGCCGGTGGTTGCATTGCAGCCTGCCAACGTAATGAGGCCGATAGGTAGTAGGTGCTTGGAGCAACCCCATAAATGGCAGAAAAAATTCGTAACGTATCGCAATGGGAATGGCGACATAATGTATTGGCTCACCGGAAAACGTCCGGCAAGTTTACTGGATCTTATGGCGCGAGTAAAGTGGCGTCTGGGTTGATCGCCAGCGGCAGCTACCCACCCGCTGGGCAAGGAAAAGGAGGTTGAATGGGGCGGCTTGACAATGTGTTACAACCTGGGGTTAAGCGGCGTGAAGTTTGGGCTTGGGCGCTGTATGATTTCGCCAATTCTGGCTACACCACCGTGGTGCTGACCACGGTATTTAATGCCTACTATGTGGCGGTGGTGGCTAAGGGTAAACCCTGGGGGACCTTATCGCTAACAGCAACCTTGTCTACCTCTTATTTATTAATCATGTTTACGATGCCGGGCTTAGGGGTGCGGGCGGATGCCTATGCGCATAAAAAGCGTTTGTTAGTCCTCAGCACAATTGGCTGTGTGCTGGCCACGTTTGGCCTCATGCTGGCGCAGCCAGGTGCCGTTGTTATTGCGTTGGTGATGCTGGCAATTTCCAATTATTGTTATGGCGTGGGGGAGTCCGTAATTTCCGCCTTCTTGCCCGAGCTTGCGGCACCTCATGCCTTGGGCCGTGTGTCTGGCTGGGGATGGGGATTCGGTTATTTCGGGGGCATGTTAACGCTGGGGCTTGCGCTATTGGTGGTTACGCGGGCTCAGGGGCAAGGCTTGGAGGCGGCCCACTACGTGCCTTGGGTGATGGCGCTTACCGCCATTGTTTTTGCCGTGGCGGCAATTCCGGCCTTGTTGTTTTTAAAGGAGCGCACGCCGCCGCAGCCAATTGCCGTGGGGTCGTTTTATGCCAGCCTGTTGCAGGCCTGGGCGCAAACCCACGACTTTTTTCCTGATTTCCGCCGGTTGCTTATATGTGGGGCGTGCTATCACGCCGGGGTCTCCGTGGTGATCACCTTGGCGGCAGTGTATGCCACCGAGGCGATGGGTTTTCGCATGGAGCAAACCATGCTCATGATTTTTGTTGTCAATATCACCGCCGTGATCGGGGCGGTGGTGTTTGGTTTTCTGCAAGACGAGGTCGGACACAAACGAACGCTTGCCATCACCTTATGGGGGTGGGTGGTAATGGTGGCACTGGCATATATGGCACAATCCACCACGTTGTTTTGGGGGGCAGCCGCAGTTGCGGGGCTTTGTATGGGGAGCAGTCAAAGTGCCGGCCGAGCAATGGTAGGGCGTTTGGCACCAGAACGTCGGCCGGCGCGTTTTTATGCCTTATGGACGTTTGCGGTACAGTTGGCGGCCGTTGTCGGGCCCTTATGTTATGGCATGATTACTTGGCTGTTCGCGGGCCAGCATCGCTTGGCGCTATTAGCAACCGGGGGGTTCTTTATTGCCGGCCTGGCGGTGTTAAGAACCATTGATTTTGAGCGTGGGGTTGCCGTGGCCCAAGCCGTTACCAGCGCCGAGCGGGAGGGGTTGCCCGGCGCAGCGTCTTAGGGGTTACATGCCCGGATAAACAGGCCCTTCGCCACCTTGTGGGGCTACCCACACAATATTTTGGCTGGGGTCCTTAATATCGCAGGTTTTGCAATGCACACAGTTTTGCGCATTGATTTGGAGCTGATCGTTACCGTCTTCATCCTTCACAAACTCATAGACCCCTGCAGGACAGTAGCGTGCTTCGGGCCCAGCGTATTTTGCCAGATTAAGTTCAACCGGAATGCTGTCGTCTTTGAGCGTCAAGTGAACCGGCGTATCTTCTTCGTGATTGGTATTGGAGAGGAAAACGGAACTCAGCTTATCAAATGTAATTTTCCCGTCGGGCTTGGGATAGTCGATTTTTTTGCTTTCCGCGGCGGGGCGTAAACAAGCGTGATCCGGTTCGTTATTTTTAAGGCTCCAGGGAAACTTGCCTCGCAGCAACCATTGCTCGATACCGGTCATGAGCGTGCCCATGGTGCGGCCTTTTTTAAACCACTGCTTGAAGTTGCGCGACTGTTTAAGCTCATCGTGCATCCAGGAGGCCTCAAAGGCTGCGGGGTAGTCGCTTAATTCGTCGTGCCACCGATCGGCCTGTACCGCTGCGAATAGGGATTCTGCCGCCAGGGATCCGCTTTTAATTGCTGTGTGCGTGCCTTTAATGCGGGAAGCATTAAGGGTGCCGGCTTCGCAACCCACCATAATACCGCCCGGGAACACTGCTTTGGGCATGGATAAGAGACCGCCCGCGGTGAGAGAGCGGGCCCCATAGGCGATACGTTTGCCGCCTTCCAGAATGGGGCGGATACGTGGGTGGGTTTTAAAACGCTGGAATTCATCAAACGGTGATAGCCAGGGGTTGCGATAGTCCAAACCAATCACCAAGCCGATAGCAACCAGGTTATCGGATAAGTGGTAGAGGAAGGAGCCGCCGTAGGTTTCCTTATCGAGGGGCCAGCCGGAAGTGTGGATCACGCGCCCGGGATGGGATTGCGCCGGATCTACTTCCCAGAGCTCTTTAATGCCAATGGCATAACTTTGTGCATTTTTACCGGCTTCCAGGTCAAACTTTTCGGTAAGTTGACGCCCCAGTTGCCCGCGTGAGCCTTCGGCAAATACGGTATAACGCGCATGCAGCTCGATGCCAGGCTGGTAGTGGGAGGTATGGGTACCATCGCGTGCTACCCCCATATCACCGGTGGCAACACCTTTGACCGCACCCGTGTCGGTGTACAGAATTTCGGCAGCAGCAAAGCCCGGAAAGACATCCACCTCCAGCGCTTCGGCTTGCTCCCCCAACCATTTGGTGAAGTGCCCCAGCCGAACAACGTAGTTGCCGTGGTTTTTAAAGCAGCCGGGCAGCAGCCAATTGGGGGTGCTACGGGCACCGGTTTCGCTAAGAAAGAGAAATTGATCTTCGGTAACCTCGGTAGTCAGGGGGGCGCCTTTTTCTTTCCAATCGGGGATAAGTTCGTTCAGCGCTTTCGGATCAACGACGGCGCCGGAGAGAATATGTGCCCCAATTTCGGGCCCTTTTTCAAGGACACATACGCTAAGATCGTGCTCGTTCTCCGTGGCGAGCTGTTTAAGCCGTATTGCGGTGGCTAGGCCAGCCGGCCCCCCGCCCACAATCACGACGTCATATTCCATAGATTCTCTTTCAGACATGAATGCGGTCTCCTGTTCCAATGCCATAATTGTAGTGCAGCCTGAGGATCTTGTTTAATGGCTTGCTTTTAAACTGTTACAAGACCTGCTAGTATAAGCGCTGCATGCGCGGCTGGCCGCTACAATAAATGTTAGAGGATGGATAAATGCCACAGGCTGAAGCGGAGAACACAACAACAAGTTATCCTGGCGTATTTCGGTGTGTGATCCCCGTTAAATGGGGGGATATGGACGCCTTGAATCACGTGAATAACGCGGTCTATTTTCAGTATATGGAAGAGGCGCGCGCCCAGTTATTTCAGTGCGCTGGCTTGGCGATGCCTGCACAAAAGATAGGTATACTGGCGCATGTGAGTTGTGATTTTTTAAAACCAATCTACTATCCGGAAACGATAGAAGTCAGACTTGCGATAGCAAAGGTAGGGCGTAGCAGCCTTACAATGAGTGCTGTGATCTGCCAACATGGTAATCCCGGGCAAGTGTATGCAAAATCCTCTTTCGTTTTGGTGGGTGCCAACGCCACAACCGGTAAAATTGAAGCATGGACTTCGGACGAGATGGCAGCTTTTGAACGCTGCCTGGTAACTGAATAATTGATTTTATTTACATAGGATGCCATTATGGATAAAGTATTCCCAAGTGCAGAAGAAGCGCTAAAGGGCGTCGTGGCGGATGGACAAACCATCGCCGTGGGCGGATTTGGCTTATGTGGCCTACCGGAAGCACTCATTGCTGCTTTGCGCGACACCAAGGTGAAGGGCTTGACCTGCGTTAGTAACAACGCCGGCGTTGACGACTTTGGGCTTGGCTTATTGTTGCAAACCCGTCAAATTAAAAAAATGATCGCCTCTTATGTCGGTGAAAACAAAGAATTTGAACGGCAGTATCTTGCGGGTGAGCTAGAGCTCGAATTTACGCCGCAAGGCACGTTGGCAGAACGCTTGCGAGCGGGCGGTGCGGGTATTCCAGCCTTTTTCACGCGCACAGGTTACGGCACAATGATCGCAGAAGGCAAAGAAGTGCGCGAGTTTGATGGCGATCATTACATTATGGAACGCGCCATCGTTGCAGATGTTGCGCTGGTAAAAGCCCATAAGGCCGATCGCTCGGGTAACCTGGTATTTCGCCGCACGGCCAGAAACTTTAACCCGGATGCAGCAATGTCTGGCAAGGTAACCATCGTTGAGGTGGAAGAAATTGTAGAAACCGGCGAACTCGATCCCGATAGCATTCATCTGCCCGGTATTTATGTGCACCGTATTGTGGTAAATGCCAATCCGGAAAAGCGCATAGAGCGCCGTACATTACGTAATTCATAAGGAGTTCTGTCATGGCATGGACACGCGAACAAATGGCAGCAAGAGCTGCCCAGGAATTGCAAGATGGCTTTTATGTCAATCTTGGTATTGGAATGCCTACGATGGTGGCCAACTATGTCCCCGAAGGCATGACGGTATGGCTGCAGTCTGAAAATGGCTTGTTGGGTATGGGGCCTTTCCCGACCGAAGAAGAGTTGGACGCAGACATCATTAACGCTGGTAAACAGACGGTAACCACCTTACCCGGTTCTTCCATCTTTTCTTCCTCAGAATCATTTGGCATGATTCGTGGCGGGAAAGTTGACCTGGCCATTTTGGGGGCCATGCAAGTCTCCGAGAAAGGGGACCTGGCAAACTGGATGATCCCCGGCAAAATGGTGAAAGGTATGGGTGGTGCCATGGACCTGGTCGCTGGCGTTGGCCGCGTGGTAGTTTTAATGGACCACGTTGCCAAGCTCAAGGATGGCACTGAAGACATCAAGCTGCTACCAGAATGCACCTTGCCGCTTACCGCGGTTGGGGTGGTCAAGCTTATTATTACCGACTTGGGCGTTATGGAAGTTGGTGACGATGGTCTGAATCTGATTGAACTGGCACCTGGTGTAACGGTAGAAGAAATCCAGGCAAAAACAAAGGCAAAGCTTAACGTAGCGGCCGTTGCTTAATGACCGTCGAGGTTCCGGAATCTGTCTCTGAGCGGCTTGGCCGCATCAGAGACGCTATGCAATCGCGTCATATTGACGCGATTGTTGTGTTGTCGTCCGACCCCCACTTATCTGAATATCTGCCCGAGCACTGGCAGTTTCGTCAGTGGTTAAGTGGCTTTCATGGCTCTGCCGGTACGTTGGTTATCACCGCGACCTTCGCAGGCTTGTGGGTCGATAGCCGCTACTGGGAGCAAGCCGACCAGCAACTCCAGGCATCCCCCATTACGCCCATGTATGCGGGCATGCCGGAGGTTGTGGCCCCCATACAGTGGGTGGCCAATCATTTACAAGCTGGCCAAACGGTGTGGTCGGATTTTTCCGTTTTGCCTTATAAAACCTATCAGGAATGGGAAGGTGTTCTGACGCCCCACGGGATTCATTTGCGGGGAGAGGAATCGTGGATGGGAGCGCTATGGGCAGATCGGCCGGCGTTGCCGGCAGCGTCCGTTTATGCCCATGAACCCCCGCATGCCTGTCGGACAATTGCAGAAAACGTGCAAGCCGTGCGTAAAGCCATGGCGGAACAGCAGGCACAATGGCATGTGTTGTCATCGCTTGATGACATTGCTTGGTTGCTTAATTTGCGGGGCAGCGATATTCCTTACAATCCCGTATTTTTGGCGTACGTGCTACTGGGCGAACAATCGATAACCTTGTTTGTTGATGCCCATAAACTATCTACAGAATTAACGGCGCACCTGACGCAGCAAGGGGTTGTGCTGCGGGGTTACGATGACGTGTACCCGGCAATTTCTGCGTTGCCCACCGACAGTTGCGTGCTTATTGATGGCGCGCGTACGACACAAGCCATGAGGCAGCAGCTTCAGCCCCGCCGTATTGTTGATACGCTCAATCCCTCCCAATTACTCAAGGCATGTAAAACCGACGCCGAGCTCGCGCATGTCCGCGCGACCATGGTGAAAGATGGGGTGGCGTTGTGTGAGTTTTTTGCCTGGTTTGAAGCGGCCATTGCCTCTGAAACAATCACCGAGTTAACCGTTGATGAAAAGCTTACGGCCGCACGGGCACGGCAAGCAGGGTTTGTAAGCCCAAGCTTTGGAACCATTGCCGCCTTTAATGCGAACGGTGCGATGCCCCACTATAGTGCCACGCCCGAGCAACACGCCGTCATTGAAGGAAACGGCTTGCTGTTGATCGATTCCGGTGGCCAATATTTAGGAGGAACCACGGATATTACCCGCGTGATTCCTGTGGGGACGGTGTCCGTTGAACAACAGCAGGATTTTACGCGTGTGCTTCAAGGTATGATTGCCTTGTCGCAAGCGCATTTCCCCGTGGGAACACCGGGGGTGGCATTAGATGCCATCGCGCGGCTGCCGTTATGGCGCCATGGGCTGGATTTTGGTCATGGCACCGGCCACGGCGTGGGCTATTTCATGAATGTGCATGAAGGCCCGCAAAGTATCTCTCCGCGCGTGCCCACCCCTGCACACGTGGGTTTGCAAGCTGGCATGATCACCTCCAATGAGCCCGGTTTGTACCGGCCCGGGCAATGGGGCGTGCGTATAGAAAACCTTGTGGCGGCAATTCCGGCGTCCACCTCGGCGTTTGGTGAGTTTTTAAAATTTGAAACTTTGACCTTGTGCCCAATTGATACCCGTTGCATTGTGCTTGATGCGTTAAGCATTGCAGAAAAGCAGTGGCTGAATGCCTATCACGCCAGGGTGTACCGCAAATTACAGCCTCATGTCGACGGGGCTGCCTTGGCCTGGTTACAGGAACGCACACAAGCCATCTAAACGGTATAATTTTATTTTCCGTATAAGGTCACGGCAACGTGAACTATTAGCCAACATCATGACTAAATATGTTTTTGTGACAGGGGGTGTTGTATCTTCTCTAGGCAAAGGGATTGCTGCAGCCTCGTTAGCCGCCATTTTGGAGTCTCGTGGATTGCGGGTCACCATGTTGAAGTTGGATCCCTATATTAATGTGGATCCAGGGACCATGAGCCCGTTTCAACATGGCGAAGTATTTGTGACGGAAGATGGGGCAGAAACGGATCTTGATTTGGGGCATTACGAGCGGTTTATTTCCACGCGTATGCGTAAAGTGAATAATTTCACCACAGGTCAAATCTATGAATCGGTGCTGCGCAAGGAGCGGCGTGGCGATTATCAGGGTAAAACCGTCCAGGTCATCCCCCATATTACCAATGAAATCCAGGACTTTATCGCCCGCGGGGCGTCTGCTGCCTGGGAAGGAAAGGCGGACGTTGCCATTGTTGAGATTGGCGGCACTGTTGGTGACATCGAATCCCTGCCATTTCTGGAGGCAGTGCGCCAGATGAGCCTGCGCCTGGGGCGCCATAACACAGCCTTTGTTCATCTCACGCTAGTTCCTTTTATTGCCTCCGCGGGCGAATTAAAAACCAAGCCAACCCAGCACTCTGTACAGAAATTGCGGGAAATCGGGGTGTATCCCAACGCTTTATTATGTCGCGCGGATCGGCGTATTCCGGATGAGGAACGGGCCAAAATTTCTTTGTTTGCCAATGTGCCACTGGATGCCGTGATCTCGGTTTGGGATGCTGAATCCATCTATGAAATTCCGGGCATGCTCCATCGCCAAGGGTTGGATGACTTGATTTGTGAAGCTTTGCATTTGGCGCCACCAGCGGCGGACCTGCAAATGTGGGAGCGTTTGGTGGATGCCCAGAAAAATCCTGAGCATACTGTGAATATCGGCATGGTCGGGAAATATGTGGACATGACGGAGTCTTATAAATCGCTGTCTGAAGCGTTGGTGCATGCGGGCATACATACTCGATCCCATGTGGAATTACATTATCTGGATTCGGAATTGCTGGAACGTGAAGGCACGGGCAGCTTAATGGGCATGGACGCCATTTTGGTGCCGGGTGGCTTTGGCAAGCGGGGCATAGAAGGAAAAATTGCGGCAATCCAATATGCCCGCGAACATAATGTCCCCTATTTGGGGATTTGTCTGGGGATGCAACTGGCGGTAATTGAGTATGCCCGTAATGTGGCTGGCCTGGGAGGCGCAAACAGTACAGAGTTTGATCCGTCGGCACCCCATCCGGTGGTGGCGTTAACTACGGAGTCGCGCCAGCAGGAGTCATCCGGCGAGTCATCGTCCGAGGAGGCGGCAGAGGTTGCCAGCATGCGTAAGGGCGCGCAGCGGTGTGCGATTGATCCCGATACCCTGGCGTATAGTATTTACGGCCCGTGGGTGAATGAGCGCCACCGTCACCGTTATGAGGTTAACAATCAGTATGTTGATCGGCTTGAGGATGCAGGCCTGGTCATTAGCTCGCGCACCCCTGGCAAAAGCCTGCCCGAGATCATGGAGCTCCCCGATCATGCCTGGTTTATGGGGGTGCAGTTCCATCCGGAATTTACCTCAACCCCCCGCGATAGCCATCCCTTGTTTTTAAGTTATATTAATGCGGCGCTGGCATTTCAGAAGCAGCGCCGCCCTGCGGTTAAAACTGTTGAGGAGCGCTAATGTCTGCTGCGTATATCATTGCGAATGTTACGGTTACCGATCCGGCGCAATATGAAGAATATAAACGTCTTTCCAGCCAAGCCATGAAAGAAAACGGAGTAAACGTTCGGGTGCGCGGCGGAGCAGTCCAGTCCCTGGAAGGGGCGGATCCAGGACGCGTGGTTATTCTGGAATTTGATAACATCGAAGCTGCACGCGCATTTTATGCGTCAGAAACTTATCGTAAGGCACGTCAGGCGCGTGAAGGTGCGGCCGACATGACAATGTATATCGTGGAAGGTCACGAATAATTTTTTCACATTCTAACTTGCAGGACTGTCAAGACAATGAGCGCAATCGTAGATATTATTGGACGTGAGATTCTCGACTCACGAGGCAACCCTACTATCGAGTGCGATGTTCTTCTGGAGTCTGGTGCGATGGGCCGCGCCTCGGTTCCATCCGGCGCTTCCACGGGGGCACGTGAAGCGGTGGAACTCCGCGATGGTGACGCCAAACGTTATCTGGGTAAAGGCGTATTGAAAGCCGTTGACCATGTGAATTCAGATATTGCGGAAGCAATTATTGGTTTGGATGCGCAAGAGCAAACGTTTATTGATCGTACCCTCATTGATTTGGATGGTACGGATAACAAAGGGCGTTTGGGGGCCAATGCGATTTTGGCTGCCAGCATGGCAGTAGCGCGTGCAGCTGCAGAAGATTCCGGCCTGTCCTTATACCGCTATTTTGGTGGCAGTGGCCCCATGACCTTGCCGGTGCCCATGATGAATGTTATTAATGGCGGTGCGCATGCCAATAACACCCTGGACATGCAGGAGTTTATGATCGTGCCTGTGGGGGCCAGCAGTTTCCGTGAGGCCTTGCGCATGGGGGCCGAAGTATTTCATGCCTTGCAGGCGCTTATTGATGCGCAGGGCATGTCCACGGCGGTTGGTGATGAAGGTGGGTTTGCGCCCAACGTTGCCAATCACGAGGCGGCGATTGAGTTAATTCTACGGGCGGTCCAAGATGCAGGTTATGAAGCGGGGCCAGATATCGTGTTGGCCCTTGATTGTGCCAGTTCTGAATTTTACCGCGATGGGAAGTATCACCTGGAAGGCGAGGGTGGCGTAAGCTTATCCGCCCAAGATTTAACCAACTTGCTGGCAAGCTGGTGCGAGAAATACCCCATTATCTCTATTGAAGACGGCATGGCTGAAGATGATTGGGAAGGCTGGAAGATCTTGTCAGAAACCTTGGGAAATCGGGTACAGCTGGTCGGCGACGATTTGTTTGTGACCAATACCAAAATACTGGCCCAAGGCATTGAGCAAAATATCGCCAATTCTATTCTCATTAAAATTAATCAGATTGGGACGTTAACCGAAACGTTTGCCGCCATTGAGATGGCCAAACGGGCGGGTTATACCGCCGTTATTTCGCACCGCTCGGGCGAGACGGAGGATGCCACGATTGCCGATATTGCGGTGGCCACCAATGCTATGCAAATTAAAACAGGCTCCCTGTCACGGTCCGATCGCACGGCAAAATATAATCAATTATTGCGGATAGAAGAGGAACTGGCCGATGTCGCGAGCTATGCTGGGCGTCAGGCTTTTTATAACTTACGCTAGAATGAATTGCGTACGGTGGGCCAGGTGAGTGTAGGCCTGCCCATCAGTTTTAAAAGGCAATGGCCCCATGCGCCTCTTATTTTTAATTTTGTTGCTACTGTCCATTTTTATTCAATATCCTTTGTGGTGGGGTAAAGGGGGTTGGGGGCATGTTAAAAATCTGGAGCAACAGGTCGCCAGTCAGAAGCAAACGATTGAGGCGCTAAAAGCGCGTAACGCGGCATTGTCCGCGGAAGTTGTCGACTTGAAAAGCGGTACGCATGCCATTGAAGAAAAAGCGCGGGCCGAACAAGGCATGTTAAAGGAAGATGAAATCTACGTGCGGATTATTAAATCTCCCACAGAAGCGTCAAAATAGCGGCGTGTGCACTAGGTACAACATAAAACAACCCCACAAAGGTGTTCATTTTCATGGGGCGTGGGTGTTATTGCGGGTTCTTGCGGCCACTGTTGATGTGCCACCTCCTCGTAAGTGCTAGCGTGTTCTTCCGCAGGATGGGGGCGAGGTTCTGACACCGGGCTGCCGGACTGGGGTTCATGCTCCTTTGGTGGCGGGGCCGTTAAGGGGCTGCTTTCGTTGCCTCGCCAGTCTTGCGGATGGGACTGCATCACGACACTAACGCGGCGTACGATGGGGACCTCCCCCTTGGCCCAGATCTGTTGGGCCACGCTGCCTTGGGCGTTACCTAATAGCCGTAATAACTGGCTGGTGCCTGCCCACAAGGGGCGATGGGCCCACTGTAGCTGCAAAGTAAGTGTGTTGGCATCGTAAATGGATTGCTGGGAGGCAGGCCCTTTGCCATCTGGCCAGTTTCGTGCCACATACCGCGCATGTTGTTGCTGTAAATAGCTATTGTTAATTGCCCGTTTGGCGCCTGTCATGGGAGGCAAGTCCGGGTCGGTAAAGTCCTCAAAAACTTGCGGATTGGGTGACAGTATGGCAATGGTCCAGTCTTGAGTGGTGTGTGTTAAGGGGGTCAGGCGGGCCTGGAAATGCGTCGTGATGGTGTGGGGGTTTGCCCCTTGGGTTGCGCCAACGCGTGCGGCTTGCAATAAGGCGAGACTGAGTGCTTGCCGAGTCGCTGACCAGTGGGCGGCTTCAATACTCAACCAGGCCAATGAAAACAAGGGCAGGGCAACGAGTAAAAATGCAACTGCCCCTTGTCCCCGGTTGACGGCACCGTATGGGGACAAGGCGGACGCGGGAAGGAAGTGGGCAGCGGGAGATGTCATCGCCGTAGTGTGCCCGAGTTTGGCGTGCTTTGGTAGACGAAGAAATGCTAATGGCTAATAAAGCCCTGCCTAATGCACCGTGGGATCGTCGGACGGCGGCAAGCTGCTTGCATCCGTAAAGAGGCTATGGAGATCAATGCTATCAAATACATAGGGTTGACCACAGAAATTGCAGACAACCTCGATTTCCCCTTGCTCTTCTTCTATTTCCTGAACTTCGGCTTGTCCGAGCATTTTTAGCATTTCGGCAACGCGTTTGCGCGAGCAGGGGCAAAACCATTGCAGTGTGACGGGTTCTAAAGCAAACAGCTCCTGCTCCCAGAATAATTGACGCAGGAGGCGACGCGCTGGGGTTTCTAACAGCTCCTGGTGTTTCACCGTGGCAACCAGATGGTTGAGGGTTTCCCACGTTTCTGCAGCACTTTCTGTGGGGGTGTCATGCCCGCCTTGCGTTGGCAAACGCTGAAGCAGCAGGCCAACGGCTCGCTCGTCGTTGGCGGCGAGGCAGAGTCGGGAATCAAGCTGCTCCGAGGTTTTTAAATAGTTTTGTAACATCTCTGCAATGCTATCGCCCTCAAGATTTACAATGCCCTGATAGGGCTGCATGCCTTTGGCTTCATTTCTGGGGTCAAGTACCACGATAAATCGGCCATCACCATGCTGGTTGACCAGTTCCTGGAGACTGGCGTCCTTGTGAATCACCGCTTCATTTTGCAAGGTTGCCGTGGCGCGTATGGTGAGATTGGCATCGCACTCGGCAACGAGTAGTGACAAGGGGCCGTCCCCTTGAATTTGTAGGATCAGCGCCCCATCAAATTTAAGATTGTTTGCCAATAAAGCGGCGGCAGCAGTCAGCTCGCCAAGCAGTGCTTGTACCACGCTGGGAAGCTGTTGATGTGCCAGGCCGGTTTGCCAGGCATGACTTAAGTCCACGCTTTGAATTCGTGCGCTTTTATCGTGCAGGAGATAACGTTCCAGTTGATCGGTCATAAGAAATTAAACAAGTCAGCGGAGTGGTTGAGTGGGCCGGTCGTTCACTAACCGGGTGCCAGCAATTCGATCATGTAGAAATTGGCCATCACGGCTAAACCAGGTTGGAATAAAGAGCGTAAATGGTGTTACTACGATAAACAAATCTGCCGGGGTATAGCCAGTTTTCTGAACCAATGCTTTGATGGCCAGGGCGCCCAGTAAGGGCAGTGGCCAAAGCAGCAGATAACGCCATAGTAACTGCCATAAGTTTGGCTTACCACCCGTTTTGCTCACCAAGCGCATGTGCCAGGTTTTCATGGGCAGTGTTTTTGATTTCGACTGCCAGCTCAAAATAAAGTATAGGCCGATAGCGATAAATATTAATGCTTGGCGACTGTGGCGAAACATTAATGCACTGCGACTTTCCGTCAGGATATCAAAGATAGTGCTAACGATAAACACGACGCCAAATAATAAAATGCCTTCATAAATCATGGAAGCAAAACGACGCCGACGCGTGGGGGCAGGAATAAAGTTTGGTAGGGGCACGTAATGGGTTGAGCGCAAGCAGCATGAATAAAAAATAAAGCCGCCATTATTTTAGGCGGCTTCTGCAAATGCGCAAAGACTTAACGCGAATGGCGTTCAGCGAGACAAGAAAATTTTATTTGCGGCTGAATTTGCTGAACATTTTGTGTAACCAGCGACGCACAGCGCGTCCGGGCTGTAAGCGCATTTCTTCTGCCAGTGCCTGGGCAATGAGTCGCCGCTCCAGGTCATCCGTCAGCAGAGTAGGAGTATTAACGTTGTTCATAATGGCCTCATTGAGCAAAGTAAATTAGGGTTAACCCCTATTATAGGGTTAACCCTAGGTTTTTGCAATCATATCGAAGCCAAATAAGCGACAGTCAAGCGGGCCGTTGTATAAAGGGTAACGTTGGAATGGCCGCAGGCGCATGGCCTGGGGCAGTTTTAAATTGTTAGAAATAACATGGACTTGCCAGTCCGCATAATGGGATTTGAGGTGGCTGGCCCAGCGTTGCCATAAGGTATCGTCGGGTTCTAGCCGCTCTCCATAGGGGGGATTGGTAACAATAAGCCCCGGATGCGGCACGGTGGGAATATAGGCACAGGCGTCGTCTTCTTGAAGTGTGATCAGATCCGCTGGCAAATTGGCACGTTCCAGGTTCTGGCGCGCGGCGGCAAGGAGTGTCGGATCGATGTCGACACCCACCAGCGGGGCGGGCAAGGTTTCTTTAATATCGCCTTTTGCTGCCTGTTTGAGTTGCTGCCACTGGCTGCGGGCATGGCCTCGTAACCGTTCAAACCCAAAAGGGCGGTTGATTCCCACGGGGATATTCAAGGCATGATGGGCCGCTTCGATAAGAATGGTGCCACTGCCACAAAATGGGTCCAACAATGGCTGATGGGGCGCCCACTGGGCAATTGCAAGCATGCCGGCGGCCAGGTTTTCACGTAAGGGTGCCTCCCCTTTATCAAATCGCCAGCCTCGTTTAAAGAGCGGTTCTCCCGTAGTATCAAGGTATAAGGTGCAGTGGGTTTCATCCAGAAATTGATGTACACGGGCATCCGGTCGCACCGTATCAATGTTGGGGCGGCGCCCTTCCTTTTCTCGCAGACGATCACAAATGCCATCTTTGGCACGTAGGTTGCAGTATTGCAAACTGCGCATGGGGCTACGGATAGCCGAGGTATCCACCCGCAGTGTGTGCTCGGGGCCAAACCACTGCTCCCAGGCAACAGAGTGAGCCAGCTGCAAAATGTCATCTTCACGATGCACACGGCCGTGCGCCAGTTGTACAAGCACGCGGGTTGCAATGCTGGCATGCAGGTTAACGTGTAGCACCTGCTGCCAATTAGCTTGTGCATGGCAGCCGGCACGACCGGGTTTGGCGTCACGTAGGCCCAGCTTCTGTAGTTGTTGCGTCAACACGGGCTCTAAACCGCGTGGGCACGAGACAAATAGTGTAAAAGTGGTGTCTTTGCGGGGATTGACGGGCCTGGGGCGACGTGGTTGTGGGGTCTTGTGTGCTTGTTGTTGCCGTTGTTGTTTATGTTGTTCGTGTTGTTGCCGGCGAGCGCGTCGGGCCCGGGCACCGGTCTTGCCAGTGACATCGGGTGTTTGGGCGTCATTGCGGCGCACCGCGGCCTGCTTGCGCGGCAAGCGTAAGGTAGACCGGGAAGGTTTATCACTCATGGGGACGAGACTACGTGAAGTTAAAAGGGTTTGATCACCACAAAAATTACCGCAAGTACAAGCAGCACCACGGGAATTTCATTAAACCAACGGTAAACGGTGTGCGGATGCATGCGGCGCTTGTTTTGGGCAGTGTGTAATATGCGTCCGCACAGTACGTGGTAAATCAGCAACAAGAGCACGATAAAGAGTTTGGCGTGCATCCAATATTGCCCTTTTCCAATGCCATATCCTAACCATAGCCACAGGCCCAGGGCAATGGCCAAAATGGCAAGGGGGTGCATAAAGCGATAAAGTCGTCTCGCCATGCCCAATAAGCGGTGGCGAGCGGTTTCGTCGGTTTCCTGCGCCAGGTTGACGAAAATGCGGGGTAAGTAAAACAGCCCCGCAAACCAAGAGGTCACCAGCACAATATGGAAAGTTTTAACCCATAGCATAATTGATTGGTTTAGCCTCGCAGCTGCCCATCTCCCATGAGCACCCATTTCATGGTGGTGAGGCCTTCAAGCCCAACGGGCCCACGTACATGTAGGCGGTTGGTGGAAATGCCTATTTCGGCACCCAGGCCATATTCAAACCCATCGGAAAAACAGGTTGGAAGGTTAACGTACACAGAGCTGGAGTCTACTTCTTGTTGAAAGCGATGTGCGGCACCAAGATCTTCCGTAACAATGGCATCGGTGTGCCCGGAACCGTATTTTTCGATATGATCAATGGCCTCGTCGAGGCTTTCAACCACGCGAATGGCAAGTTTGGGTGCCAGGTATTCGGTTTCCCAATCCGATTCATCTGCGGGCGTTGCCTGGGAGACAAGCGCGCGGGTTTTCTCACACCCTTTGAGTTCTACGTTTTTATCGATTAACGCTTGCGCCAAATCCGGCAACAGTGCTGGTGCAATGTCGTCGTGAACCAGGAGGGTCTCCATGGCACCACAGATGCCAAAGCGATAGGTTTTGGCGTTAAAAGCAATTTCGTGTGCTTTATCCAGATTGGCGTGGGCGTCGGCATAGATGTGGCAATTGCCATCGAGATGTTTAATGAGGGGAACTTTTGCCTCGGCGTCCAACCGGGTGATCAAGCGTTTGCCGCCCCGCGGAATGATGACGTCAATATGCTCGGTCATGGTGATGAGTTCCCCAACAGCAGCGCGGTCGGTTGTTTCAACCATTTGTACGGCACGTGCTGGCAAACCGGCATCGGTTAATGCGCTTTGAACGATAGCGCTGAGCGCCATATTCGAATGAAACGCTTCCGAGCCGCCCCGTAACACGGTGGCATTGCCGGATTTCAAGCACAGGGCGGCCGCATCGATGGTGACGTTGGGGCGGGATTCATAAATGATCCCGATTACCCCAATGGGGACACGCATTTGAGCAACGCGCATGCCATTGGGACGCACGGTACTGGCGGTTAGGCTACCGATGGGATCCGGCATGGCGGCAATTTGTTGTAGACCCGCCACCATGGTGTCAATGGCGCGGTCGGATAGGGTGAGGCGATCCAGCAAAGCGGCATCCATACCCTTGCTACGGCCAGCATCCAGGTCTTTGGCATTTTCCGCTTGAAGTTCTTTTTTTTGATCCGCCAAGCGGCGTGCCATCGCCCGTAACGCCCGATTGCGGGTGTTGCCCGATGCGGTACGTAAAATCTTGGCGGCGCGTTGTGCTTGGCGCCCAATAGCTTGCATAGTGGCTTGTAGATCGTCGCTAGAGGCAGGGGAGTTCATAACGGTAACACTCACAGGTAAAGTTAATAAGTGCGGGCGATACGGTAGCCAAGGCGCGTCATTTCTACCCATGGGTTACTGCTGCGCCCGGTTGGGCGTAACCCCTTAATAAGGCAGTCGATATCGTAGGCGTGCTGTAGGACAGCGGGCCATTGTCGCGCTGGGACCCGTTGTAGTGCTTGGCGCATCAGCCTTTCCTGCGCGCCAAAGAGTCGCTGCTGTTTAAGCTCTGATGCTAGCGTACCACGTTCTTGTGCAACCGCAAGTCGGCACAAGATGAGCAGATCACTAGAAATTGCCCATAACACCAAAGGTGCAGCTTCTCCTTCGGCCTCCAGGCCCTGAATAATGGTAATGGCGCGCTTGGCCTGGCCCGCAAGCAAGGCATTTTTCAGGTCAAATATATCGTATCGTGCAACATTGCTAACGGCTTTTACGACCTGCTCATGGCTGAGCTCTCCGCCGGGATAGAGGTGCCCCAGTTTCAGAATTTCCTGATGTGCGGCCAGCAGATGGCCTTCTACCCGATCGGCAAGCCAGTGCAGGGTTTCTTGCTGCGCAACACGCTGTTGCTGTGCTTTTAAGCGTTGCGCTATCCACTGGGGCAGCTGTTCGCGGCGTACGGGGGCGATTTCATTAACGTGGGCTGCTTGCCAGAGCGTTTTCGCCCATTTGCTGTTTTTGGCGGCGCGGCTCATGTACGGCAGCACAACGACAACACACACACCTTCTAATGTGCCTTGCCGGGCCCGAGCTGCCAAACGTTCTAATGCCTGGGCACCGGTACGCCCGGGTTTGCCCGAGGGCAGATAGAGGGTGAGCACTCGGCCTTCACTAAATAACGACAGGTTTTGTGTGGCGGCATCAAGTTCCGTCCAATCGCTGCGCGCTTCGAGGGTAAGGCTGAGGCGTTCGGTATAGCCCTCCTGACGCGCTTGCTGACGGAGACGATCCAGCGCTTCGTTTACCAGTAAGGTTTCTTCACCACTAATTAGCGTCAGGGTGGGTACGTTCATAAGCTTCAAGCACTTCTTTGGAGCTGATGCGTTGGATGATGCGATCAATTAAGGCAAGGCGCATGGTATGAAAGACTTGCTCCATCTCTTGTCGTTTGGCTTGATCATCGTCCGGATCGTATGGCATATCGCGGGAAGTCGTAAGGGTGGTGATGGGCAAGAGACTGTGTCCCTGTCCGTCCAGGAGCTCGAAGGTGATTTCTTGCGTGAGCTCATATTCCTCGACATAACCGGCCGCATCGATGGACAGTTCGCGTCGATGTTGTCGATCCGCGTGGCGTAGGAGTTGTGCGTCGGCCTCTTGTGGGGAGGTGACAATGCGCGTGTGGGGAGAATTGGCCTGAATGTTGCGGTATAAGGTCGCCCCAAAATCACTATTATCGGAGATATTGATATACAAGGTGTTAAATGGCAAGGGGGTTGCCGCACGCATATAAAACCCGCAAGCACTTAACAAGAGCCCGAGCACGGCAATCCCCAGCCAGCGTAGATAGCGGGTGGTGACGGGGGGATGGGTTGTAAAAGGCACGGGTCTTGTCATAGTGTTGTCCTGGAGGGGTTAGCCAACCACATTTACCAGCCGGCCAGGCACGACGATCACCCGTTTGGCCGGGCGTCCATCGAGGTGTTTTTGTGTGGCCTCATGGTTTTGTGCAGCCGCTTCTATGGTGGCTTTGTCTGCCTGGGCCGACACACGCAAGGCGCCACGTAACCTACCATTGACTTGCAATACAAGCTCAAGCTCGTCTGCTTCTAGCGCTTGCTCATCTACCGTTGGCCAGGGGGCATCAATAATTTCGCCATTGCTAGTGGCATAACCCATATGCTGCCAGAGTGTCCAGGTGATGTGGGGCACGACGGGGTAAAGCACGCGTAGCAATAGTGACAGCCCTTCAGCTACCGCCTTCCATGTGGCGTCGGACGCTTGTGGCGCTGCCTCCTCCAGGTGGTTAAGCATTTTCATGCCGGTGGAGACGACGGTGTTGTAATGAATGCGCTGGTAATCGTAGTCCGCTTGGCTAAGGAGCTGATGCATTTGGCGGCGCAAGTCCTTGCCAGGGGTATCCAGGAATTCCCAGCTGCGTTGCTGCGCTGCCGACGCATCAATCCTGTCTTGATGGCGGTAGCAAAAGCCCCATAAGCGACGTAAGAAGCGATAGGCGCCTTCTACACCCGAGGGTGACCATTCCAGCGTTTGTTCGGGTGGGCTGGCAAAAATGGTGAACAAGCGGGCGGTGTCGGCGCCATAGTTATCAATAAGAGATTGGGGGTCGACGCCATTATTTTTAGATTTGGACATGGTGCCAACGCCGGCATAGGTTACCGGCTGCCCATCCTTGATAAGGATGGACTTAACGATGTTGCCATCGGCGTCGACGGTGTTTTCTACATCTTCGGGCCAGAAATACTGGGTTGCGCCAGTTTCCGTGCGTCGCGTATAGGTATGGTTTAACACCATGCCTTGGGTAAGAAGACGGGTAAAAGGTTCATCAAAGTTCAGCAGCCCCAGATCCCGCATGACCCGCGTCCAAAAGCGCGCATAAAGCAAGTGTAATATGGCGTGTTCTATACCGCCAATGTATTGGTCCATGGGCATCCAGTAGTCATTGCGATCATCTACCATGGCAGCATCGCTGTCGGGGCAGGTATAGCGCATGAAATACCAGGACGAGTCTACAAAGGTATCCATGGTGTCGGTTTCGCGACGGGCATCTTTACCACATTGGGGGCATTGGCATGCAAGAAAGTCGGCATCCTTTGCGAGCGGGTTACCGCTGCCATCGGGGATAAGGTTTTCTGGCAATATTACTGGCAGGTCTTGTTCAGGTACCGGCACCGCACCACAATCGTCACAATGAATAATAGGAATGGGTGTGCCCCAGTAGCGTTGGCGGGATATTCCCCAATCGCGCAAACGCCAGGTGGTTTGTTTTTCACCCACGCCTTTGGCGATAAGATCTGCGGCAACGGCGTCAATGGTTGCTGATGAGCTTAGGCCATCGTATTTGCCCGAGTTGACGCTAACGGTGTTGTCGGTGGCCGCATACCAGTCTTGCCATTGGGTGCTGGCGTAGGTTTTATCCGCTTGGCTAACCACTTGCTGGATGGGCAGGCCATATTTACTGGCGAATTCAAAATCGCGCTCGTCGTGGCCGGGCACCCCCATGACTGCGCCATCACCATAGCTCATTAATACATAGTTTCCTACCCATAATGGAATGGCGTCGCCGGTAAGGGGATGCGTGACCGTAAGCCCCGTGTCATGCCCTTCCTTTTCGCGGGTGGCAAGATCGAGCTCGGACTGGCTTCCTTGCTTGCTGGCTTCAATGAAAGCGGCCAGTTCCGGTTGTGATTTAGCGGCCTGTGTAGCCAAGGGGTGTTCGGGGGCAACAGCACAGAAGGTTACCCCCATAATGGTATCCGCGCGGGTGGTAAAGACGTACATTTTGCCGTCCTGGATAAGCTCGCCCGCGTCGTTTTTAATGTTGTGGCTAAAGTAGAAGCGCACACCTTCACTGCGACCAATCCAGTTTTCCTGCATGGTGCGCACGCGATCTGGCCACCCATCGAGAAGGCTTTTTACGCCGTCTAATAATTCGTCTGCGTAATCGGTAATTTTAAGGTAGTAACCGGGGATTTCACGTTTCTCTACCAACGCCCCGGAGCGCCATCCCCGGCCTTCAATGACTTGTTCGTTGGCCAGCACGGTTTGATCAACCGGATCCCAATTGACCACTTGTGTTTTACGATAGGCAATGCCTTTTTCCAGCATTTTCAGAAACAACCACTGGTTCCAGCGATAATACTTGGGGTCGCAAGCAGTAATTTCGCGTGACCAGTCGATGGCGAGCCCCATGGCTTTCATTTGCGCCTTCATGGTCGCGATATTGCTGTACGTCCATTCTGCAGGAGGTACCCCGGACTTCATGGCAGCGTTTTCCGCCGGCATTCCAAACGCATCCCAACCCATTGGCATGAGTACGTTATAGCCACGCATGCGCAGCTGGCGCGCCATCATGTCATTTATGGTGTAGTTTCGAACATGGCCCATATGTAGCCTACCGCTGGGGTAGGGCAGCATGGAGCACGCATAGAATTTGGGTTTCGCTTTCCCTTCGGCCGTGGTGGCATGTTCGTGCACGCGATAAACGTCATTGCTTTCCCAAGATTTTTGGGCCTGCTTCTCAACGGGGGTGAATTGGTAGGTTTCCTGCATGGAGTTCAGTATGAAAATGATCGGAAAAACTTATTATAAGACGAGGGCGGTTTTGGGGCGTTGAATGAAGAAAAAAGCCTCGCAATGGGCGAGGCTTTGTAAAAAAGGGGTGCGCCTTGGACGCTTTGGTCCCGCATATTAACGCAAGCGCGTTTCTTTGTATTCCACGTGTTTGCGCGCGACCGGGTCAAACTTTTTAATCACAAGTTTTTCAGGGTTGTTGCGCTTGTTTTTGGTGGTGGTGTAAAAGTGGCCAGTGCCAGCGGAGGATTCCAGCTTAATCTTTTCGCGTATTGCCATAATAATTACCTTTCTGTAATGGGCTTAAATGACTTCGCCACGGTCGCGAAGATCGCTAAGCACTGCGTCGATACCGTTTTTATCAATAAGACGCAGGCCCCGGGTGGAAACACGCAGCCGCACCCAACGGTTTTCACTTTCTACCCAAAACCGGCGATTTTGAAGGTTAGGTAGAAAACGACGGCGTGTTTTATTGTTTGCATGGGAAACGTTATTGCCCGTCATAGGGCGCTTGCCGGTTACTTGGCATACGCGAGCCATGGTAATACCCCTTGAAATTCAGTACTTTGATATTTATGTGAACAAAGCATTATAAGGGAATATGATTGGCATGGTCAAACGGTTTTCATGGCAAGGCGCCCACACAGCCACGATAGGATGGCACAGGCACATAGCAGGCCCACTAGCGGAAGGGGGCCTGGCGTTTGCCATAAGCTGATTAGCAAACCTGCTGTTGATTCCGCCAACATTTGCAGGGTGCCCATAAGGGCAGAGGCGGTACCCAGACGATGCCCCTGGTGGCGTAGTGCCAAGGCCGCGGCATTTGGGTTCACAAACCCTTGGCT
>Ga0209487_1000308_pt1 | contig 44182 bp, 33 predicted proteins | sample Poulit2012_FD_187524 | JGI IMG/M metagenome (GOLD analysis project Ga0209487, IMG submission 187524) | Agricultural soil microbial communities from Georgia to study Nitrogen management - Poultry litter 2012 (SPAdes) (version 2) | ecosystem: Environmental > Terrestrial > Soil > Agricultural land... | reverse complement strand
TGTGGTGGATTATGAAAACCAGGCAGATCTAAAGGTTTTTAAAGTAGATTACTCCAATCAAGCTAGTGGAAATAAGGGTTTGTGGTATTTTGTTGACTATGCCAATCAGGCCGATAAGAAAATATATTTTGTTGATTATGCTAATCAAAGTGACTTGAAAATCTACTTTGTAAAATATAATAACCAAGCAGGTTGGCGGAATAAGTCTAAACAGCATTTGCTGTATTAGTCCCATTCTTATTTAGCTATATGCCGTGATCCCTCTAAGAGGCATAGTGTATTTTAATAGAATATCGTAAGATTAAGACGTTTTTAATAGTCGTATAGTGGGTTAATTGGAGTATAGTTGGTAAAACATTAAAAAAAGATTGTTTGTTGTGAAAAATTAACTATATTTGAACTATCCCTTATAAATAAGTTCCCCAATAAATAAAAACCCTTTCACTAGATGGCCTTTGTGATAGGGTTTTTAATTTTTTAATAAATTCTATAGTCTAGAACTTAATCTATTTTAAAGCAAATTATAGAACTAGGGGCGGTGTTTACAATGTTTTCGGCAATGCTGTCATTAAAAAACCTTGCTAAACCTTTCCTTCCGTTTGTTCCAATGCCAAAAACTGCATCTTCTCTCTTTTCCATGTAGTTTAATATTCCTTTTTCTACAGTACTATCATTATGAACGATAACTTTAATGTCTTTACGTTCTTTTTCGGTTAAAAAAGAGGTTATTAGTTTGAATATATCTTTAGTTGTTTTAAAGTTTGCTTGCGTGTTAATGTAGAGTAATTCTAGTTTAATATTAAGCGAAGCGGAAAGAATCTTAGCTTTCTTTAAGGCAGATTTGTCTTTGTTCTTCAAGCTTGAGGCGAAAACAAACTTTGTGTCATCGTCAAATGCAATTGGTTTGTCCTTTATCACAACAATTGGGACTTTTGCATGACGCACTACGCGTTCGGTATTGCTACCTATAAATAAGCTTTCTAAACCACTAACACCACTAGATCCCATAACAATAAAGTCTATGTCGTATTTCTCGCAAGCTTCCATTACATCTTCTAAAATGGAGTTAGTACCTACAATAGTTGTTGGAGATAAACTATCTAAACCTTCCGAAGCTAAATGCTCTTCCATTAATTCTTTTGCACGCTCCACTAAAATAGACTCTCTTGAGTCGGTGCTAACTGGACTAGATCGCGAAACAAACCTATCATGAATGTCTATAGAGTGTAATACAAATAGCTCGGCGTCTAATTTTTCGGTCATTTTCAAAGCGGACATTAGTGCGGCTTTTGCTTGTGATGTGAAATCAGTTGGGATTAAAATTCTCTTTCTCATATACTTATTAAAATGTTTTGCTGTAGACTATATAGTGCTTATAAAAATACGAAAATTCTTTTCTTTTAAATCTCTTTGTGCAATATAGTAAGTGTTTATTATGAAGTGGCTATCGATAAGTTTGCATTTATTAATTTAGTCTTAAAATTAAAAGTGAATGTTTCCATTTTTTTCATCCTGTATTTAATTCTCTGGTTTAAGCTGCTTTAAAAATTAATAGGCTGAATGAGGAAGCGAAAAATAGTGATTAAGACATAGTTATGTTAAGCTAGAGCTAGCTACTTGTATGGTGGCTATTCTTTCAATAGAGTAAGTAGTAATTTCATCCGTGTTAATTTAGAAACGTTGACGGCGGGGCTTATGCTATTTGTTTATCCTTTGCTGTATGGGGATAGTTATATGAGAATGCAACACTTTATTGAAGTTGCTTCTTCCGCTTCTACGGTTTCTATACTAAGTTTATTACTGCTTGCTCTGTTAAATCCCTTAGCAGCTTTATTAATTTTGGCTGCTGTTAGCGACGGGGGGTTGTGTCCAGTATTGTAGCAGGTGCTTTTATTTGAACCTTGTTTGCATTCCTATGTAATCAATATTTAGGAGTCGATCTCATATTGCTTAACTTTGCTCTTGTGTGGGCGGTGGCTATATTGTCGGCGTTAATTTATGCGCCAATAACTGCATTGTTGCTAATTATATTTCGAAAACCCTATTTCCTTATAACGTTATATAGTTATAGTCTTTATAAGAATACTAAAAGAGGCTATGTAGGGGTTTAAGTAGATAGTGATTTTAATCCCTTAAACTTAGTCCATACCCTCATCATGGATTGTTTTGTTAGTTTATTGGATTTGCAGTTTTTTCGTGATTCTTTCCATGTTTTTAAGGAATAATTCATTTCATGAGTGGGTCAAATCGGTAAACTATCGTTAAAATGTCAGTTATTATTGCATTTAAGCAATCGCTTGTTTTTAGATTGGAAAAATAGTAGTATGTTTGCATACAGATTATTTTATTAAAAAATATATCAGGGAGGAGGGGCGGCTATAGTCCCTCTCTTTTTTTTTTGTAGTAATTAAAATAAGCGTTCAAAAGATGATGCAGGATAAAGTAAAGGAGTTGGTAGATAAAGCTCTAGAGGAACGGCCATCTCTTTTTTTGATAGATTTGAACATTAGTCCAGCAAACCAGATTATTGTTGTGCTCGATGGTGATAATGGAGTGAGTATGCAGGATTGTGTAGAGGTGAGTCGTGCAGTAGAGAGTGAGCTAGATAGAGATACGTATGATTATTCTATTGAGGTTACAACAGCTGGGGCTACATCACCTATAACTATGCCGAGACAATACCCAAAGAATATTGGTCGAAAATTAAAAGTTCAAACAGTAGACGGCCAAAAAATCGAGGCAAGATTAGAATCAGTAGATGATGAGGGCATTACTTTGAAGTGGAAGGCTCGTGAGCCTAAACCAATAGGTAAAGGAAAACATACCGTACAAAAAGAAGCGGTAATAAAGTATAGTAATATTAAAGAAGCCAAAGCGGTGATAACATTTAACTAATGCAAGGCATGGAGAACATAGCGTTAATCGACTCTTTTTCAGATTTTAAAGATAATAAATCCATAGATAGGATAACCCTTATGGCTATTCTAGAGGATGTTTTTAGAAATGCTTTGAAAAGAAAATATGGTAGTGATGACAATTTCGATATCATTATCAATCCAGATAAAGGAGATTTAGAAATTTGGAGAAATAGAATAGTTGTAGAAGATGGGTTGGTAGAAGATCCTAATCAGGAAATATCCCTTACAGAAGCACGCGAAATCGAACCTGATTTTGAGGTAGGCGAAGATGTATCGGAAGAAGTAAAGTTATCTGATTTAGGTAGACGAGCTATTTTAGCATTGCGTCAGAACCTAGTGGCTAAGATTCAAGAACACGACAATACAAATCTTTATAAGCATTTTAAAGATTTAGAAAACGAAATTATAACGGCAGAAGTACATCATGCTCGTAGTAGAGTAGTAATTTTATTAGATGATGATGGAAATGAGTTGATTATGCCGAAAGACCGACAGTTGCCTTCTGATTTTTTCAGAGCTGGTGATAGCGTGCGTGGTATTATTGAGAGTGTAGAACTCAGAGGTAATAAACCAGCAGTAATCATGTCAAGGACCCACCCGAAATTTTTAGAAAGACTGTTCGAGCAGGAGGTGCCAGAAGTTTTTGATGGTTTAATTACCATAAAAAATGTTGTGCGTATTCCAGGAGAAAAGGCGAAAGTGGCTGTAGAGTCATACGACGACCGAGTAGATCCGGTAGGCGCATGTGTTGGAGTTAGAGGTTCGCGTATACATGGTATTGTTCGCGAATTAGGCAATGAGAATATTGACGTAATCAATTACACAAACAATACCGAACTATATATTACTCGAGCTTTAAGCCCTGCAAAAGTGCTTAATGTAACGATCGATGAGGAAAATAAGCATGCAGAAGTTCTTCTAAAGCCAGAGGAAGTATCCAAGGCAATCGGAAGAGGCGGGCATAATATCCGTTTAGCCGGTCAACTTACTGGCTATGAGATTGATGTGTTGCGAGAAGGAGCCGAGGAAGATGTAGAGTTGACGGAGTTTTCTGACGAGATTGAAGATTGGATTATCCAAGAATTCGTTCAAGTTGGATTAGATACCGCTAAGAGTATTTTAGAGAAAGATATGGAAGTACTTGTTTCGCTTACCGATTTGGAAGAAGAGACAATTATGGAAGTAATTAGTATATTAAAGGAAGAATTTGAAGAGTAGTCCAATACTTTGACTATTTTTGCATATCTTATTTAATAAATAAAAAAGAGAATAACAGGAGAAGCAGTATATGGCTGGAAGTAAAAAAATGAGGCTTAATAGAGTTTTAAGAGAATTCAACATCTCTTTAGATAGAGCAGTAGAACACCTTAAATCAAAAGGTTACGAGGTGGAGGCGCGTCCTACTACTAGAATATCGAAAGAGGAATATGAAGTTCTCTCTGACGCATTTCAAACGGACAAGAGTAAGAGAGTAGAGTCGGAAGAGGTTGGTGAAGAGCAGCGCAAAGAGCAAGAGGCCTTGCGTAGGGCTCGTGAAAAGGAATTGGAAGCACAGCGTAAGAAAAAAGAAGCCGCGAAAGTAAAAGTAGTGAAGGCCAGAGCAGAGATAGAAGGTCCTAAAACAGTTGGGAAGATTAATCTCGATGCACCTTCTCCATCCAAAAAACCAAAAGCCAGTAAACCTGAAGAAGCTGTAAAAGCTGAGGTGAAAAAGGAAAAGGTAGAGGAAAAGAAGGAAACGAAGAAAAAAGTTTCGAAGACCAAAGAAGAGCCTAAGAAAAAAGAAGAAAAGCCAAAAGTGGCTGCTGAAAAAGATTCTAAAAAGAAAGAAACAGCGAAAAAAGAGGCGCCAAAGAAAAAGAAAGAAAGCACTTCTGGGCCAAAGGTTATTAGCGATGTAGACGAAACTGGGCAACCAGTACAGCGTGTAAAAACAAAATATAAAAAGCTAGATGGACTTAGCTTTACAGGGAAAACTATAGACTTAGATCAGTTTAAACGCCCTGAAAAGAAAAAGACCGAGAAGAAAAGCGACAGTGGACCTCAGAGAGGACGCCGTCGTCGACGTATTTCCAAGCCAGGTGCACCAAGCGCAGGTGGAAGAAGAGCTTCGGCAGGTACAAGACAACGCAGACGTGGAGGTGCTACATCTAGGCGTAGAGCAAAAGCAGCTCCTAGAGAAGAGCCTACAGCAGAAGAAGTACAAAAGCAAGTGCGTGATACCCTAGCTAAGCTAGAAGGTAGATCAAGAAGAGGACGCGGTGCTGCAAGACAACGACGAGAAAGACGTGACGTACAAAGACAAAGAGAGCAGGAACAGCTTGAGTTAGAAGCTTCAGCAAAGGAGCTAAAGGTAACAGAATTCGTTACCGTAAGCGAAGTGGCAACCATGATGGATGTTCCAGTTACCGATGTTATTTCAGCATGTATGTCTCTAGGGTTAATGGTGACCATGAACCAAAGATTAGACGCTGAAACACTTACTATCGTTGCTGATGAGTTTGGTTATAACGTGGAATTTGTTACTGCCGATATCAAAGAAACAGTAGAGGATAAGTTAGAAGATTCGCCAGAAGATTTAAAACCAAGAGCACCTATTATTACAGTAATGGGTCACGTAGATCATGGTAAAACCTCTTTATTAGACTTTATCCGTAAAGAAAATGTTATTGCTGGCGAATCCGGAGGAATTACACAGCACATCGGAGCGTATGGTGTAGAACTTAAAAACGGAAAGAAAATAGCCTTCCTAGATACACCAGGTCACGAGGCTTTTACGGCTATGCGTGCACGTGGTGCCCAAGTTACTGACTTAGCGATTATCGTAATTGCAGCAGATGATGATGTGATGCCTACTACAAAAGAGGCGATTAGTCACTCACAAGCAGCTGGAGTTCCAATTGTTTTCGCTATTAACAAAGTGGATAAGCCAACGGCTGATCCTGAAAAAATAAAACAAAAGCTAGCAGCCATGGACTTGTTAGTAGAAGATTGGGGTGGTACGATTCAGTCCCATGATATCTCTGCTAAAACAGGCCAGGGTGTAGACGAGCTATTAGATAAAGTATTGCTTGAAGCAGAAATGCTTGAGTTAAAAGCTAATCCGGATCGTTTAGCTAGTGGTACAGTAGTAGAGGCATACCTAGACAGAGGTAGAGGATATGTTTCCACCGTTCTTGTACAGTCTGGTACATTACGTGTAGGCGATTATGTATTGGCAGGTCAGCATAGTGGTAAAGTACGAGCTATGACCGATGAGAGAGGTAAACATATCGAAGAGGCTGGTCCATCTACACCAGTATCTGTCTTAGGATTGGATGGAGCGCCACAAGCGGGTGATAAGTTCAATGTTGTAGAAGACGAACGTGAAGCTAGAGATATTGCTACAAGACGTATGCAGTTGCAGCGTGAACAAGCGGTTAGAACACAGCGTCATATTACCCTAGATGAAATTGGTAGACGAATTGCCTTAGGAGATTTCCAAGAGTTGAATATTATACTTAAAGGGGACGTAGATGGTTCAGTAGAAGCATTAACAGATTCATTTGAGAATTTATCAACGGAAGAAATTCAAGTAAATATTATTCATAAGGGAGTTGGTGCAATTACTGAAAACGATGTGTTATTAGCAACGGCATCCGATGCTATAATTATCGGGTTCAACGTTAGACCTATGGGTAATGCTAGACAAATAGCTGATACAGAAGAAATCGATATTAGAACATATTCCATCATTTACGACGCTATAGGCGATGTGAAAGATGCAATGGAAGGGCTATTGTCACCAGAAATTAGAGAAGAGGTTACTGGTTCGGCTGAAGTTCGTGAAACCTTCAAAATTTCAAGACTTGGTACAGTTGCTGGATGTATGGTAACTAGCGGTAAGGTTTACCGTAACTCTAATGTTCGTTTAATACGAGAAGGAGTAGTAGTATATACTGGTGAATTGTCATCCTTAAAGAGATTTAAAGATGATGTTCGTGAAGTAAGCAAAGGTTATGAGTGTGGACTTCAAATAAAGAACTATAACGATATAAGAGAAGGTGATATTATTGAAGCCTTTAAAGAGGTATCGGTTAAAAAGACGCTATAATTTAAATAGCTAAATAGTATAATAAAAAATCGGGGATTCGTTTAGGTGAAAATTAAACGAATCCCCGATTTTTTTATGCGCTTATACTTCGAGCTATTTTCTATCTGGTTTTAAAACAAATGCAGATGGAAAAATTTCTTTTAATTTTAATAGAGCTCGATCGGCATCTAGTCGAGTATTAAAATTACCTACCCATAACTTATAATTAGGAGTCTCGTAATGAATGTGAGCAGGCCAGTTTTCTTCAAGCTCTTCATACTCTTTCTTTCTTTTTCTTGCTCTTTCTAAATCACCATTGTGTAATTGAACCGTATATCCACTAGAAAGTCTGTTTTCTCTTTCTAGTTCTTCCTTTAAATCCAATAGAATTTCTAGTCTACTATCTTGGGTTACCTCTGGGGACGATTGTGCAATTGCGCTAGTCGACCCAATTAATAATGAGGTGATTACAGCTGCTAAAGTTTTAGTTGTTCGTGTCATAAAAACGATTTTATAAGCATAAAAGTACGTAAATATTTGCAATATAAATTTTCAAAAGTTATTTAGAACTGATATAAATTAGCTTTAACGCTTTATTTCAATTCTTTAAATGGACATAAAACCTTACTTTTGTCAGGAAATAATAGCGGAATATACTGCATGTGCTCTCTATAACGAAAAGACAGTAGTAATATTTGTTAAAGAATTGCTATAGATTTTGACAAAAATTTAAACACAAGTATGAAAAAGATAGATTACCGTAGTTTTTCCACTCGTTTTTCTTTTTTAGCTCTCATGGTATTTATGGCGCTTATAGCACCGATGCAAGCATTAGCAGAGCAAGATGAATCTATACAAGCGCAAGAAGAAGAGGTTGCGCAAGAAGATGCAGGTAACGCCGAAGCGATCGCTGCTGGTGAAGCGTTGTTTAAGTCCAATTGTGCGGCTTGTCATAGACTCGATAGCAAGGGGGTAGGTCCTGCCTTACGTGGTACCGGCCAAAAATTCGAAAGAGAATGGTTGTATAAGTGGATTCGTAATAGCCAGGAGTTAATCCGTAGTGGTGATGCTTTGGCTAATCAATTATTCGAAGAGTGGAATAAAGCGGTTATGACACCGTTTCCAGGTCTTTCCGACGAAGATATCGATAATATTTTAGCTTATGTAGATCAGCCAAAGAAGGAGGTTGTCTCACCAGTAGCTGAAGGTTTGGCAGCTGGTCAAGCAACTGGCGATTCTGGAGTTAGTCGAAATATTGTCCTAGGTGTTCTAGCGATAATATTCCTGATGCTCGTGGTTATGCTTTATGCGGTCAACAAAACATTAGTTCGATTTGCAAAGCAAAGCGATGTGCCAGTAGACGAACATAAGTTTGAGCCTAAAGCTATTTGGAAAGCTTTTGCTGAGAATCAGTTTGTGATGATTGTTTTTGCAATTGTACTGTTCTTAGTTGGTAATTACTTTGTGTATGGTTACTTAATGCAGATTGGAGTTGATCAAGGATATCAACCAGTGCAGCCAATTCATTTCTCACATAAAATACATGCAGGAGATAATCAGATAGATTGTCAGCTTTGTCATAGTTCTGCTAGGTCAAGTAAAACCTCTGGAATACCATCATTGAATGTTTGTATGAATTGTCATATGAATATAGACGAATACAATGGTGAGGTAGATCCTTCGAAAGGGTATACTAAAGAGTTTTATGATAATGAAATTCAAAAACTTTACGACGCTATAGGTTGGGATCCGGATGAGCGTGCTTATACTGGTGAGGAGAAGCCGGTGAAGTGGGTTCGAGTTCACAACTTACCAGACTTTGCTTATTTTAATCACGCGCAGCACGTTACTGCAGGTGGGTTAGATTGTCAGCAATGTCATGGCCCTGTCGAAGAGATGGAGATATTAACGCAACACTCACCGCTTACTATGGGCTGGTGTGTAGAGTGTCATAGAACAACCAACGTTGCAATGGAAGGCAATGAGTATTACGAGAAGATTCACGAAGAGTTATCGAAGAAGTATGGCGTAGAGCGACTGACGGTAGCTCAGATGGGTGGATTGGAGTGTGGTAAGTGTCACTATTAATTAGTGTTGCTAGTAATTAAATTATAAAAAGATTAATATTAATCATAATATGGCATCAAACAAGAAATACTGGAGAAGTGTTGAGGAGCTAAATGAAGATAGTTCTATTATAGAATCACTACAACAGAATGAGTTTACCGAGGAAATTCCTACGGATGAGTTTCTTGGTGATAAAGATACATTAGAGGATGCTTCTACCTCTAGGCGAGACTTCTTGAAATTTGTTGGATTTACAACTGCGGCTGCATCACTAGCTGCTTGTGAGGGACCGGTTATTAAATCAGTTCCTTATGTTATAAAGCCAGAAGAGATTACACCGGGTGTGGCAAACTATTATGCTACAGCTATTGCAGATGGATATGATTTTGCAAACGTATTAGTTAAAACTAGAGAAGGAAGGCCAATTAAAATTGAGCGAAACACCTTAGCTAAGGCTAATACTAGCGTAAATGCAAGAGTTCAGGCTTCAGTTCTATCTCTTTATGATAGTAACAGGGTTATGAGTCCTATGATCGATGGTGAGGCAACAACTTGGTCGCAGCTAGATAAGGCAGTGACCGATAAGTTAGATGAGTTAGAAGGTCAAGATGTAGTATTGCTTACGCAAACATTCGCAAGTCCAACAACATCAAAATTAATTGAAGAGTTCCAGAATAAATATCCGCATGTTCGACATGTGGTATATGATCCTGTATCTTCTTCGGAAGCGCTAGATGCGTTCCAAAATAAGTTTGGTTACCGTGCTCTTCCTGATTATGACTTCAGTCAAGCTGATGTTATAGTTTCTGTTAATGCAGATTTCTTAGGTGACTGGCAAGGTGGCGGATTTGATTCAGGATATGCAAAAGGACGTGTTCCTAAGGATGGCAAAATGTCGCGTCACGTGCATTTCGAAGCGAACATGACACTTACTGGAGCGAATGCAGATAAGCGTGTAATAGTAAATGCAGCGCAACAAAAGCAAGTGGTTAAAGCCTTAACTGGGAATGGTTCCACTTCAGGCTTGCCTGAAAACGTTGCCGAAGCAGTTAAGAATGCTAAAAAGCAACTTGATGCAGCTGGAAACAAAGGGGTTCTAGTAACAGGCTTGCCAGATTTTGAAGCGCAGCAATTAGCTTTAGATTATAACGTAAAGACATCAAGTAAGGCGCTAGATACTGAGCGTCCTAAGTTTACTCGCATGGGAAGTTCTACTGAAGTGACCCAAGTGATTAAAGATGTTGTTTCAGGAAAAGTTAAGGGGTTAATTACAGTTGGTGTTGATCCATTGTATTCTTTCCCTAATGCTGAGCAATTTGCCGAAGCTTATCAGGCGTTGCCTCTTAGCTTAGCATTTTCAATGAAACCGGATGCTACAGCTTCAGCTGCAAAATTAGTGGCTGCTACACCACATTACCTCGAGTCTTGGGGTGATTTAGAAGTGAAGAAAGGGCACTATAGTTTAATGCAGCCTACAATTAAACATCTGTTTGATACAAGACAATTCCAAGATAGCTTGTTGAAGTGGATTGGAGGTAGCGATTCTTACTATGATTATATTAGAAGCTATTGGAGAGACAATGTTCTTAATGGTTCTAGTTGGAATAATGCTCTTCATGATGGGGTTTATATTGCATCGAATGTAGAGAAAGAATCTAATGTGATTCGTAAAGACGTGCCATTAGGGAAAACATCAATGAATGTGTCTGATGGTGGTTTTGAATTACACTTATATACAAAAACTGGATTAGGTGATGGTCGCCAAGCGAATAACCCTTGGTTACAAGAATTACCGGATCCTATAACCCGAACTTCTTGGGATAACTATGTGACCATGTCGGCTATGGATGCCAAAGATATGGGAATGCGCAATAGAGTGGTTGCCAATGGAGCAATAAACGGAAACTATGTGCAGCTTACGGTAGGCGATACTGTGCTAGATAAAGTGCCGGTGCTTATCCAACCAGGTCAGGCACCAGGAACTATTGGTTTGGCATTAGGTTATGGTAGCACTCATGCTATACAAGAAGAAATGCAAACAGGTGTAAACGCCTATGGTTTCTATCAAAACTTTAGCTCAGTACAATCCGTTGCTATTGAGAAAGTTTCTGGAGAACATGAGTTTGCATGTATTCAGTTGCATAATACATTAATGGGTAGAGACATTATTAATGAAACTACTTTAGAGATATTTAATACTCAGGATTCTGAGGTTTGGAATCCGACTACCAAGGTTTCTTTAGATCATCAAATGATTCCAGTAAGCTCGCCAGATGCGGACTTGTGGGAGGAGTTTGATAGAAGTATCGGACACCATTTCAATTTATCTATAGATCTTAATGCGTGTACTGGATGTGGTGCATGTGTAATAGCATGTCACGCAGAAAACAACGTACCAGTTGTAGGTAAAGATGAAATTCGTAAGAGCCGTGATATGCACTGGTTGCGTATTGACCGCTATTACTCGAGTGAAGATACCTTTGCTGGAGATCGCGAAAAGAAAGATACTGTACCAGGTATGGCAAAATACACTGAGTTGGAGATTGCTTCTGCCAATCCGCAGGTTGCATTCCAGCCAGTTATGTGTCAGCACTGTAACCACGCACCTTGTGAGACAGTTTGTCCAGTTGCAGCTACATCTCACGGTCGCCAAGGTCAAAACCATATGGCGTACAACCGTTGTGTAGGTACTAGATATTGTGCAAACAACTGTCCGTATAAGGTACGTCGTTTCAACTGGTTTAATTACGCTGAAAATGATAGATTTGATTACAACATGAACAACGACTTAGGTCGTATGGTGTTAAATCCAGATGTTGTAGTTCGCTCTAGAGGTGTTATGGAGAAGTGTTCGTTATGTATCCAAATGACGCAAAAGACGATCCTAGATGCAAAACGTGAAGGACGACCGGTGAAAGACGGTGAATTCCAGACAGCATGTTCTGCAGCGTGTAACACAGGAGCAATGGTCTTTGGTGATATTAATGATGAGAAGAGTAAGGTGGCTAAGGTGAAAGAAGATGATAGAGTTTATCATTTGCTAGATCACATTGGTACAAAGCCAAACGTATTCTATCATACCAAAGTAAGAAATAGGAAAGAAGTTTAATAAGTAAGAAATAGTATTTATAGATATGGCATCGCATTACGAAGCACCTATTAGAAAACCCTTAGTACTAGGAAATAAGACGTACCATGATGTAACGGTAGATGTCGCTCGTCCTGTTGAAGGGAAAGCAAACAAGTCTTGGTGGATTGTTTTTTCAATTGCATTAATAGCCTTTTTATGGGGTCTAGGGTGTATTGCTTACACCATAGGTACTGGAATTGGTACTTGGGGATTGAACAGGACAGTTAACTGGGCATGGGATATTACTAACTTTGTTTGGTGGGTAGGAATTGGTCACGCAGGAACCCTTATTTCTGCAGTGCTATTGTTATTCCGTCAAAAATGGAGAATGTCTATTAACCGCTCGGCAGAAGCGATGACGATATTCGCAGTAATTCAGGCAGGATTATTCCCACTCGTGCACATGGGTAGACCATGGTTAGCATATTGGGTAATGCCTATACCAAACCAATTTGGTTCCTTATGGGTGAACTTTAACTCACCATTACTTTGGGACGTATTTGCAATTTCAACGTACTTATCCGTATCCCTAGTATTCTGGTGGACAGGATTATTACCAGACTTTGCAATGCTCCGAGATAGAGCAATTACACCATTTACCAAACGTGTTTATGGGATTCTTTCTTTCGGATGGTCTGGAAAAGTAAAGGATTGGCAGCGATTCGAAGAAGCGGAATTAGTATTAGCAGGTTTAGCTACACCATTAGTACTTTCCGTACATACGATTGTATCATTCGACTTTGCTACCTCTGTAATACCAGGATGGCATACCACTATTTTCCCGCCGTATTTCGTTGCAGGAGCAATTTTCTCTGGATTCGCAATGGTAAACACCTTACTTATAGTAATGCGTAAGGTTTCCAACTTCGAAGATTATATCACTATACAGCATATAGAGCTGATGAATATCGTAATTATGATTACGGGTTCTATAGTTGGAGTAGCATATATCACCGAGTTGTTTATCGCATGGTACTCTGGTGTTGAGTATGAGCAGTACGCCTTCTTAAACAGAGCTACCGGACCTTATTGGTGGGCATATTGGTCCATGATGATTTGTAACGTATTCTCGCCACAGTTTATGTGGTTCAAGAGATTGCGTAGAAGCATCATGTTCTCGTTTATTATTTCGATAGTTGTAAATATTGGAATGTGGTTTGAGCGTTTCGTTATTATTGCAACGTCATTGACTAGAGACTATATGCCATCTGCTTGGACTCAAATGTCACCTACATTTGTAGATATAGGAATCTTTATCGGAACCATCGGATTCTTCTTTGTATTGTTCTTGTTATATGCTAGATCTTTCCCTGTGATATCACAAGCTGGAATTAAAAGTATACTCAAAGAATCTGGAGATGGCTACAAGGCACTTCGTTTAGAACATGGTGACAATGCAAACCATTTTAGACCAGTAGCTAGAACCGAAGGACAAACAGCACCTGTATTCCCAGCTCTTTCAAGAGATGAGAAAATCGCTAAGTTGCTTGAGTCTGTAGGTACAGCCGATGAAGGAGCAAAAGACAATCTTACTTTACTAACAGATATGGAAGACGGCCGAGCAGAAGAACTGAATTCTATAGGCATCTATACATTCGCGCAGTTAAGTAAGCTTACAGAAGAAGATTATGACTTGTTAGATAGCATTCTAGATTTACCATTTGGTACCGCAAATGTATTCGGATGGCATCAGCAAGCAGCTAAACATATAAATAAATAAATCCTATGGCATCTAAAGTGATTCACGCTATTTATAATGATGACGATATCCTTTTACAAGCCGTAAAAGATACAAGAGCTAATAGATATCGTATAGAAGAAGTATATATTCCATTCCATATTCATGGACTAGAAGACGCTATGGGTATTCCGCCAACGCGATTAGCAATAACCTCGTTTATCTATGGGGTATTTGGATTTGCAGTGGCTGTGGTAATGGTTAATTATATGATGATTAACGATTGGCCACAAGATATTGGAGGAAAGCCAAGCTTTAGTTTTTTACAAAACTTACCTTCTTTTGTTCCAATTATCTTTGAACTTACCGTGTTTTTCGCAGCGCACTTAATGGTTATTACCTTCTATTTAAGAAGTAAATTATGGCCATTTAGAAAAGCCGAAAACCCAGATCCACGTACAACAGATGACCATTTTTTAATGGAAGTTGATGTGGCTAATCACGATGTAAATAAGCTTTCTGAGTTTCTGTATAACACAGGAGCTGTAGAGATAAAACTAATAGAAAAGGAGGAAGATAAATAATTATGAAAAAGCTAATAACTATATTAACTGTTGTACTTGCTAGCACAACCTTAGTTTCTTGCTTTGATTCAAGTAAGCCTAACTATCAGTTTATGGATGAAATGTACCGCTCTCAAAGTTATGATACTTATGGTGAGTACAATATATTTCCAAACCAACAACAAGCTATGCTGCCTGCCGAAGGAACTATTCCAAGAGGCTGGATGCCATATGAATATGAGGATACCCCAGATGGATTAGCTAGAGCTAGACAAGAATTAAAAAATCCATTACCTGTAACCGAAGCAAACTTAGCTTCAGGAAAACATATGTATACTGTAAATTGTGCAGTATGTCATGGTGATAAAGGAGATGGACAAGGAATTCTTCCTCAAAGAGAGAAGTTTCTTGGAGTACCAAGTTTTGATGACCAAGGAAGAGTTTTAACCTCTGGATCTATTTACCACGTAATTATGTACGGAATGAATGCGATGGGATCTTATGCTTCCCAAACTTCCGAACAAGAACGTTGGCAAATAGTTATGTATGTTGAAAATCTTAAAGCCTCTTTAAAAGGGGAGGATCCGTTGCCTATGGCTGACGATTTGGCCCAGTTTGAAGCGGATAAGATGGATGCTGAATTAAGCATGGCAAACGAAAGTGAAGACGATAATATTTCGGAAGAATCCGAAGAGTAATATAAATTAAGAACGAAGAGAATAGTTTAAGATATGTATACGATACCAAGTAAATTAAAACTGTTTGCAGCTATTTTTATGATTGTGGGGGCAATCGGAATTCTTGCAGGCTTTATGAGCACGCCATCTTTAGAGGAGGTAACCTCTGGCATCGAAGCTACTTATGGCAGCGTCGATAGTTCATTGGCTATATCTGCATCCGACACCGCAATGTCAGCATCAGAAATTGAGCATGAAGCACATCATACCCACGCACAATTAAAGAATAAACCTTGGTCTGCGATTTATACGGCAGCCATTTATTTCTTTATGATATCGCTAGGAGCACTTACCTTCTATGCAATACAATATGTTGCGCAAGCAGGATGGTCGCCATTGTTGTTTCGTGTAATGGAAGCTATTAATGCCTATATGCCGATAGGTTCTATCGTAATGTTTGCATTACTAGTACTATCCACTTTACAAGTAAACCATTTATTCCACTGGATGAATGCTGACTTATTTGATCCAGAGAGTAGTAATTACGATGCTATTGTAGCAGGAAAAAAAGCTTATTTAAATAAGCCTTTTTTCTTAATTAGAGCTGCTTTCTATTTATTAGGATGGAACTTATATGCTTACTTCTCTAGAAAGTATTCTTTAGCACTCGATGAAACAAATGATATATCTTGGTACCGCAAAAACTTTAAAATTGCTGCTGGATTCCTTGCATTCTATATCGTTACTGAGTCGATGATGTCATGGGATTGGTTAATGAGCTTTGAACCACACTGGTTCAGTACGCTATATGGTTGGTACCTATTTGCTGGTATGATGGTAACAGGAATGATAGCAATCGTATTACTAACCATCTTCCTAAAAAACAAGGGCTACCTCGAAATGGTTAATGATAGCCATATTCACGACTTAGCTAAATACATCTTTGCATTTAGTATATTTTGGACTTACCTTTGGTTTTCCCAATTTATGCTTATATGGTATTCAAATATTCCAGAAGAAGTAGTTTATTTCGTTGCACGTATCAATGATTATAAGTTGCCTTTCTTCGGTATGGTAGCAGTGAATTTCTTAGTACCATTGCTATTATTAATGAATACGGAGTATAAACGTAAAAACTGGATGGTAGTTCTAACCTCGATTATTGTTCTTGTAGGACAGTACGTAAACGTATATGTACTTGTAATGCCAGGAACAGTTGGAAAATCATGGAGTTTTGGTGCAGCAGAATTCGGAGCTATCTTTTTCTTCTTTGGGTTATTTGTATGGGTAATATTCAGTGCACTTGCTAAAGCACCATTGCAAGTTAAAAACGACCCATTACTTGAAGAAAGCAAACAGTTTGAATATTAATAAACAGAGAAACTTAAAACAATGACCGCATTATTAGTCGTATTAGTAATTTTGCTTTTCAGTGTGTCTCTATGGCAATTGAATAAGCTATTTATACTATCCAAACAAGGATTAAAATCTGATGAGCATCCAGGTATAGCTACGGATAAGGATAATAAATATAATGGTTATTTAATGATAGCCTTCGCTATTTTTATCTATGCCTTAGTAATTTTCACTTTCTATAGATGGGGCATTACGTTGTTACCAGAAGCAGCATCCGAACATGGAGTAGAAATAGATAATTTGTTTTTAGCAAGTTGGATCGTAATTTTTACAGTCGGAATTTTAATGCAAGGTTTACTTCATTATTTTGCCTTTAAATATAGAGGTGAAGAAGGGAAAAAGGCTTTGTTCTATTTCGATAACTCTAGACTAGAGTTTATCTGGACCATCATCCCTGTAATTGTACTTTCTGGTTTAATTATTTATGGATTGTTTACATGGGTAGATGTAATGAACGTTAGTAGAGACGACGACCCTATGGTCGTTGAGCTTTATGCTTATCAATTTGGTTGGAGAGCAAGATATGCTGGAGAGGATAATGAACTTGGTAAAGCAAACGTACGTTTGATTGAAGGTGTTAACCAACTTGGTGTAGATACCTCTGATCCATATTCAAAGGATGACTTCATTACAGACGTATTATACTTGCCAGTCAATAAAAAAGTTTTGATTAAAATGCGTTCCCAGGATGTTTTACACTCTGCTTATATGCCTCACTTTAGAGCTCAGATGAACGTAGTTCCTGGAATGGTTACACAATTCGCATTCACGCCAACTATCACTACACAAGAAATGCGCGAAAGTGATAGGATGATAAAGAAAGTGGATAATATCAACAGAATTCGAGAAAACAAAAGTCTAGATCTAATGGCTCTAGGTAATGAAGGTCTTGATTCATATGAGTTCGACTACTTGATATTATGTAATAAGATTTGTGGAAACAATCACTACAACATGCAAATGAAAATAGTTGTAGTAGAAGAGGACGAGTTTAATGATTGGACTGCAGAGCAGACTAGATTAGAAGAGTCATTAAATATTTAATTAAGCACTAAGTAATAGTTAATAGAGAGAGATTATTATGTCAACACATTCAGAAGATATGGCTGTAGATTTACATGAGGATAACGGTCATCATAAAGAAACTTTCGTATCTAAATATATATTTAGTACGGATCATAAAATGATATCCAAACAGTTTTTACTGACAGGAATGATTATGGGAATAATCGGTATTCTGATGTCGGTGCTTTTCCGAATGCAAATCGCATGGCCAGATAAAGCTTTCGGTATATACGAAATTCTGTTAGGTAAATGGGCCGATGGTGGAGTTATGGATCCCAATATGTACTTGGCACTCGTTACAATGCACGGTACCATCATGGTTTTCTTCGTACTAACTGCTGGATTAAGTGGTACATTTAGCAACCTTTTAATTCCATTGCAAATCGGTGCTCGAGACATGGCATCTGGTAAGATAAACATGGTGTCCTCGTGGTTGTTTGTTGTATCTAGTTTATTAATGGTAATCTCTTTATTTGTGGAAACTGGACCTGCAGCTGCAGGATGGACAGTTTATCCACCATTAAGTGCTTTACCTCAATCTATTCCTGGATCTGGAGTTGGAATGACTATTTGGTTGGTTGCAATAGTAGTATTTATTGCACAATCATTATTAGGATCACTAAACTATGTGGTTACTATACTAAACATGCGAACTAGAGGTATGTCAATGACAAGGTTACCTCTAACGGTATGGTCCTTCCTAATTACTGCTATAGTTGGAATTATCGCGTTCCCGGTACTATTTGCAGCTGGATTAATGCTTATTATGGATAGAAGCTTTGGGACTTCCTTCTTCCTATCCGACATTTATATTGCGGGTGAAGTATTACATAACCAAGGAGGTTCACCGGTATTATTCGAACACTTATTCTGGTTCTTAGGTCACCCGGAAGTATATATTGTAATTCTTCCTGCGATGGGTATTGCTTCTGAAATATTAGCAGCAAACTCTAGAAAACCGATATTTGGTTATCGAGCGATGATTGGTTCCCTATTAGCTATTGCATTCCTATCTACTTTAGTTTGGGGTCACCACATGTTCGTATCAGGAATGAATCCATTCTTAGGTTCCGTATTTACTTTTACAACACTATTGATTGCTATTCCATCAGCAGTTAAAGCCTTTAACTGGGTTACTACTATTTGGAAAGGTAATCTACAGATGAATCCAGCTATGTTATTCTCTATTGGATTTGTATCAACTTTCGTAACAGGAGGTCTAACAGGTATTATTTTAGGTGATAGTGCACTAGACATTAACGTTCACGATACGTATTTCGTTATTGCACACTTTCACTTGGTAATGGGTATTTCAGCAGTATATGGTTTATTAGCTGGAGTATATCACTGGTTCCCTGTTATGTATGAAGGCAAGTTGATGAATAAAAAGCTTGGATACTGGCACTTCTGGATTACAGCAGTGTGTTCATACGGAATATTCTTCCCTATGCACTTTGTAGGATTAGCAGGATTACCTAGAAGATATTATAGTAATACTGAGTTCCCATATTTCGATGACTTAGCTGATATGAACGTGATGATTACTGTATTTGCAATTATTGCGGCTGCAGCACAGCTTATTTTCTTGTGGAACTTCTTCTATTCAATATTCTATGGTAAGAAAGGACCAAGAAACCCTTGGAATGCAACTACTTTAGAGTGGACTGCACCACAAGAGCATATTCACGGTAACTGGTATGGGCCATTACCAACTGTTTACCGTTGGCCATATGACTATAGTAAGATGAATATAGACGAGACCGACTATGTAATACCAGGTCAAGACTTCATACCACAAAACGTACCATTACAACCTAATGAAGAGGAATTAGATCATTAGTGTCAATCGATATAATAATCTAAATGATAAAGCCACTTTCGTAATATTCGAAAGTGGCTTTTATAATTTTTGTATTCCTATTCCTTTAGATGTATTAGGATAGGGCGAATGTTTGTATCTTTGTTATTATGAATGAGAATCTAGACCCAACTGCCGATAACCTATCTTCAGTAGATAGAGATGTTGAACGAAAACTACGTCCACAAAGTTTCGATGACTTTGCTGGTCAGGCACAGGCTTTAGAAAATTTAAAAGTTTTCGTTAAGGCAGCTAATCTTCGTGACGAAGCTCTAGATCATACCTTATTTCATGGCCCACCTGGGTTAGGAAAAACAACCTTGGCACATATTTTAGCTAATGAACTTCATTCAGGGATTAAGGTTACTTCTGGTCCGGTACTAGATAAACCTGGAGACCTGGCAGGTTTGCTAACCAATTTAGACGATCGAGATGTCCTGTTTATCGATGAAATTCATAGACTATCGCCAATTGTAGAAGAGTATTTATATTCTGCTATGGAGGATTATAAGATCGATATAATGATCGAATCTGGACCCAATGCTAGAACAGTTCAAATCCATCTTAATCCTTTTACTTTAATTGGAGCTACTACTCGTTCAGGTATGCTATCTGCGCCAATGCGTGCTCGTTTTGGGATCTCGGCTAGACTGCAATACTACAATACTGAATTGCTTACCACTATCCTGCAGCGTAGTGCCGAAATCCTTGAGGTAGATATTGCTATGGATGCTGCCATTGAAATAGCTTCTCGTAGTAGAGGAACACCTAGAATTGCTAACGCATTACTTCGTCGTGTCCGTGATTTTGCTCAGATTAAAGGAGATGGTGGAATAGATTTAAAAATCGCTAAATTTAGCTTAGAAGCATTAAATGTTGATGCTTATGGATTAGACGAAATGGACAATCGTATTCTTAGCACGCTTATCGATAACTTTAAAGGGAGACCGGTTGGCTTAACAACGCTTGCCACTGCTGTATCAGAAAGTCCAGAAACTATCGAGGAAGTATATGAACCATTTCTTATTCAACAAGGTTTTATAGTTCGTACACCTAGGGGAAGAGAAGTTACAGACAAAGCTTACACTCATTTGGGAAAGGAAAGGCCAGGTGGAGACGATCCTACTCTGTTTTAAGCTGACTTAAATATGAATAAGGAGAAATATACTGCTATGATTAAAAACCGCGCTGCAGAGCTCGGGTTTATATCTTGTGGTATTAGCAAAGCGGAATTCCTAGAAGACGAAGCACCTAGGCTGGAAGAATGGCTGAATAATGGCTACCATGCTGAGATGGGCTATATGGAAAATCATTTCGATAAACGCCTAGATCCTACAAAGTTAGTGCCTGGAGCAAAAAGCGTAATTTCTTTACTATACAATTATTATCCAGCAGAACAACAAATTGACGACACCTATAAAATTTCAAAATACGCCTATGGTCAGGATTACCATTATGTAATCAAAGCCAAAATGCGTGAGCTATTTCATTATATCGAAGAAGAAATTGGCGCTATAGAAGGGCGCTACTTTGTTGATTCTGCACCAGTACTCGATAAAGCATGGGCCGCACGTAGTGGACTAGGATGGATTGGTAAACACACTCTAATGTTAAGCAAACAAAAAGGTTCTTTTTTCTTCGTTTCCGAGATTATATGCGACTTAGAGTTAGAGTATGATAGTCCTACTACCGATCACTGTGGTACGTGTACTGCTTGTATAGATGCATGCCCTACCAGTGCTATAATTGCAGATAGAGTTGTAGATGCCAACAAGTGTATTTCCTATTTGACTATAGAGCTTCGAGATGCACTGCCTAGCTATATGGACGGGCAAATGCAAGACTGGATTTTTGGTTGTGATATATGTCAAGATGTTTGTCCATGGAATCGCTTCAGTAAAGCTCATCAGGAACCTTTGTTTAATCCACATCCAGATCTCTTATCGATGAATAAAGAGGATTGGGTTTCTTTGGATGAAGATCGTTTTCAAGAGTTATTTCGAAAAAGTGCAGTGAAACGAACAAAGTATTCAGGATTGACGAGAAATATAGATTTTGTTTCTAAATCTGAAAATGATAACCAAAAAGACTAGGAAGTTTTGAGAGGTAAGAAACATTAAAAATATTTATCTATCCTTCTCAAAACCCAAATACTTACTTGAATTTTTTATAATGCCAACAAACTAGTGTAAGTTTGTGGGTTCGAACATAATGCCCCTTTTATGAGTAAAATGAAAGAATCTATGCGTAGGGAAGCACTTGTTTACCATGCAAAACCAAAGCCTGGGAAAATTGAAGTTGTTCCAACTAAAAAATACGCGACACAAAGAGACTTAAGCTTAGCCTACTCACCAGGAGTAGCAGAGCCCTGTTTAGAAATTGCGAAGGATAAAGATAACGTTTACAAATATACAAGTAAAGGAAATCTTGTTGCTGTTATAACCAATGGTACTGCTGTATTAGGTCTTGGAGATATCGGTCCAGAGGCATCAAAACCTGTAATGGAAGGTAAAGGTTTACTGTTTAAAATTTTTGCCGATATCGATGTTTTTGATATTGAATTAGATACTACCGACCCAGATGAGTTTATCCGTACTGTAAAAAATATGGCTCCTACATTTGGTGGGATTAATTTGGAAGATATAAAAGCACCAGAGGCTTTTGAAATCGAACGTAGGCTAAAAGAAGAACTGGATATGCCAGTTATGCACGACGATCAACATGGAACTGCAATCATTTCCGCAGCAGCTTTGATAAACGCTGTAGAAATAGCTGGAAAATCTATGAGCGAAGTGCAAGTGGTAATTAGCGGTGCAGGTGCAGCTGCAGTTTCTTGTGCAAGATTGTATATACGTTCAGGAGTACGTCCAGAAAACATTGTTATGTGCGATAGTAAAGGCGCTATCCGGGTAGATAGAGAGAACTTATCAACTGAAAAGAAAGAATTTGCTACCGAGAAGGATGTACATAAATTGCAAGATGCTATTGTTGATGCAGATGTTTTCGTAGGGCTTTCTGTCGGGAACATATTTACACCAGAAATGTTGCTGAGTATGGCCGACAATCCCATTGTTTTTGCAATGGCAAACCCAGATCCAGAGATTGAGTATGACTTGGCAATCAGTACCCGAGAAGATGTTATTATGGCTACTGGTCGTAGCGACCATCCGAATCAAGTGAATAATGTATTGGGATTCCCTTTTATTTTCCGTGGTGCACTAGATGTTCGTGCTAAAGCTATAAATGAAGAAATGAAAATGGCAGCGGTCTTGGCTTTAGCTGCATTAGCAAAGGAGCCAGTGCCGGAACAAGTGAATATTGCATATGGCGAAACAAAGTTGGTGTTTGGTAGGGATTACATAATTCCAAAACCTTTCGATCCTCGCTTGATCACTTACGTGCCAATTGCTGTAGCAAAAGCTGCTATTGAGAGCGGTGTAGCAAGAGTGAACATATCGGATTGGGCAAAATATGAAGACGAGCTAAGTGCTCGAATGGGAGAAGATGGTAAGTTGATTAAACTCTTGCTAAACAGAGCACGTACCGATGTTAAAAAAGTGGTTTTTGCAGAAGCCGATCAGTTAGATGTGTTAAAAGCTGCACAGATTTCCTACGAAAATGGTATCGCAATTCCAGTTCTCTTGGGTAGAGAAGATGTGATTCGTGAGCATATGCAAGAAATCGAATTTCATGCCGATGTAGAGATTATTGACCCGACGAATGACAAGTCAAAAAAGAAAAGAGAAAAATATGCGCATGAACATTGGCTAAGACGTAATCGTAAGGGAGTTTCTAAGTACGATGCAAATAGGCTTATGCGAGATAGAAACTATTTCGGGGCTATGATGGTGCAAATGGGCGATGCCGACGGAATGATTTCAGGATATACCAGAGCCTATGCTTCAGTTCTACGACCGGCTCTGCAAGTTGTAGGAATGCATAAAGGAACAAGCAAAGTAGCCACAGCCAACTTGATGATAACGAAAAGAGGCCCATTGTTTATAGCCGATACTGCGGTTAATATTGATCCAACACCTGAAGATCTTGTAGACATCGCGCAAATGACCAATTATACGATGAAGATGTTTGGTTTGAATCCAGTAATCGCTATGGTATCCTATAGTAATTTTGGTTCAGCCAAATCACCAGGGGTTAAAAAAGTTCAAGAAGCTGTGAAGACGCTTCATGAAAAACGTCCTGATATAGTTGTAGATGGAGAAGTTCAGGTAGACTTTGCTTTAAACAGTAAATTACTAGAAAAGAATTTCCCGCATTCTAAACTAGCAGGAAAACGCGTAAATGCTTTAGTGTTTCCGAATCTTGAAGCGGCGAATAGTAATTACAAGATGCTGAAGGAAATTAATAATGTGGAGTCTATCGGTCCAATAATGTTGGGAATGCGAAAACCAATTCACCTATTGCAACTAGGAGCTTCAGTAGAGGAGATGGTGAGTATGGTGGCTGTTGTAGTAGTAGATGCGCAAGAAAAAGAAATGCGTAGGAAACAAAACAAAGAATAACGTAAAGGCATAGCTTCATAAAATAGAAGACGGATGAAAGGTCATTTGTTGTTGAACCATCATTTGTGATAGCTAAAATTGTTAAACTTCGTAGGAAGTTGCGCAATATAAAAGTATTTTAAACACCACCTGAACGTTAAGTTTTTTGGTGAATCACGCTTCTTTCACGCTAAAACAACTTGTTTTTGTGTGAAGGAAGCGTTGTTTTTATTAACCCTTTAGGGTTTTAGTTAAAAATACGGGGATAAGGGTGTGTTATAGAGAGGTTTATCCTTTTGCTAATTTTTATGATAAGTAGTAAATTATAGTATATTTGTACGCATAAAATATAAGCATGATTTCGCATATTCAAGGTAGACTCGTAGAGAAGCATCCGACCGATGTGGTAATAGATTGTAATGGCGTGGGGTATTTTTTACATATTACCCTTCAAACATACGAGCAGTTACCAGATACAGAAAGCGTACTGATGTACACACACTTACAAGTCCGTGAGGACGCTCACTCGTTATATGGATTCATGACTAAATCTGAACGCGAAGTATTCCGATTGTTGATAAGTGTTTCTGGAATTGGTGCTGCTACAGCACGAACTATGCTGTCTTCCTTAACACCTCAAGAAGTTGTGGAAGCTATTGCGGCAAATGACTTAAAAACCCTGAAATCTGCAAAGGGTATTGGAATAAAAACAGCACAGCGTATGGTTTTAGACTTAAAAGATAAAGTGCTTAAAATATACGATATAGCTGAGGATTCTAGCGATTCATACAATACTAATCGAGAAGAAGCGTTATCTGCTTTAGAAACATTAGGCTTTGCAAGGAGGCAAGCCGAGAAGGTATGTAAGCAGATTGCTAAGGAAAATCCTGATGCTTCTGCAGAAATGATCATTAAGTTAGCATTAAAAAAACTGTAGGTCTTGGAAGAACAATATTATCGAACAAACTCGCCTGTAATTAGCTTTTTTTTAACAGCCATACTGTTATTAGGAATTGGATCTTATGCCTTAGCGCAGGACAGTACAAAGACAGGGTACACAAATAGGCCTATAGACCTGCCTACTCCTACTTCAATTGAGGAGATGTATACTTATGATCCGATTACCGATCGCTATATATATTCACAAAAACTAGGAAAATCCTCTATAGCTTACCCAATTGTCCTGACACCAGAAGAATTTGAGAAAATGCTTTTGGAGCAGGATATGCAAGCATATTTTAAAAAGAAAATTGATGCGGCAGATGGTAGAAAATCCGATTCACAAGATGATAGGCGTAACTTGTTGCCTACGTACTATGTGAAATCCGAACTATTTGAAACAATTTTTGGTGGTAACACTATCGATATCATTCCACAAGGTAACGTAGAGGTAGATTTAGGTGTGCTTTATAATAAGCAAGATAACCCTTCGCTTTCGCCAAGAAACCGTAGGAACTTTACTTTTGATTTTGATCAGAGAATTAGTCTTAACCTGATGGGAAAAGTTGGAGAGCGCCTAGATGTTAATATAAACTACGACACTCAGTCTACTTTTGACTTTCAAAATCAGATTAAATTAGAATATACGCCAACCGAAGATGATATTATTCAAAGTATCGAAGTAGGAAACGTAAGCATGCCTCTAAATAGTAGTTTAATTCAAGGTGCACAGAGTCTATTTGGAGTAAAAACAGAACTGCAATTTGGAAAAACTCGAGTAACGGGCGTTTTCTCCGAACAGAAGTCGGAAACACAAACAATAGTTGCCGAAGGAGATGCTACGGTAAATGAATTTAAAATGTACGCCATGGATTATGACGATAACCGTCACTTCTTCTTGGCACATTACTTTAGAGATAATTACGATCAAGCAATCTCTCAATATCCATTTTTAAATACGAATATAGAAGTTACTCGAATTGAAGTTTGGGTGACCAATAGATCTAATAGAACTGATAATATTAGAAGTGTTATCGCTCTTCAAGACATCGGGGAATCAAAACTAGAAAATATCGGTTTACAAAATGTACCTGCCGACTTTATTCAATCTACACCTAATGCTACTCCAGATAACAAAAACAACAAATTTAATCCTTTTGGTATTAGTGGGGGTGAACCTACCTATTTAAATGAAAATATTCGAGATAGAGCCTCTGTTGAAAGTGGTTTTGGAGGGTTGAATGTACGCGATGGAATGGATTATGCCACCATAGAAAATGCTAGAAATTTAGAGCCACATGAGTATAGACTGAACAGAAAATTAGGATATATTTCTTTGAATGAGCGATTGCGTAACGACGAGGTGTTAGCAGTTGCCTTTCAATATACACGAGGAGGAAAAGTTTATCAGGTTGGTGAGTTCTCAAACGATGGTGTAGATAATACAGGGGGACAGCTTACAAATCCTGATAACGATGGAGAGCCAATAGTAAACTCTTCGCAAAACCTAGTTGTGAAAATGCTTAGAAGTAGTTTTATAAGCGTTAATGAGCCGGTTTGGGATTTAATGATGAAAAACATTTATCCATTAGGCGCCTTTGATTTAGAGCAAGAGGACTTTAAATTAAACATCGTCTACACCGATCCATCACCAGTCAATTACATAAAGCCCGCACCAGGTACTACCGAGTTTCCGGCTGTTCCGCTGCCAGAAGATGTGGCAGAAACTCCATTGTTGCGAGTGTTTAATCTAGATAGGTTAAATTTTAATAATGATCCACAGCAAGGAGGAGATGGTTTTTTTGACTTCGTACCTGGAATAACTGTCGACCGAGAAAATGGAGCTATTATTTTTACAAGCGTAGAACCATTTGGTGAGTATTTATTCGAAAAACTACGTAGTGATGCTGGTGGCGAACAATATGATCAGCCTCAGACATATAATGCCAACCAAAATAAATATGTTTTCCATAGCCTTTATCGAAATACAAAAACAGAAGCTGAACAACAACAGAGTGAAAAGAATAAATTCCAACTGCGCGGAACTTATAAGTCAACAGGTGGCGATGGAATTCCTATCGGGGCCATCAATGTACCGCAAGGTTCGGTTCGTGTTACAGCTGGAGGAAGAACTTTGGTAGAAGGGATAGACTATACTGTAAACTATCAAACAGGAAGGGTGCATATCTTAGATCCATCATTGGCAAATTCCAAAACACCTATCAATATCTCAACAGAAAATAACACTACTTTCGGTAGACAAACACGCCGATTTACCGGACTTCATGTGGAGCACCAATTCAATAAGAACTTTATGTTAGGTGGTACTTATTTGAATATGAATGAGCGGCCAATGACACAAAAGTCGGCTTACAATGGGGAGTCTGTAAACAACTCAATATTTGGTGTACAAACGGTGTTTTCTACAGAAGCACCATTTTTAACTAGGCTTGTAAATAAACTACCAAATATAGATACCGATGTGGAATCTCATGTGTCTTTCCGTGGTGAGTTTGCTTACTTGTTGCCAGGATCGCCTAAGGTTTCCAACTTCGATGGGAAAACTACTTCCTATATAGATGATTTCGAAGCTTCACAAACTTCTATCGATCTAATGTCACCACAGTCATGGCATTTGGCAAGTACTCCAGTAGGATTTGGAGGCGAAGTGGCCAACAATAATCTAGAGTATAATTACAACCGTGCAAAATTAGCTTGGTACAGTATAGACCCTGTGTTTTATAGTGGGAGCCGTCCTAGTGATGTGTCTAATGAAGATGTTTCCGGGCCTTTTACTCGACGCGTATTTAGAGATGAAGTGTTTCCGAACCAAGATATTATTCAAGGACAATCACACGCTTTATTCACTTTCGATTTAGCATATTATCCTAGTACACGAGGGCCATATAACTTTAACCCAATTACCAACGGAACTAATAATTTACCGAATCCTAGAGATCGTTTTGGTGGAATTACTAGAGGCTTATCTACCTCAGACTTTGTACGGTCTAACGTAGAATATATCCAATTCTGGGTCATGGATCCATTTATTTATCCTGAAAACGCACAGAATACTGGAGGTACGCTAAGCTTTAACTTAGGTAATATTTCAGAAGATATTTTGAAAGATGGTAGGATGCAATACGAAAATGGATTGCCTGAAGACGGAGGAACTTCTAATACCATCGAAACAGAATGGGGGAAAGTGCCAGCTAATCAGGCCTTGGTTTATGCCTTTAGCAATGACCCGGATGTACGAGCAAGACAAGATATTGGTTTAGATGGTTTGAGCGATGCAGAAGAGGCTGCTAAATTCCCGCTATTTGCAGGATTAGACGATCCAGCTGGGGATAATTACGAGTATTATTTACAAGCTAATGGCGATGTTTTAGAACGATATTTAAATTACAATGGTACTGAGGGGAACTCACCTGTAGAGGTTACGAACACTAATAGAGGAAATACGACATTGCCAGATACCGAAGATGTAAATGGCGACAATACGATGAATACGGTGAATAGCTATTATGAATACGACGTAAAGCTATTTCCAGGTATGAATCCAGACAACAACAATCATATTAATGATGTAAAAGAATTGACGGTTACTACCGACGATAATCGTGAAATTCCAGTTCGTTGGGTGCAGTTTAAAGTGCCAATCAGCGAATATGACAATGCGATAGGAGGTATTTCTGGATTTGAAAACATGCGTTTTATGCGTATGTATTTATCGGAATTTACCGAAAATACAGTTTTGCGTTTTGGAACTTTAGAGCTGGTAAGAGGAGACTATCGAAGGTTTGCAAAAGCTATAGATAAAGATGCGAACGATCCGAATTTTGGTAGCACTACTTTTGAAAGCGGTACTGTTAGTATTGAAGAAAACGAAAATAGAGAACCAATTAATTATGTAATGCCTCCTGGGGTGTATAGAGAGCAGTACAATCATAACAACGATATTATTCGTGAAAATGAACGAGCTCTATCCTTACGAGTTAGAGGGCTAGAACCAAACGATGGACGAGGTGTTTACAAGAACTTTAATGTTGATATGCGGCAGTATAAAAACATAGAAATGTTTATACACGCCGAATCTATAATAAACGAAACGGCACTAGACGATGGCGATATGGTTGCTTTTATCCGAATGGGAAATGACTTAACCGATAGCTATTACGAGGTGCAAATACCACTTAAACCAACCGAGTTTGGTAACCATTCTCCAGATCAGGTTTGGCCTTATGAAAACCGACTAAACATACCGCTACACTTATTGCAAGAAGCAAAAACTAGAGTATACGGAAGTACAAATATAAATCCTAGTGAGGTAACATTCTTTGATGAACAAGAGTTAGGTGGTAGTAGCGGCGGAAATCAAAGAAAGATTGGAGTAAAAGGAAATCCAAGCTTCGGCGACGTACGTGTAATTATGCTAGGTATACGAAATAGTACTGCACATAGAATTAGTGGAGAAGTTTGGTTTAACGAGTTACGTTTGTCTGAATTGGAGAATAAAGGAGGATGGGCTGCAGTAGCTACAGTAGATGCGAACTTAGCCGATTTTGCATCAGTTACAGCTTCTGGTGGTAGAAGTACGGTAGGTTTTGGCGCTTTGGAATCTGGGCCAAACGAACGAGATAAAGAAGACGTAAAACAATATGACGTAGTTACCGATGTAAATCTCGGTCAGTTACTTCCTGAAAAATGGGGGATTCAATTGCCATTTAATTATGGAAGGTCGGAGGAGAAAATCACTCCAGAATACGATCCTGAATTCCAAGATGTAAAGTTAGATACTCGTATAGCAAATGAGCAAGACGCAGACGAAAAGAAACGAATTGAAAACCAAGCAGTAGATTATACACGCCGACAGAGTATTAACTTTATTGGTGTACGTAAAGAACGTACGGGAGATAAAACACCTAGGATTTACGATGTAGAAAACCTCACGTTGTCCTATTCCTATAATCAAGTAAATCATCATGATTATGAAATAGAAGACTTCCTAGACCAATCGGTTCGTGCGGGTGCTACTTACTCACATAACTTTGCTAAAAGTACTTGGGAGCCATTCCGTAAAAACGACTCTATATTTAAGGGAAGGTATTGGAAGTTTATGAAAGACTTTAATGTAAACTATTTGCCAACCTCTATTCATGCAAACTCCAATATTATCCGTCAATACAATGAGCAAACGTTAAGAGATACGGATTTGCTTCCAGGTAGTATAGGGATGCCAACGCTATACCAAAGAAATTATTTATTTGATTGGCAATATACTGTAAACTACGATATTACTAACTCACTTAAGTTGAGGTATAACTCAGCAAACCATCGTGTAGTTAAGAATTATATTGACTATGATGGAGTGGTAGATAATAGCATTGGAATTTGGGATGACTTTTTTGATATTGGTGAACCAAACGAGCATTATCAATCGTTGCAATTAGATTATGAATTACCATTCAATAAGTTCCCGTTCTTAGCCTTTATTCGCGGTACTTATAGTTACACTAGTGATTTCCAATGGAGTAAAGGAAGTGATATGTATGAGAATCTTGCGATTACCGGTGATGATGGTACCACCAACTATTATAATTTAGGAAACTCCGTTCAGAATGCTAATACCCATCGTATCAACTCTCAGTTGAACATGCGAACTTTCTATAACTATATTGGACTGCGTAAGAAGAGGGCATCACCTGCTACTAAACGGGATGCTGTAGGTAGAGGATCAAATGATGCAAGAACTGGCCGAGATAATCGATCGCAACTCTTACAAAGAAGTGGAGATTTAGCAAGCGCAAGAGCTGAATCTGATGCAGAAGGAGGAAGTGGACTGAGCTTTGGTGATAAATCCTATAACACCTTGGTAACTATGCTTACATCATTGCGTAGGGTTACTTTTAACTATCAAGAAAACAGAGGAACTTACCTGCCAGGCTATTTGCCAAAAGTTGGGGCAATTGGAACCTTAAAACCATCTACCGGGTTCATTTTTGGAAGCCAATCCGATATACGTCATGAAGCTGCGCGTAGAGGATGGTTGACTTTATTCCCTGAGTTTAACGAGCAATTTACCCAAGTGGTAGATAAGCAATTGGATGTTCAGGCGAATTTTGAATTACTACCAGATCTTACTATAGACTTAAACGGAAACCGTCTCTATTCTGAGAGCACTTCCGAAAATTATTTAATAGAAAATGGAGTGTATCATTCCCTAACTCCAAATACATTTGGTAACTTTAACATCAGTACGATACTTTTAGGTTCGTCATTTAAAAGTAGTGGGTTACATCACTCCGATGCTTTCCAAGACTTTAAGGACAGCCGAATTATTGTTGCAAATAGGTTGGCCGAGGAATATTATGGTACCACAAACTTCCCAGTAGACGAAGATGGGTATCCTGTAGGCTTTGGTAAAACCAGTCAAGATGTATTGTTACCATCATTCCTTGCAGCTTATAGAGGAAGAAGTGCGTCTAAAGAGAAAACGAGTTTTTTACGAAACATTCCTTTGCCAAATTGGGATGTTAAATATACAGGGCTAATGCGTTTAGAGTGGTTTAAACAAAACTTTAATCGATTCTCTATCCATCATGGATATAGAGCAGCCTATACTATAAACCAGTTCCAAACCAACTTGGATTACGATGCCAATAATCCTGAAGCTACCACGCAAAATGGTAACTTCAAGAGCAAAACTTTGGTAGGTAATGTGAACCTTACCGAGCAGTTTACACCTTTGGCTAAAGTAGACTTTGAGATGAAAAACGATATAAGCATCATGGCAGAGTATCGTAAAGATCGAGCTTTGTCCTTAAGTTTTGCCAACAACCTCCTTACTGAAGTACAAGGCGATGAAATAGTGCTTGGGATGGGATATAGAATAAGAGACTTGAGAATTGGGACTAACTTTGCTGGCGAACAACGGGTGTTGCGTAGCGATTTAAATCTTAAGTTAGATTTCTCTCGACGAGATAATAAAACCATTATTCGTTATTTAGATATCGATAATAATCAAACTACAGCAGGACAAACAATTTATGGATTGCAGTTTACTGCGGACTACGCATTGACCGATAGTTTCACGGTGTTGTTTTATTACGACCACACCTTCTCAGAATATGCAATATCTACTGCGTTCCCACAAACAACGATTCGAAGTGGATTGACCTTGCGATATATATTTGGAAATTAATAATAAATCATAAATTAAAATTTACTAGACATGAACTTACCAAAAGAATTAAAGTACACTAAAGACCATGAGTGGGTGCGATTTGACGGCGATGTTGCTACTGTTGGAATTACAGATTTTGCACAAGGAGAGTTAGGCGATATCGTTTATGTAGACGTAGATACAGAAGATGAAACATTAGATAAAGAAGAGGTGTTTGGAACTGTAGAAGCAGTAAAAACTGTATCCGATTTATTTATGCCACTTACAGGTGAGATAATCGAATTCAACGAGCAGTTAGAAGATGAACCAGATTTGGTTAATACCGATCCTTATGGCGATGGCTGGATGATTAAAATTAAATTTAGCAATCCAGAAGAGGTAGAAGAATTATTATCAGCCGATGCATATAAAGAAACTATTGCGTCCTAGAAATATATTTTTAGTAGCATTAATTTTTACAATAATAGCCACCATTGCTTTTTTAATGCCAAGTACCAAGATCCCTTCAGTGAAAATCCATACTCCTATAGAGATTGATAAAATGGTTCATTTTGGGGTGCATTTCATTCTAGTATTAAGCTGGTTGGTTTACTATGCAAGACATACAGTTATTGTTAAAAAGTCGAGTATTTTCTTTATTGCACTTTCATGCGTTGTTTATGGCATAATAATTGAAGTGTTACAAGGGATGACTAAAACGCGAGGTGCAGATTTTGCCGATGTCATCGCAAATATGATTGGAACAGGGCTTGGAGTACTAGTATTTCTGGTGCTAAAATCGAAAATTAAAATGAAAGCTTGATTTTCATTTTAAATACCAAGAGATTTTCCATACTTTAGCAACTTGAAAAAATAATTAATATGGAACCTAAAAAAAATCCTAAAGCTAATTTAAACCGGAGAGGGATGTTATTCTTTCAAATCGGTTTAATTGCTATGCTTTTGTTTTCGTGGATGGCCATCGAGTGCAAAACCTACGATAAGGAGATTGACACTGGGAAGGTAAACGTAGGGGATGAGTTCGACGAGGAAATACCTATTACTCAAATGCAACCACCGCCACCACCACCGCCACCGCCGCCACCACCAGCTGCACCCGAAGTTATTGAAATCATCGAAGATGACGAAGAAATCGAAGAGACAGTAATCGAATCTACAGAGTTAGATCAAACTGAGGAAATTGCTGAAATCGAAGAAATTGTTGAGGATATAGTAGAGGAGGAGGTAGAAGATGTACCATTTGCTATTATCGAAAACGTACCAGTTTACCCTGGGTGTGAAAACGAGAAGAACAATGATGCTAAGAGAAATTGTATGAGTCAAAAGATTATGCAACATGTTCAGCGAAGGTTCAATACAGATTTAGGTTCTCAGTTGGGATTACGAGGAGTACAGCGAATCGTTGTGGTATTTACAATTGATACCAAAGGTGATATTACTAATATTCAAACTCGTGCACCTCACAATCGCTTAGCAACAGAAGCTGAGAGAGTAGTTAATAGCTTACCTAAAATGAAACCAGGTATGCAAAGAGGAAATCCAGTAGGAGTTACCTTTACGTTACCTATAGTCTTCGAAGTGCAATAACACATTCAAAGTTTTTATATAAAAAAACCACTCCAATTATCAGGGGTGGTTTTTTTGTTAATATAAACTATAACTTTATTGGGTTGCATAGCAGCTAGAAAGCCGTATATTTGCACTGCAAAAATAAAATTATAATAACCTTGGCAGTAACACAATCTCAGACTATAAGCCCATCCTTGTTAAAGGATTTTGCTGAAGTAACAAAGATGCGTCTATCCATTAGTGTGGTGATCTCTTCGATTGCCGGTTACCTATTGGGTGCCGACACAATTAGTTTTTCTGTGTTATTGTTGCTTGCCATTGGTGGCTACTGCATGGTTGGTGCTTCGAATGTCTTTAACCAAGTAATCGAAAAAGATATTGATGGGCTAATGCACCGCACGAAAAATAGGCCTGTTGCCTCTGGACGAGTTTCCGTACGAACAGCAACTGTTTTAGGGGCAATTCTAACCCTTATTGGATTAAGCATACTTTATAGCATCAACCCTAAAACTGCGATGTTTGGTGCGATTTCTATATTTCTGTATGTCAGCCTATACACACCTTTAAAAACGAGAACGCCTTTATCGGTTTTCGTTGGAGCTTTTCCTGGTGCCATTCCTTTTATGCTAGGCTGGGTTGCTGCAACCAATAACTTTGGAATCGAAGCTGGAACATTATTTATGATTCAGTTCTTTTGGCAATTCCCACACTTTTGGGCTATAGGCTGGTTTCTTTATGACGATTATGCTAGAGCCAATATTTATATGTTGCCAAATGGAAAGCGCGATAAAGTCACAGCTTTGCAAATGTTATTATATACAGTATGGACAGTTTTGTGCTCACTTCTTCCAGTAAGTGGCTATACAGGCGATTTAAAATTAACCGTTGTTGGAGGAGTCCTAGTAGGGCTTGCAGGGCTCTGGAACTTATATTATGCATTTAAAATGTATAAAACTAGAACCGAGGCCATGGCGAGAAAACTAATGCTTATCAGTGTTAGTTATATTACACTTATCCAATTGATTTATGTACTTGATAAACTTATACTTCAATGAGTAAACACCAAATAGATGATATATCGAAAGTAAACCAAGCAAAAAAAATGATGCTGTGGTTCGCTATAGTTAGTCTTTCTATGGCTTTCGCCGGATTGACTAGTGCTTATGTAGTAAGTGCCGAACGACCAGATTGGATTGAAAGCTATACGATACCAACACCATTTTATATTAGCTTAGTTGTAATGCTTATAAGCAGCGGAACAATACACCTTGCAAAAAAGCATATTCAAAGGGAAAGTAATAGGACTGGAATGTATCTACTGTTAACAACTTTTGCCTTAGGAATAGTATTTATTATATTGCAATTTATGGGCTTTTCGGAGTTCATACGATCGGGGTATTATTTTACAGGAAGCGAAAGCAATATTACAACATCATATATTTACCTAATCGTATTATTGCACGTTGCTCACCTCTTAGCGGGGCTGTTAACCTTACTTGTTGTAATTTATAATCATTATAAACAAAAGTATATTAACGGCAAAACCCTTGGTATTGAGCAGGCTGCGACGTTTTGGCATTTTTTAGATGGACTGTGGATTTATCTGTTATTATTTTTCTATTTCGTTAGATAAAAAATTAACGTATTTTTGAATATTACTAAAAACCAATTTTATTTGTATGGAAGCAACTGTTGTTAAAACAGGTACAGAGGGAACGACCTGGGGAGGTGCTAAAAAGCCTCTTAAAGCAAGCTACGGTAAATTAATGCTGTGGATCTTTCTTTTTTCTGATTCTCTTACTTTTACAGGATTTTTAGTCTCTTATGGACTGGCTCGATTTAGATTCGCTGATTCATGGCCGATAGCCGATGAAGTGTTTAATCATATACCCTTCTTTCATGGAGTTGAAGAACCTATGATTTTCGTAGCGTTCATGACCTTCTTATTAATATTTTCTTCCGTAACAATGGTGTTGGCGGTAGATGCAGGAGCGCGCATGAAGCAAAATTTAACCACTTTTTACTTGTTCTTAACCCTATGTGGAGGTATAACCTTCCTTAGTTCACAAGCTTTTGAGTGGGCAACGTTTATTAAAGGAAGCTATGGAGCAGTAGAAACCAAAGGTGGAAACATCCTTCAGTTTGTAAATACAGAAGGGGAACGCGTAGCTATTTATGACTTCGCTTTAGCTGATAATACCCCTAGAGAAGTACATGAAAGAAATAAAGGACTTTGGTATGTGGGAGAGCCTGCTACGCCAACTAAGGTGTCGTATGAGCAAGTTAAGAAAGGTTTCCTAGCCGATGAAAGCTTACTAGTGCGAATCCAAGAGAAGGATGAGCGTGGACAGCATATTATTCTTTCAAGAGAAGAGTCACAAGCAAGACTTTTAGATCAAGGAGTTATGGTGGTAGAAGGAGCAAACCTTATACATAACGAATATGGTCATAGATTGTTTTCTAACTTCTTCTTCTTTATTACTGGATTCCACGGATTCCACGTGTCTATAGGGATCACTCTGTTATTTGTTGTGTTCGTTAACTCTATCGTAGGAACATACGAGAAACGAAATAGCTATGAGATGGTAGAGAAAGTTGGACTGTACTGGCACTTTGTTGACTTGGTATGGGTATTTGTATTTACATTCTTCTACCTAGTTTAATCCAAAAAAGATAATTTAAAAATGGCACAAGAACATAATTTAGCGATATTTAGAGGAAGGCTTAAGTTTAAAGATAACCGAAGCAAAATTTGGGGAGTGTTTATTTTCCTATCTATCATCACGGCGATAGAAGTAGGATTAGGAATGGCACGTCCAGAGGCTTTAGTAAACACCTATTGGTTTAATTTCATCCCAATCTTTAAGATGACGCCGCTTACATTCATCTTCATTATACTTACTATTGTAAAGGCCTATTATATTACATGGGACTTTATGCACATGAGAGATGAAGTAAAGTTTCTACGACGCATTATCGTATGGTCGGCAGTATTCTTTATCATATATTTCGTCATCCTAATTTTATTAGAAGGACAGTATATGTACGATGTATTGACAGACGGCCTTATTAAATACGATTTTTAAGCCCTGAATATTATATAATATAAAAATCAACACCCTTCTAGAGCTTCTAGGAGGGTGTTTTTTCTTTAAATATATTACGGGTAACTTTATCCTACATTCTAATATGTTAATAACTAAAGGTAAATTAACTAGTTAAAATTGTAGGTTGGGTTTATTGCATGTATTTTTGCACCGAAAATACCATCGAAAATGAATAAAAAGTATCTTGTATTATTTACTCTTTTTATCTTGCCCATCTTGGCGTATGTCTTCTTCGCTTCGGGGGTCAATAACTTCAGGTTTCTACCAGTACTCACCGAGAACGTTCAAGATTTAGAAGAGTTTTATGATGTGGATGGAAATCCTGTTCGCTTGGAAGATAAAATTACTATTCTCATGTTTTTAGGCGAAAATCCTATAGATCACCAAGTCAGCGTCTACAACTTAGTACACAAAACCTATAAGAAAAATCATAGCTTTCATGACTTTCAAATGGTAACTGTTATGCCAGAGGAAGCAAAATCAAAAATCGCCCCATTGATTAAGGAGGTTAGTGGAGCAGTAGAAGATTTAAGCGACTGGCATTTTGTATACGGTCCTATAGATGCCATAGAAGAGGTTTATAGTAGTTTAAGGGTGCCGTATCCATTATATGATGATTGGTATAGCGAATATGTTTTTATTGTGGATAAGGACTTAAAATTACGTGGCAGGGATGATGATGAAGACGAAGGAATCTTATATGGTTATAATGCCGAACAATATTCCGAGATAAATAACAAACTAGGCGATGACATTAAAATTTTGCTAGCAGAATATCGCCTAGCACTTAAAAGGCATAATAGAAACGATTATTTAGTACAATAGATTAATTAGAAAAAATATTATGGCAAAGAAAAAGAGCAACTTATCCTACATTGGAATTTCATTGGTTGTCTTATTGTTTGGTATCTGGGCAGTTCCTAAAATCGTAGATAATTTAAAGTCTCACGAAAAGGATATGGCTACTATCGGTCCTGTACCTAATTTTTCTCTAACAAACCATCATGGAGAGAACATAAGCCAAGAGGATTTGTTAGGTAAAGTGTATGTCGTAGAGTTTTTCTTTACCACTTGTCCTTCTATTTGTCCAGTAATGCATAAAAGCATGGTAAAAATTCAGGACAAATACTTTGGCAATCCCAATGTGGCCTTCGTATCTGTTACCATAAATCCTGAATACGACACGCCTGAAGTCTTAAATGCGTACGCGAAAGAAAATAACGTAACCAATAACAATTGGCAGTTTTTAACTGGTGATATACAAGATATTTATGCGCTAGCAAATCAAGGGTTTAATCTATATGTAGCCGAAGCGCCTGAAGTGGAAGGTGGTTTCGAGCATTCTGGATTCTTTGCATTGGTCGATAAAAAAGGAAACATCCGCTCACGAATTGTAGAGCAAGGAAATCCAAAGATTTACTATAACGGACTGGAAGACAGTGATGTGAGAATGTTAATTGAAGATATTAAAAACTTACTTTAAACCTATGCAAACAGAAACTCCTCGAAAATATAAAATACTTATTTGGGTGCTGTCTTTTGTACTCCCTTTGGCAATAGCAGGACTATTTACAGTGCGTATACCTAATGTGCCAAGACTGGGCTTTCTGCCTCCTATTTATGCTACAATAAATGGCTTTACAGCAGTTTTTCTTGTGCTTGCAGTAAGAGCGGCTAAACAAAAGAAATTAACCTTGCACAAGCGATTAATTCAGACCTGTATCTGCTTTTCTGTTGCATTTTTAGTTATGTATATTGCCTATCATATTACATCGGATAGCACCCCGTATGGCGGAGAAGGATTTATTCGAAATATTTACTATTTTGTATTGATAAGCCATATTCTATTATCCATACTCGTAATTCCGGTGGTGTTAGTAACGTATGTGCGTGGTCTTACCATGCAAGTCGAACGACATAAAAAAATCGCTAGAATAGCATTTCCATTATGGCTATATGTAGCGGTTTCTGGGGTTGTTGTGTATTGGATGATTGCACCTTATTATTAGATAATTAAATACCTTGTAAAATGAAAAATATAGTTTTTAGAAATATTAGCCTTTTACTCCTTGTTTTTTTTCTGATGACCCTAACGGCCGATGCACAATGTGCTATGTGTAGAGCGGTGTTGGAATCTCAAGACGACGGAAGTGCTGCCAAGGGAATTAATAATGGAATTATGTACTTAATGGTTTTCCCTTATCTGTTGGTTGGTGGAATTGGCGTTGCTATCTATAGAAACCGAAAGAAAAATAGAAAAAAAGAGAAAGAGCTGGAGGTGTAAAGTTTATAAGATGCTTTTTCTGTTGCGTATTTATATAGATATAAAAATATTTTTTATCTACTCCTGTAACAAATCTAAAGTCTTGCTACTAACAAGGTAGAAATTAGAAAAATATGATACGCCACCTACTTTTTATATGTGTTCTTTTGTTTGGTCTTGTTGTGCAAGCGCAAACTAAAGAATGGAGTTTACAGGAGTGTATTGATTACGCTTTAGACCACAATATTACCATAAAACAGGGCGAGCTAGATAAACAACTGGCTGAGATAGATAAGACGCTGGCTATCGGTCAAATGCTACCTAGTATAAACGCCAATATTAACGGTTCTAGCAACCGTGGATTAAGTTTAAACCCTACTACCAACCAACTTGAAAACGCTACAATGCTATCGGCATCAGGTGCTATTAATGCAGGCGTTACGCTATTTGAAGGGCTTAAGAAACAACGCGAATTACAGCGAACAAAAATCAATGAGTTAGCTGCTTCTTATCGACTAGATAAAATGAAAGACGACGTGGTGCTCCACGTAGCCAATGCTTATTTGCAAATCGTTCTAAACAAAGAAAACTTAGAGCTGGTAAAGCAAAGAAACGAAGTTACCTTAGAGCAATTAGAGCGTACGCAACACCTTGTAGATGCAGGATCTTTACCACAAGGCGATTTACTTGAAATAAAAGCAGACGATGCCAGAGAAAAACAGCAAATTATAGAGGCCGAAAATGAGGTGGCAATATCGCTAATTTCTTTAGCACAATTGCTACGTATCAAGGAGTATCAAGATTTTGACATTGTACAAGAGAATTTTGAGATTGCTGAACAAGGTCTGGAAGAGCCTAGCGTATACGACTATGTGGCAAAAGCTAAAGAAACAAGAGCGGAAGTTAAAATAGCAGAAAGTAGTGTGGAGTTAGCAGCAAAAGATGTGGACATAGCAAGGTCTAGTTACTATCCTAGTTTAAGTGCCTTCTTTGGTTACAACACGCGCTATGCTGAGAGCGATCCTACTAGTTTTCGCAGACAGTTAAGTATAAACGATGGATTAGGGTATGGTGTACAACTTAATATTCCAATTTTCAATGGTCTATCGGTAAGAAAACAAGTGCAGCGTAGCCAAATAGGTTTAGAAAAGGCGAAAAATGAATTGGAGCAAACCGAATTAGAATTAGAGTCTAGTGTTTACCAAGCTTATATGGATGTAAAAGGAGCGCAGAAAAGCTACGAAGCTGCAAATGCTGCCTTACAGTCTCAAGAACTAGCATTCGAACATTCACAAAACAGATTCGATGCTGGCCTAATAACGGCTTTTGAGTTCAGCCAAGCAAAATCGCGACTCGATCAAACGATGATTGAATTAAATCAATCGAAATACAATTATATTTTTAAACAAAAAGTGTTGGAGCTTTATTTTGGAGTTCCTTATTCTGATATTTAAGTACTAATCTTATGAAAAAAGGTGTTATTCGCTGGATTGTCGTTATCCTCATTCTACTGGTAGTGGTTTTGGTATATGGTAAAAAAAGCGGTTGGTTTGGAACCGATTTAGAGCAGGTGGAAATCGCAACGGTAGAAACTACTTCTATCGATCAGTTAGTTAGCGCTACTGGAAAAATATATCCCGAAACAGAGATAAAGCTGAGCTCCGAAGTGTCTGGTGAGATTATCGAATTACCGGTTCGCGAAGGACAGCAAGTGAGCAAGGGCGATTTGTTGGTACGTTTAAACCCAGATTTAATCCAATCCTCCTTAAGCCAATCTCAAGCTGCTATGCAAAATGCACAAGCACAACATACCCAGGCAAAGGCCAACGAGATGAAGGCAGAAATAGCTTTTAATAGAAATAAATCATTATTCGAAAAAGGAGTGATTTCTGCATCGGAGTGGGAGGCCATAGAAACCGAGTATAAGGTAGCTAAAGCATCGGTAAGCTCGGCCTATTACAATGTGCAAAGTGCCTTAGCAAATGTTAAGCAAGCACAGGATAACCTTGCAAGGACCACAATTTACTCACCTATGGATGGAACAGTTTCCATGCTTTCGTCTGAGCTAGGGGAGCGAGTGGTAGGAACTGCACAAATGACAGGTACTGAAATTTTGCGTATTGCCAACTTACTTCGAATGGAAGTAGAGGTGGAGGTCAATGAAAATGATATTGTAAAAGTATCCTTAGGCGATAAGACCAAAATAAACGTAGATGCTTATCCTAGACGTCAATTTACTGGGGAGGTTACCGAGATTGCAAACTCTGCAGATGCCGATTTAAAAGCAGATCAAGTAACGAATTTTAAAGTGAAAATTAAAATTTTACCTGAGTCTTACGAAGATTTATTAGAAGGGCAACCAGAAAACTTCTCACCTTTTCGACCAGGTATGACAGCTACTGTAGATATTGTCACTATGCAAGTGCCAAGTGCCTTAGCCGTACCGATAGGAGCGATAGTGATGAAAGGAAAAGATGATTTTAAAGAAGAGGAGCCAAAGTTCGAAGAGGATACGGATAAAGTAGAAAGTGTTTTTGTATTTCAGAATAACAAAGTAGTATTGCGCCAAGTAGAAACAGGAATCCAAGACAGTAAAAACATAGAGATTAAAAAAGGGCTTCAAGAAGGCGACAAAATTGTGGTGGGACCTTATGCTACAGTAACACGTACATTGCGTGACGGCCAAGAAGTAGAGAATAAAGAAGCACTATAAAAATAAGTTTATGCCAATTATACTGCAATTAGAAACATCGAGCACCAACACCTCGGTAGTACTAGCTAAAAATGGAGAGGTAATCGCTTCTAAAGAACAAGACTCAGCAGGTTCTTCACACGAAAAGTATTTGCATCCGTTTATTGAGGATGTTTTGCAAGAGGCTAATCTGAATGTTAACGATTTAGATGCAATAGCCATAGGTAGTGGACCAGGATCGTTTACCGGATTACGTATAGGAGTTGCTGCTGCTAAAGGAATGTGTTTTGCACTAGACATACCTTTACTGTCTGTGCCAACCATGGAGCTTTTAGCTCGGCAAGTAACTTCGGAAGCAGATAAAATAGTAGCTATTGTAGATGCACGTCGCATGGAGGTGTATACAACAGTTTATTCATCCGACTACCGTGAAATCACTCCAACTCATGCTAAGATATTAGAGGAAGATGCCTATGAGGAAATAGCGAGTGAAAAACTTGTGTTTGTAGGTTCGGGTGCCGAAAAATTGCAAAAGCTAAAAGAGTTTAAAAGTGCAACATATTTACCCGATGCCAAACCATCGGCATTAGAGATGACCATACCTGCGCTTAATCGATATAAAAAGCAAATGTGGGAAGATACTGCCTATTTCGAGCCGTTTTATTTAAAAGACTTTAAACCGCATTAATACGACGATAGGTAGTTCGTATAAAAAATAATAAAGCCCGTAATCTTCAAGATTATGGGCTTTTTAAATATACTTCACTGTATTGGGTTATGCTTTTGCAGGAATTTCGCGGATATGAATATCTTGCTGAGCATATGGAATTGTAATACCTTCAGTTTCCAACGTGTTTTTAATAGCTTCTAGCATCCAAAATCGAACCTCCCAGAAATCTCCAGTAAGCGTCCAATATCTCAAGCTTAGCTTTATTCCATTGGCTCCTAGCGCAGTAACCATAATCTGAGGCATAGGCACGCTCTCATCTTTAATTGTTTTTGGATGATTCATAGCCAAGTTTAAAAGAACGTCTTTTGCTTTTTTAATATCATCGGAATAATCTATTTCTATTTCCAACATTTCTCTACGGTGCGGTAAAATGCTGAAGTTTATAACCTTACCATTAGAAAGGGCTCCGTTCGGGATAACAGCTATTTGATTTGTAGAGGTTGTAATCTTGGTGGTGAAAATAGATATCTCTCTAACCGTTCCTGATATGTCTTGTGCGGTGATATAATGGCCCACTTTAAATGGTTTAAATACAATGATAAGAATTCCCCCTGCAAAATTCGATAATGAACCTTGAAGTGCCATACCTACTGCCAATCCAGCAGCTCCTAAAACCGCGATAAAAGAAGTGGTGTTGATACCTAATTTAGAAATTACCATTAGGAAAAGCATAATACGTAAGGTCCACTTAAGTATATCGCTCAGAAACTTAGCTACCGATAAATCAACCTTTCTTTTTATAGTGATTCTATCAATGAACCTTAGGATTATTCTAATAAGCCATAATCCAACAAGCAATAAAATCAATGCGCCAACAAGTTCTGGGGCAAGTTCTATTAATCGATCACTAAATTCTTTAATATAATCTTCCATAAATAGTTGTTGTGTGTTTTTATAATTAACCAACAAAACTATAGGTTTCTAAATGGATTCCATAGAGGTTTTACATAGTTTTAAGGAATGAACGGCTTCTTTATTCTGCATAAAAATATAGGGCAAAGAAAAAATCCTAAACCTTTAAAGTTTAATAGCATGTGCAATCGAACTTTAAAAGCTTGGGATTGATTTGTAGTATTCTTTTAGCTAGACTATAAATAATAAGTAGTCCAATTCGTTTTCAGAAAACGTTTTATCCATTATAAGCTTCTACATGTGCTACCTCGTTTGGCATGAACTTCTTTAATATAGACTCAATACCACCTTTAAGGGTGTGGGTTGCAGATGGACATCCACTACATGCACCATGTAAAACAACTTCTACGGTTTTTCTTTCTCTGTCAAAAGATTTAAAGGCTATATGTCCACCGTCACTGTTTACTGCTGGCTCTATATACTCCTTTATAATAGAAACGATTTTTCTTTCATCATCGGCCAAGGAGTTGTATTCCTGCTCAGTAATGTCTTTCATTTCTCCTTGTTCTTCTATAGCTTCGGCTTTAATGATTTCGTTTCCTTCTTCAATATAGTTCTTTATAAACTCACGTAGCTCTAGCGTTACCTCTTCCCAGCTGACTACGTTAAACTTGCTTATAGAAATATAATTGGAAGTAATGAATACCTGGCTTATAAATGGAAAGTTGAACAACGCTTGTGCTATAGGGGCGTGCTTAGCCTCTTGTGCGTTTTGGAACTCAAATTTCCCAGACTCTACCAAATATTTGTTTGCTACAAACTTCATTACCTCAGGGTTTGGGGTGCTTTCAGCATAAATGGTAATCGGTACTCTCTTCTTAGCAGTGCTGATTACTTTTTG
>Ga0209487_1000307_pt1 | contig 44283 bp, 49 predicted proteins | sample Poulit2012_FD_187524 | JGI IMG/M metagenome (GOLD analysis project Ga0209487, IMG submission 187524) | Agricultural soil microbial communities from Georgia to study Nitrogen management - Poultry litter 2012 (SPAdes) (version 2) | ecosystem: Environmental > Terrestrial > Soil > Agricultural land... | reverse complement strand
GTTTTCAGCGCGCTTTGACGGTACGTAGGTAGAGCAATAAAAAAGCTGGCCGACGGTGTGTCGGCCAGCTTTTTCGGATAAGTGGTAGCTAGGGCGAGACTTGAACTCGCGACCCCAGCATTATGAACAAAGTGATCAGCCCCTCTGAGAGCATGTGGGACTTATCAGTCAACGCTGGCGCCTCCAATGACAACGGTAGGAGGCTGCGATGGCTAAAATTTACTCAACGATCAGCACCAAGGGCGGTATCGGAAAAACCACGGTAGCTGCCAACCTGGCGGCTCTACTGGCCGATATGGGCCAACGAGTGTTGCTGGTTGACACCGATATTGCTCAAAATCTGAGCAAATACTTCAACGTCCCAGAACCCGCTGACGGCGGACTCACGCAACTCATCACCCGTGCAGACCCCGCTGGGTGCATATCCCATACAGGTTACGAAAACCTCGATATTGTACTCAATGACGATAGCTTGGGTGACAAAGGGGGACCCATCTTGCCGTTCCTGCGGCAAAGTTCCACCCATATTCTCTACCTCAATCACGCCCTGCAGAAGATCGACGACGATTACGATTACATCTTGATCGACACCCAGGGCGCGTCCGGGCTCGTTCAGGAATCGGTGATTCTCGCATCGGACGAGCTGATTAGCCCAGTAAAACCCAACTACCTGGATTCCACCGAGTTTGTAACCGGCACGGTCTCAATGCTGCGTATGTTGCTGCCCATGCCAGGCAGCACCACGACCATTGCCGGGAAACCCCTGCCGGTGTGCAGCGCGGTTATTAACCAAGTGGATCGGACCACCGATTCGCGGGACGTCTCCCGTTGGCTACGACAACAGTTCGACAGCGAAGGCGATGGGTTAGTTCGCGTACTCAACACCACCATTCCAGATCTCGCGGCATACAACAAAGCGGCCGGACTGTCGCTGCCTGTGCACCGCTATCCCCATCGCAGCCGTGGCCGAGCGCCCAGCCCCCGAGAGACTTTATTGGAGCTTGCCTACGAGCTGCAACCCAAACTGATCGGCATTGAGCCGAAGGGGGATTGGTCATGATTTATCGCGCAATCATTGGCGGGGGACGGCCATTTTATTCGCACTGCTTGTTTTTCGAGGCCAATGCCCGCGATTACCAGCAGCGGATGAAAGTCATTTGTGATGCATTGTTCGAATCGGCGCGGACGTATCACATCTACAGCGCGAAATCAGAGGCGGAGTTGATGCAACAAGCTGTAGACCCACAGGCGTTCGTGGACGCGCACTTGATCGAAGGCACGTTCGACGGCTACGAGGGCAGGCCAAATTACCTATTAGAGCGCGACTGTTTAGTGTTCCTGACAAATGAACAACACGCTCGCGTTCGCAATGCGTTAGAGCTAGCCGAACTGTTTCCGGGAACATTTCTTGAGACGCAGTCGCTGAAGCGAATCGCAATGAGGGGGCAGGCATGACTGATCTAACAGAACCGTTGTGTGTACCAGGTCCGATGCACCCGGATATGTTCGATGGGGAAACGCCCATATTGATGCCTCTGAAAAACCCTCCCAACGTTTATGAAGTGTGGGTGAGCTATCAGGTGGTTAAGCGCGGCACGCGGATGGTGCGCGTCGCAGCGCACAATAAATCCGAAGCCGAGCGCGCGGCGGTCGATCTGCTGGAGCGCGACGCATGCAGCGACGAGGACAACTTCGAAGCGGAGGGCGCCAAGCGATTGGAGCGGCCACCGAACGATTATGAGCTGAAAGATTGGCACGAGCGCCGGAGAAGAGAGCATGAATGAGGTTGAAATGAAGCTCAGGTATGCCCTGGCAAAACAGATTCCGGCAATGGAAAGCGGATTCGACATTCTCACAAGCTACGGCTCGTTGCATGTGACTGAGGGCGATGCCAATGCCGTAGCGCAACTTTTGGAAAAACGATTTAAACAGCGGCTAAGCGAACGGCGGAGTACCAACAATGGCTAAAAAGGCAAAAACGATTGATCTGAATGAGCGGTTGACTCGCCAAGCGCGACAAGTGGAGACCGTCCAGGTTGATCCCGCGATCCCGACTCGTATGACGGTGACGCTGGATCAACTGGTCCCCTATGACCAGAACCCGCGTCAGACCAAAAACCCTAAGTACGACGAGATTAAAGACTCAATCCGTAACCGAGGGCTGGACGAACCGCCAAGCATTACGCGACGCCCCGGCAGTGATCACTACATGATCCGCCGCGGCGGTAATACCCGGCTGCAGATCCTTAATGAGCTTTGGGAAGAAACTCAAGACGATCGCTTTTACAACATTGATTGTATGTTTCATCCGTGGGTGGACGATGAAGACGCGCTGGCCGGGCACCTCGTCGAGAACGACATGCGCGGCGGCATGTTACTGATCGAGCGCGCCCTGGGTGCTAAACAATGGATTCGAATGCTGGAAGAAAAAGCCGGCGAATCGATTTCTCAACGTAAAGCGGCAGAAGCGATGACTGAACGTGGCTGGAAGATGACCCAAGGTAATTTGTCCAAGCTTATTTATGCCGCCGACCAACTGCTGCCGAATCTCCCTGAAGCTCTATGGGCTGGCATGGGCGTTCGTGTAGTAGAGACGCTCCGCTCCCTCGAAAAAGGGTACCAAACCTACTGGGATGCCATCGTCAAACTGAGCGATACCGCACCATCGGTCGAATGGACAACGCTTTGGAATAACACGCTGAGAGAATTTGACGATCTGCGGTTTGATGTACCGGAGTTTCGTCGAACGCTGGACTTTAAAGCGGCCGACGCGTTGCAAATGAGTTATAACACGCTGCGCTCGGAAGTGGATGCCATTCTGGCCGGTGGTCAACCACCCACTGAACTGCCGGTTGACCCCTGGGCTGATCGGCCACCCTTTGCCGATGACCCCTGGCAAAAGACAGCGAAGTCAGCCCGTCCTCAGTCTGACGCGCCACCGTCTCAGGCTGTGCCTTCCGCTCCTGACCCAACAAGCCATACGCCACCGCCGGTGCACGCCGTTCAATCAGCCCCAGGCGAGCTGGAACGCGCCGAGCCGATTGCTTCGGCCGCACCGTCACCCGAACAACCGACTTACGCCGACCACGCTGTCCCTGCTCATGGGGCGGGTGCACAAGCGCATGAGTTGGACGCTCAGCCACCGCTTATGCCACTGGCTGAACTGCAGCACCTTGCGTTTGACGCCGCTCGTTCGTTTATGTCTGCGCTCGGCATGGAGCACCTGGTTTCTCCGCCTCTGCAAGTATCTGACAGTGATACGGGAAGAGGCCAAGGCTTTGGCTTCCGGCTGGCCCCTATCCCTGAGCCGATTCCACGGCATCGGCGGCAATACTATTGGGCGATGCTCAACACCCTTGTCGCGGCACTCGGGCAGATGACCGACGCCGAAGCCAAGAATAATCTCACAGCTCGCTTTTTGCCCGAATCGCTGGAAACCATTCTGGGCGCGATCTATCCGGAGTCCAAGCCAGGAACAGAACTGCAGCACTCCATGCAAGATCAGTGGGCGCTGACATGGGCACGGATGACACCCAGCACCATCGTTGGCATGGAACATCCAGACCGGCCAGCACTGAGCGCACTCAACGAGCTGGAGCGTCGCATAGCAGCCATCCGTCAATCCGTTGATGACGACATTGACTCGCTGTTTATTTGATTAAGGGAGGAGCTGTTGTGGGCCAACAGGAAAACAAACACCTATACACACTGAACCGAGAAGCGGTGTACATGCTCGCCGCTGCGGCGCAGAGATCGGACTACCAATTGCTGGACATGCTCGGCATTGACGAGGCCTGCGCGTCGCTGTTGCAAATGGTCGGCATCCAAGAGCTGGATCGTCTGCAAGAGCTGCCGACGTTGGTGGTCGATTTACGTTTCAACTCCACGACGCTGCGTCACTCTCTGGCCTACGTGCAACGAGAGACGGCACAGGAACGGCTGATTGATCGAGGTATTCGGCTAGGGCTCCGGCAGCCCATGTTGCGGCAACTTACCGGCATGGCGCGCCGAGAATATGACCAGCGCCGTCAAGCATTGAGGATGCCCGCCAAAGAGCCGGGGCGAGTGGAGTCGCTGTCAGAGAATGACGAAATCGCCGTGCTGGAGTTGTGGGAGCGTTTGGCCCAAGACGACCAGATCAGCGTATTGGAGCGGCTGTGCATTGTAGCCGAACGCACCAACTTGTCAGCGGACCGGGTCTGGAACGCCGTCATGGAGGGTGTGTAATGAACACGCATAGCAACTTAGAACCTGTAGCGGTCCGGCTACAGCGGCAAGTGGATGTGGCCGAGCAAACGCTAATCCATCAGCGCAGTGACGGCCAGGCGATTGACAGCGAAAGCATTGGCATTATCTATACCGGTAACGTCCAGCACTCCATACCCCACAACTTGTTGCTGGACCCGGTGCTGACACCTGCCGATAAAACGCTCTGGATGGTCATGCGCGCGTTTATTACTAACCCTCGTGCGCCGGGGTACATCCCGTCTCGCGACCAACTGTCTGCAGGAATGAACTGCTCCCGGCCCACCATCACCAAAGCGCGGAACACACTGCGCATCGGGCGGTGGATGACCTACTGCCGGACGGTGCGCGACAACAAACAGAGATTCGTCGGGGATGTATATCTGCTCCACGAAGAGCCTTTGAGCCTGCAGGATACTTTGGAACTGGACCCCGGCTATATCGACTTTTTGACGGATCAAGCTCAACAGGCCGGAGGCTCCAAGCAAAACCGGCAGTTTGCGAGTGCGCTGCTTAAGGACATAGACCGCCTCACAGAGCTGCGAAGCCCGACGCAACGAGAGGTCATCGAACGTCGCCTCACAACGGCAGCGTCTGTGCCAACCACAGATGATCGAATATCGCTGTGTTTTGCCAGCGCTTATGCCAGCGATGAGGAATCAGCGGCTCGATATGGAATGGAACCGAGCCAGGGCAAAAATTTTGACATGGCTCCGACGCGCGAATCGGCTGAAAAACCCATAAAAACCCCTGAAACCCAGGCAAATGTGACCCATGGCAAAAATTTTGACGTGGGTATTGAGAGCCAGGGCAAAAATTTTGACATGGCTAAAATCGCCGAAAATAGCCAGGACAAAAAATTTTCCCTGGACAGTAGTAGTAGTAGTAGTAGTTATATTAATAAATATATATCTACACGCGCGCGTGAGGACACCACGCCAACACAACCGGATGCCCAACTGCACGTCCAGCTGGAGCTGGCGGGTCTGGGGTTTCTCGTAACCGAGACAACGGTGACCAAGCTGCACGCCTGGCTGCCACACCAGGCACACATCCCGGTCATTGGCCGACAGTTGCGACGACTGCCCGAGCACGAGGCCCGCCTGATTGGCTACCAGATCTTTGGCCGACTGATCGCTGAGCTGGACAAGGTCACGGGGGTTGCGTACGTCCGAAACTTGGTGGGGTTTAGCCATGCACTGGTACAGCGGCTGCTGGCCGGACAGTTTTCCATTGACGAATGGGGTAACCAGGTCCGTGAAGCGATTGAGGAGCATGAACCACACTTCCTGGACTTGTGAGCGACTGGTGCAGGGTGATTCACTGTGAATCACTTTCCGAAGCTGGGTAGGACGATCAGAGACTGGTGCAGGGTGATTCACTGTGAATCACTTTCCGAAGCTGGGTAGGACGATCAGAGACTGGTGCAGGGTGATTCACTGTGAATCACTTTCCGAAGCTGGGTAGGACGATCAGAGACTGGTGCAGGGTGATTCACTGTGAATCACTTTCCGAAGCTGGGTAGGACGATCAGAGACTGGTGCAGGGTGATTCACTGTGAATCACTTTCCGAAGCTGGGTCGCCTGAAGATGATTAATGAAAATGCTGGTAGGAGGTTGGGTGTGGATAAACAAAAAGTGATGGACAAGGTGCGGAAGTGTTTGGCGCTATCTAAATCTGCGACAGGAAATGAGGCTGCTGTGGCTTTACGCCAGGCGCAAGCCTTGATGGCTAAGCATGGGTTGACGGATGAACACGTGGAGCTGTCCCAGGTGGTCAGTGCCACCGCCAAGGCGGGTTGGGGAATATCTGCGCCTCAGTACATGGTTTCGCTGGTCAACTTGGTTGAGCGGGTCTTTGGGGTGATCGCGGTCTTTCAGGGCTGGGGGTCGCGAACGCATGCAATCGAGTACTTTGGCATTGGTTGTCAGCCCGAGATTGCCGCGTACGTCAGCGATGTGTTGAGGCGTCAGTTACGCCAAGACCGTGAGCAGTACATGAAAACATTGAAGCGATTGAAGCGAGCGAACAAGAGCCGAATGGCCGACCTGTACGCTGAGTCCTGGGTGTATGCAGCCGCCGAGACTGTTGGGTCTTTTACGCAGAGCAACGAGACCCGTGCGCTGATTCGCAGAGGCATGAAGCAGAATCTGGGTAGCCTGGATAAAGCGGCAGTGAGAGCCAGAGAGTATCAGGATCGAGACTACCGGGCAGCGCACGCCGGGATGCGTGATGGCCGCAATGTGAGGCTGCACCAGGCTACGGGTTTTGATGCACGGCCGAGTCTGACGAGTATGGCGTAGAAATTAGCACATTGCTGGCACAGATAAATCGATGGCAGCTGGCCTGTGTTGAACTATTGTAGAGTTTTGAATAAGAAGGAGAGACGATGTGACAACTGAAACTGCAACAACTGATCAAGAGAATGCACCAGCTGAACCGGCGAGTGATCTGTCATTTCTGAGTGCTGATGCTGAGCAGGAGGAGACTGCACCAGTCCGTCCGCTGGACAACAGTCACCCGGATAACGCCGATACGGTAGTGATGCCCAGACAGGTGCGCGAGCGGCCTGGACGGCTCACGACGCAGGGAACGATTACGCTGCAAAGCCGCCAAGCGCATAGGCTGTTCTATGGCCGTAGAGCGGACAAGGCGGCGGGGCAATACCCAATCGTTGGCTTGGTACGTTTCGCCAAACTGGTGGGTGATATCTGGAACGCCGCGGCCGATGATGACCCCTACGCCGATATGGTGCTGCTTGAAATTGAAACAGCACATGAGGATGCCGCACGCGCGGTGGCCGATCAGATCACGGCTGTTCAAGCGTTGATTGCCGAGCAGATGGAGGGCATTGATGTTGAAATTGTACATTCAATCAAACCGGCCAAGTTGGATATTCAGTTTTACTCACCGTGGGCCTATCGGGCTGCAATCCTGTTGACTCGTTTTGATCAGCTCGTATTGCTGTGCTTAACCGCTAGAAAAGTGGGGCTGATGCTGGATGACGACTGGGATTCCGTCGTCGTGCGCTGCGGTACTCGCATACGGCATATGTTTGAGCTGAGCCGACGGTGGTTGGCTACCGGTGTGACCCGGGATGATATAGCGGCAAACAATCAGGTGGCACAACGAGCCGATGCCAAATACTCAGAGCAGCAGCAGATGTTGGTGATGGTGGATGATGTGGTGTCTGGAAAGACTCGTGCGAAGCTCGCACCACGAATCAAGCAACTGGCTTCGAACTGACGCATTGCTGAATGAGCCTGCAACATACAATACGAGACTGCCCGATACGTCGGGTGATCAAATCAACGATACTTGGGTGAGACGAACGAGGATGGCGGACATCTCTTTAAAAGGCCTTTTAATGGATAATGGGGTGGCGGCTCAGCGGTGGAGTGTAAAACTTCTGCAGCGATACCGAGCACTGGATCAGATGATGAGAGTCACGGCGGCCGAGTGTGAGGCGGAATGTGGCCGTAATGCATACGTCGCGCTGAGCTACATGAAAAAAACGGTGGCCGGGGTAACCATCGCTGGCACACAGATTAGGTACAGACCGACTCTGGCGTGGCGTTTACGAGCGCGGGGAGCTGAGCTGTGTGGCATGGCATCGTGGGTTCCTGTGGAGCCGTTCTATCCGCGAGATATCTCAGAGCGGACCGAGAAAACGGCCGTGCTATCTGAATATCTGCAACGCAATATGCCCGCCACGTGGGAGAGGTTCAAAGTCTATGAGGTGATGAAACAGCGGCTAAGATCGGAAGCCTCGTTACTGTACCGCGTGCTGTGTCACCTGGATGAACTCAACGAAACAATCCAATGGATAGCCCTGGAAGGAAACCAGCCAGCGGTCCAAGAAGCGCGAGAACGATTGATCGCCCTTAGAAATCGATTAGGCCTAAAGAGTGCCAGCCTGGAAATTTAGGGTATCCAGAATATTAGGCTGTGGTTGAATGAGTAATCCCTATGTTTAGTGAAGAGCTACGTTAGCAAATGTTTTTCAGGCAATGAAGGCTTCGGCAGCGTCGAGATGTAATCACCGAGTAAAAACGCGAACGTATTATGAACAGATAACCACTTGCACATGGCAGAGATTTCGCTAGACTGTAGTTGTTTATCAAACGCAGCCCGCAAACGATAGACATCCTTTCGCGGGACTGAAGACCTGATCTTCAGTCCCGCTTTTTTTCCCGTTGATTGCTCCCATTAATTTCCTATCTCAGAAACTGCACTCCAGCTGAAGTCGGTTTAGCTCCTTAATCTGCGCGCCAGTTGTGCAGGTTGTTTGTTACGCCATTTTTCAAAACACCGTAGCCTTCACCCTAGGATAAATCCAACCTGGGAGAAGATTATGTCAATGTCGAATTTTGTGGGTGAAGGAAACATCGGAAAGATGGAGCTGAGGACGGTACCGTTAAGCGATGGTGAGTCAAAGCCGGTTTTGAACCTGTCGGTTCGCGTGAATGTTGATCGTCCGGTCCAGGGTGATAATGGCCAACGCAGTTGGGAAGATCGAGGGGGAAGGTGGTTCTTGGTTGAGTATTGGGGTAAGCGAGCTCAGATGGCTGAGGCAGTTCTACAGGTTGGTGCGCGAGTGATTTTTGGTGGTGAGCTGTCACAGGAGCAGTTCCCTTCACGCCAGGACCCATCGCAGAGTGTTCAGGTGGATAAGATCCGCGCTGACTTTATTGCGATTTCTCCCATTTGTGTTGATTCCGTTCAATACCGATCAAAGCGATCCAAGGCGGCCCAGAGTGCACCGGACGCCGAGCAGTCTCCAGCACCCTCCGATGACGACAGCTATGACGATGACATTCCGTTCTGAGCGCTTGCCTAATCTACTCTACGAATGAGACAGGACTGGAGCCGGTAGGAGGCTGGAAACAGAAGGTGATTGCAATCAACGCGAGGGCCAGCGCGATGAGCGATGCTGAACAGGGCACGGTGGTGCTGAGGGAGCGAGACTGTGTCTCGTCATTACGAATGATCGAAACCATGTTACCGAAACTGATAATGAAACTGATGCGATCGACCGTGAAAGTCACGGACGCGGATGAAGCCCAGTTTTGTCAAACCGGCGTAGTGGAAGACGTGACGCTGTGCGGCATCCGACAGCGCCAGGGCACGGTGGGTTATGTGGGGCTTCGCACAGCGATGTTTTATGTCGTCGTGCGGCTCGGAGGCCGGGGCCGTAGCACCTTGCGTCGCTACCGGATTGATCAGCTCGAACTGGTTCAGCCGGAGGCGTTGCACTGATGCGTTTGTGGATAGCCGAAAAATATGAGTTAGCCGAAGTTATAGCAAAGAATCTCGGCAGTAGCCGGAAGGCGGTTGGTCATTTCTTGTGTGGCGATGACCGGGTCGCATGGTGCGCTGGTCATATGCTGGAGCTGTGTGAGCCCGCCGACTACGACGAAAAATATGGAAAGTGGAACAAGGATCATTTGCCAATTGTGATGGTGCCCTGGAAGTACAAGCCGATTCCCAATCGTCGCAAGCAATTGGGTGTAATCCGGGACTTGATCAAGGAAGCGGAAGAAATCGTCCATGCGGGAGATGCGGACGAGGAAGGTCAGTTACTGGTTGATGAGATACTGGAATACTACAAGGTGAAAAAGCCTGTGCGTCGAGTGCTCATCAATGACTATAACGATAAGCTGGTTCAGAAAGCGATAAACAATCTGCAAGATAACCGAAAATTCTTAGGCCTGAGTCAGCGCGCCTTGGCACGCAGCGTGGGGGATCTTCATTGGGGCGTGAATATGTCCCGCCTATACACGCTCTCGGCCAATAAAGCGCCGAAAGGCCAGCCACTGTCGGTAGGCCGTGTACAGACGCCGATACTGGGGCTGGTTGTCAATCGAGACCGGGCAGTAGAAAGTCACAAAGAAGCCTTTCATTACACGCTAGAGGGTGCGTTTACGGTTGATGACGGAACGTCTATGACGGGCACCCTGAGGTTTCCCGAAACCATTGCAAGGGACGAGAAGGGCCGGTTGCTGTCGCCCGAACCGCTTGTGCCGATTGAGAAAGAGTGCGGCGGTAAAACGGCCACTGTTGTCTCTGTAGCGAAAGAGACAGTCCATACGCCGGCACCTTTGCCATACGACCTATTGGAGCTGCAAGCTGATGCATCCAGAAAGTTCAAGTACTCACCGAGCAAGACGCTGAAAGTCACACAAGCCCTGCGCGAGAAGCATAAGCTGATCACTTACAACCGGAGTGATTGTCGATATCTCTCTGATGAGAAACATCAGGAAGCACCGGATGTTCTGCAAGCGATCAAAGACAACTCGAACATATTGGCCAACGCGGTTCAAAATGCGGATGCCAAAATAAAGAGCCGGGCGTTCAACAGCGCAAACGTCACGGCACACCACGCGATCATTCCCACTGAGGCCCGCGCCGACTTGTCCGCTCTGGATGAGGCTGAACGAAATCTATACCTGTTGGTGGCCCGGGCCTACGTTGCGCAGTTCTGGCCAAAGAAAATCACGGATACCGTCACGGTAGTGCTCGACTGTAGCGGGTATCAATTCAAGGTACAGGCATCGTCTCTGGTCTCGCCTGGGTGGTCAGTGCTCTATAAGAACGATGCCAGCGATCAGGAAGGCCAGAATAATCAGGACGATGGCCTGAGCGTATCGGCAGAGCACCTGAATCGGTTGAGTCGGCTGAGCGAGGGTGAGCCGGCAGCGTGTGAGAGTACCACGATCCGCAAGCACAAAGTGGCCGCGCCGCGACACTATACAGAGTCCACCTTGCTCAAAGACTTGCGCAATGTAGCGAAGTACGTGAACGATCCCAAAATAGCCGCATTGCTGAGATCCAAAGACAAGGGGAAGAAAGGCGAGAACGGGGGCATAGGCACACCCGCTACGCGTGACTCGTTCATCGAAACGCTGATCAAGCGTGGGTTCATCGAGAAGAAAAAAGGCAAGCTACTCTCGACTGTGCTAGGGCGAGCCTTCTTTGATGTTCTGCCTGATATCGCGAAACACCCGGATATGACAGCCCTCTGGCACGAACAGCAGTGCGAGATCGAGGCGGGCCAGTTGACCGTTGAGCAGTTCCTAACTGAGCTTGTTCAGACCATTGAGACCCACGTACAGGAGATTAAGGATCAGGGGCTGGATGCGCAGGCGCTGATCGACGCCTGGCAAACGCAGCCAGGTAATCGAGCTGACACCAGGGCGCCAGCGGAGACGACCGAGCACGCCTGCGGTGCCTGTTCAAAACCCTTGATTCGTCGTCTAGCAAAGCCATCTGGCAAAGCATCCTCAAAGAGCCAGGCGCGGTACTGGTACGGGTGCAGTGGCTACCCGGATTGCAAACAAACTTACCCTGATATGGATGGTAAACCCGATCTTGAGGGCCAGCTGGCCAAGGCCAGGCAGGCGGCGTCATCGGCCTCTGTGGGTGACCCGTGCCCGGATTGTAAAAAAGGCGCGTTGATCAAGCGCGATATTAAGTCGGGTCAGAATGCCGGAAAGCCGTTCATTGGTTGTTCTGGATTTCCACAGTGTAAGTTTTTCCGTTGGTATAAATAATGGATAACCGTATGTCGTTATTTCTCCGCTGCCGAGTCTCATGTCTCGGCTCTTTGACCGCGGTGTCCGCCGCGGTCCTTTTTGTATTCCTTGGTGGGGCTGCGCCATCGGCGAGCGCCCAGATGGACGAGTGGCCGTCGTCCGGTTTGATACGCACGGACCGCTATACGTTGACTCGGACCGGCCCTACGGAGGACCAAGTCAGACCTCTGGAAGCCATGGTCAATGTCTCATTTTCGCCGAGTGTTCGTACGGTGGGGCAGGCGATACAGGAGCTGCTACAGGGATCAGGTTATCGGCTGATTCACCGGAAGGGGGAATTTGGCGAGCCGGTGGACACGGTTCTGATGCAGCAATCCTTACCGGCGACTCAGTACAAACTCGGGCCAATGGCACTGAGGGATGCGTTGGCGACGCTGGGCGGCTCGGCCTGGCATCTGCACAGCAATGAATTTGGCCGTGAAGTGTGGTTTGAGCTGGATCCGCGTTATTTGGAGGATTCTGATCGAGTCCGACGGTTGCTCAGTACCACGATGATAGAGAGGTCATCGAGCACAAGCACGGGTGAATCCGGACACGAAACACCGTCGACCTACATTGAGTTTGTGCCCGGGCGCTCAGACGTCGGTGCATTAACGCCCAGTGGTCGGGCGGCATTGAACGATTGGCTAAGCTGGTATCGAGACAACGAAGGCTCGGTGTCGAGTGTGTCGCTTGTCGGAGAGAGCCAATCGACTGGAAATCACGCGCGCGAAGCACTTGCCGATGATCGGGCACGTTCGGTGGCAGAGACGCTGCGTAAAGCGGGCATTCCGGCTGATCTGATTACCTACTCCAGCGTGAACAAAAACTACGCGTCTGAAAATCGCCAGGGCGTATACCTGGTTGCGAATACGGTATCGTCAGAAGCGATCACTGATCGGAGTCCCGGCACGTCGGGCAGCACGGCCCGTCGCACTGAAGACCAACGCCCTTCAGACAGCTCCGTGGTTGAGCCAGCGGATATTTTCTATCTGTATAAGGGGGAGGATCTGGAAGTCGCCTTGCGTCGGTGGGCCGCGAAAGCGCAGTACAGCAACGTGGTCTGGAACGTGCGGAACAAAGATGGTCAGTTCGTGCGAATCCCGATTCGCGCGGATGCGGTATTTCGCGGTGACTTACGGCAAACGTTAGCGCATCTAAAAGAGGCCTATGCGACTGCGCCGAGACCTCTGTACCTCGATATCGAGCTAAGAGAGGGAAACAAAATCGTTTATGTGGAGTTGCTGCATTATGGAGACTAAGGCCTGTTTGAGCACCGTATTGGTTTTCGCCACGTTACTGAGCGCGTGCGCGTCCCAGTTTCCGAGCAGTGACCGCATTGCTGATACCGAAGCGGTGATCGAGCACCACCGAGACCGCATTGATCGCTCAAATCTGAAAGTGGGAGAAGCGCAATACGACATACACGTTGACTCGGGTTACTGGGTGGCCACGGATCTTGAAGTGTTGGATGCATCGATGCCGGACAACCTGGTCGTCGAGCGCAATGACTACGTGCTCGGGGACTCGCTGGATCTATCCGAGATTGCGGCATTCCTGACGGCGCGTACCGGTATACCGGTGCGTCGTGCTCCAGAGTTAGTGCCCAAAGGCAGACAAGTCATTGATCAGCATAGCCTTGGCCGCGACTTGGGGTTTGATGATCAGCAACAAAGAGCGGCTGAGGATACGCGCTCTAGCACTGGGTTGGCGGATTACATTCGCACACCGCGGTATAGATTAAATCTGCGTGACGTGACCTTTGAAGAGGTCTTGGATCAAGTCTCGCAGGCGATGGGCGTGTACTGGCGTTACAGCCGCCGCTCGGGTGTGACCTTTTACTACTACGAGACCGACAGTTTCACGATCGCGAAAAGCTCAGATGGCGGGTTTGCGGATAGCCGAAGTACCACCGCATCATCAATGGACGGTGAGGGGAGCTCATCAAGCAGTAGCCTGGATGCGGGCCTGAGGATAGAACCTCAGTTTTGGCAAAACACCCGGCGAGTGGTTGAGGATATGGTGAGTGAGCAGGGTAGGGTGCTGTTCAATGAAGCCACGGGTAGCGTGACTGTTACGGATAATCCCGATGTAGTCGCGCAGGTGCGCGACTACATCGACCAATTGAATAAATCACTGCGCCTCAAAGCTACGGTTAACCTGGTTGTTGTACGCCTAAAGAAAACATCGGGTCGTGACTTTAATATCAACTTGGATGCCGTCTACCGACAGGCTGAGCGGAATTTATTCCGGCTGCAGACAAGTCGCGTCAATGTTCCAAACCTGACAGGTCTGTCTGTCGAAAACATCAACCCGAACAGTGCCTGGTCCGGGACCGAAGCGTTTCTGGACGCATTGCGTTCCGAAGGTGAAGTCGCGGTAATGAGAAGCAAGAGCTTTGTGCTACGCAATCACTCCCTGTTCTCAATTTCCAAGGGCGATGTGATTCGATACCTGAGCAGTGCGTCTACAACGAATACGGCCCAGGTCGGAGCGACTGAGACATCTGAAATTACCGATCTGTTCGTGGGGTTTGGTTTGTCGTTCTATACGCGAATCCTGAGCCGTGACCGCGTGTTGTTCAACGTGATGCTGGATCAGTCCGATCTTAACCAGTTCGAGAACATTCAGATCAACACTGAGCAAACCTCTCGTGTGCCCCAGACATCAAAAGAGGGGGTCATTCAAGAGTATGAGATGCGCAACGGAGAAAGCCAGGTTCTGCTTGCGTTCAATACCGATACGGGCCAGTACGACAGCTCCTCGAATGCGGGCTGTCTCTTTGGTTGCAGTCGCTCCGGAAGTAGCGAACAAGAATATTTACTGTACATCCTAACGGCGAGCTTGGAGTAGACGATGGAGTGGCTGGCGTCGTTAAAGCAGCGATTTTCGCCCGATACGGATAGCGGTCTGGACGAGTTGATTTATGGTGAGCGGGATCACAAGACGCCGGTTTTTCAACGGATTAACGGTCATCAGTTAGTATTTTCGTTGGAGTGGCACTGGCTGGCCTCACGCGAGGATAGGCCAGCGATTCGCCGCGCGTGCCGAGAGTCAGACGGTGCGTACGGAGCGTTGATCAGTGGGCGTGGTGTGGATGGTGATGAGAGCGAGCACGCCGTAGAGCATGTGCTGGGAGTCCCAGCCAAGCACAAGAAATTGAAGCGCTGTGTCAGTGCCGCCGCGGTGGTGAGCAATCTCTACGATACGGCCGTGATCGTCGTGCCGTTGGGTGATCAATACTGGTTGCTGGCGTTGTCTCGGGGGACGCCGATTGTCGGTAAGGATATGGTCGGCAGCGCCACAACGCTGCGCCCGGTGGTGCAGGAGTTGCTCAGTGCGTACCCCGAGTTTCAGTGTGTGGGGGATCTAACGTTCTGGCGCGATGTGGTTAAAACGGAAACGCCGGTAACCGAAGCGTCGATTGATGAGCTGTTCTCTCGTGAGCGGGTTACCAAGGCGCCGGCATTATCACGCTACGAGCACAACTGGACGTCATCATGGTTACGAATCGCCGCGGTCATCGTACCGCTATTGATGCTCGGCCTTTACCAGCAAGAGATTCGGAGCGCGGCACGGGCTTATTTTACCGATGCAGAGCAGCGAGAGTTGCAGGCTCGGTGGGACCAGCAAGTGCAGCGCCATAACCAGCAGATTGTCGATGCCTACAACGACATTGCTGCAAACCATCCTGTTGACAACTGGATACTGAGGCTCGCGGTCACGATTGATCAATTGCGATTGGAGGCGCGAGGCTGGGGGCTGGAGTCATTGTCCTGTGGTGCGCAGCTACCGTACTGCACGGCCACATGGCGCAATCAAGGCGTCGGGACGTTTGATGGCCTGCAGCGGGCGATGGGCCGTGCGGGTCGCCTGGACTTCACTAACCCGCTGGAGGTGACACAAAGCATAGAGCTTTCAAATCACCAAACCATGCAATTTACTCATTCGGATTTAGCGGCCGCGATTGCCCGAATACCGAATGAGCACGAGTTTAAATTGCGACACATCAGCGTGCTGCAGGCCATATCGAGCATTCCCGGCGTCAGCGCCGGTGTCGAGTTGGACCGCAGGCAGAGCGTGGGTGGGACCATCCAACCGCCGGCCGGCACAATCCAACGCGAACCGATCTTGGAAGGTTTTACGTACGGCGACTGGAGCCTGGCCGGCGAGGGATTACGACTGTTAGTGGGGAGTATGCAAAAGCTTGATGCCAGCGTGTTCTTCGGGCGCTCAATGAAGATAGAGTTCAGGCGCGATTCCGCTGGTATCTACACGGCGCGTTGGGAGATTAGGGGGAATTACATTGTTAAATCGTCATGAACGCCTACGTGTGTTGAGCGCGTGGTTGATGCTCGCGGCAGCGAGCGCTGTAGCCGATCAGGATCCGCTGGAGGCTCCATCCGTGGCCGATAGCGCCCCTGAAGCTGCAGTGACTGTACAGAGTGAGCAGACAGAAGCGCAGGGATCGGCGTTTATCCGCCAGGATCATCGGGGCGTCGTTGATCGGTTAATACAAGATGAGCAGGACCGGTATGCACGAGAAAATATGAAGCCTGACCCAGAACCTGCCGTCCGCCCGAGCAACGAAAGCACAGCGGATAGCACCGAGTTTAATCTGTTGCACAGCGGTCCGGTTCCATTTTATCAGCCCCAGCGTCGGCAGGAGCCGCAGTACGTGGGATTGTTCGGTCGTCCAGGGCACTACCGGGTCGAGATTTATTACCAGGGTTCAATGATGGATTACGGGGTGGGCGATCGCATCCCGGGGGGCTACCGATTGACCGGCGTTCGCAGCCAGTACATCACGGCAACGCCAGTAAGTGCGGACGGCGATTTGAGCGAGCAGCGACCGGAAGGCACCGTTAAACGCTTTTATCTCACATCGCGCCACGCCGTAGATCGAGAGGCCGAGCGGCCAACCGGAAGCGAGTCGTCGGCGTATTCTGATTTGCCACCAGGGCTGTTGAGGTAACGCATTATGGAAAGAATTCGGCAAACCGATGAGCTGGCGAGGCGCCTCGGAACGAGTGAGTGGGTGCTGTTATCAAGCGATGACGGCGAGCTGTCGCTATCTGCACAGGCCCGGTCGAAAGCGGCGCTGGTGAGCAGCGGCAGTAATCGCGAATGCCTGCTGTTAATCGCACCGGGTTGTCGTCCCTCGCAAGCATTTTTTGAAGCGATGAGCCGGGCTGTGCGCAGCGATTACGCGGTGACACCGTACTACGCAGAACAATCGGTTCTAACATTGCTCAACAACATTGCTCAGACGGCGTCGGCTGAGGACGCCAAAGATAAAGAGCTGATTACCCAGGAGGATCGGGAACGATTAAACGAGCTGGTCACCGAGGCGGTTAGCCGCAATGCGGCGGACATCATGATTTCTCCGCACAAGAACAACGTCAATCAATACATGGCGGAGCTCGATATTGACACGGTCATTACCGCGTACCGGGACTATACCAAGGAAGAAGTGGAAGGGATGATGCGCTACTTCTACACGAAGCAAGCGGATCAAGACACGGTCGAGGAACCCGTATTCAAATTTAATACCGCTCAATTTGCGGCTGGGGATGGGGTCTGGGGAGGCCATAGAACGCGGATCCGCTATCAATCGAAAGTCGCGTTTCCAGCCGGTACGGATTTCGCACTTCGATTGTTGGCCATGTCTGAAACCAGCGGATTCAACTCTATTGAGGATCTGAATATCACACCCGCGCAAGCGCGGATGCTAGCGCTGGCGAGCAAGCGAGACTCCGGCGCGATTGTCCTGGCAGGGCAAACCAGCAGCGGAAAAACAACGACGGTTAAGGTGCTGTTGGAGACACTGCACCGCGCTCGACCCGATATTGTCATTCGATCCCTCGAAAGTCCGCCCGAATATATTATCAAGGGTGTGCATCAGCACGCGGTGCGAGAGAGCAAGGGGGGCGAGCTGCAGTCGCTGGCTGAGCACGTAAAAGAGCTCATGCGAATGAACCCCACCTACTTGTTTATGGGCGAAGTGCGCGGGGCCGAGTCGGCCAATCTGTTTCTGCATATGCTGGATTCCGGTCACGGTGTTATTACAACGTCGCACGCCGGTAGCCCGGTGGGTATCTACAACAAGCTCGAAAGCCAGGGCGTATCCCGAGCCGTTACCACTCAGCATGGGTACATCAATGCGCTGATTTATCAGCGCCGTCTGCCGAGATTGTGCCCTGAATGCAAGATTCCCATCCACGACTCTAGCCGATCAGAGGATAAGGCGGCTCTGGAGCGGTTGAAAATACTGCAGGCGTCGCTTCATGCCGTGCATGTGGCCAACCCGGAGGGGTGTCAACACTGCAGTCGGCGGGGCATCCAAGGCACGAGAGTGGCGATGGATGTTGTGCGCCCCGACAACCGGATGGCCGATATGATTCGTGAGGGCAATATTTCGGGATTTAATAAACGTTGGGCGACCTTGTGCCAAACGAATGGTTGGGGAGATGCCGCAGAAACCTCGCTCTATCACAGTCTGCGCCTGGTACTTGCTGGCGAAGTGTCAATTCATACGGTGGAGGCGCGGTACAGCGAGATCGATACAACGCTGTTGACCGATGAGTGCCGGACCTGGACCGGAGGAGGGTTCGGTTGTGAACTCTAAGGCAATAATCCGGCAGGACAAGCAGGGTGGCCGGGCGCGAGGCAAATTGGCGTCCGTGACTCGCCAATTGCGTAAGAACCACTTGCGCCGTGCAATGCTGTATCAGTTGCTGCGCGATTACGTGGCCAACAAGTCGTCTCTGACGGAGACGTTTGGCACACTCGCGCGGAGAAAGCGGGAAGACCGCGACCCAATGTACCTGGTATTCGACGCTCTGCTGCACCTGGTGCGTGATAAAAACATAGACGTTTTCGACGCGCTGCGCCGGCTGCTGCCGGCTGATGAGGTGCTGCTGATCGAGTCGTATCCCTCGCACCGAATGGCACTGGGATTTGAACAGGCCAGGCAAGCGGCGATTCAGCGTCAGGAAATCTCAAGCACCATGCGTTCAACGCTTGGCCTACCGCTCATGTCGTTGACCATTGGATTCGGTGCACTGTATGTCTTGCTCAAGGAGCAAGTACCGCTGTTCAGCTCGATTTTACCGATCGAACAGTGGCCGTCGTCCGCGAAGGGCCTGCTGTGGCTGCACACGATGTTTGTTGAGTACTTAGGTGTGACGGTTGGGCTGTTGGTACTTCTGGTTTTGTGGATCTCGCTGTACAGCCTGAAGCAGCCAGCAGGCGGGCACCGCCGCTTCGTGGACTGGCTACCGCCGTGGAGCCTGCAACGAGGGCTACAGGCATCAACCTTCCTGAATGCATTGGGCGCGCTGGTGAATGAGCGGGTTTCGATCGTACTGGCCGTCGAGCGGATACAGCGTGTAGCGCCCCCGTACCTGCGCTCACAGCTCGCGATCGTTCGGCGTCGGCTCGATGACAACCAGCCGCCTGGCCGGGCGCTGAGCGTCGATCTGTTTGATAAGGACACGGCTGGTTACGTGCGTGATTTTATCGAGCAGCCGTCCTTTGGGGAGACGATGATTAATCTCGCCGGCGAGAAGCACAAAGCATTGCGTCAAAAAATTTCGGGTTTTGCGGTCATGGTGGGGGTCATCATTATCCTGGTGGTCAACGGGATCAATGGCTATGTGGCGTTCACCGGGTTTCAGCTCAACCAGCAGGTTAAAGAGTTTTATTCTAACTAACGAGGAACGATCGATGAACTACCGTAAACGTGCCCGGCGCCAGCACGGGTTTTTAGACATTCAGCTGAACGCCGTATTGGTGATTTCGGCCATATTGGGCGGCGCAGCGCTGCTGGCCGGTATTGCCTATATCAACACGGCAAAAACCGAAGCGTTGCATACCGGGCATCGACAGATGGTCGATGACTTGCGAAAGTCCTACCGAAATGCGGAGAATTTCTCGGGGCTGAGTACTGATCGAACCGTCACACTCAAGGCTGTTCCTCGGGCGTGGATTCGGGGGAATGCTATTGAGAATAATGTTGGAGGCGCGGTGACGGTCACATCGGCTACAGTCGTCAACTCGAACGATTCGTTTCAAATCGAGCATGCGGGTTTGAATGAGAACGAATGCAACGGCTTTGTTAACTCCATTTTTCCGGAAACAATCTCGATCACAGTGAGTGGGTCAGCGGTTAAGCGCCAGGGCGACGTCAATCTGGACGTGGGCGCACTGGCCACGGCGTGCAACAATGCCTCTAATACTGTGTCCGGCGTGTACTCAAAGTTCTAACGTGAGGTCGATATGAGAGCGATGCGATCAGGCCGGAGACGGCAAGGCGGCTACTACACGCTGTTTTCGGCCGCCGCCGCGCTAACCATATTCGGCATACTCATGGCTTCCCAGGCGTCGCAGTATGCCAGCCAGGGGCGCGACGATGCCGCGCAATCGGCCGGCGTGATGGCGGGGCAGTTCAAAAATGCCCTGAGAGCGATGATTGCAGAACGAGGCACCGCGGTTTCTCCGGGAACCTTCAATGGCACCGGCTGGCTCAAGCAGTCTGGCTCATGCAGCGGCGCCAGCGGATCCCGGGCGTATCTGCCGTGCGAGTTTCCGAACCATTTGCCGCTGGGGCTGGCGTACCGCACGACCGTTACGGTCTCGGGCGGCACGGTAAGAGCTAATGTGTCGTTGGGAATACCGGAGATTGGCGGCGAGCGCTATCCGTATTTGGCAGGGGTCATCGTGGCGACGATAAACGGTGCCTCGAATGACCACGTCACACCGGTTACGCAAACCTATCACGTGGCCGAGTCCAATGCCGATGGCCACGTGTCGTTTATCGTCAGCAACGGTCCAGAGAACAATGAGTACATGAAGCGCGATGGAAGCGTCACGGCCACTGGGGATTTTAACTGGGGCAATTTCTCTATTCGAAATGTAAGAGACATCGAGGCACGAGACATTGAGGCGAGGGAGCTGACGCTGTCTCGGGGGTTTACCGCAGGTGCGAACTCTCAGGTTAGTGGCCGCTTGACCGCTAACAGTGTTAGATCATCCCGGTTTGAAGCGACGAACGGGACTCATCATGTGAGTCCTGCAGGCGACAGCCGGGTGCGCAGCATAAGTGTGGATAATGACATTAACGTGGGCCGAGATGCGAACGTGACTCGGGACATGAGCGTCAATCGAAATATGCGCGCGGGGCAGGACATGAGTGTGGGTCGGGATATGATATTTACCGGCACTCGGAGCGAGGGGTCCAGTTGTAGCGGCAGACGGATTGCGTTCAACTCGTCCGGTGAGCTGATGCGGTGTAATAATAGCAGTAACCGGTGGCAGATCGCCGGCGCCTCACGGAACGTGGCTACAGTGGTGAACAGAAGTCTAGGAGCAGTGGGCGGCAGCACGACGCATCCTGCCGGAACGTATAAGCTGGATTTGGTGTTTCACTGCCACGCGAGCGGAGTTACCGCGTATAATTTCAATCCAGTCATAGGTAATTCGCACAGCGAAGTGTTATTCCGAACATCACAGTCAGGTTACCATACCGTTCATTTTTCAATGTATTTTCCGGAACCGCTTCAATCGTCAACGACGCGACATATTAGCGTGTCTCGGACCCACGGGAGTTGCACTGGTGGGGACGGAGCCCAGCTCAGGGTGATTAGGGCACATAGATTGATCTGATCGCGTCAGATAGCCTATACGCAGCCTAGAACAAGAATATGAATCAACCGAAGGAGAGCATTAAATGATTAAGCCGAGCAAGTATTTGTGGATCGGTGCCTTGGTAGTAGGGGTAGTAGGTTTGGCTGGCTGCGGCGGCAGCAGCAGTTCATCAAAGGAGCAAAGCGAAGAACCCATGTTTCCGATCTATGACGATGATGGTCCGGTCACCATGCCGGATGGAACCGTCGTAGATCGGCCGAACGTGGAAGATATCCACCCGGATGCGGTACCCCTAGAGATGGAACATGAGTACGCAAACTATGTGCTAGATACCGGCCACCTGCGTGACCCCCGCGGGAATGTATATGAAGTTGTTTTTGTCAATGACGAGGGCGTTGAAGAGCGTAGTTATTTGGCCATTCCGTTCTGGAATCTCGATACGGCGTATGTTCTTAAGGGCCAAGGTGAGTGCTATGTTAAACCGACAATAAACGTACCCAATGCCACCCTATATGGCCGCAAAGTCATTTTCAACGAGCACGATAGCGCCAACGGTGGCGCTGGCGCGTATCGATTGAGATTGGATCTGCTGGATACGGATTGGGATGTGTCCTGGCAGTTGGGGGAGTATGGCCTGATTGACCGCATCGTGCTGTTAAACAGTGACGATGAGATCATTGCCAGTGCGTCGCGCGAAACCGACGAGTACCTGGAGCACCATTGGGTGGATCGCGGCGAGAATGTCTCACTACGACTGCCGTTTGCGCCGATTAACTGGGCTAAAGTAGGTCATGAATGGGTCAGTGATGAGTGGTACTATCCTGAGCCGCTCGTAGAAAGAGCCTGTGAACCTTACATGGATAACGCCTTCAGCGAGTATTTTTCGCTGACCGAAGATATTCAGTATGAAAGTGTCGGTGAACACGGCACCGCTCAGTTTTATTTTCGGTGGCTACCGAACGACGAGGCCGACGTGATTGAACATTGGACATATGTTCCCGATAACTTTGTTATCCAATTGTTCACCGTAAATAACGAGCTTTTTTCTGAGCCGTGCTGGGAAAATGGTGAGCAAGCCGCTGTTTATGTTAACAGTGTTCGTTTTGATGGTCCGTATGCTGAATGGTACGAGCTGCAGGATGACGGTGAAAGCCAGCGGCGTATGCAGGCGGGACTGACGTTCGACGACGATGGTTATTTGGTCGCATCCAGCGACGAACTGTTTACACCAGCGTCCAAGGCTGAGCTGGAGTGGATTGGGCACTGCAGCGACTTTGAGCCTGAGCTTGACTGAGGGATCTTTGCGCTTTCGGCTCGCTCTGCTATGATTTAGAGGACACAGTGCCAACGACTTATCGTTGGGCCTTGTGACGAACACTCGTGACGCGGTAGCAGTGTTCGGGAGGAAACTCCGGCGTCAACCTTTCTAATCGGCCCAGCAGGGCTACCTTTTGTTACTTCCCAAGGGGATAAACCTTCCCCTTGGGGACAGGTTTGTCTCCTTTTTTTTGTTCCTTAAATCAGGAGAGAAACCATGTCTAACCAACAAACTAACGTTAATCGTACCGACAAGCAGTACTTCAATCTGCACCTGGAAGGCTTTGCCAACCTGTACAACGCTCGCTGGATTCAGCCCAAACAAGGGCAGAGTTTTGAGCCGTTTTTACAGGTACGCGGAGTCTATTTGCAGGGTCGTCACGACAGCGCGCAACCGCTATTCATTGACTTTAAAGTGACCGGCACGGTCGCTCAGAAAGTCATCGAGCACTATATGGGTTCCATTTCCGATGAAACTCAGAAAGTGTCCGCCGTAGTAAAGTGCGGTGATCTGCGCTATACCGTGAAGTCATACGATGATGGCCATGGCCCGAGGGTCTTTACCAGCGCCCGGATGCTGACCATCAAGTGGTTGAAGGTGGATGGTGAAGTCATTGACCTGAGACCCTTCCAGGAGACCGAAGGAGGCGGCCACGTGGCCAATCTTGCGGACCACTCCCAGAAGCGTCAGCCCGAGGCTCAGCAGGAACCGGCGCAGCCAGAGCAACGCTCTGATACACGCCCAATGCGAGTAAAGCTGGACACCAATGCGCCAGACTTTGCACAGCGTAAGGCGGAACTCAAGCAGGCCGGTTACCGCTGGGACCGCGACAACTTTGAGTGGACGCGGGCTCCTCGTGAGCAAGCCTCTGCTTAATCCTATAAGGCAAACCTTCCCCGACGGCGGTCGGGGAGGAGCCTTTATCTTTCAAAATACCGTCCAGTGGGGAAACTCTCCGCAACAACGCTAATGATACTGTTTGCGTTTCTATGCACCATAGGCACAGTTCTGGTAGCATTAACTCTATCGGATGAGTACGTATCGGGAGGTGACGTATGCACCCGTATCAGATAGTAGCTCTAGTGTTTGCCGGTCTGACCGTGGCGACGAGGGTAGTAAGCCTGATGGCTCTGCGTCGCAAAGTCAGAAAGCAGGACGACGCTGTATGCATCCTTACCAGATAGCAACACTGGTCACTTTGGGACTGACGTTTTTTGTTCTCGCTGGCGGTTTAATCGCCTTGAGACGCAAAGTCCGCAAAGATGAGCACGAGCCTGTGTGCTCACAGTGCCATTAAGAGTGAGGGGTCAACAATGCTGGCCCTGAGCTCACTTTCCGCAGTCCGCTCCAGACAGCCTGCTTCGGTAAGTGAGTTCTCCTGCCCCACTGCAGTCTCAGTGGACCCTATCCGCTTTGCGGACTGATCTGCTCGTTCCTGGTGAAGTAGCAGACCAGCTAACTCCCCTCTGGCCCACAGGGGGAGGAACGCTGCCAGGTTATTTATCGGGTAAGGGATCTCCTCCTACCGTATCCCGACCCCTTTAAAACCGACGGTGATGAGAACCGTCTCCTTCCAATGTGCACGTCTCAGGGTCTGAGTTTCAGGCCCTGGGACTCCTATTAGCCTGGCAGACCTCTGGCCACACCGCATTGCTCTTTTTCTGTTAGCGGTGCTGTGTGGCCAGAGGTCTGAACCTTACGTTGCTATGTTCACCGGAGTGCGCACCGGACATGCGCCCGCCTTAACACCTTTGGTGCCCTGGTGGTTTGCCGAAAGGCAAACCGGCTAAGTCCTGCGGGTCAGGATTTAGCCGGTTTGTTTTGTATGTTGTAACCACCGACTGTGCTGGCGAGCCGAAACGCGCCTTTAGAAAAACGCTGTTCGTGGGATCTGATCGAGCCACCCGGTTCGAGACAACAGCCGGCACTGCCGGATCCTATTCTTCGAACCCATGCGGGGCTATTCCCGCTGGGGATGCCTCGTGTTTCTATAGTTTTGAAATATCGAGGTAGTGTTATGTCACCTAAAGATGACTATGTTTGGTCCTTTTTGACGGACCTACGCCATCAAAGAGAAACCATGAAACGGCTGAGGGCGATGGCCCAGGAAAGGCCGGACCTGGTGGATGCTTATATCAAAACGCTTCCCGAGAATTGGGAGTCGCGCTTTGATGACGAGATGGTTGATCTGCTCAAGCAACTCGTACGTGACGCTGGTCTTGATCAGTGACAATGAAGGGGGCGGCCTGGGTGCCGTCTCCATCTTCCTCGTTATTTTTGGAAGGGTGCGGATTTTTCCAACTCTCTAAACAGGTTTGGATCGCGTTGGTAGGGTTTGCCTTCCAGGTGGTGCTCGAAAAACGCCAACATGTCGTCCGCTAGCGCTTTCGGAAGGGCACAGTACAAGGCTTCGCCGTACTGATCAGCGGTATCAATCTGGTTGATGGCAATGCCGTTATGGGCCGCCCGCTTTCGCAGTGTGTTGATTTCCGAGCGTGACAGCTTGACTTCATCAGTACCGACGATACGCAACATGAGGAAGCTCCTATGGGAAAATGTGGAGACGTGGTCATTTTAGGAGGTATCTCAGCTCACAACAAGATGGAAAGGCAAACTCGCTAAGTCCTGCGGGTCACGATTTAGCCGGTTTGTTTTGTATGTTGTAACCACCGACTGTGCTGGCGAGCCGAAACGCGCCTTTAGAAAAACGCTGTTCGTGGGATCTGATCGAGCCACCCGGTTCGAGACAACAGCCGGCACTGCCGGATCCTATATTAAACCGCCCGAGTGGGGATCACCCACAAGGGTGCTCCTCATTCAATTTCTTTGTTTGAGGAGCTTTATTATGGTTATCGATCGTTGCATGGCGGGCTACCGCGAAGTTGTCGTTACGTTTGTTAACAACGCTTTTAATGCGCGTATCTACGATGTTCGTACAGGTGATACCCGGCTGCTGACGAATATGTCGCTGGCTGAGTACGACCAAATGTACGAAACATTGGATCAGGATCGCTCAGTTGATTGCATGAGTCGTTTCGACGCGACTGATCAACGTGCGGCGTGATCTATTTTCCACTCTGTAGCCGGTAATTCCCGGCTACTGTCTTAACCCTCGGGGCCAATCACCCCGAGGGTGGCTGGTCCCGTCACTTTAGGAGACTGGTCATGAGTAAGGCATCAGCAACTGATATTCAACAATCAATCACCGATCAGGTGATCGAAATTCTATCCAGTGGTGAGGTCCCGCCGTGGAAGAAACCGTGGACGGGCATGGGAGGCGCGATGCCTTTCAATTTTTCAACGAACGCTCCCTACAATGGCGTGAACATTCTGATTTTGTGGCTTGCGGCCATGAAAATGGAATACAGCAGTAATGCTTGGATGACCTTCAAGCAAGCTAAAGCGCTGGGTGGCTCGGTGCGCAAAGGCGAGAAAGGTGTCAAGTGCATCTTTTTCAAACCGTTGCTAATAGAACAGGGTGACGATGAGAAGGACGATGTTTTTGTTCCTTGCCGTCGTGTGTTTACGCTGTTCAATCTTGACCAGGTGGATGGCCTTGAGTCGAACGGTACCACCGTCATCGAGCCGGCTGAGCCTGATCTGCAGGCCCAGACCGTGATCGATCAAATGAATCGGTACTGCCAGGCAGAAGGCATCAGCGTGACTCGTCATCCTGATACCGCCGGGTACAGCGTGATGGGGGACAGCATCGTATTGCCCTCCAGCAAGAGCTTTTTTACTCCAGGGGATGAGGCCGTGACGTTTGCGCATGAAGTGGTCCACGCGACCGGCCATCCGTCCCGTTTGGGCAGGATGAAGTCGAGCGAGTCAACCCAGGGAATCCGAAAAGGCACACCGGAGTATGCCTTTGAGGAGTTGGTTGCCGAGTTAGGAGCATCGTTCATCTGCGCCGCGATGGGGGTCGAAGGTCAGTTGGTGCAACACGCCAGCTATATCGACTCTTGGCTAGAGGCACTGGGTAAGGACAAGAGCTTGGTGGCTAAAGCGGCCGCAGCGGCCAGTAAAGCACACGCGCTGATCTTACCGCCTCAGTTAGAGGACGAGCCAGAAGAAAAATTGGTGGCGTAATCGCTACGTAATTCCGGCCGGGTTTCCCGGCCGCTTTTTCATGGAACGCATTCTCAAGCCAGTCCGAGGTGGTTTGATAATGCGGTTCATGGTGACCACTGCCTAAGTGGTGCCCTGAATACAGCACGTTCACCTGAAATTGCTGTAGATGGTTTAGGCCATTGGTGTGTATTTGGTGTTTTACAGCCACAACCCTTGCGGGGAAATCCCGTAAGGGCCTCCTCGCGCTTTTTATTATTCAATAGGAGGAGGTCATCATGACTTCAGTGCAAAATAAAATCGTCAAATTCTGCGGTATCGACTGCTACGTGGATAGCTCAAGCGCCTACCAGCAAAACTCCCGTCAGGTCGTTTTGCAATTGGTGGCCGCACCGAGCAAACAGAACGAGGATCAGGGCGTACTTGAGGGTATGCCGGTAGCCAGAGCTTCGACCTGTGTGCCCGACTATCCGTTCGAGCCTGGTCAGACCGCTATCAAAGATTTTTCCGAGAATAGCGGCATCCTAGATGCATTGGTCAGTGCCGGCGTGGTGCAATACACCGGTAATGATTGTTTGCTGGGGCTGATTCCATTCCCGGTTGTGCGTGTCCTGGATTGATCGGGCACGTTTCACTAATCCATTCGCATCGCTTTGATGCATTTTACCCGGCAGGGACGCCCCTGCCGGGGCCTCTGCGGGTATATCTTGACGGAGGTTATCATGATGATGTCTACAACCAATAAGCTCATTTATGCGTTTCTGCAGCGGCTGGGTATCGTGGGCCCCGAGGGGGATTTGCGAGAGAACGGCCGCAGTCAGTCGCCTGGCTTTATGGACCTGGTCTATGAGAGGCTAGAGGGCACCGATGGTTATTTAGGTTGTGGTGGGGCAGTGATCTCATTGGCTCACTACTTCAAGCAAAACGGCGATCTGTGTCAGGACCCGGAAATGGTGATTCTGGTTCATCCCAGCTTTCACACGGCGGAGGCCTTTAGCTACCAGCAGGCCATCCCGCCAGTCTACCAGGAGGTGTATTCGGGGTCTGGCCGGTTGAATACGCAGGCCAAGATAGATCTGGACAGTTTCCTGGTAACCTGGTTGAAGAACTTGGTTGATCAGGGGCATGGTTTTCGAACCTAAAACCTATTTCATCTACAAGGCCGCTTTATGCGGCCTTATTTATTTATGTGCGCCAGGCATGGCGCGTAGCGCCTTGACGGGCGCTCTTCCTGTACAGGTGGTGCTGGATTGTGGCGACAATGGGAACGAGGCAGAAGCCGCGCGCGGATGTTGATGCGCCTCGGCATTGCCGAGAAACGTGCAGCACTAAGCACCACTAATGGGCGCGGTCCATGGTGGAATGCGGGTGCTTCGCACATGAAGCAGGCAGTACCGAAGAAGTTGTTTGATAGGCTGGGATTGATATCGCTGATGGACAGCTACCATCAGCTCAAATGTAACTTATGAACCGCCGTGGTACGGAACCGTATGCCCGGTGGTGTGAGAGGACGGGAGGCCGAAAGGCTCCCTCCTACTCGATGGTCGCTCTCGCCTGATGCGTGCGGGGTTCGGTGTTCGAGAAAAACCGTTCCTTAATTATGCCCAACATCTTTTCCGCCATGATTGGGGAAACACTATTGCCTATCATTCGGAAGCTATGGTGTTTTGTTTTATGGAATAGAAACCAGTCTGGAAACCCTTGCAGACGGGCCGCTTCCCTTACGGTGATCACACGGGGTTGTTCTGGGTGTAGAGGGCGCATTGCTTGGAAGTTTCCTCGATCTGAACCGGTTCCAGCCCTCAATGTGGGGCACAGCCCGAGCCAGTCTAAGCGCGGGTAACGGCTTATCGGCTCGGTTTTCCCTGGTCTTGTACGACGAAATCTTTCAACAACGCTCTCAGAATGTTTCGTGACAAAGCAGCCAGACACGCGATTGTTGGCAAGCATATCACAGGCAAGCGGCGTTCCAAGTCCTTTCGGTGGGGTGCGCCGCATTTTTCTTGCGTAAGTGCTTACATTCCCCGTTGCGTATTTAGCCCAACCGTATTCGTTCTCGCCTTGCTTTCCTTCGGTAGGATGTGGGAGATCCCTGATGGCCTGTCGCACGTTAGTTGGTGGGACCTGAATGCTCATGATATCCTTTTCGAGAACCGGATCCATATTGGATTTCTGGTAGCCGATGACAATAACGCGTTTGCGTCTCGTAGGCGCACCGAACTTTGAGGCGTCGACCACCATCGGCGCCAAGACTGTATAGCTTTCAGGAAGGGTGTTAATGGCAAGGTCTAGAGCCTCTCGATTCCCTGAGTCTAACAAGCCCTCGACATTTTCCATTACGAAGAACGTTGGCAGAAGCAAATTCACCGTTCGAAAAAAATGCCCTACCAATGTTCTTCTCGGATCACTTCTGTCATTTTTTCCTATGCGGCTAAAGCCTTGGCACGGTGGGCCGCCAATTACCCCGTCAACCTTCGTTTTTCCCAAAAGAAATCGCCATGAACTGGCGTCCATGGTGGCGATATCCTGCTGAACAGTTCTGGTTCGTGGAAAGTTCAGCGTGTACGCTGACTGGAGCACGGGATCGATATCCACAGCGATCGCGCTATGGAATCCCGCAAGTTCAGCGCCTAAGCCGAAGCCGCCGCACCCCGAGTACATGTCGATAATTATAGGTTTCATACTGACGTCTATTCGCTATGGTTTTATTAGTGCCGATTATCTTACACGTTAGTACGGAGAAAAGCGATCGCTCTACCGAGTTTTATCCTTGGGCGTCGCGGATTCGATGCTTTTTATGATGCAGGGTTCCAGCTTTTGGAACTTTAAGGCGAGCTGTCTGGCGTCGAGTGTATAATATTCACCATCATGCTTATCCAGATTTCCCATTTCGGATATGTCTTTTAACAGCTTGCGGTACGTTTTTGCTGCATTTTTATCCGCGGCGAACCATATCGAAATCCTATTATTAAAATGTGATAAGAAGGGACCGTCGGATCCCGATACTCTGGTTAGTGTCTCAAAAAACGCCCACGCTCCAATTGAGGCAAGGATGGGATGCTTTATTAGGTCGATTTGACATAAGGAGTAATAGAGGCTGGAGATTTTTCCGGAGTCGAGCTTAGATAGTGCTGCTAAAACCCTGTCGGACGCCTCGATTCTTGGCTTCGGTTTAGGCCGGGTTAAACGAGGTGCTGGCCTCGTCTTATCTGGTTTGACGTCACTGTCAACCGAGTGCGACGTAGTGTCATTAAGGGGTGCTTCTGGAGGATGGTCGAGAGGATCAATTTGGTTACCTTCGGTGCCCTCGAAAGTTAAGCTTAAACCGAACTGTAGATGATGCTCGGCGTCTTCTGGCCCGAGGTCATGGTGGGATTTTTGGGCTTTTTTTAGTTTCCTGTTTTCCTGTCTGTAGCGATCAGCATAGAGCTTCAGGTGGTCTTTGACTGCAGAGAAAACTTCGGAGCTTGGCTCAATATCGGTTTTTTTACTGTTCCAGGGCATTTGATCTGCGTTGCCGATGAAATGCACCCACCCAATGAAGCCGTAGTATTCGGGATGCCATTTTTTTGACCATCCGAACTTTACATCGCGGCAGGCTATTTTAACGACTCTATCATTGCATACAAAATACCAGCCATACTCTGAGGTTAGAGGTTCGTTAATCTTTTCCGTATAGCGCTCCTCACCCGGCAGTACATAATTAGCATGCATGCCGGCTCGAATCTCTGCCTTAACGCCCCCCGGAAGGGCAGGATACGTTTCCTGCTGAATCTGGACGTTGGCCACCGCCCTCAATTGGGGGCCGTACCCTTCAATCGGAACGTTATTGACCTTAATAACTAGCCCCTTTTGTATAAAGAGATGATACCTAACACCTAGCTCCTGCTTAAAATCCTTTTTCCAAGCCGGCGTGTCATAAATCTCCATTTTCGCCGCGTTACTAAGACTTTTTATTCCGATGCGCGTGAATGTCCTTTCGTTATCTGTGAAGTATTCGGCCTCAATGCCGTCTTGAGTACTGACCAGGTCCTTCGACGAAAATTTCATTACATAGGTGACTTTGTTGTTGTTTGTTATAATCTCAAATTCCGTCCCAAGTTTTAGTAATGCGCGTTTCAATCCTGTACCGAATCGCCCAATGGCCATTGGCTGTGTTGGTTTCTCGCCGACAACTAGTAACCTGCTTTCTATGTCATCGCGCCCTATACCGGAACAGTTATCTTCTAACCAGATTTCGTTCTCATGTACTCCGATGCTTACCTCAAACCCCTCATAGCTTTCGTGAACGAAATCTGGATCAGTTGCATTGCTAGGGCCTAAAAGAGCTATTCGTGCCGCGTCTATGCTGTTGTCGACGAGATCGAAGAGGCTATCTTTACAGTTTATGTCGGTCGTTAGAACGCTTTTGGCATACTCTTGGTTAAACCCCGTCGATACCCTTATTCGCTGGTTATTCTTCATGGTCTTTCCTTTTCGCATTTCTTTTTAATAAGGCTGGCGGAGTAGGCAAGTGATAACAATAAGCCAACAGCAATGTCAATACGAGCCCACTGCTCGAAGATCCGTCATGTTGAGTGACTGTAGTGAGTCAGAGTAAAAATATTATCACTGGTCAGGGCGAGTATCTACTACGAGTCTTCGTGGGTCCGGTGTGATCCACCAAATGCCAATACATTCACTGTACTGTGGCTTCCGGAGCAAGTCCATGCAGTATTGTCCGAAGTATAGCGCCGGCGGCTGCCGCATTAATTCTCGGAGACCTCGTTGTAAACACTGAGTAGCCGTGCATAAGGTCCATCCGGTGCGCCCGTCACGTGGTAGAAAGCACCCGCTTCGAAAGATGCTTTGAGGGCGGCATCAGTGATGGAGTTTAGGTATAGGTCACGTTCTTGTAGGAACCATTTTGGGACTTGTTGAGAGTTAGCGATGATATCGTACCTGTTCAGCACGAGTGATGGTTTTCCCTGATTCTCCATGGCTTCTTTAAAGCCCTGGTTCCAAACGTTATAGGCCATTTCGATAGTGTCATCGGCAATCTCCAGGCCCTTCCCAGACCACGATTGAAGCTCATCTTTGCCGCCTAGAGCGAGTATGCCAAGGCTGTGGATATTGTCTTTGCCTGTCTGGAAAGCATTACTGAGCGTGACGGAATCGGAGGAGGGGGCGGCAATCTGCTGGTTTTTAACGGCAACATTTGGCCGGTCCATAGTGGCAATATTCGGCGCTGACGATGGCGGATTAAGCGGGTTTGGAGAGATTCTCATCTTTTTTGCCCTTCTGAATGGGTTACACCAACAGAAGGGCAAAAATCGTGCCGGCCCGGCAGGCTGTTACTGATAGTAAACCGACACGCTGGCGGGTCCGAAAGAGAGGCCGCCGTAGATACGAACCACGAAGGGCCGGTCGACGATGTAGCCGAACCCCATTTCTGTGGTCCTTTCACGATGCGGCTGTCTCGGTGTCGATCATCGGCCGCATTGCCTACCACCCACACAGCTACCCGTTTATAGGGTAGGGCTATCGTGCGGCGTAGAAAGTAAACAAGCCCACGGCGCGCTGTGAGTCAAATCTGTTGAACAGGAGTGGAGTGGAATTAAATGGTTAACGACACGGAATTACGAGTCGATGTCCCACACTGTCTGGTGCGATATTCTTCAAGATTTAATGATGCGCAGAATCAAGTGTCACGCATTTTTCGGAAAACGAGACGTCCTTCACAGTATCAGCAAAAAACGCATGTTTCCATGGTGATGAAAGCGCCATGTGCTATGTTGACTTCAAGGCGAAGAAACTAATCTGTTCCTGTAAGTATTTCATAAGGAGAGTGATTGCGATGAATAATAAAAAGCTTTCTGCGACCGTTATTATTCTAATGATTGCGGCTGGAATTGCGTACGCGATGCCCGACCGAGTTGCTACGAAAAACCATATCGTTGACGACAGTTTAGAGGTCTTGAAGGTCATTGAATCTAAACAAGCCTTATCCGCTCCTGCCGACAACACTGAATCGGTTAAAGCAACTCCAAAAAAACTTAAATTTATCCCCTCTGATGAAGTCCGTACCATCCTTCACCCCCGCGACACGAAGCAAAATAACGAAGATTAGATAACACACTGGTATATAAGGGACTAAACTATGAGAAATCTAATTCGCATCTTACTGGCGACCGTCTCCATGGTTTGTGTCAGTGTTTACGGAAATTCACACTCCATTCGGGATTATTACGAAGAACCTGGGATAGATCCGTTTAGCAACTTTGAAGAAGATGGGTTTACGGAGGATGTAGATCCCTTCTCCGGTATGCTTCGAGTTAATATCACGGATGTTATGATCCCGGGCAATGGTGGCCTGGACTTACGGATTGGCCGGAGCTATGGTACACCGTCGATGTCCACGGCGGAGCGCACTCCATATGGGTACGGATGGACGATGCATTTCGGAAGGATCGTTATGGATACTCGTCATTCCGACAAACTGTGCAACCAGTATCTGTGGGCGACGTCCGTTATCGACAACCCTTCATTAGAACTATCTGATGGCAGTAGACATCTTTTGGTGCTTGCGGATCAGCATAGTCCCTACCTAATTACCAGAACGTGGTGGTCAGCAGAATGTACCAGTCAAGGTATGGCGGTCACGTCGCCAGATGGTACGACCTACCATATGAACCACTTGTCAGTAGTTGGGGATGTTACCAGTCGTTACGCAACCCGGATTGAAGATCGAAACGGAAATCTTATCGATATAAGCTACAGTACTAACCCAGCTGGATATGCCTATATCAATAACGTTTCGACAAGCGACGGGAGGTCTGTCAGTTTCGCCTATGACGATGTGGCGACCGGCAGTATTCGTTTGGCATCAATAACCTCGAATGGAGAAACTTGGACATACAGCTACGACTACCCCTCGGGAATTGTAAACCCTCCCCCCCAACTCGCGTCTATAACTCGTCCAGATGGAACGAGTTGGGAGTTTGATTACTACCCCTTGAATAGTGTCGGTGATGCGGGCGGCCTCGCAATGAGAAGTCTTAAGACACCAATGGGCGGGGAGATTGAGTATGAGTATGACTACGCCTACTTTGATCCAGGCAATCTTCCGGAGGTTACCACGGTTGTATCTAAGCGGATAAAAAGCGGTGTAAACGTAGCCACGGGAACCTGGACTTATGATTATGAGCCCGGTGCGGCAAGCAGCAGCGGTTATGATGTGACGACGGTGACTCAACCCGACGGCATCCGACAGTATTACCATGTGGGCTATTCGTCTGTATGGTCCGGAGACATTTGGCGAGTTGGGCTGAGATACGCAGAACATTTTTTTGATAATTTCGGTAATTTAAAGGAGCAGAAGGTTTACTCGTACGCTCGTCTGAAGATTTCTGACGAGAACTATTGGCATGGAAGAAATACAAATAAGATCGATACGGCAACCTACGCACCGGTTGTCGACGAAATTTTTCATTACAGAGAGAACAATGGAACGACGACGACATTCGCTAACTTCACGGCCTATGGGCAACCTCAAACCGTGACGGAAACTACGAACATGGTGGGCGACCCAGGAAAGACAAGGACCTATAGCTACATCAACAACTCATCCAGATGGATCCTGGGATTAGTGAACAGTGAAACCTTGTCCCATCCGACTGGTGCGCCCGTATCGAACTGGGCGATCAATCGAACGTTTGATGCAAACGGAAACTTGCTGGTCGAGAATAAATATGGGGTCGAGACCACATATACATACTCCCCCGAAGGGGATATCACGAGCATTACCGATGCTAACAACAATACCATCACATTGAGTGACTACGTTAGGGGAACACCAACGGAGGAAAACCACCCCGAGGGTGTCACCATAACGAGAACTGTGAATGCTTCTGGTACGGTTGCAACCGAAACCAGTGGTCGGGGTTACACGACGGCCTATAGTTGGGATGGCCTGAACCGTTTGACTGATATCTCGTTTCCGTTAAACGAGGATCTGTCAGTAACCTATGCTCAGAACCAGCGGACAACCACGCGAGGCGACTTTCAAGAAGTAATTACCTGGGATGGCTTTGGGAGGATGTTGGATACCTCGCAGACAGATCTCAATTTGCAGGAAGCAATAGAGATTACCCAGTCCAGAGACAGTATGGGCCGAGTGATTTTCAGAAGCTATCCCAATAGCATAGATGGTGTTACGACGACCTATGATATTTTTGGCAGACCACTTAGCTCGACTCATAGTAATGGCAATCAATTGCTCTATAACTATCCTACGGCCTCAAATGTAGTGGTCACCGACGAGAATGGAAACATCACCGAAGCGCAGTATGCTTATTACGGAAGCATGGAGCTTGGTAGCGGTGAGCTACAACACGTTATTTCTCCCGAGTCGATAAGAACGATCCTCTCCAGAAACGGTATGGGCCAAATCTGGCGTGTTTTCCAAGGGGAGGAGAACTCACAAGGCCAGATAGCCGGGTTCTCGAGGCTTTATAACCACAATGTAAGTGGGTTTCTCGTAAGTGAACAAAATCCAGAGACCGGGATCACTGAGTATACCTACGATGATGTTGGGAACATGCTGACCAAAGAGGTGATGGGTAGCGGAATTATCGAGAGCCGAGCCTACGATGGCCGAAATAGGCTCTCTACGATTAGCTATTCGGATTCAACGCCGGACGTCTCGTTCAGCTATGACGACGATGACAACCTGACCGCGGTAGACAACTCACTCGCTGAACGAGCTTATGATTATGATGCAAACGGCAATGTGGTTAGTGAATCGCTATCTGTTGGGGGCCTAACTTATACGATCGACTATGGTATCAATGGCTTGGACCACATTGATGAAATTCATTATCCGTCAAGCCGTTCGGTAGTGGTTAGCCCTGATGCATTCGGTCGCCAAAGAAGCGCGTTACCATATGTCACCCAGGTCGATTACCACCCAAACGATGCTCTTGCGTCGATTGTCTACGGCAATGGCACTTCTGCCACTCTAGGGCTCGATGATCGCCAGAGAGCGAGCTCGGTTGTTGTGAGCGGTGCGTCAGGCCCGTTTCTCGATCTTAACTATCAGTACGATAACGGGCTGAACGTGGTGGAAATACAAGACGCTTTGGGCAGCCTGCACGATGTATCCCTCCAGTATGATCAAGTTGATCGAATGGTCAGTGCTACCGGTGTATGGGGAACTGAAAGCGTAGTTTACGACTTTACAGGCAATATACTGGACCGAGTCCAGAATGGATCACTTCAAGCATACTACTATAGTGCCATGAGGTTGGCGTACCGCCAGTTCCCGACCCACGTCCTGGCACATGACTATGACGCGCACGGTAACATGATTGATGATGGAGTTAATCTGTATACCTACAACGCCGCTAATAGAATGATTCAGGCAATAACCGGTACGGAAACCATTGATTATGGATATGACGGAAACGGTGACCGTGTGGCCCGAGAAGCGAACGGAGTAGAAACACATTATTTTTATAATGTGGCCGGTAGCCTGCTTGGCGAGTACGACACAAGTGGCGGATTTGATGAGTACGTCTACATACAAGCAAAGCCAGCCGCCCGCATCCGGGATGATTCCACGCTTGTCGGTACCCCATAACTATAAGGGAGGGATTCATAATGAAAATATTCAAGGTTATTGGGCTAATAGTTGCTACGTTAATCGGCGCGTCTGCAATCGCCGCCGAGGAAGTCACCTACTATCACACGAATCTGCACGGATCTCCGGTTGCTGCGACGGACAATGCCGGTGCCATTCTGTGGGAGAGAAGCTACGACCCCTGGGGGCACCCCACATCCAGTGCGTCTGTAAGTCCACTTGGGTATACCGGCGCGCCCAGGGAGGGCGCTACCAACCTTACGGATCTTAAAGCAAGGTGGTACAGCCCCGTGTCCGGCCGAATGCAATCGCTGGACCCGGTCAGTTTTCATGAAGAAAATATTCATAGCTTTAATTTATATGCGTATGGGAATAATAACCCATACCGCTATGAAGATCCCGACGGGGAGGTCGCAATCGGTTTCTTAACGGAAACCGTTCCGGCTGCCGGGGAGTCGTACGCAGCACTAGCTGCCTACACTGTGGGCTACTTCCGCGGGGATGCGATTCTCATGCAGGTTGCTCTTGATGGAATGCACGAGAGGCGGAGTGAGAATATTAGTGCGGTACTCGCCCCATTTGCCCCCAAGACTCTAAGAAATATTAAAGCTACGAAGGGAACAAAGCCATCAATTTCAGAACAAAAACAAGCAGGCCATATTCCTGGTACGCCTCAGAACGCTAATCGACTTAAGCAGGGTAAACTCACTTCCTCTTTCTTCGGTAAAAACAGTGGAGAACGTTTAACACAGAAAGCGTTTGAAAAAGGAAAGCCAGTTCCTGGACGTCCGACTGTCAGGGAACATGATTTTGGAATATCTACGGGAACTGGACCAAATGGTGGTATGCAAACGAGAGTCCGAGTTCATCAGGACTCCAAAGGTCGTATTCATGGTCACCCTTCAGGTCCGGAGAGGCTTTGATTATGGCCATTCAAAACATGCATACCCTATCAGAAGTGATTAAGCGTACATACACATCGCTGGAACAGCCGGACTTCTCGTTTGTAAGTAAAGCCATTTCTTCAAAACCTTACGGTTCTCTAATTCAGAAAATAGGAATTTTTTTTGAGGTTGAGGAAATAACCGATTCTAATGACGACGTTAGTTTTCGTTATTTGCTATCCAAGTCGAGAAAGCAGTGGATAATTGAACTTTCTATGCTTGGTTTCTATGCTACAGTCTTCCGGATTTCGGATGTCGGATCGATAATTGTTGTAACTAAAAACACTTCAGTTCAAGATGAGAAAAAACTTGTATCACTACTGATGGAATATCGATTAAAAATCTTAGAGGAACAAGAGTTGGAGCAGCCATTTCCTATCAAATTGTCCAACACAGAGGTTGAAAATACATGTATATATCAAGCGTTATTTTCTGATACAGACGTACTCCCCTGGAAGGCGTAGCTCTAATATTAAGTAAGCGCCCAACCAACCACCCAGTTACCCTACATCCAGTGCGTCTGTAAGTCCACTAGGGTATACCGGCGCGCCCAGGGAGGGCGCTACCAACCTTACGGATCTTAAAGCAAGGTGGTACAGCCCCGTGTCCGGCCGAATGCAATCGCTGGACCCGGTCAGTTTTCATGAAGAAAATATTCATAGCTTTAATTTATATGCGTATGGGAATAATAACCCATACCGCTATGAAGATCCCGACGGGGAGGTCGCAATCGGTTTCTTAACGGAAACCGTTCCGGCTGCCGGGGAGTCGTACGCAGCACTAGCTGCCTACACTGTGGGCTACTTCCGCGGGGATGCGATTCTCATGCAGGTTGCTCTCGATGGGATGAGTGAGCGGCGGAATGAGAATATTAGTGCTATATTCGCTCCGATTGTTCCCAGATCCGGAAAAACGTTTGATGCGGTAAAGACATCATTAACATCAAGGGCCGCCCGAAGACAAGCAATGCGTAATGCCGGCATCCCAACGAGTCAGCAACCGGTGTCACAGTCACGTAATGCAGCTGGACGAGAGTACTCTTACGATGTGCCGGCAAAAGGTGGCGGTACCCAGCGCATGTCCGTCCAGCACAAAGCAAGGACCGAAGTTATCCTGGGCAAACGCATTGGGAGGCTGGACGCGTCAAAATCGATTCGCGATTCGGAACTGTGCGATATAACCGGCACGAACGTCCGGCGCTTAAGAACGATAAGTCGAAGGTTGATTACTAATGACAATTTCACCGCGTTTAAAGCAGTTTCGGAAGAAGCTAGAGATGAAGCCCTATTTAGATGAGCTAACGGCGTTGCTTGGGCGTCCCGTGTCTGCCGATGAGCTGGGTAGTTTAGAAGAAGCAGAGCAATTGCGAGAGCTTTCCCAGAAATTCAGGGCGCCGGAGCCCAAGTCTTTCGACATTCTGTTTTCGGCCCGGTGTTCAGATCGGTTCAGGAGGTTTGTGGATCGTCTGCATTCTGGCAACCCTTCTTCCGTCTATATATGGACGCCAAAAACGATTATTTGCGGTGCGCTTCGTGTGCCATCAATAGCATCGATTAGGTTCGACTTTGAATTCGACATCAACGCGGACGGAATTCTGGCGTTTTCAACTAGCGACCTAGTAGACAGTCTGTTGCTGGACTTCTCGTTGTCACCCGCAGGCGAAGAAATTTTAACAGTCGAAACTCAAGGGCCAAACTGGCAAGGGATCGTCTACTGAACGGTAAGCGCCTAACCAACCACCCGCTTACGGTCATTTACAAGATTCCAATGAAACGCCGCTTTTGTTTAGTCTAAAGTTTTGATAACAGGCTCGCAAAATGGCGAATGCTGGGCCGACAGCTGCTGGGTCGATTTGGGGCATGACGGTAACGCCTACAAGGGAGTTCTACGCTGCGCGCTCAACGCTGAAGGTCTGCCCAGCCGCCTCCATAGCCATCGACTGGGCATCTACAGGGTGAGCTTTTAGCCAGGCTTCGCATTGGGCGGCATCGATGAACACCGGAAATCGATGATGGACTGCCTGGTGCTCAAGCGGGGCGACGGTTGTCAGGGTAACCACTTTTGGTTGTTCGCCCTCGTACCAGAAGGCCCCCATGTATAATGGCTGGCCATCTGGCCTATGGAAGCGCAGCTTTACCTTGCCTTTTTGCGTGTCCATCCATTCATAAAAACCGCTGCAGGGCACTACACAGCGATGGAGCGCAAACGCTTTGGTGAATGTCTGCTTCTCAGTCACCGTCTCGACTTTTGCATTTATGAGCTGGCTCGTTGCCCAACTGGGTTTTATACCCCAGAGCGTGTCAAGTTGACGTAATGCACCGTCACGGAGAGTGATGGTAGAGACCGTCTGGGTAGGCCGCAAGTCCCGATTACTGGCCGCACAGAACTTCAACCCCAGCTCCACGCTTACGGCGCGATTCAGGGCCTCCCCGTCTACATCTAGTCGGCCACACATAGTCATTTCACCTTGGCTGCTACAGGTCGGGATGCTGCCGGCGCATCACCGTTGCTGTTATAGACTTTCAAGGCTCCCCCCGCGTTCCGTCCTCATTTCTGGGTTGTTGAGCGACGCAACAATGCGCGCAGCGCATTGATCTTTGTAAGGGCTGAGTCAAAAAGTATGAATTCGCGCGATTTATAGACTAGGTACGGGCCAGGGATTGCAAATGAGACGTGACGCCGACACTGATGGCACTCCAGGTCCCACGTATTCGGAGCGCAATGTATATCAATCGAGCTGGTCCAGTGAGCTTCGCACTGTTCGGGCTGGATCCTCATGACGCCGGTCTTGCAATTATGGCAAAGCAGCTCGACGAATTCAGCGTCTATTGGGCGCGAGACCTTTTGCATGGTACACCTTAGAAGCACTGTTTATATGTACAGGTTATGCCGGTTTCTCAATCAAGGCAATACCTGCAATCAGGCGCACTGAGGAGGTGGCTGATTTGGGTTACTAGGGGTAGGGGACTTTGGTTGAATGGCTGGTCAAAATGAGGGGCTATACATGATAAATGTATCTACATTTGTTGACACGCTGGCACTCAGATCGTATGATCAAATTGTAATCAATGTCGGTCGGACCAGTAGTGGTTCTGGAGGGTGAGTTGTATGCAAGCCGAGATTAAGCGATGGGGGAACAGCGCTGCTGTGCGCCTCAATAGCTCTGTGTTGGCGCGGGCCAGGCTGAGTGTATCAAGTCCTATTAATATTCAGGTCAAGAACGGGCAGATCATTATAACGGCGGCTAAGAAGGGTGAGCGTAAGGTCAAGCTACCCTTTTCTGAGGCGGACCTATTAAAAGGGCTTACACCCGATACAGCTCATGCGGATGAGCTGGCGTTGCCATCAACTACGGAACTGGAAGGGTGATGGCTAAGTACATTCCGGAGCGCAACGATATTGTCTGGTTGGACTTCGAGCCGACCAAAGGCAAAGAGATAGGTAAGTACCGGCCAGCGTTGGTGCTCTCATCCAAGCAATATAATAAACAGACCGGGCTTCTTATTTGTTGCCCCGTAAGCACCAGCATTCGCGGAGCGGCCACCGAGGTAAAAGTCGACAATCTTGATCAGCCATCGGTGGTAGCGTCGAGCTTGATACAAACCCTTTCCTGGAAGGATCGGCAGGCGAAGCTGATCGCACAGGCAGAAGAAGGTGTAATGGATCAGGTATTGGTCCGTATCATCCCGCTGATTGGCGCTGACCAGGTGATTGAGAAGTTTGTAGATTAAGATAAGGCCTGAGTTAGTACAACGCCGCACTTTGCGACGCGTAGGAAGGTCTTGGGCGCTCTGGGAGTTAGCCACTAGGCGGTGGTTAGTCACGGTGCACCACTCGTTATATGTTTAAACGCTTGGGGCGTTATTATGAAACACGCAAATAGACCCAAGTCGGTCTCTGAGATCCAGTTAGAGCAACTGGCTAGAGAGCTTGAAACGGAAGAGGGCAGGATACGATTGGGAAAAGATGCTTACAAGGAAGCGCTTGCAGCTGAGAAGCGTAAACCAATCCATCCTCGACCGCCGAAGTGCTAAGGAAGGCAGTGTGTCTAGGCCACAATTTTTTCTCGTCGCGGGTCCAAATGGAGCTGGCAAATCTAGAAGGATGCACAGCAACTGCTTAATGGCTTCTTTTCAGAGGTTGACCGTGTCCTGTTGGAGGTAAAGAAACGATGAAGCCTATAGTGATCGGTCTTATGCCCCAAAAGAAAATTCGGGAACGGGCTTTAACCATTGCTCGTGGTGAGTACAAGCCTAAGCCTGGTGAACCAAAAGTCTGGTTCACGTCGATGAAATCGCTGGCTGAAATCCTGAGTGATGATAATCGTGCCTTATTGCATACCATCAGAACGATGAATCCAGAATCCATTTCGGCACTTACTGAAGCAACGGGCCGCAAGCCAGGCAATCTGTCTCGCACGTTAAAAACCATGTCCAATTACGGCATTGTGGATTTACAGAGAGAGAAAAACCAGGTGCGTCCAATCGCGAAAGCGACGGAATTTCGCATTGTCGCGGCGTAATGGTCGCTCTTTAGCGATCAGCGCCGGCGTAGGAGCTTGTAAGCTGAGGCAGAACACGCTTTTCAGGCAATCGAAAAATATGTAATCCATGTGCAATGTGTGTGAAAGACTCACAGAGTTACAGAGTTACAGAGTTACAGTCCATTTTGTTGTCATTCTTTCACATTGATTATGTGATTTTTACCTCAACACAGCTCACATAAGGAAAGCCAGCATGAAATGCGATATCAAGATGATGTTAAGAGCCGGGCTCGGGCTCGCCGTTCTGGTTGCGGTTGTCTACACCACATTTCCTGCTGCGCGCCAATCGCTCATGGCCTTGACGCCGGCACTGTTCTTTCTGCTTTGCCCTCTGATGATGTTCTTCATGATGAAGGGCATGCAGTCATCTTGCCATGATGAGCAGAAAACCACGAAACAGGATGCATCATCGGAGCCAAGGAGGCTGTCATGAATCATCAACAGAACCTCAGCCCTGCGGAAGCCTATGAACGCTACCTGAGCCGCACTATAGCTGATCCATGGACACGAGTACTGCTTGAAATCGCCGTCCCTGAAGTTGGCGAGCAAGTCCTGGATTTAGCCTGCGGTACGGGTAGTGTCGCTCGACAGCTTGCTCCTATGGTTGGTAAATCCGGCCAAGTACTGGCCATCGATATCAATGCAGATATGTTGGACGTAGGTCGCGGACAAGCTACACCCGTTGGTGCCGCAATAGTTTGGCAACAGGGCGATGCGGCTCATCTTGATCTACCGGATGATGCGTTTGACTTGGTATTGTGCCAACAAGGTTTGCAGTTTTTTCCCGATCGTGCTGCATCAGTGCGTGAAGTACGCCGTGTTCTGCGCCACGGAGGCAGGTCGGTAATAAGTGTTTGGCGTGACCTTGATCAGCACCCACTGTATAAGACGTTATTTACGGCAACTGCCGATCATCTCGGCGTATCTATTTCGGAAGTGGATATTGCCTTTTCATTATCCGAGCCAGGGGAGTTATGGGCTTTGTTAAATGATGCGGGTTTTCAGCAGATCGAAATCATCTCAAAATCGTTACTCATATCCATGCCCGAGCCAGAACGTTTTGTCCAGCTTTCAGTGTTGGGTGCGGCCACCTCGATTCCAGCGTTCATGAGCCTGGATGCGGTGCAACGCGCCACATTGATAAACGAAATAAGCGAAGAAACTTACGCCGCAGCACGACAGTTTCAAGATGGCAATAGGATTTCATTGGCGATGTCAACGAATATTGCGGTCGCCTATAACCAATAATGCTATGCAATAAATTGTTAATTTTTCCGATGATTACAGAAAAGTAATCACTCCGTCACCTTCACGACAGGTGCATCTGTTTAGGGTATGCAGCCTGTCGCCATGCCGTTGTTTACCCTGCGCCTGAGCAAAACCAGACTGCCGGTTCAAGTCAGTCTGGGCAACAGCCACGCCCTTATGCTCGGCACCGAACTGCACCCGGCCAAACTCTTCAGCTCAGCGCCCGCCTCTCGCCGAGCAGCGAAGTATTTCATTACAGAAAAGTAATAGGGTCGTCACTTGCCCGACAGGTGCACTTGATTAAAGTCAAAACATGCAGTCTGTCGGTTTAAATATCTGGTCGGCAGGAAAAATGTCCATAATCATCAATTCACAGGAGCCTCTCGCGTGAAACGACGACCTACAACCCCAGCCGATCCCGTACTACTAATGCCGCGCCGTCGTTTTGTCCAGGGGTTGGTTGCCGGCGGCGTACTCCTGAACTTGTCACCATATGCCCGAGCCCTCGGCTTTCAGTCAAACAGCACGGATACCAGCACGGGCTCTGCACAGATCCTGAGCGGAACGGAGTTCAACCTGGAAATTGGTGAATCAGCCGTTAACTTTACCGGTAATCCTCGCATGGCCACGACGATTAACGGCTCGCTGCCTGCGCCTACTTTGCGATGGCGCGAAGGTGACACCGTGACGATTCGGGTAAAGAACCACCTCAAGGAAACCACCTCCATTCATTGGCATGGCATCATTCTTCCATTTGAGATGGATGGCGTCCCTGGAATCAGTTTCAAAGGCATAGCCCCCGGCGAAACTTTCGTCTATCGCTTCAAGGTGCAGCAAAGTGGCACTTATTGGTATCACTCGCATTCAGGCATGCAGGAAGCAACGGGTGTCTATGGGGCGATCATCATCGATCCGGCACAAGCTGACCCGATTCAAGCAGACCGGGAATACATCGTCCAACTGTCTGACTGGACAGACGAGGATCCGATGCGAGTGCTGGCCAAACTCAAGATGCAGGGGGATTACTACAACTACAACCAACCCACGGCTGTGGATTTCTTCCAGGACGTTTCGC
>Ga0209487_1000306_pt1 | contig 44335 bp, 43 predicted proteins | sample Poulit2012_FD_187524 | JGI IMG/M metagenome (GOLD analysis project Ga0209487, IMG submission 187524) | Agricultural soil microbial communities from Georgia to study Nitrogen management - Poultry litter 2012 (SPAdes) (version 2) | ecosystem: Environmental > Terrestrial > Soil > Agricultural land... | reverse complement strand
CCATCGAGCTGAGGTCATTCAATTAGGAGGTGACAGTTATAGATTAAAACATCGAAGCGCAATATTTGATGATAAAACTGTTCAAAATTAATGAGCGAAAAGTGTTCAATTTAACTTGACAGTTACATCAATTGAAATATATTTTAAATGAAAAAGAAAAACTGGAGGAAATTGAAGGTATATTACGTGGATTATTAAATGAAAAGTTAGTAGAAGAAAATATTAATTTGGATAAAATACAAAAGCTTATTCAGTTATATCAACAAAAATTTGATAAGAGAGAATCCTTTCTAAATCAAATATTTAATAAGGAAGAAAGTAAATTACTTGATTATCTTCCGAATATAAACCGTGGAGATCCTGATACGCTTGAATGGATTGCTCTGACAGCTCAATTAAAAAAGCATATGTCGAAAGGTGCTTCATCACCGGAAATCCAACGCATCATAAAACGTATGCACGAAAAGGAACTAGAGACCTACGGAGATAAAGAATTTATAGAAAAACTTTGGGACGTGAGAAAGTCACCCCAGAAATCGGAAAGTGCCGGGTTTTATCCTATTGATCAAGAAGTGCTGGACTTTATAGAGAGAGCATTCATTATTTATACAAAAAATAAAAAGTAACCTGTAAAAGAGAGTAATTTAATAGTTACATATTTTTGGTATTATTTAATTTTCACATGAAACAAGAGGAGGTTTTTATGAGAAAAAACTATATATTTTTAATTATAATCATCATTTTTCTTATGGCAGCTTGTGGTACAGGTGAAGAAAAGCATTCACAATCAGCTAAAGTTGATGATATTGAAACGATATATATAAACCATGGCAGCACCAACTTACATTTAAAAAGTGCTGAACAGGAAAATGTAGAAGCATCCTATGGTAAAAGGAAAATAATTATGGACGAAGGTAATGAACAAATAACATTTGGCGTCAAAAAGAAATGGATTAATATAGGTTTTAATTTTAAAATGAATGCCAAATTTGAAGTAACAATACCTAATGATTTTAAAGGGGAAGTCATTGTAAAAGGAGGTTCGGGGAATGTTACTTCAAAACAGCTCTCGACAAGAAACTTGGATATCGAAACAGTAAGCGGAAATATTTCAATTGTGTTCGCAGATTACCATAGTGATGTGTACGTAGCAACTACAAGCGGCGATATAGGATTAATTTTAAATCAAGAAAAACCAGATGTTAAACTAAAATCAAAAACTGTAAGTGGAAGTAACATAATAACAATCCCTATTTCATTGAATAAATCGCAAGGTGGGAAAAAAGTTGAAGGTATATCGGGTGAGGGAAGTTTTGAAATTGGCATAAAAACTATATCAGGCGATATCACAATCAATTAGATTCTAATATGCTAATGAGGGGAAATGTTATGAAACTACTAAAGTATATCATTGAAAGAAAAGTTTTTATTGCTTTAATGGTAATAATAATAACAACGGGCGCGAGAACGGAATAAAATCAGCGCCCGTCTTAAGTATTATGGGCATATTGTTGAATAAGATATGTTAAAAATAAATTGATTGGTATTTTAATTGAATGCATAAAAAACAGTACTCAAATAGAGAAAATGATAAGCTCTTAACGATAGCTGAGGAAGAAAAGTAGTTTAACTTAAGTAAGGAAGGAGGTGAGGGGTTGTCACCTTTTTTTATTGTTGATTTTGGATTTTTTTCAGGAGCAACAGCCATCCCGGATACAAGAATTTTCTAGTAAGCGAAAGACTAAACTGTAAAAAGGAAAGAAGGGCCTGTTACTTTTATTTCCTTTTTACTGAGGCACACGATTTACTCTGAATTCGCATGTTGAATTTGTTGTAATAAATTTGTGAAATCGAAAATGGTCTTCGAAAATTCCTCTTCACTAAGACCACTCTTTTTAATAAGTTTACCCGGAATATCTGCTGCTGTTTCTTTTAATTGTTTTCCGTTATCAGTTAAGGAAATTAAAACACGTCTTTCATCTTCGGGATCTCGTTTTCGGTATGTTAACTCCCTTTCTGTAAGGCGCTTAATCACTGGGGAGAGTGTTCCAGAATCGAGAAAAAGACTATCTCCCAAGTCCCTCATTGTATAGGACTCTTTTTCCCACAAAACAAGCATGACAAGATACTGTGTATACGTTAAATTGAGTTCTTCCAAAAAAGGACGATACAATTTATTTATTTCCCTTGATAATGAATAGATAGAAAAACATAGTTGGTTATTTAATTTTATTGCTTCATCTTTATTCATTAATATACATCCTTTCAGCCTTTCTGTAATTTAATCTATATGGAAGTTCATATAATGTCAAACATTAATGCAAACATATATTTTTGACGGGAAGAACGAATTATGTTTAAATAGGTTTTACACAATTGAATTGTGCAAAATACAATAAAGGTAATAAATGTGAAAGCTTTATATACTGCTTCATCTTCTGTCAAAGGAGGACGAAATGGACGTGTTATTTCAGAAGATATGGTAATTGATATGCCATTAGTAACGCCTAAATCACTTGGTAGTGCCGGGGGAGAAGTGACCAATCCGGAACAATTGTTTTCTGCTGGATACGCGGCCTGATTTGACAGTGCATTGAATCTGGCTGCAAGAAAGCAACGAACTAAAATTGGCGAAACAGAGGTGAAAGCGCAAGTATCAATAGGAAAAGATAACGATGGAGGTTTGGCTCTTACTGTTGCATTGGATGTTAAAATTCCAGGGGTTGACCAAGAAGTTGCCGCACAACTTGTTGAATCCGCCCATCAAATTTGCCCATACTTCAAAGCAACCAGGGGTAATATTGCAGTCGACTTGAAAGCTAAAGGGGTGGAAAGATTATGACATTAAATGAAAAATTGAAAAATAGTCAGATTCTATTGGCAAAGCGCCCAAAAGGAATGCCAACAAAAGAGAATTTTACATTAAAAAACAATCCTGTACCACAACCGGAAGAAGGAGAGGTTCTTGTTAAAACAATCTATTTATCTGTTGATCCGTATATGAGGGGCAGAATGGATGATGCAAAATCGTATGTGAAACCTTTCGAATTAAATGAGATGATCTATGGCGGAATTATTGGAGAGGTCATTTTGTCTGATTCAGATCAGTTAGACGTCGGTGATAAAGTAATCGGAACGCTTGGATGGCAGCGATATAACGTTATTCAGGGATCCAAGGTACGTAAAATTGATGAAACAATCGCTCCTCTGACCGCACACCTGAGTGTCCTTGGCTTAACTGGTTTGACTGCCTATTTTGGTCTGCTTGATATTGGTCAGCCAAAAGAAGGGGAAACAGTTGTTGTATCCGGTGCAGCGGGAGCGGTTGGTATGATCGTTGGACAGATTGCCAAAATTAAAGGAGCTCGAGTTGTCGGAATTGCTGGTTCCGATGAAAAGACAACCTACTTAAAGCAGAAACTTGGCTTTGACGAAACGATTAACTATAAAACCTCTCCAAATATGGAACAGGCGCTTGAGAAAGCCTGTCCAAATGGAATAGATATATATTTTGACAATGTCGGCGGGCCAATTTCTGACGCAGCGATAAATCTATTAAATGAATTTGCACGCATCCCTCTTTGCGGTGCGATTTCGTCTTATAACCGGAATGACGGTGATCTAGGTCCAAGAATTCAGACAAAACTCATTAAGAGCCGTGGATTGATCAAGGGTTTTATCATTGGTGACTATGCTGACCGTTTCAGTGAAGGTATCCGAGACCTTTCAAGCTGGTTAGCCGAGGGGAAACTGAAATATGAAGAAAATATTGTGGAAGGATTTGAGAACGTACCAGAAGCTTTTCTCGGGTTGTTTAAAGGTGAGAATCTTGGCAAGCAACTTATAAAAGTCGATGAGGAATGAATAAGGAAATGTTGATGAAGGAGGACCCAAATTGAAAGCAGTTATTATTGAAAATTACGGCGGGATTGATGAGTTAAAGTATACGGAAATAGAAGAACCAAATTTGAAAGACAATGATGTTTTGATTGAGATAGCAGCTACGTCCGTAAACCCCGTTGATTGGAAGTTACGTGAAGGGCATCTAAAAGGAATGCTGCAATATGACTTTCCATTTATTCTAGGTTTGGATGCTGCAGGAACAATAAAAGAGGTAGGAAAGAATGTCACGAAATTCAGGATTGGGGACAACGTGTTTACCCGGCCGGATATAACCCGCAATGGAACTTATGCGGAATATGTAGCTGTTGATGAAAACCTTGTTGCAAAAAAACCGGAAAATCTATCTTTTGAAGAAGCTGCATCAATTCCGCTTGTTGGATTAACATCTTGGCAATGTCTTGTTGATTTTGCCGACATCAAGCAGGGTGATAAAGTATTGATTCACGCAGGATCAGGAGGAGTTGGAAGTTTTGCCATTCAACTCGCAAAATCGTTCGGTGCCTGGGTGGTAACGACATGCAGCACGAGAAACGTTGAATTTGTTAAATCGCTGGGGGCAGACAAAGTTATTGATTACCGCAACGAGGATTTCACACAGGTTCTTGCTGATATGGATATTGTATTTGATACGCTCGGCGGTGATATCCAGACGCAAAGTTATGATGTTTTAAAAGAAGATGGTAAGCTTGTTTCTATTGCTAGTCAGCCTGATCAGGAATTAGCCCAAGCAAGAAAGGTGAAAGCGGGCTTTGTTTTCCTTGAACCTGATGGTGAACAGCTTGCCAAGATTGGCGAAATGATTGAACAAGGAAAGATCCGCGCAAATGTAGGGACAGTTATGGAACTAAAGGAGATTCAGGAAGCCCATCGATTAAGTGAAACACACCATGCCAAAGGAAAAATTGTCCTCCGTGTGGGGTAAGGGAAATGGACAGATTTACAACACCCAAGCACAATGCAAAAAGAAGCTTACAACACGTCGGACATAATGTGAGCCAAAGTAAATAATGCTTGATATGACGGGGTTTGCCAAAGGGCAGACCTCGTTTTTTAAATAAAGCGTGTAATTTATAGCGGAATTATAAAGAGGTATAACATTCAAATGAAAAAAAGTAACAAGAATAAATAAAACTACACAATCACGACAATCCAAATAGTGTGAAAGATAACATTTTAAACTCAAATGAAAGTGTGGAAGGTAGTTCTTTATTAAATTGGTTATATCAAAGTGGTGTCATTGTTAACCCGAATCATGCTGTATTAATTAATAGATGAATTGGAGGAAGATACTATCGCTAAATTTAATTTATCTGTCATGTTAATTGACAAATTATTAACATCTTCCTTTACACTCATCAATTCATATCAAAAAACTAATGCTTTTTTAAAGGTGATAACTGAGCTTTCTAATATGGATAATGGTTACTATCACCACCATCGTTATCTACCAGGATATAGATGAATTAAGGAATCTTCAACATCTTACACTTACTTCACAGAATGAAACTATCTTTCTATGTAAATATAATGGTGAAGAAATTATTGAAATAGGACCCTTCTATCAAATAAATCATGAATTTTGCTTGATTGTCTGGCTAATAATACGAAAAAGCATCGAATTATCCATCATGAAGAATTTTTTCAGGATAACGAATGGTTGCTAGAATCAGAGTATTTATCCAGTATGATTGACTTTTTTCTCCATAATAAGACTTGGTTATCTAGTATACAGGAACGGAAGATTACGATAACTGTTAATTCGGCTAATTATTAAGCACTAATACCCCAATCCATTGGGCTGGACGTATTTAACATATCCTTTTACGGAAAATAACTGGATGCCACTTATTTTTGCCTTGATTTTCAGTATAGTCGCAGTAATCATTGCTTTTTACCTTGAAGGGGCTTGCGATATGGGAGCTGGTTATCTTCCTCAAAGAGAAGGGCGAGAAAACGCGAAGGGGTTATGTGTGGGGAAATTAGTATGAACCATTCATACTCGGTTTTTAGCTTTCGGAATATGGCATATCTTACTTTTATAGGTAAATAAACTTTTAATCTATTGATAAAATACAACATTTTACAATTATTTTATGATGAATTAATAGTGGCTTTACAATGCTTTATTAATATAAGTAGTGAAGGAACATTACTAATTAATGGAGGGAATTAAATGAAAAAGGTCGCTAAAAAGTTAATGAGTATTACCCTTGCAGGAGTTGTAAGCTCGACAGTAGTCTTCAACATTGCAAACGCTGCTGGCAATGAAGATGTCTCATTAGAGCCTATCCCAACCCACCAAGATGATGGAACAGCCAAAAATGTGATTCTATTAATAGGCGATGGAATGGGTCAGAACCAAGTATCTGCGGCATCATATTACCAAGGTGATGGGTTTGGAACAGAGGATTTGGTTATGGATCAATTTACGGATGTTGGTTTTGCACGAACGTATTCACATGATAACACTGTAACTGATTCTGCAGCGGCAGCCACTGCCTTTTCTTCTACGCATAAAACGGATAACGGTGTGCTGGGTAAAGCACCAGAAAATCAAGTGCACAGTGATGATGAGGAGCATTTTGACGTTGAAACGGTGTTGGAATCCGCTGAATCTAATGATATGGCTACAGGATTAGTTTCCACAGCAAGAATTACTCATGCAACCCCAGCTGCTTTTGCATCCCACATTGGAAGTAGAGATGAGGAAAATCAAATTGCAGAACAAATGCTATTAGAACATGATATAGAAGTTATGCTTGGAGGCGGTAAGCGCCATTTCCTTCCCAAGGAAGAAGGAGGAAAACGCGAAGATAAGAAAAATCTCATAGATTCTGCTGAAGAAAAAGGATACGAAATCGTAACAAATAAATCTGAGATGAACAAAACAGAGGGAGGCAAGCTTTTAGGTTTGTTTAGTAATAGTCATATGACGTATGAATTAGATCGCGATATGACTGAGGAGCCTAGTCTTGATGAAATGACAGAGAAAGCTTTGGGCGTATTGAAAGATGATAAAAATGGATTCTTTTTAATGGTAGAAGGTGGACGTATTGATCATGCTGGACATGCAAATTATCCAGCAACGAATATTCATGAAACATTAGCTTTTGATAGAGCTGTAGAAGAAGCTTTACAATTCGCCAAAGAAGATGGTGATACGCTTGTTATTGTATCAGCGGACCACGAAACTGGTGGCATGTCGATAGGATTAGATGGTCAGTATGGATTTAATAAAGATGTGATACGGAATGTGAAACGTACGCCAGAATATATTAGTAGTCAATTCGATAGTAAATATTCCAATGTTGAAGTGATAATGGCTGAGTATGCAGGAATCAATGATTTAACCGAGGAAGAAAAGGAATTGATTACAACAAATGAAGATGCTGCAGCGGTAATCGCAGAGATTATTAGTGATCGGTCTTTGATTGGATGGACAACAACAGGTCATACTGCCGTTCATGTCCCCGTTTATAGCTATGGACCAATGTCTAATAAATTAGTGGGCACAATCGATAATACCAAAATTGCTGAAGTGATATCAAAATCGACTGGAAATAAATTAACTTCCCAGAGTTTAATAGATGCAGTCGATCGTTTAAAAGAGGAAGGAAACATTGCCAACGATAAAGTAGCGCGTTCACTTAAATTGCATTTAACTGCAATTAGCCAATATGAAGAAAAAGGATTAGGTGAAAAAGTAATTAAACATTTAAATAGTTTCCTAGAATTACTTGATCATAATAAGGAAAAAGAATTGATTACTGATGAGGCTCATCGTGTTTTAAAGAAAGATACTGAAAATTTAATGAACAGGTGGCAATGAGGATATTAATTCTATATTAATATCAACATGATTTTAATCAATAATCTATTAAATAAGGGGGAAGAAAATGCAAAGATTAGCTGATAAAATATTATTTATCATGTTATCGATAATGGTCGTCTCTGTCTTTTTTCCACCAGCACTCGTAGCCGCTGAGGAAATAGAAGAAGGTAAAGTAAACACCTCTCCAACAAATATAGCGCATAGAGGGGCATCAGGTCAGGCGCCGGAAAATACACTGATTGCCTTTGACAAAGCGATTGAATATCAAGCTGATTTCTTTGAGCTGGATGTTCAAATGACAAAGGATGGACAGTTAATTTTGATGCATGACACAACCATTGACCGTACAACAGATGGGACAGGCGCAATTAAAGATTTAACCTTTGAAGAAATAAAACAACTTGATGCGGGTAGTTGGTTTGGCGAAAGCTTTGCAGGTGAGAAAGTCCCTACTTTTGAAGAAGCATTGGATCGATATGCAGGTGAGATAGGAATTTTAATAGAATTAAAAAGTCCTGAACTTTATCCAGGAATCGAACGAAAAGTGGCCGATGAGCTTGCTAAACGAAACCTAGATACATTGGATAATGGACAATTGATTGTTCAATCTTTCAATTGGGAATCAATTAAAACGTTTCATAATATTTTACCGTCAATTCCTACAGGGGTTTTGATAAGCAACGGACAAACTATTGATGGTGAAATTACAAATGAACAATTAGAGGATTTTTCATTTTATGCTAAATACGTAAATCCAAATAAAAACTTGCTCAATGAAGCTACTGTTAATCGTATTCACCAATATTCATTAAAGACTTGGGCTTATACGGTTAAAGATCGGAAATGGGCTACAAAACTTACGGATTGGGGTGTCGATGGAATTATTACAGACTATCCTATATTTGTGAATATGCCTATAAGTTCAAATAGTATTAAGACACTGGTTGAACGCTTTGAAGGGAAAGAATTCCCTGGAGATATAGCCCGTAAACTTGCAATCCACTTAACAACAGTGAACCAATATGAGCAGAAGCAACAAAAAGATAAAGTATACAAACACATGAATGGATTCAAAGAATTATTATACCATGAGAAGGAGAATGCACATATTTCCGAAAAGGCATTTAACATTTTGACGGATGAAGCAAATTACTTAATAAACGAATGGTAGTCTAATAATTTTAAAGTTTACGTACAAAACAACTGCAATCAACAAAGCAATCATATCAGATTACTGGAGGGTAGATTAATTAAATTTGAAACCAAGTAATAATTGGGAGGAATTAAAATGGGAATTAAAAAACAAGTTGGAATAGGTATTATGTCTGCAACGCTTGGATTATTGATGATTGGTGGAGGAACATATGCATACTTTAGCGATAAAGAAGTGACAAACAACACATTCGCAGCAGGTACATTGGACTTGTCCGTAGAACCTACTGAAATCATTGATTTGGCAAACATGAAACCTGGTGATTCTATGGTTCGTTCCTTTGAACTTGAAAATAAAGGAACACTTGATATAGGAAAAGTGCTAATGGAAACCAATTATTCAATAACTGATGAAAAAGAGGACAATAGCGAGGATTTTGGTGAATATATAGAGGTGGAATTTTTGTATAATGCTGATAAATTTGATGAAGTTATTTATAAAACAACTTTAGCTGCGTTGAAGGATATGACACCTGAGGCTATAAATGAACATGTTTTTGATCCACAGTTTGGCGAAAAAGGACTTGAAAAAGGTACGGTAGACGATTTTGCAGTTAAGTTTAATTTTATTGACAACGGAAAAAAACAAAATGAATTTCAAGGTGATCAATTAAATCTTGAGTGGACATTTAATGCTCTACAAACAGCTGGCGTGGATAAATAGTTTAGACCAAGAACTAATTCCTTATTAAATCGGGTAAATAAAGAAAGATAAACGCATATACCCAAATGACAAATGCCTAGGCATTTGTCATTTGGCCTAATATACTGTAAGTTATGATTTTCGTTTGAGGGACTTCACTTAAGTTATTAAAACTTAGTGGAGCCTTTTTTATGTATTTTTAACTCCAATAACTTTCAATTTCCTACGCCTATAAATGGTTTTACCTCCGATCCAAGAGTTTTTAAAGTGTATCATAATTTTTATATTTGTATGATTTCCGTGTTTTGTTGGTAGTCGACAAAGAACAACTGAGCGTGATGTTTTGGTTTTGAAATGGATTAAACTTATAATTGGGAACTTTAATCATATTGTTTTAACAAAGTGATTTATTTGGCGCAGACGGTTAGAGAAATGTCATTCTTTGCTAGTTACAAGGCGACAATGGATTGTTAAAATAATAATGATCCTGCAAGTAAAGTTATAGATAGCTAGGGGAGGGGGTTTAGAAATGACATCTTATACTCGTATTAAATTCCCAGCAGGATTTTGGTCAGGACTATGTCAATTAGGGGTCGCCCCCCATGAAGTAGTTCGAAAAGCGGGGCTTCCACTCACTATTATTAATGAACCAGTTGTCAACGCCTCCCAATATTTCTCTATTTGGCAGGCTTATTCCGATATAATAGGTGACACTGCAAAAGGAATCATCAAGCTAACGACCAGCTTTGAAACAGTGCATTTTCCACCAACCGTTCTAGCGGCTTATCATGCCCGTGATTACCGCGATGCACTAACGCGCATGGTGCGTTATAAACAGCTATGCCCCCCTGAAACCTTACTTATTACGGAAAAAGGGGATGCTTATACAATCGAGCTGGAATGGTTGGATTCAGATCAACCTGGTCCCGCAATGGTAATTGGCATTACACTTGCATTTCTTTTGGAGTTGGGACGTCGTGGAACTGGCCAGCCATTGACGGCAAAGTCCGTCGAATTCTCGCATTTTATGGGCGATGTTCAGACACTTGAATCTTACTTCGGATGCCGTGTGCAAATTGGGGGAAGTCGTAACAAACTAACGCTTCATAGAAGTGACCTTCACCTCCCTTTTGTCTCGTATAACGCGGAATTGCTTGAGGTTCTGACCCCCGTATTAGATCAATCATTAAATGGTTATAAACGCAGCAACTCAATTTCCGAGATGGTCAAGTGGATTATGAAACGTAGCCTTGCGGGAGGGTCTACCAACATCCAGACTATTGCGGGAGAATTGGGGATGAGCAACCGTACCTTGCAGCGTCGGCTCCATGATGAAAATACGACCTTCAATCAATTGTTGACACAAATTCGACGAAATCAGGCACGAGAGTATTTAAAAGATCCCTCAATTGATATTAGCGAAGTGGCCTTCCTGATTGGATATGAGGATCAAAACTCGTTCTATCGGGCATTTAGGGTTTGGGAGGGTGATACACCTTCAAAATGGCGCGCTGAACATTTAGATACAAACTTAATAAATAGGCCTAGTTTTAAATTATAATTAAGAAGGAGAAATGTATGATGGATATGGGATTAGCCAATAAAACGGCTTTAGTTACAGGTTCAACAAAAGGTATCGGTAAGGCAATTGCTATGGAGCTGGCTAAAGAAGGCGTTAATGTCCTTATTAATGGACGAAATAATGAAGAGGTAGAAAGGGTAGTAAATGAGATGAAAATGGATTACCCTACTACATCTCCCCAAAATGCTACATGTGATATTGTGGATACCGGGCAGCGAGAAGGTTTATTCGAAAAATATCCCCATATTGATATATTAGTTAACAATATGGGTATTTATGAAATTATGCAATATGAGGACGTTGATGATGAAGTATGGGAGAAATATTTCCGTACAAATGTACTTGCAGCAAATGGATTATCCAAATTCTATTTGCCTAAAATGTTGAACAATGATTTTGGACGGATTATCTTTATTGCGAGTGAGGAGGCGGTTATGCCTTCAGGACAAATGCCTCAGTATTGTATGACAAAATCTATGTTATTATCATTGTCAAAAAGCTTATCTAATTTAACAGCGGGAAAAGAAGTAACAGTCAATACAATCATGCCGGGACCAACACTTTCTGAAAATGTGCATCAAATTATTGAGAATATGTACTCTAATAAGGATATGACATTTTCAGAGAAAGAAAAGGAATTTATGACTTTAAATATGCCACAATCTGAAATACAACGATTTATCAGACCCAATGAAATCGGTAGGCTAGCTACATTTGTCAGTAGTCCTGATGCATCCGCATTTAGAGGGTCCCCAATCCGGATGGATGGTGGTCTGGTACCGACAATTTTTTAATATACTTCACATACTACAAGTGGGAATTTAAAGTAATATTTTGGTAAAAGTTTGTCCTTGTTCTAGAAATGGGTTCCTTGATTAAGAAAAGGGACTCATTCTCTTGGTTGAGCTGTGCTACTACTTGGAGTAGATATAGTTTGATTTGAAATTGAAAATGTCACAATAATATCACAGGAATAAACAATAATACAAAATCACACGCAATTATTTTTGTTTGGAGACGCTCAAAACCATTGATTCAAAGATATTCCACAATTAAGCAAAGCACAAAAAACGGCTCACAACACGCTGGGTATGATGTAAGTTACATCCCCAACCCTTGATATAGAAGGGTTTGTAAATGTGGGTAAAATTTGAGTTTTTTAGAAAAGACCTTTCGTAAGTTGAATAAACTTATGGGAGGTCTTTTCTATGCGCTCAGATTGGTCAGGCATGGACAGGCAAGAATGGGATGTGCAACAGCATTGGATATTGCTAAAAATGGACATCACGATTGTTGAAAGATACAGACTCTGACATTTTACAAAAGGCAGAAACAACCATACGTCATGAATACCGAAGAGCCGCCATGTTCGATCAGACATACTTGAATGTCAATCTGAATACTATTCTCGATCGTATAACCGTTCAGTGCACCTATGACAACATGAAAAAAGCAAATATTATTATCGAGAATATAACAGAAAGTATAGAGTCTAAAATAAATGAATATGAAAGACTGGGGAAAATCAGTCATCCGGATATGATATTCGCACTAAATACTAGTTGCATTTCAATTACAAAATTGGCGCATTACTTGCCTGATCCCGGAAAAGTTATCGGTAGGCACTTCATGAATCCTGTACCTATGAAAAAAATGGTTGAAGTAATCAAAGGGTATCATACTACACAGGAAACGGAATCCGAAATGATTTCCCTAGATTTGTTTCCAATCGGCTTTCACATCTCTTAATGAATGAAGTAAGTAACCAATCAATGGATATATAAACGAAAAAAGGAAGAAGAGGCTTCACTTACAGTCCCTGAAATGATTGGGAAAGGTTTGTTAAACTTCTTTATGGAATTTGGCTTGATTGTCGGTGTGTTTGACTGGATGGGATTTCTCTTCCGTACTTTCAAAAGAAATTCAAAAGTAATATACCGAGTGCACTATTAACCAGCTTAATATTTGGTTTATGGGTCATACCTGGTTATTTGATTTCGTCATTAGGTACGTCTACTGATTTTATTTTTTACGTCGTTCAGTTAATGATGTTTATCTTGTTTATGAGCTATGTATTTAACGCAACAAAAGGAAATCTTTTGATCTATTTGTTTACTTTTTGGTTAGCAGCTACAGGTAGTCAGATATATTTTTTGGTGTATTAGCCCTGATTATTCATCTTGTTTACAAAAAAAGGAACATTAAACTACCTAATCAGACGTTCCCAGAATATATAACGGAGGATTTTGTCGAAAAGAAATCTACAAAAGTTTTCTAAAAAGGATACTTTTACAATATGGTTATGTTAATATATAAGTAATAAACCGACGGTCGGTCGAGTAGATATATCTAGATGATAAATTTTGTAAAGAAGGGTGATTAGGTGGAATCTGTTATACAGCTTAAAGACATTTCAAAAACGTATACAATGGGGGAGGTGGAAGTTGATGCTGTAAAAGATGTCAACATGGAAATAAACTCGGGCGAGCTGGTTGTTATTCTTGGGGCAAGTGGTGCAGGAAAAACGACAGTTCTTAATTTGCTTGGAGGCATGGATCGTGAGACATCAGGTCAAATCATCGTTGAAGGAAATGATATCACAGCTTATAAACAGAGAAAATTAACAAACTATCGACGTAATAAAATTGGTTTTGTATTCCAATTCTATAATCTTATCTCAAATCTGAATGCACTCGAAAATGTAGAATTTGCGGCTGATGTTTGTGAAGGTCATTTTGATTCAAAAGAAGTCATGGAGAAAGTAGGATTACAAGATCGGTTGTACAATTTCCCTTCACAGCTTTCAGGAGGTGAACAACAGCGCGTCGCGATTGCAAGGGCGATTGCCAAAAATCCATTGTTATTGCTCTGTGATGAACCGACTGGAGCCCTGGATTATGAAACCAGTAAACAAGTACTTGAATTGCTTACAGATATTAATAAGCAATATCAAAAAACGGTAATCATTATTACGCATAATGCAGCGATAGCGGAAATCAGCGATAAGATTATTGAAATGAAAAGTGGCAGAATTGAGAGGGTAGTGATGAATCCAGATAAAAAAACAGTTAAGGAGATTGAGTGGTAGTGAAAAACCTGTTTAAAAAAACATTACGGGATATCAAACAGTCTTTTGTCCAGTTTTTGGCTATCACAATCATATCCTTGCTCGGTGTTATGTTGTTTACTGGCATGTCTGTTGTGAATACTGGACTAGATGGCACTGTAGAAGAGTATTATGAATCAAGTAATCTGGCTGATTTAACGATAAAGTCAAAAGGGATTAAAGAAGAAACAATCGATAAACTTTCCAGCATAAACGGGATTGATTTATTTCAAAAAAGAATTACACAGGAGGCCGTACGCGAAGACGCGAAATCCCGTTTCATTGTTCACACTATAACAGATGAGCAGGAAATCAATATTCCGGAAATTCATGAAGGAACCATTCCAGATGGTGATGACCAAGGGATGATCACTGAATCGTATGCCAAGGAAAACAATATTGATATTGGAGATACGATAGAGGTTTCCATATCAGATCAAACCGACACAATCGAAGTAAGTGGTTTATTTGAAACTGCTGAATATGCATATCTTGTGGAGGACCCAAACAAATCACTTTTACCAGACCATGAAAAATTTGGTTTGCTTTATGTTGATGAATCCTTTTTTGATATGGGAGAAGAGACATTATACAATGACATCCTTGTAACACTTGGTGAAGACACAAATGAAGAAGTAGCACGTGATAATATAGAAGATGTTATCGGCAATGACAATATAGATCATATAATATTAAAAGAAGAGCAGCCGAGCTACGATAAATTGAATAGCGATATTGAAAGCTCGTCTTCGATGGCAAAGATATTTCCATATATATTCTTTCTTGTAGTTGCAGTAATTGTTTATATTAGTATGTCGAGAACAGTCATCAATGAAAGAAATCAAATTGGCATTATGAAAGCTTTCGGTATATCTTCTTTTAAAATTGCTTTACATTATCTGTTTTATGCAGCAATTAGCGTTGTGATTGGTGGGATATTGGGTAATGTTATTGGAATAGCTATTTTTCCAAAACTATTCTTCAACTCATATGATACGTTGTATGTATTACCGAACATAGAGGTTCAAGGTTATTGGATATATGTTATTTTTTCGCTAATCGTCGTACTTTTATTTGCCATAACAGCAAGTCTGCTATCGGTAGGTAAAATATTTAAAGAAATGCCGGCACAAAGCATGAGCCGAAAACCACCGAAAAAAGCCCATGTCATATTGGTGGAAAGAATGGGATTCATCTGGAAACGGCTATCTTATAAAAACAAATTGATTTTCCGCAACATATTTTTAAATAAATTGCGCGTCATCTTAAGTTCTTTGGGGATTATTGGCTGTGTCGGGCTTTTAATTAGTGGGTTTGGTTTAAAAGAGGCAACAGGAGATTTTATAGATAAGCAGTTCAATAAAATTCAACAATATGATGCATTAGCCACTGTTTCCAGTCCGGTAGAAAAAGAAAATATCGAGGCATTTGACGATGACCGTATTGAACTTGTCGATGAAATGTCACAGATGAAAGTATCGATGGAAGAAAACGATAAGACTTTGTCGATGCACGTATTGGATAAAGACAATGATTCTATTCATCTGTTTACGACCAAAAACGAGGAGATAGATTTACCAAGTGATGGGATTGTTTTCCCTTATAAAGTGTCTAAAGAACATGATATCGAGGTTGGTGATACCGTCTCGATGAAAATAAAGTCAGGTAAACTGGATGATAAAACAATTGATGTCCACGTAGCCTCCATCGGTGAAATGTACGTATCTCAGGATATATATGTTTCCTATGAATATTTGGATTCATTGGATATCGAGCCAGATATAAATGGTTATTATATAACGGCAACAGATAATAAACTAGAACAGAATCTGATAGATGATGTGGAAGATATAGAGAATATCGAATCAGTTTCGATAAAAGAGGAGCAAAAGGAAGATATGGATGTTTTGTATCAAACAACAAAGTCCACTGTCTATATCATGATTATTATGTCTGCAGCCCTTGTCCTTGCTGTTGTCTTTAATATCAGCTCCATCAATATATTTGAACGCAGTCGGGATATTGCTACCTTGAAAGTACTTGGATACCACAAAAAGGAAGTACGCAGTCTGGTTAATATTGAGAATCTTCTCATTACGGTGTTTGGTTGTATTGTTGGGGTTATATTCGGTTCCATTTTATTCAAATTTATTTTATTGGCGGCAGAAAGTGAAGACATGTACTTCCCTTACCACATTTCAATGAACATGATTCTCATGTCAGTGTTATTAACATTTGGATTTACCTTATTGACAAACTTCTTGTTACGAAGAAAAATAAATAAAATAGAAATGGTAGAGTCACTAAAAAGTGTTGAATAAATGAATTATTCATTAGAAAGTTAAATGATTTTACTTTGGTTGCCGTTTGGCAGTGACTATTTCCCCACCTGAATAATGAAGTGAAGACGAATATATTAGGTGGGGAGACCAACCCTCCGCGTATGATAAACTCTACCGTAAAAGAAAATGGATAAGCTGCTTAGAGTGTATTCACATTAATCATAGAAAGGAAAAAATATAAGTCAGAAACTCTTTCAGCAAATAAATAACGGATCAGAAGACCAAATTATTTGTTTCCCCTATCTGGGTGGATATTTAAATTCGTTTACCGGTTTAGTCTCATCACTGGATGATGACTTGAAAATATGGGCACCTAATCCTCCAGGTCATGGAAGTTGTTCGCTCAAATCAAAGGAGACTATCACCGATTTGGTTAACCTATATGAAAATGAACTTAAAAGTATATTGGAAAAAAGTGTACTTTTTTTGGATATAGTATGGGTGGGGTTGTCGTATATTGTGTAGCACAGAAAATTCTTCAATCAGAGGATTCCGATGTGGAAAATATTCAACTGGTCTTGGCTAGTTGCAATCCTCCAAATAATTTTAAGGACCGGAATTATTCGGAGTTATTTGATGATGATTTAATCGATCACCTTATTTTATATAACGATATTCCTGAAGAATTAATCCATGACAGAAGCTTAATAGAATATTTTTTACCGGTATTTCGGGCCGACTTTACAGTGCTTGAAAGTGCCAGTAATGAACAATGGACACCACTTTCGGTTTCTACACATGTATTGTGGGGAGAAGACGACCCTATTGTACCACTGAATTTCCGTTGTACAGTGGTCTGATTATGTTCAGGGTCCCCTTCATATTATCCCTATTGAAAAGGGAACACATATGTTTATCCATGACAAAACAAAAATGCTTGCTCATAAATTAGAACAAATTGTAGCGAATGCAGGTCGTTATGAACGAATGTGAGTGTAAATTATTACTAGACAGATGATGGGAGTGACAAATAAAGCATGCTCAAACGTATTTTGAAAAATGACTTTCTGAAAAATAGAGTTATTTCGTTCATATTATTTTTATCGATCGCACTATCCGCTTTTTTAGTTGCGAGCAGTTTTCATATGACGATGGAATTGACCGGTTCATTGTCCTCTCTATTTGAAAAATCAAAAGCACCTGATTTTGTACAGATGCATGTCGGAGAAATAGAACAGGAAGAAATTGACTCCTGGTCATCTTCAAATGAGATGGTCCTCAAAGAACAAATCGTTCAGATGGTGAATATCGATAACACGAATATAGACTTTGGCAGTCAACAAGATAATGCTATCGCAATTATGGATAATTATTTTGTAAGTCAGAATCTAAATTTTGATTACTTACTGGATATGAATAGTGATATTGTTGATGTATCGCCAGGAGAGGTTGCATTGCCTTTATATTATAAAGAACAATATAATATTGAACTCGGTGAGACAATTGTTATCCATGATAAGAACTTTTCTAGAGAATTGACAGTAACGGATTTTGTCCGAGATGTACAAATGAATCCTTCTATCATCCATTCAAAGCGTTTTGTCGTTCATGAAGACGACCTTAAGGAACTCCAATCACATGTCGGTGATGTAGAATATGCGATTGAGTTTTTGCTGAAAGATGATGCTAATCTGAATGCGTTTCATTCTATGTATGAGTCATCCGAACTACCGCATCAAGGACCAACAATTGATTATCCCTTGATTAAAACACTGAATGCTATTACGGATGGAATTGTTATAGCCCTGATCATATTTGTCAGTATTTTGTTGATCATTGTCTCCGCTTTATGTATACGTTATACAATTGTAAGTACAATGGAAGAAGACTTTCGGGAGATTGGAATTATGAAAGCAATCGGTATCCCGGAAAAAAACATCAAACACATCTATTTGATAAAATATGTTGCAATCAGTGTTATAGCTTCTGTAGTGGGTTATATTGTTTCCTTGTTTTTAAAGAACGTTTTCACATCCCATATTTCACTATACTTGGGAACGGCACCAACATCTATTTATACCATTTTTATTCCGATTGTTGCAATACTCATACTGTTTACCTTCATCGTTTTATATTGTTTATTTGTATTTCGAAAATTCAGGAATATAACTGCGGTGGATAGTCTGCAGTCGGCTAGGACACAGCGATTCAAGCAAAGAAAGAAGCACATGGCTATAAGTAAAAGCAAGGTTCTGAATATAAATATTTTATTGGGGATAAAAGACGTATTTAGTCGCTTAAAAATGTATATTTTGTTGTTTTTAGTTTTTGTGATTAGTTCATTTATTATCATTGTTCCCGTAAATTTTTTAAATACAGTCGAGTCGAATGAGTTCATTCAATATATGGGCATTGAAAAAAGCGATATTCGGATTGATTTACAGCATTCAGATCATATGGAAGATACATATAACAACATGATATCCATATTGGAAAAAGATAAAGATGTGTCCAAGTATGCTGCATATATAACTAATAAGTATGAATATATAGGTGAAGACGGTTTGAGTGAATCCATTATAATCGAATCAGGGAACTTCTCAGCCTTTCCTTTGGAGTATGTACATGGGAAGGAGCCAGCCATTGAAGATGATTTAGCGCTTTCGTATTTGAATGCCAAAGAAATGGATAAAAAAGTTGGGGATACCTTAGAATTAATAGTTGATGGAGAAAAACGAACCATGAACATCTGCGGAATTTATCAAGATGTTACAAATGGCGGAAGAACAGCCAAAGCAAACTTACCGTCCGAGAAGGATGATGCACTGCGATATGAATTAAGTGTAGATGTTGGAGACAGTACATCCAAAAGTGCAAAAATGGGAGAATATCGTGATACGTTTCAAGAGGCGACTGTGACAGATATCAATGGATATCTGCATCAAACGTTTGGAAATACAATCGATCAATTACGGTTGTTCACCTTTATTGCTATAGCTATTGCGTTAATCATAGCAGGATTGTTTACATCCTTATTTTTACGCATGCTTATCGCTAAGGATTCGCCCCATATTGCAATTATGAAAACAATTGGATTTTCAAATCGCGATATTCGTATACAGTACATTACCCGCTCATTATGCGTGTTGGCTGCTGGAGTTATATCCGGGACGATCATTGCTAACACTGTAGGACCAGTAATCATTGGCGGATTATTATCGATTATGGGGGCAGCAAATATTTCGTTTGTCATCGATCCTTTCCAGGCGTATATATTAAGTCCATTTGTAATGGCAGCAGTTGTGATCATAGTTGCATCAGTTAATTTAGTATCGATAAAGAATGTTGAAATCACAGATATGAAGGACGGCTAATACCATGTTGAACAGAACATCACGGAGCACCCGGGACATATGTTGTAGATGTAAATCACAAGTGGAAAAATGAAATTCAAACGTACTATACAAGGAGGGGAGCAAGTGAGAAATATATTGGAAGCTCAAGACCTGAATAAAACATATAGGATAGGTAAAGAGAATCATTTGAATGTATTAGTGGATGTGAATATGCAGATTGCTGAAAGTGAGTTTGTAGCTGTCATGGGACCATCAGGGTCGGGTAAATCCACGTTATTACACAATATCAGCGGCATGGACCGACCTACTTCCGGCAGGATTACATTTAAGGGGAAAAATGTCGGGGAATTATCAGAAAGTGAAACGGCTGAACTCCGGCTCAGGGATATGGGATTTATTTTCCAGAACATGTATCTGTTAAGCAATTTAAATATTTATGACAATGTCGTTTTGCCGGGATATACACTGAAAAAGGAAAAGCGAAAAGTCATCAACGGTCGTGCATCATTGTTAATGCAACAGACAGGTATTGCCGGACTTGAAGATAATGATATTACTCAAGTTTCTGGCGGGCAACTACAGCGTGTTGCGATATGCAGGGCTCTAATCAACAAGCCATCCATTATATTTGGTGATGAGCCCACAGGTGCCTTGAATTCAAGGTTTGCGGAAGAAGTGATGGATGTTTTAGGGGAGATAAACCGAAAAGGAACTACAATTTTATTGGCCACGCACGATATAAATGTTGCAGCGAGGACGGAACGGATACTATACATGAATGATGGAAATATAGTTGGTGAGTTGTATCTTGGCAAGCTAAACCCAGATAAGGAAAATTTGCATAAACGGGGAGAAAAACTTACGACTTGGCTGAAAGAGAAAGGTTTTTAATAAACAGGAATAAAGCAATATTTATTATTACTTCCTTGATGAGAGGCAAAATATCATTAGTTTATGACTTACTAACAATCAGTCAATTTAAAGGAGTGTAACGATGCGAGTCACAAAAAAAGCCAATGAACGAAGAGATGAAATTCTTGATGTAGCCGAAAACTTATTTATAACTAAAGGGTATGCACATACGACTGTAGAGGCCATTATTCAGGAAATAGGAATTGCGAAAGGAACATTCTATTATTATTTCTCATCCAAGGAAGATGTCATGAATGCCGTTGTTATACGAATTGTTGATAGGGTTGTCCAAGATGCAATGCGAATCGTAAAGGACACTCAACTCAACGCACCGGAGAAACTTTTCCATATTATAATGGAGCAAACACCACAAATGTCGAAAAAAGATGACATGATCGAGGAGCTGCACCAGGTGGACAATGCCCAAATTCACCAAAAAAGTTTGGTTGAGTCGATTACCCAACTAACACCTGTCTTTACACGTGTTATTGAACAAGGTATAGAAGAGGGATATTTCCATACATCATATCCCAAAGAAACAACTGAATTCCTGCTTGTATCATCACAATTTCTATTTGATGAAGGTATTTTCAACTGGAGTGAAGAAGAACTTCAAAAAAAAGCTTTGGCATTTACCTCGATAATGGAAAGTGTATTACATGCCGAAGAAGGCTCATTCACCTATATTTTAAAACAGTTAGGTGGCTAGATATAGGTGTCAGACACCGGATGAATTCTGAATGATATATGTATCTGGTACTTTCTCTAAAAAAAGAGGAGTGAGAATATACGTCATAATAATATAATAGAAAAAATATCAGATAAAACGGGTGTCCAATCTAAAAGATTGTGAGCGAGTGCTGAATGCACTGGAAGATGTTCTAGAGGGAGAGCTGGCATCCTACAAATATGTCGGAAGCGCAGTGGATAAGATCTATAATTTGGTCGGTTAATAAGATGTTAGACTCCAAGGTTTTACATGATTATCAGACAACCCACACTCAGGTAAAACGTTTTTATTAATCGATAGAAGCCTCCTACAAGAACATGATTACCTTTGAAAATTCATCTCACACCCCTTTTATTGAGGAGCAAGAGCGTTTTTATAAAATTATGCAAGATAAAGTATTGGGAATTATGTAATTTGAAACTGCTTTCACTAACATGGTGCAATCTTTTAAGAAATAATCGTAAAGGAGTGATTATAGGCAGATGAATTTAAATACAAAGAAAAATGGGTAAACTAATACAAATGAATATGGTAAAGGGACTGCATGATTATCAAGGACGCCCATTTTATATTAGTGAAGGTTTAGGACAAACGGGAATAAATATACGTGTTGGAAGCCGTCCTGATTAACTGAAGATACGTAAATAGAAAAGAATCCAAAAATTTTAAAAAAGAAAGTAATAACTCTTGTGATTTTGATATTAATAAATGATAGGTTCTAAATCTTGAATGTGCTAAAAGTAGAACGCACACATTTACATAAACAATCTCACCATCTTTTGTCATAAATTTTATATTCTCTTTCTAATCTAATTGAGCTTGTTCAGCAAATTTCCCTAATAAAGAAAAGCGGCAAAACAGTCGAAGTTTTGCCGCTTACTTTTATTCAATTTCTGCATTCTTCTCTTCTTCATCTGGACTTGCACGATAAACCCTTAATGCCATGATAACCGCAATAACAGCAATAATAAAGGCGATAAAATAGACAAGTTCAACGCCAGCTACCATTGCTTGATCTATTGTTTCAGGATCTTCTGGATTACTAGAGTTATTTAAAAATTGAAGTTGTCTGGCATTCATAATGCTAATGAATACAGAAACTCCAATGGCTCCGGCTACAGGTTGTAAGGTAGTCATAACAGCAGTGCCATGTGGATATAAAGCTTTTGGAAGCTGATTTAATCCATTGGTTTGTGCGGGCATCATGATTGCAGAGACACTAAGCATTAATAAAATATACCCTACTATGATTACCCATACAGATGTGTCAGCAGTTAATCTACTCATCATAAACATCGTCCCACTTAAAACAATCGTTGCAGGGATCATTAGAACGCGTGGGCCAAATTTATCAAACATATGCCCTGTAAATGGTGACATTGCTCCATTTAGTATACTTCCCGGTAATAGAACTAAACCAGCTGCCGCGGCAGTTAAAGCTAATGGACCTTGCATAAAAATTGGTAATATAAGCTCAGAAGCAAACATAGCCATAATGATTATTAAAAACATAAAAACAGCATGTGTATACATTGGGTATTTGAAAACTCTTAAATTCATCATAGGATCCTTTAATTTAAATTGTCTTATTGAGAATAAAACAACGCCAATGACTCCAATAATGATAGTAATATACACACTAGGACTTAAAAATCCTTCTTTACTTTCCCCAGCAGAACTAAATCCATAAATAATGGCTCCAAACCCAACGGAAGAGAACAAAATGGATAGAAAATCTATTTTAGGTTTTGTGACTTCACCTACATTAACTAAAAATTTATAAGCAAACACAATGGAAAATAGTGCAAAAGGAATCACAGTAATAAATAGATAGCGCCAATTTAAATATTCAACAATAACCCCGGATAAAGTTGGACCAATGGCAGGAGCGAACATAAAAACTAATCCAACGAGTCCCATGATTTTCCCACGCTTTAGTGGCGGATAAAGCAATAAGAAAACATTAAATATGATTGGCATCAATAACCCTGTTCCAACGGCCTGTGTTAATCGGCCAACTAGTAATATTGTAAAATTAGGCGCCATGGCACTAATTGTAGTTCCAATTGTGAAAACAGTCATCACACCGATAAACAATTGCCTTGTTGTAAACCATTGTACTAATAAGGCAGATATTGGAATAACGATTCCCATCATAAGCATGAATCCCGTTGCCGTCCATTGTACGGTTGGTAACGTAATGTGAAACTCCTTCATTAATGTTGTTAAAGCAATATTTAGTAATGTTTCATTTAATACAGCAAAAAAAGCACCTATGATTAATGAAACCATAATTGGTATTGTTTTGACATTAGGGTCATCCGCTAAGTATTCGTATTTTTGAGAATGGTTATTATCCATAAAAACACCTCTTTATTTCATTTATTCAGTATAGAAGTAAAATTCGGGCAATACATAAAATGAAAAAACCTCCTATCCAATTCTGAATAGGAGGAAAAATAATACAAATCAATAGATAAATAGGGACGTGAAGAGAGGCAGCTCACAATTATATCTATGATGAATTACTTGCTAATCCTATTTAGAAAAGGTTCGTTATAAAAGGTTGATTTCAAAACAAAAAGTATAAGCGTACTACTCTATATCTATTCTGCTTAAGAGAATCATTTGTATTCTATAACGGAAGTTTTTCAAAAAATAGGATTATAAAATCATGTAATTCAATCACCTTTCTTAAAATAATGAGTTAATTCTACACGTAGGAGTAATCTGTGTCAAGACTTTTATCCATTTAAGTTTACCTATTTTCCCCGCCCCCATGCCCGCCGAAAAACGATATTAGAACATCTTAATCTTATCCTTTGCTTTTATACCCTTCGCCCGTACAATGACATCTGAATTATTCATAGTTCGAACCTTAGTTCATTTAAATCCAAAAAGTAGTGTTATTTTTGCTATCTAACCACATAAAAAAATGGAAAAAACAACAATAGATTTAAGTGATAGTTGGTAAAACACATCGTATTTGGACACTTACGGATCTGCGAGGAGCATGCATCGTGAGGTGTATGTTTACTCGACAAGCATTGATCTTAATGATCACGTTCGCAACCTTGGTTGTAGCTATACTGTCAGAACAAAAAAAGTAACCACCTGATGAATGCCTGATAATAGTACAATTGAAGATATCCAATATGCCATTTATATACAGAGTAAAATCCAAAAAGGACTTAACGCTGCGGAAAGAAAGGATGTTATATCCCAAGAAACTCTCGAAAAGAGGATTGAAAAATGGCTAAAACAGTAATCTGGGCTAAGCCGGCTGCTACTGACTTAGAAAGAGCAGTCGCCTAAATAAGATCCCCCCTAAAAGATCGATACCACAACACAATCCCGCTTATATCCGATGGCAGTCATAATTTTGTCCCTCTCTATTAATGAATCAATTCCATTAGTTTAGGTCTGTATTTCATTTTATGTTTCGTAGCGAAAACACCAGAATCGGCTAGAGTATGCGTAATCGAAGGCTTTGTGCAGCTGAACTAACACGCTTATAAATAACAATAAATCGTATTTCTACCATGAAATTTTCCTTTCTTATAAATTATTATTTTCTACTAAATACCTAACCACACTTGGTTAGATATTTTTTTGATGTAAATGCTAACTTTTAAAGAATTTAACACCTCGCCGTGCTATCTTCCAAGTGAGATAACATTAAGAAAAGGTTTACCTCACACTTTCATAGACATTTCAAAGCAAAAATGTTTAATAAGTCTTCACACCAGGGAAATAACTATTGGGAGGTCATTAAAAGATGAATGTAAATAAGAAGCAAAAATTGAACAAGGAGCATAAATAAAATGACTAACATAAAATCCATGTTATTGAATGACGGAAGTAGTTTGCCGGCAATCGCTTTCGGAACAGTGAACGTTAAAGGAGCTTCTGGTCTTTATGATGTATTAAACGCAATTGAATCGGGATATCGATTGATTGATACGTCGACGAACTATAATAATGAAGGGATGGTTGGAGAAGTAGTGAGACGAACGTCAGTCTCTAGGGAAGAATTAATGATTAGCTCTAAACTCCCGGGTGCTGCTCATAGCTATGAGCAAGCAATTCAAATGATTCAGGAGTCATTGTATCGTATAGGCATTGACTATTTTGATAAATATTTGATTCACTGGCCATTGCCTAAACAAGATAAATACGATGAGGCGTGGCAAGCTTTAGTGGATGCACAAAAGTTTGGTTTAATTAAAACAATCGGCGTATCTAACTTTTTACCAGAACATCTTGACCGTATCATTGAAAAAACAGGCGTCACCCCTGCTACAAATCAGGTCGAACGTCATCCTTATTTTAATAATAAAAAGCTAGTAGGAGAGAATAAGAAACGAGGCATTGTCACAGAAGCTTGGAGCCCTTTAGGTCGTGAATTAAATGATGTGCTTGAAAATGATACGATTATTTCAATTGCAAAGAAATATAATAAAAAACCAGCACAAATTATTGGGCGTTGGAACATCCAAAACGATGTATTACTTGTTGTGAAGGCATCCTCTTCCCAACACCAAAAAGAAAACTTAAATTTATTCGATTTCGAACTCAGCAATGAAGATATAAAGCAAATCGATAGCTTGGATAAAGGGGAGCCTGGAAGAGTCGAAGGTCAACATCCAAATGAATATGAAGAGTTTGACTAAGAATAAAAAATGATTCTTATACCAAAAGTAATTTGATGTTGTAGAAATAATGAGAAGGAGGATAAACAGTGAAACAAGTACCAAAAACTAAAATAAAACTAACAGAGACAAAGGAATTAATCCATCAAGGGTATAACCTTTTAAGAGAACTTCGCGAGGATGTTGATGCTCCCGTAGTAAAAGCTGAATTTTTAGCCGAAGATATTACGGCTATCTATGGAGAAGAGGCAGCCCGTAAATTTTACAATCCGGACAACTTTACACGTGAAGGGGCAATGCCAAAGCCAGTCTTAAAAACTTTATTCGGCGAAGATGGAGTTCAGACCATAGACGGTAAGAAACACCATCATCGAAAGAACTATTTCATGGATTTAATGACTCCAGAAAGAATGGAAGATTACCGTAAAATATTGGACAAAAATCTAACAGAAGAATTAGATAAGCAACACGGCGAATTTGAATTATTTGATCTATCCAATAGGGTTTTATTTAATTCCATCTGTGAATGGTCTGGAATTAATATAGAAAAATACGATTCGAAAACGCTGGAAAAACTTGCACGAAACCAAATCTCGATGATTAGTGGCGCGATTACTTCTCCTACAGATCACATAAGAGGGATAACCGATCGAAAGGATTCAGAAAAGTGGGCTCAAGATCTTATCAAAGAAGCGCGAAAGAATCCAGTACCTAAAAAAGAGAATCATGCTTTATATGTCTTCGCAAATGCGACAGATCTTGATGGGGAATTGTTGCCAATAGAAGTAGCGGCCGTTGAATTGCTAAATATCATTCGTCCAACTGTTGCATTAACGGTTTGGATGGCTTTGATGGGGCACGCGCTTTTTGCTAAACAGGATGTTTATGATAAGTTAAAAGGTGATTTTGATAACTTGCAAGATCCCTTCATTCAAGAAATGCGTCGTTACTATCCGTTTTTCCCAATGCTGCCAGCAATTGCCGTAAAGGATGTAGAAATTAACGGATACCAGATCCCAAAAGATAGTTGGGTTGTATTAGATTTATATGGTACAAATCACGACGATCGTACCATCGCTTCCCCAGAGCAATTTGATATCGAGCGATATATTGGTAAAGCAAAAGATATATCATATGAAGAAGAATACGAAATGATTGCGCAAGGAGGAGGAAAATTCAGGGAAATGCATCGCTGTGCTGGAGAATGGATTACGCTTCATAGCATGCGTGTTTTTTCTGATCACTTGGTTAATAAATATGAATTTACTGTACCAGAGCAAGATTGGACGATACCCATGGATCAATTCCCGACTTACCCAAACAGTAAAGCGTTGTTATTTAAAGAATAAAGAAGACTGCGGATGCCCCATCCAATGATATTGGGAATTCTAACTCATCCTCCCTGGAAATGTACTTAATCCATTTTTCAGGGAGATGATAAGTGCATTTTCTACATGAAAAGAACCCTGATAAGCGGGATAATTGGTGTATAGATGATGTATTTGACTTAAAGAAGCAAAAAACGTAATAAGGGCTTCTTCTTTTTATCTTATTTGGTTAGTATATTTATTTAATCACTTGTAGGTTCCTCCATACTATCCGCTTTGATTAAAGGAAGAAATGTCCTGTCATTTATACCTTCAAAGGTTCCTATAACAGTAATTAAGTCACCTTCAACCCACGTACCTATGTCGTCGGTGAGTACAAGATAATCTTCACCATCTTCAGATTCTATCCCAAATACGTTAGTTTCCTTAAAAGTAACTGACTCATATTCCTGATCTTCCTCACTGGATATTCTTGAAACAAACATGTGAGAAACTGCTTCACTAATACTCATTACTTCTCCTTGAACGATGACAGTTGTATGGGGAAGGATTAATTCATTATCATCCATCACATTTGGGTCACTATAATCATATGTCATCTTATCATGACTTGCAGCTACAGGATTTTCACCGCTGCAAGCACCTAATATGAAAACCGCAGTAAAGAGTACTAAAACCATCTTTCTCATCTTTCTCATCACCTCCCTACAATACATCATTTAAATTAATAACAAAGAGTGAAATGCATTATCAATATAGCCTAAGTTTTGCTTGAAGGCTTAGAGGTCTTTGTGTCATGATAAAAAATTTTCTGAGACTTTGGTTGAATAGTATGTTTTCTTTACCTAAATATGTTTACCTTTTTGTATGGAAAACATAGATATTATACATTGTTATGATCCTATTTCTGAGGATATTCTTATATTTGTTTTGTTATGAATTGACAAAAGAGAAAAAGCACATGGCAATTGTGCTCGATGAATATGGTAGGACAGAAGGTATTATTACGCATGAAGATATCATTGAAACAATGATTGGATCAGAAATAGAAGATGAATTAGATTCTGAAAACGACTCAGTCATCGAAAAAAATGACAGAAACAGAAATTAGATGTGATGGAAAAATTACTTTACACTATTTAAATTCAATTTTTAATACAAAAATACCCGAAGAAGAGGATGTTCTTGCCGGGTATTTATTAAAAGAATTTAAACAATTTCCTGCCGTAAACGATGTGATTGAAAAAGGTAATTTAACTTTCAAAGTTTTAGAAATTGAAGGAAGGACGATCAGTAAGGTTCAAATTATTAAATAAACGATCAATCAACGAATAAAAGCACTCAATTGACAATTTCTCATTTTCTTGGTTATTTTTTTCACTTGATTTGCTGCTTTGACCCTCACGTCTAAGCATTGCGATATTTTTGTTTCATAATCACCTTGGTGAATGGCTTCTCTAAGTTCATCGATGGTATCACATTCAGGGAATATATTGATGATAGAACCGTATTGTAGTTGCTGATGCGTATCACTACCACCGACAACTGGAATCTTATATTCATCAGCAAATGTACGAACTCTTTTTTCCATATCTAGTCCATCTGTAAAGAGATCTTTTCCATTTAAATCATATGCATCAAATTGCTTTAAAACTGATGGTTCATGATGATGCCAATGTGTTGATTTACGTAAAGGATGAGCACCAATTTTTAAAACATTAAAGTCTGCAAGTAAGCTAACCAAGTGCTTTACTGGAATGAAATTTTTTTCGTCGTGATAAGGGAGGAGAAGGTGTGCTATAGCCAAAATGTCATCCCGAGAACCGATGACAAGAAAATGTCCATTTTCCTTTACGTCAACTTCTAATCCGCAAAACACTTTCATTCCTGCAATCTTATAATAATCTTTTTCATAAGTATATTTTTCTCGAAGTGCTTTATATAGCTCGATAATATTTGTAGCATTAAAATGCTCGGTTATTGCTAATGCTGTAAGCCCACTTGCTTTGGCTTCCTGCATTTTCTCTTCTAAATCTTCAATCGAAATGTTTATTTTTTTTGACAAATTAGCATGTGTGTGAAAATCAATGTTCATATGAAATCTCCTTTTTAATTAAGTTATTTTTTTAAGATGGGAATGTCGTTCCAAACCATAGAATTAATAGTATCGTAATTGTTTGTAAAATAATAAATTGATAGTCTTGTTTCCTGAATTTTAAATAGGCCAACTTTTGTTTTTTTGCATCAGGATTATGAAGTGAGTACGAGAACCCCCGCACTTCCAACGCTTCTACTGTGAGTCGCGTTCTTTTCGCTACGTTAAGCATTAACGGATAAAACGACTGAACAATGACTTTGATGTAATAATAAATGATCCGCCATTTTAGAAAACCTTGTTTTTCAGGTGTCTTTCCTCGTAACCTGTAAGATTGAAATATTTGATGGTACTCATCTAATAAAATGGGTAACATGCGAAATGCATAAGATACTGCAAAGCTAAATTGTGCTGGTAGCCCTAAACTTAATAAACCATCACTCAACTTTTCTGGACTCATACTAGCGAAGACAGAGACGCTAGCAATGGACATGATAAATATCTTCATTGACAAAGTGAGAAGTGGCATAACTGCTTCCAAGCTACCTCCAGCAAAAAATGCCGTAACAACAAATATCGTAAATAACTCTGTGATGATTCCGATTAAAAGCAATGTAAGAATTAACGGGCTCACTCGTGAAATCACTGCAAGAAAAGCTGTATAGATGATAATAGTGATTAAAATTGTATTATTAAAAGTGAACCATGGTAAAAGACTGATGATTAAATACCAAAAGATTAATAATCTGGCGTCGATTTTAGAAAAATATACATCTGGTTTGCCAAAAGATGTTTTTATTAATTCAAGTTTAATTGTTTCTACATTTAGAACATCTTTTATTTTAGCCGTGAGATCCATCAACATGAGCCTCCTTTACTCTCTCAACAAATTCATTTACAGATAAAGCTGGCTGAATATTTAACGCAAGACTCAGTTCCGCAATTTGTGGTAGTTTGAGTCCGGCTTGTTTCCAAATTTCAACGCGGTCAAATAAAACCTTTGGTGTACCGTCAAAAATTATTTTCCCGTGTTCCATAACAATCACCCGTGTTGCCCATTCAGCAACGAGCTGCATATCATGTGTTGCGATGAGGACTGTTTTTACCTTGTTGCGAATCGAATGTAGAATGTTTACCAATTGTTTTCTATTGCCTATATCAAGGCTAGCTGTCGGTTCATCTAGCATCATAACTGTTGGCAACATGCCCAGACCAATAGCGACAGAAGACCTTCTTTGCTGACCTCCACTCAGCAACCTACCATCAAGTGGAAGTAAATCTTTCATGTCTAGCGATTCTGCTATATATTCGTATAGGTTATCCTGCTTGATATTCCGTACATCTCCGAAATAGGTGACATCATTTTTAATTGTATCTTGAATGAACATTTCCTCAGGATTCTGATAAATATAGGAAATATGACTAGAAAGCTTTTCGACTGGAGTTTTTAAAACATCAATCTCATCAATCGTAATTGTCCCTTGCTTTGGTTTAATAATACCGGCAAGACTTTTCATTAATGTCGTTTTTCCGGCTCCATTATTCCCGACAATGGCGATTTGATCGCCTTCATGCATGGTTATATTTTCAATATCTAAAACAGTTCGTCTTTCTTTATTCAATAATTTTACTTCATGTTGAAGATTATTTACTGATAAAATTGCTGACTGCGTTGTCTGTAAATTCGGTTTATATCGATTTGGGTCTGGAAGGAAGTAACAATCGTTGAAATAAGTAATGGCTTCTTCCACTGTAATGGGTAGATCATCATAGGAGGCAAAACCATCTAATTGCATTGCTGCTTGTGTCACTTGTGGTGGATAAATATATGCTTCTTGAAGCTCTGTAATATTGAGTAATCCCTTTTTGACATCTTCATGCCATTTTACTTTTCCATTTTCAATCAGGGCAACTTGATTACAATAATTTGCTATAAATTCAGTATGATGTTCGATGGTAATAATTGTTTTACCTAATTCATCATTTAAAAATCTTAATTTATTGTATATTTCAGTCGCATGCTGTGGATCAAGCTGTGCAACGGGTTCATCAACAATTAATATTTCCGGATTAAGAGCTAGTGCGCCTGCAAGTGCTGTTAAATGCTTTTCTCCGCCACTAAGCTCCCAAATTGTTTTATCCTGTAAGTGGATTATTCCGAGTAACTCTAAGGCCTGTTTGGCTTTTTCTTTATAATCTTTATATCCAAAGTTAAGTGGGGCAAAGGAAACATCTTCTAGAACGGTTAATTTCATTAATTGATTTTGAAAATCCTGATAAACATAACCGACATGGTGACTAAGTGTTGCAACAGCCTGATTTTTAACGGACTCTCCTTCAACAACCACTTCTCCCTCATAATATCCTGAAAAATAATGCGGAATTAAACCGTTGATTGTTTTACAAATAGTTGATTTACCACTACCATTGCCACCAATAATGGCCAGAAAGTCGCCCCGATGAATCGTTAAATTCGCTCCATTTAATACCGGTTCCTTAGCACCTGGATATTGATAGTGAACATCTTTAATTTGTACAATGGGTTGATTTAAGCTGAGCATTTTTCATCATCCTTTTTGGCTTTTTTTGTTTTATTTGTTAACTTTACTGCGATCATTATGACTGTTACAGCAATAATTAATGCGACAGATATTGGTAACCAGATAAAGCCATCTCCAAATTGATCCATGAACCCTGGCTCCCAAACTGCGAAATTGATGTCCATTTCAGCTATAAACTCAGCTACTAGTCCAACAAAACTAAGGAAGATTGTAATAACTACTAAACGAACAGAGATGAATTCAATGATTGAACTATTTTTATTTTTGTCACGTGGGTTCATCCCCATTAAAGGCTCAATTTTACCGTATAATTTCGGAATTAAATAAAGTGTGGGGATTAATCCAAAAAGCACACCGGAAATGACCATGTTATTAACGAAGTCAAATGCTTCCATTACGACTATACTTTCAGGCAATCCTGGCACTGCTTTTAATTCCTCTATTCCGTACCAAACTTTCCCAATGTCAACAATGGCACCTAGTAGTTGATCAATTGCCACACCTACAAGTACTGCAATGGTAATTTGCTTTTTATTTGCTGGATCTCGTACAAGTAATCCAGCAATGTACATTGCTAAAGTAATTTGCAGAAATCCCTCGACTTCACCTAATCCACTAAAATCTCCCAGTAATAAATCACCAAAGATAATTGCTCCAATCGATGCTCCTAAGGCTGCATATAAAGGGTGGAATAAGATAACGAGAATGACTGGAACAAAAGCCATGTATGAAATGGATAGATCTACTGGTCCTATTTCGAACTCAGGTAACAATTCTGTAAATAAATTTGCAAGACCATTAAGTGACATTGCTAAAATAAAAATCATCATTTTTTGAGATTGCGTATATGCTGTCTTTTTCATCAAACTCTCTGGCACGAAAATTCCCTCCTCTTATTTTTGGACTATTTTTATCGTACCAACGAAAGTTTAAATAGATGTTAATTACAAGTTAAAAGATGTAAATTTACAAAATAAATAGAAAGAGCAGTGAATTATATTAAAACAGCCCTATAAATTAACGTCCATGTTTTAGACAAATAAAGGGATGTGAAATCCATATTAAAAACTATTAAAATCTACTTCCTCCAAGATAGATTTATTCTTTGATTGATTTTGCGAAAGCTAGATTGTATTGTTATGTTTAATAATACGATATGTGCATAGGCCTTATAAACGAAGGTTACAAATTTTATTTGAAAGGGGTAATGAAAACATGAAACGTTTATTAGTTTTGGTTGCTGTTTTTCTTTTGTTTTTATCAGCGTGTGCTGGAAATAATGAAAAAAGTACAAGTGATGACAGTGTTGAGAGTAACAATGATGATGCTTTAAGTCCGGGTGATGTTATAGAGATTGACGCTAGTGCAAATGAAGACAGGGATCATGTTTATGTGGAAGAAGAAATTATTGATGATGACGATGTGTCCCTTACGTTAAATGAAATAAAATATGATCCTGATTCAGAGGAATATAAACTAGATTTTGATATTATAAATAAATTGGATGAAAAAATAAATATTAATGGAAAAGATTATTATTTTGATGGCGATTCTATTGATGACAGAGGTTATTTTAGAAATATGATTGATAGTGGAGATTCCCGTCATACACAAATGCTTATATTAAATCATGAAGATAAATATGATGAAGATTTGCAGGAGTTAGGAGACAGTTTGGAATTTTCGATTGAAATATCTGTTGATGATGATTTATTAAACCGTTATGATGTGAAAATTAATATATCTTAATATATTGCGAGAGCAGTACTATTTTACATGAATGAGTTAATCAATATGAAAAAGTAAATTCATGAGCTAGAACAGAAATTAAACGTTAAATAATGGTCCTTCTAGTTGGTCGTTCGTTGTTTAAGGAGGGTACAGATGGAATTCGTTGGACTTCTATTATGTATTGTAACGTTATATATTTTGTATAGTAAAATTTCCTTTATCGTAAAAGGAGAAGTAGTCGAAGGAAAAGTTGTAGGATATGATTATGCTTCAAAGGGTCTGTACGGTATCCGAGGATATAATTATCGTATCCGAATTGAATATGAGGAAAATGTGTATATCGCTAAATCATTAGAAAGCGTTGTAACAAGTGGTGGATATCCAACGAAAGATATTGGCAACTATTATAAAGTCTATTTTAACCCTGCATTCCCGAAGCGTGTATCAATCAAAGGAAAAACTGGTATAATGTGGTTAACATTCTTTGTCTTTATAGTTGGACTTATCGTGTTTTTATCGCCTTACATCATTCCAAATCAATCCACAATAAATTGCACACTGATTCCTTGTCAGTAGGTAGGACCAGTGTGCTTATATTTTTAAAAAACTCTACTTTGATTAGTGGATCATCTTATCTTATACAATCGGTGCCCGGGCACTATTCTGCAATGCCTGTTGCAAGTCGGCAATTTCTTTTCGTATTTGTGTATATCCAGTTATTTCTGGAATATACCTTGTATTTGGTGCATGTCTTTGTTCGCTTGCCTTGGCCATGATTTCAAAAACTAAAAGCAATTGTGCAAGGTCTTCATCCTTAAGAATGGGGCGATGTTTACGTCTTGAGGAAGATTCCAATAAATAGCCAAGCTGTTCGATCGAAAAAATGACCGGCCAGATAAATTCCAATGCCTTTTTATCTTTTGGTATTTCACCTAGAGCCGTCGTATAAACAACTCGAAGATTAGTTAAATTGGAGTGCATTTTACGCATTTCCTTGCTACCCTCAAAATCTTGTTCAGCGGTTTCCTCAGAGAATAGCAGCACAAGGAATTGAATTTCTGTACGAATGGTTTTGGCAATCAAATGGGGAAGTCGGCTTGAGGCTGATCGCCTGCTAGTAAGGAGTACTCCGATTAACCCGATTGCACAACCAATAAAGATGTCGGTTATCCTCGCTGTGGCAAAGTAACTGACATTGTGAATTTGTGTTGTATTCTCCGCCATAAATATAGCATTCGGTGTGATAAAGAAAACAGCTAACGCATAATTTCGAACAATAAATGCCTCAGTTAAAAAAGTTAACGTTAAGATAATCAACACAATAAAAATTCCATCCGGCTGCGTTGATAACAAAGCGCTAGCGATAAGAACCCCAATTATAGTGCCAAAGGTCCGCTGAATGGCACGATGAAAGGTCGTCATAATCGTTGTTCCCAGCATGACTGCCGCACAAGATAAAGGGATCCAATACGATCGATCAAAGTTAAAGCTAAAGGCAATTAACGCAGCAATCATCAGAATGAATCCGTATCGAAGTGCATAAATGAAGACAATGGAATTCCTATGTAAACATTCACTTAAAACATCCCTCAATGGACGTTTTTTAACAGCAATATCCCTATCCATCATGGAGGGAGATTTGTTAACAATAGCTTCTGCTTTCCGTATATTTGTCACTAAACGCCCCATTAATTCATCGGTTGTATCGATTTCCTGTAGAGTTACTAAATCGTTATCCCCAATTGATTCTGTGATTTTTCTTAATGAATCACCTAATTCTGCAGGGAGCTTCTTATCTGCATCCGTATAAAATTCCAGTACCTCAGAGAAAATGATATTCGCTCGTTCATATAATAAATAGAGTTGTTTGTAGACTACAGAATTATGTCGTGGGATATACCCCGCTAATAACGTGTCTTCCGCATTTCGAATGGTCAGTAATGTTTGCTGTCTGGAGGAAGCGAAATTCGAAGTACCGACTGAATCTAATAGGGTGGCTAATTGACGATAAACTTGTTTCATGGCTGTTATTTCCGGTCCATGAAGATTAACAAGGCTTCCTGCCATAGCCACAAGCCATGACAAGGCTCCACCAACCAATACTAAACCAGCCCGAATGGGGGCAAGCGATGGATCTACCGGCATGGCGGTTGTCATTGAAAAGGTAAGAACGAAAAATACTGCTGCCGGACCGGGGATTTTTAAAGCCCCGAAAATAAATGTTACTACCGCGCCAATTAAACCAAGCATCAATGCTACTCCATATGGATGTGGGGTAAGTAATGTACCCAATCCAACCGATAAAGCAATCCCAATCATGATAAAAAAGAGTTTTTTTGCCCGTTGTGCGTACGGTTCATTAAACATATAAAGAAACGTAAACGCACCAATTCCCATTAACAACCCTTCTTGCAGGTGGCCAACCAGAAGCCCGATGAATGGTGGTGTAGCCATGCATATTCCAGCTTGAATGGCTTTCCACCATGGAAATGGATTTTTCTTAATGATAAACGCTTGTTTAATAACGGAAAAAAGGTTGAAGGATTCAGCTGATGCTGCAGGTACCGAACGTCTTTGTTGTTTTGTCATAAGGTGAATCCCTCCTAGTTGTAAAAATAAATAGGTGCCGATTTGATAAGTCAGTCTCTCCTATTATACGCATTAACTACATAAAAACTAAATATTTATGTTTTTGTTTTAATACCTATTTCCCCGAAAGTTTTCTCCGTTTTCATTAGAGGGGAGAGTCTGATCCCAACTCATCCATAACAATATTAATTATAAATAGTTATGTGCAATGATTTTTAGCACTAGTATGTGTAAACCTGTGTTAATAAATATGACTCTAACTAGAATATTCTTTTAAAAAATTCCTTGACTTGAAATGCATTTCATAAATTAGAGTAAAATAAAGAACTTAATTTCAACTCAAGGAGGCAAAAACTTATGAAGAGAAATACTTCCATCCAACATGACGAAAATATAATTTCCTCTATTACAGGATTAATGGAAAGCTTCAACGGAATGCATAATGTATACTTTGGTGATTTGTTATTAACAAATAAAAGATTATATTTAGTTGGCAAAAAGCCAATAAATATTGAAGAGTCTTTGTGGTTTGATGGAGAGGAAAGAAATATTATACAATCTACATTAACTGTCGGTGAGCATTATATTAAAATAAAGTGGGAATCGAGTGGGAATCTTGTAAATTTCATTAATGCTTATCGACATCTAAATGTGTAATTACCCCCGATTTCAAAAAATAGGAGCACTCGTATGACAAATATTAATGATATTGCTAAATTAGCTGGAGTTTCAGTTTCGACTGTTTCTAGAGTACTCAACAATTATAAATATGTTTCTGACGAAAAAAGAGAGTCTGTTTTAAAAGTAATAGAAGAAGTGAATTATACACCAAACAAGAATGCAATTGATTTAATTAGAGGAGAAACAAAAACAGTAGGGGTCATACTCCCATATAATAACAATCCAGCATTCGATCAAATGTTAAATGGTATTCTTAATAAGGCTTCAGAGAATGATTATTCTGTAACTGTACTCCCTTCAAAGTATAGTAAAGAAAAAGAGTTAAATTATTTGCAAAGGTTAAAAAGCAAATTGTTTGACGGTATCATTTTAGCCTCAAGAGCAAATGATTGGAAGACTATCATTCCTTATAGTAATTATGGATCAATTGTATCTTGTGAATACACGTATAATAATGAAATTGGTTGTTCTTATAGTGATAGGTATTCTTCTTACCTAGATACCTTTCAATTATTAAAAAAACGTGGACATTGTGCGGTTGCTTTTACAACTGCCAGATTGGAAAGTAAAAGTACAAAACAAACGATTGAAGCTTATAATGAAGTTTTTGGTGAGCTTCCATCTGATTATCATATTTCTGATTGTCGATGTTTAAATGACGGAAGTGAAGCGGCGAAAAAATTCTTGCAGTTACCAAAAAGGCCAACTGCTATCTATGCAAACGGAGATGAAGTAGCTGGTGGAATTTACTTATATGCAAAGTCTCAACAATTTAATATTCCGAATGATTTAGCTGTCATTGGTCAAGAAAATCAACCGTCTGGTAGTGTTTTGGGAATAACTACCGTTGACCACCAACTAACAAAAGTTGGCAAGGAAGCCTTTAATCTTATTTTAAATAGATCTCAAGAAAAAGTAAAAGTACCTTATTTTATTATTGAGAGAGATTCTGTATAACTTTTATATTTAAAGAATAAAAGTATTTTACTTTTAAGTAAGAGGACTTGTTTTGAAAAGAATTGCTATTAGAAAAAGCTAAAGTTGAGCCAGATGAATCGATTATCGGTGCAGCATGTCAAAAAAACTTCAGTGGTAAACGAATTGAGGTTTTGTTTGGTCTCATGTTGATTGGGATATGTTCTATATGCTAGTGTTAAAATGCTCTTAGGAACTCCAGGTCAATGGGATGGTGTCATACCTGTAATTTTAGGTATTTCAACAAATAAAGCTGGCTAGTTTGGCAATCTCGTTATACTAGTTTTGCGTTTATTCCTTTTATTAATCTCACGTAACAAAAAGCCACTTATGATCTAGACGTCAAAAAGTGGCTTTTATGCTGTTTAATGTTAGACATTTCTATCAACAATTTCTCTCACTACTTAAGTTTTCCCCTCACACAAAAGTAATTTCTGCTTGTCCTATATCTGAGTATTTGACAGTATATGTCCCTTTTTCCACAGGAAGTGGTGATATAAATGTACCTGAGGAAATGACCATATCTTTTTCGAGAGTTTTCCCTTTCTTGGCGAGTTTCTTTGCTAGCCATGCTACGGATGAAACGGGATTTTCTAAAACAGCAGAAGACAAACCCTCGCTAATTTTTTCTCCATTATAAGCAAGTTCCATGTTTACATTTGCCATTTCTTCAAAAGACAGTGGATCGATATCATCAGCTATAACAACTAACCCTGTTGCGGTATTGTCAGACAGTAAATCAGCTAAGGAAAAATTAGGAAACCAATCAATGTAGCGTGCATCTGGTACTTCGATCCCGGGTGCTATTTTACTTTTGTTTAAAATTTCCTCTTCATCAGCCTCTGGTGTCAAGTCTTCGGTCAAAATAAACATAATTTCAGGTTCAATCATGGGAGAAAATAAAGATTCTAACGAAACGGAATCCCCGCTATTTATGACGTGCGAGACTAGTAAAGTTCCATAAGCTGGTTCATGAGTTGATGCAATGGCTTGGGTTTCAGCACTTGTCATACTGATTTTGTAACCGGCCACTTTATCATTTTCTAGTTCACATTTTCGCTTAATGAATTCGTCTTGTATGGAATAGGCCGTCTCCTCATTTAAAGTATGAGTGTGACGAATAAATTCAATAGGTTGTTTTGTATCATGAGATTTTAATAGTTTTTGTGTAATTTCATTGACTGCATTAGCCATAATGTTCACTCCTTACGATATGTTTAGAAAGATTTTTAAAAATTATAATTATTGCTATTGTAGCAAAGACCGCATAATTTATGAAGAGAAGCAACCATGTTTTTAACATGATTGATTTTATTGACGAAAGAAAGATTAACCAAATTGTTAGAACATATTGCATATTACGTTAAAATTTGATATGATTCTTCGTATTACAAAACTCGACAAATATTGCACAAATTTGACAGAATTTTATAACAATAACAGAAAGGTTGATGACATTGAAAACAAAACTATCATTTTCTTCTCATGTTGCCATAGGAGTCATGTTGTTTGCATTGTTTTTTGGGGCCGGGAACCTTATTTTTCCGGCAGAATTAGGACAAGAGTCTGGTACAAATCTTCTACCAGCGATTATTGGCTTTTTAATTACAGGAACTGGTTTACCGCTGCTCGGAGTGCTGGCCATTGCTTATTCAGGTAGTGAAAATTTGCAAGATCTTGCCAGTCGAGTCAATCCTGTTTATGCAATATTTTTTACATCATTACTATATTTAACAATTGGGCCGTTCTTTGCAGCACCAAGAACAGCAACCGTCGCATACGAAGTAGGATTTCAGTCTTTTATTGGGGAAGGGAACCAACAAATTGGGTTGTTCATTTTTAGTTTAATCTTTTTTGCTATTACGCTTTTAATTTCCCTAAAACCTGCAAAACTCGTTGATAATGTAGGGAAAATATTAGCGCCGGGGATTGTAATTTTGCTCGTTATTTTGCTCGCGATGGTGGTAGTTAAGCCAATGGGATCTATTGAAGCACCACTTGAAGCATATGCGAGCGGTTCGTTTGTAACAGGTTTCCTTGAAGGATATAACACGATGGATGCCCTTGCCTCTCTCGTATTTGCGATGATTGTGATTCAAGCCATTCGCTCCATGGGGGTAACGTCCAAACAAGAAATATTACGCTCAACAGCGAAATCGGGAACGGTCGCCGTTATATTACTTTCAGTCATCTATGTAGGAATTGCTTATTTAGGAGCGACAAGTACGCAAGTGTTTGGTATTTTTGAAAATGGAGGTCCCGTGCTGAGCAGTGCTTCTTCCTATTATTTCGGGGCATTTGGAACAGTGCTACTCGCGATTGTCATTACACTCGCTTGCCTAACAACGGCAATCGGTCTTGTCACTGGATGTGCAGAATATTTCCAAACGTTACTACCGAAAGTCAGTTATGAAAAGTTTGTCGTGTTTTTTGCAACACTTACATTTGTTATTGCCAATTTCGGTTTAACAAACATTATTAAGTATGCAGAACCAGTATTAATGTTCCTGTATCCATTGGCGATTGTGCTTATGTTGCTGACGTTTTTATCACCACTCTTTCACCATGCACGATCCGTTTATGTTTCGACAACGATTGTCACATTTATGATTAGTATCGTTGATGGATTTAAAACGTTAAGCCAAACGTTAGAGATAGACTATTTTGGTTGGTTGAAACCCATTCTTGCATTCTATGACTCTGCTTTGCCGTTGTATAACGAAGGACTTGGCTGGTTGTTGCCGGCGTTGATAGTAATTGCAATTTCAGGTACGATTGCGCGGGTTTATAAACCTGTGACAGCACATGCTTGGGGGGAATAGCGTATATTAACATGCTTATCGTTCTGTAATTCTTAAAAAGGATTGTAAAATTAAATTATTTTTTCTCTGGAAGTCTCTTTTTCCCCCATTTCTTCGCTTAAGATTGGTAAATTGTTGTTCAAATGTGAACAATAATTTACCTTTTTCGCATGTCTATAAAGTTCATAAAAGAACAGTGAAATAAAATTCCCGGCTGTTACTAAACGAGCTAATTGATCAAGTGATTGGACAATACTTTTTACTTCAAACCTGATCTAATGCTTGGCTAAGGAGCTGACCCCATATAAAGTAATGAAAATAAAAAAAGATGACTCCTGCGCAATACAGAAATCATCTTTTGAAAATCACGTATTACTTTTAGCCTCTGATTAAATTCAAAATGAGGCTGACAATAGCGATCAAAATAACCGCTCCAATTAAAGCAGGGAGGATGTAAAAATCAGCCACTTCCGGTCCCCAGCTGCCGAGCAACCTCGAACCGATCGCACTACCGATAATCCCTGCAATAATATTTCCAATAATGCCTCCGGGTACATCACGTCCAACGATTAAACTCGCAAGCCAACCGATGATACCTCCGATAATTAAACTCCAAATTAATCCCATCATTTACACCTTCCCATTATATTAAAATTTTTAAGATTTATTTAGTAACTTCGTATACATTTTTCCCATTTGTAAAAAGTATAAACAAATAGTGGGGAGCCCTCAGTCGAGCGGTATGTGCTCCCATTCGCGCAAGGTCCAGTCTCAGTCGCGCGGTATGTGCTCCCACTCGCGCAAGATCCAGTCCCAGTCGCGCAGGATGGCGCTTCACTCGCGCAGGGCCGCCATTCACTTGCATGATTGGCACATCCAGCAATCCCAACATAGCATATCATTTAACAGCTTTTATGCTAATCTATATGTTAATATTGACATAGAATACACTCTTTAAAGATAGGAGATTTTCTAATGCGTGTAAAAGAAATTATGACAAAAGATGTTATTACAGTAACAGAAAATGATACGGTCGAAAAATGCGCAAATTTACTTAACAGAAATGACTTAAGCGGGTTACCTGTTGTAGACGGTGATAATTATGTGAAAGGAATTATTACAGAAGGAGATCTCATTAAGCATAATACGAAAGTAGAAGTTCCCGCGTTCCTAGAAATCCTCGGAGGAATTATTTATCTTGATGATCCCAACAAGTACTTTGAAAATGTAAGGAAATCAATGGGCCACTTTGTGGGTACCGTTATGACGCAAGATGTCATCTCAGTGAGTCCCGATCAGGAAATAGAAGCTACAGCAAAATTAATCGCACGTAAAAAAATAAAAAGACTCCCAGTCGTCGACGAAGATGGAAAGCTTCTAGGGATTATCTCGCGAAAAGATATCATGAATCATTTGTTTGCGAGTGATGATTAAGAAGAAAATGCAGTTCTCCTTGTGGGATGAGCTGTGTTAAGATGTTTTGAAGTCAGTGTTAAAATGCATAAAAATGTGACTTTGACAAGCATGGTATCGAAATTAATAGAAAATAAAAGTAATAGTACAGCATTGCATTTTAACAATTTCATATTGTAATTAATCAGGGTGAATCGTTTTTGCTATAAAACAAATAAATACTTATAGTAAATGACTGTGAATAGCTATATAGTGCTAATAACGGGCTTTTGAAAATCTAAAGGAGGAGAATCTTAGCTTTGAATAGTGGAATAATATAAAAAGTAATAGAGCTATTTATGAAAATAGAAGAAAAATAAAAAAAGGAGTTAAAACTATAATGAAATTCTCGCTTAAAAAAATGTTGTTAGCTTCTAGTATTGCAACTGTTATGATGCTTTCAGCTTGTACAAATAGTGAAGAAACTGAAGAAGAAAACAAAAATGCGACAAATGACAACGATGTAGAAGATTATGGTGAAGAAATTAATTATACAATTACAGGCATAGAACCAGGAGCAGGAATTACATTAGCAACCGATAAAGCAATTGAAGAATACGATAATTTAGAAGGATGGACTCAAGAAGAATCATCAACGGCAGCGATGACTGCAGAATTAGACAAAGCAATCAAGAATGAGGAACCAATTGTCATTACAGGATGGGTTCCTCACTGGAAATTTATAAAACATCCAACCATGAAGTTTCTAGATGATCCTAAAGAGGTGTATGGAAGTGAAGAAAAACTGCATACATTAGTAAAAATTGGGTTAGAAGAAGAAAAGCCAGAAGCATTTAAGCTGATTGATCAATTTAAGTGGGACGCTGAAGATATGGAAACCATTATGTTTGAATCAAAGGAATCTGGCGATGAAATAGATGAAGTATCTAAACGCTGGGTAGCAGATAACGAGGATAAAGTTTCCGAATGGACGAAAGATGTAGCAGATGTTGATAATATAGAAATTGAATTTGCAGCGACTCCTTGGGACTCTGATCGGGCAGCTTCTGAAGTACTTAAAGAAGTGATGGAGCAAAAAGGATTTGATGTTAAAATTACTACAGTCGATGTTGCTATCGTATTTCAATCTGTTGCAACAGGTGATGCAGATGTCACCCTAGGGGCAGAACTTCCTATAACTCATAAAGATTTTTATGATAAACATGAGGATGATATTGTTGATTTAGGTCCAAACTTAGAAGGAGCAAAAATTGGACTTGTAGTACCGGAGTATATGGACATCGATTCTATTGAAGATTTAAAGCCAAAACAATAATTACTCTATGAAAACAAGAAAGGTTCTGACCTTAAATTCCTTTGAGTCATTATTATCACTGATTGTTTTTTGCGAGCGTTATCAATAGTTATACTGAAAAAGTAAGCGCCTTATTGAATGTATAGGGTGCTTATTTTTTTATTCAATAAGTTTCCCTGTTGAAAAAAATTTACACATAACCCGCTTCCAATGATACGCTTACTCATCCTATTAGCGAAAATTGATCTTTCAACATACTGTTTGTCTGAGAAGGAAAATAATGAGATGAAGAACTTTCAGGAAAAGTGAGTTTGATATGGTCGATTGCGTGGGTTCAAAAACCTGTTACAGGACATACTCGAAGTGAATAGCAGCGCGTATTACTTTATTTCTGGATGCATCTTTTTTCCCCATCCTTCGATTATAATAGTGGGTAATGTAAAAAGTTCTATGAAAACAAGTGCAAAATAAAATCTTGATCATTCGATAACTCAAACTTGGCTAAAAACAATGACTAATGATCTCAAAAAAGGAGTTAATCACTAGTGTTCTAACTATCAGAAGAAAAAAGGACACACCAAATAAACCCTAGATTTAACAATTTTTAAACAGCTTCCTGTTTGCCACCTCGCATGGTCTCAGATGATTTAGATGTAG
>Ga0209487_1000305_pt1 | contig 44353 bp, 46 predicted proteins | sample Poulit2012_FD_187524 | JGI IMG/M metagenome (GOLD analysis project Ga0209487, IMG submission 187524) | Agricultural soil microbial communities from Georgia to study Nitrogen management - Poultry litter 2012 (SPAdes) (version 2) | ecosystem: Environmental > Terrestrial > Soil > Agricultural land... | reverse complement strand
CGAAAACACGGTTTATTTGTTAATTATGAAATGATTTAATGAATGCTTGCATCGCCTCATTTGCAACAAAGGCTTCCAAAGCTGCAGCTAGTAATGATGCTGCGACGAGCAGCACGTACAGGAAGATATATTTACGGAGCGGTTGCAGGACGGGTTGTGATACTCTCCTCGTAAACAGTTTTCCAAGTAAGGTTAACGAAAAAATCATTGATAAACTACTCGCAATGATATAGATGGGTATAATAATGAAATTTTGTGGTGCAATGGATAGAGAGGCTAAAATTAGACCTTTGAAACCGAGTTGATTTACAATAAACCCTACTGAAAAGCCAACGACTAAGCCCTTTACAAATAATAATACCCAGATCACTGGTAAGCCAATTACAGATAAGCCTAATACGAATAAAAGTAGTAAGTACTTGATATGATAAAAAAGGCTGTCTTTAAAGATTGCACTACTTGCAATTTGTTGATCCTGGACAATTTGCCCAAAATAACGTTCTAAATAGAAGAACAAATCTTGTTTCTGTACAAAGTTCATACTATTCACGATAATGGCTCCGAAGCTGACACCGGTTAAAAATAAAATGATCATAAACACATAGATTGTTTTATTTTCTTGGATATGATTTACGATAAGTGCTCTGTTCGTATTCATAAAAAAAGAACCCTCCATTCTAGTGATCGATAAATTTGTTTTATCATCTCTTAGAAATCTATGAAGTGTTCCATTAAAAAATACCTTGATTGATCTTTTATATCTTCTGTTTCGTTTAACTAGATTTTATCCGCCCATATTTACCCCCACCACCAGCGCTTATTTGCATATTCCCTTCACGCATTTGAATAATGAGTTGTGCCAGCTGATCAGAAACAACTGCTTGTAAGTCTTCTAATTGAACATGATGAATAATATTCATTTCGGTGTCGAAATGGTTCAATAGTTTCTCATATGTTTTAGGACCTAGTTTTGGTAGATATTCTAAAGGAACTTGGTTGATATAAGGTGGGCGTTCTTTTTGAGTGTTGCCTGGCTCCGCCAATTCCAAAATTCGATCAGATACCCCTTTAATTACTTTACTCGATCCACAATGTGAACACTGTTTTGTATGGGCAGTTTGGTTTTCTAAACAATGATCACAAACCGTTGTATGATACTTTCCTAATTGGGGATTCATACCAAAGTTTTTCGAAATTCTTCGTCCATTTACCTCATGTAATGCCCAGTAAAATTCTTTAAAAGAGGGCTCTTCCATTTGGATCTCTTGGTACTCTCGAGCAATTTTAGCTAATGAGTGAGCATCTGAATTCGACAGAAAACAATAATCATGTAATTCCAAGATTTGATCGGCCATCATGGTATCTGAACTTAAGCCAAGTTCGATTCCATCAATTAAATCGGGGTCTAGAACTTCTTTCAAGGACTTTTTAACCCCTTTACCATAAAGGCTTTTGAATGGGGTAAATACGTGAGCGGGAATAAAAATACCGCCTAATTCTTTTACTTTATATTGCAAGTCTTTAACAGATCCATAATACCGTTGTGAACTTAGGGTTACATTTTTCATTCGGACGGTTAGCCATTCCGTAAAGGCCTCGATTGTCTTTAACGTTGGAAAATAGCATAATACATGCATGGGTCCTTGGCAATGCTCATCATTTACTTCGATTTCAGAACCTAATAACAAGGTGACTTGTTCAAAACGGATCCCACCATCTTCTAGCTCTCTAGCCTGTCCCTGATGAATCAGTTGGTGGATCTCTTCCTGAACAGCCGGGGATTGGCAATCAATGACACCAATTAAATGAATGCCCTTATAACGACTCGCTTCAATTAAAACATTCGTCAAGGTTAATTTTTTCGATCCGGTTATTTTTACCGGTTGGTCATAAATGTCACGCCCAATGTGAATATGCATGTCTGCAAAGTATGAATTCAAGTTCATTATTTCATCTCCAATGTTTGTAGGTAGAGGATTGCATAATTCGTTTTGGCATCATGAATGCGTTTATCTTCTACATACTTTTGTGCTTCAGATAATGACAACTCCATTACCTCGATAAATTCATCATCATCACCTTCTATAGGTACATCTAATTTTTCAATTTGATCGGTTAGATAAATATGAACCAATTCATCAGCAAATCCAGGTGATGTGAAAAAAGAAGTAACAAGTGTCAACTCATTTGTCGTATAGCCTGTCTCTTCCTCTAATTCCCGAATAGCTGTCACCGCTGGCTGCTCGTCCTCTTCTATTTTACCTGCTGGTATTTCAACGAGTGATCGTTCCAATGGTTTACGATATTGTTCAACAAACACGATTTTATTTTCTTTCGTAATCGCGATAACGGCAACTGCACCAGGATGATTGACGAGTTCGCGTTTTGAATACTCCCCATTTGGTAAAATGACCTCATCTACCTGTACTTGAATGACTTTTCCTTGATAGATATGTTCCGTATGAATTGTTTTTTCTTGAAATTTGTTCATCGTGCTCTCCCCTTATCTTCAATCGCTTCTGTGTCTATTCTAACATAAGATCTGTTTCAAGATGCTTGTTAGATCATGGTAAAATAGGCATGAACATTATTTCCTAAAGGAAAAGGTAGTCCTATGAATCGGTAAGGATTTATACGGCATGGTATACGAGTAATTCATTTTCTATTTTAGGGTCGACCCTACCTTGTTCTTCTAATAAGTCGAGCTGTCCAATCGTTTCCGACATCGTTAATTCAAGCTGTTTTTTATATTGTTTAGGAAATAATTGTTGGCATACCTTAAAAGGGGTCATTGGTTTATCTACTAAAAGCTGATATACCTTATTGGCATAATATTCTTGTCGCTTTAATCGTCTATGAATAAGTGTTTCAGGATTTGTAAACGGATCCCCATGACCAGGATAAACCGTATGAATGCCTAATGATAAACACTTTCTCAAATTAGCTCGGTATTGTAATAGTGGTTTTTCGCGGTCGACATTATTTCCGTAAGGAGCTTCTAACAATGGATTAGGTGACGTATTCGCTAATAAATGGTCACCGCCGATAAATCCCCCATCACGCTCGCTAAACAATGATAAATGGGTTTGAGCATGTCCTTTCGTATTGATCACTTGCCATTGATCATGTCCCGGAATTAAATCCCCTTCACGAAGCGGATTTGTAACAACGCCCTGGCCACTATAATTTAATGGTTTACGCATATGTTTAAATACATAGTCAAAACGACTTGGTACACCAGTTAGGGCATAAAAACTTCTAAAGAAATGTTCATATTTCTGAAGGTATTCTTCATCTCTTCGTAACCATAAATCAACATGTTTATGTGCTGAAATATGATGTAGACGTGGAAATTCTTCAATCAATCCAATATGATCTGGATGATGATGTGTTAAAATAAGCTGTTCAATATCTTCAGGGCGATATCCCAGTTGCTTGAGTTGATGTGTTAGTGATTCCCAGGCTTCTTTTGTTTTTACTCCAGCATCTACAAGCGATAGCATATCACCTTTTATAAGATAAACATGAACATCTCCAACCGCAAACGGGGTCGGTAATGTTAGTTGATGGATGGTTTGATTGAGTATCTTCAATGGTATCCTCCTGTTCATAAGCAGAAATGAGTGATGACTCATTCACTACAATCCTATTCTACATTTAATTAAAACGATTGTACATGATTGAATTTCATAATCCCTATTTATAGTTATACTAAAGTGTCACAGCTTGTTATGGTAATTGTGAAAATCATTCACATAAATATTCTTGTAGAGAATAAATCACAGGAAAATATGGTATTATGAAAGGTAATTCATAAACGAGGTGAATGGGTTGTCAATTAAAATTTTTGCCCACCGTGGAGCGAGTCAGCTCGCCCCCGAAAACACAATGGCTGCTTTTCAACTTGCCTATGAATTAGGCGCAGAGGGTATCGAAACAGATATCCATTTAACAAAGGATCTAATTCCTGTTTTGATTCATGATGAGCATGTTAAACGTACAACAGATGGGATTGGTGCCGTTAAAGATTATACGTTTCAGCAATTACATCAATTGGATGCAGGAAGTTGGTTTTCAGAGCAGTTTGCAAGGGAACAGATTATTGGTTTGGAGGAGTTTTTACAGTGGATAAAGCCGTTACCCCTTACACTAAACCTAGAACTTAAAAATGGTAAGGAGAAAGATCATCAACTTGAACACATTGTCTATGATCTGCTAACGTATTATGATCTACTTCATCGCACTATTTTATCTACGTTTAATATAGACAGTGTCATGTATATGAAAAACTTAACGGGTATTGAGGTTGCATTTATTACATCGAAAAGAAAACGAAATTTAATTAACTTTGCGAAAGAGCATAATATTCCTGCCCTACATATTCACTATAGATTGTTAAAGCCACGACTTATGAGACAAGCACGACGAGCGAACATTCCAATTCGCGTGTATACTGTGAACAAACAGGCCCATATGATCAACTGCTTTAAATTGAAGTGTGCAGCAATAATTACAGATATGCCAAATCGAGCGGTTAACGAGCGGCAGAGAATTTTCGGTTGCGAATGAGTGACCACAGAATAATTATTTATTTGGAGGTAGCGTTATGGAATTAACATTCCTTGGAACAGGTGCTGGAATTCCATCTAAAGAACGGAATGTATCGGCAATAGCTTTAACCTTATTACAAGATTTAAATCGTGTTTGGCTCTTTGATTGTGGAGAAGCTACGCAACATCAAATCTTAAACACATCTATTAAACCGAGAAAGATTAATAAGATATTTATTACGCACCTTCATGGTGATCATATCTTTGGACTACCTGGGTTACTAAGTAGTCGGTCTTTCCAAAGTGGAGACGAAGATCTCACCGTCTATGGACCTAAAGGTATAAAAAGGTATATTGAGACATCTCTCGAAGTAAGTCAAACGAGGTTAACGTATAATTTAAATCTGATTGAATTTACAGAAGGAATAATAATTGATAATGAATTAGTTACGGTAACATGTAAACAATTGGACCACCGTATCCCAAGTTATGGTTTTCGGATCGTGGAGAAAGACAAACCTGGGGAATTACTTGTAGATAAATTAAAAAAACGTGGTATCCAACCGGGTCCCATCTATCAAAAGATTAAAGATAATGAGACAACACATTTAGATGATGGGACAATTCTTAATCGAGATGAGTTTGTTGGACCTAAAAAACCGGGAAGAATCATTTGTATTTTAGGAGATACGCGTCATACAGAGCAGAATGAAAAATTTGTTGAACATGCAGATCTGCTCGTTCATGAAGCAACATTTAGTCATGATCGACAATCATTAGCTCGTAAATATTATCATTCAACTACAGTAGAAGCTGCTTTATTAGCTAAAAATAGTCAGGTGAAAAAGTTAATCTTAACCCATATATCTTCTCGTTATCAAGGGGAAGATGATCGTGAACTACGTAATGAAGCCATCGCGATCTTTCCGGAGACAATATTAGCAAAAGATTTTTACCAGTTTGAAGTCAACTAATCTTTCAGATTGACTTATTAATAACAAGAATGAATTTCATAATTACCAAAAACGGCAACATCGCTACGGGTGTGGAAATAAACCGATATTATGAAATACATTTAAAAGTCATAAAAATTGATTGAGGAGCGATATGAATGGAATCTGTTCAGCAAATAATAACGAATCAACGTCAATTTTTTCAAAATGGTGATACACTTAATGAATCTTTTCGTAGAAAGAACTTAGAAAAATTAAGAAAAATGTTACAAGATCATGAAAAGGAAATTTATCAGGCATTAAAAGAGGATTTGAATAAATCGAACCATGAAACATATACAACAGAGCTTGGTTTCCTTTTAGTCGAGATTGATGTAGCTCTTAAAAATCTGAAAAAGTGGATGGAAGTTGAAAAAGTGGAGACTCCGATGACTCATACGGGGACAAATAGTTATATTCATAAAGACCCCTATGGTGTAGCTCTCGTAATTGCCCCGTGGAATTATCCATTACAACTTGCAATTGGTCCCGTGATTGCGGCGATGGCAGCAGGTAATTGTATCGTCATAAAGCCTTCTGAATTTGCGCAATCTACTTCAACATTATTAGCGGTAATGTTCGAGGCGACTTTTAATCGTTCCTATATAGCTGTTGTTGAAGGGGCAAAAGAAGTGAGTCAAAACTTATTAAGTCAGCGATTTGATTATATCTTTTTCACGGGTAGTATCCCCGTTGGAAAAATTGTGATGGAAGCTGCGAGTAAACATCTCACCCCTGTCACATTAGAACTTGGTGGAAAAAGCCCTGCCATTATCGACAAAGATGCTGATATAAAACTTGCCGCAAAAAGAATTGTTTGGGGTAAGTTTACGAATGCTGGACAAACTTGTGTTGCCCCCGACTATTTATATGTTCATGAAAAGGTAAAAAAGAAGTTAATTGTTGAAATGAAAAAACACATTAAAGGATTTTATGGAAAAGATCCTCTCCAAAATGAAGATTATGTGCGGATTATAAATGAAGACCATTTTAGGCGTTTAGAAAACTTACTGAGTGAAGGTGCTATCCTTCATGGTGGCCGTACAAATGATGATAAACTAATCATTGAACCAACCATTATCGATGAGCTTTCATGGGAAGATCCCATTATGAAAACCGAAATTTTCGGCCCTATTCTTCCAGTATTATCATTTGAAAATATACATGACGCTTTATCAGTGATCAAAGCGGAAGAAAAACCATTGGCACTCTATTTCTTTGGAAAATCAACGAAGATGCAAGATGAAATCATTCGGACGGTTTCCTTCGGCGGAGGTTCCATAAATGACACGCTTTATCATTTAGCAAATCCACATTTACCATTTGGTGGTGTTGGTAGCAGTGGAATGGGCTCCTATCATGGTATCCACGGTTTTAATACGTTTACACATAAAAAGAGTATTTTAAAACAAACGACGAAATTTGATATTCCACTTCGTTATCCGGGCGGGAAAATCGCTCATATGCTTGTTAAAAAGGTAATGAAGTGAATGAATTTCATAATTACCCTAATCAGCTATGTCACTTCGCTGTTGAAGGGATATAGCTATCAATAGGGATTGTGAAATTCATTAAAGTAAAAAAGGGGTTGCTTTATAAAATAATAAGCAAGCCCCTTTTATTTTCGATAATCATCTAAAAAATCCTTTTGAAAACTTGTTGTGAAAGGATCTTTCTGATCATCTTCCACCTTCAATTGTTTAAAAACGTCTTCCCCATACTTTTCAGAAAGATGATCAACCGTAATTTGTAATTCACTTTTTAATATTTCCTGCTCATATGTGAATAAGTTCAGTTGTTTAGCAATATGATGCTTATTTTCAAGATCTTGTACCGTTATCCCGACTAAACGAATCGGTTCTAGATTCCAATGCCGTTGAAATAACTCAGTGGCAACTTCAACAATTTCTGCTTGCTCATCAATATAGACATTTAGCTTTCTACTTCTCGTAATTGTTTTGCGGTCATGATAGCGGATCATCAATTGAACACTGATCCCGACAACCTCTCTCCGCTTTAGCCTTCTTTCGACATTATGCGCTAATTGTTCAAGCAGTTGATAAATCGCTTGTTCATCTATCGTGTCATGAGGTAAGGTTTGTGAACTCCCAATACTCTTAAAGTCGTTTACCGCTTCAGGATCAACGACTCTTGAATCAATTCCATTTGCCCGATTCCTAAGGCGCTCACCATTAACTCCTAATAATTGAGTTAAATCATAAACATCCCGTTTTGCTAAATCACCAATCGTTTTGATCTGAATTAAATGCAGTTTTTCAGCCGTTTTTTCACCAACTCCATACATTTTTTCTATTGGTTCCGGCCATAAAACTTGTTCTAAATCTCTAATTCGCAAAACAGTAATACCTAAAGGCTTCTTCATATCTGAAGCTGTTTTTGCCAAAAATTTATTCGGACCAATTCCGATACTTGAGGGTAAATCGAGTTCCATCAGTATTCTGTTCTGTAAACGGTGGGCAATTTCAAGGGGATTACCTAGATGTTGACTATCTGTTATATCAAGATAGCCTTCATCGATCGATATGGGTTCAATCATTGGTGTTACCTCAGCCAATATCTTAAACATTTCCTGTGACGCTTTCCGGTATCGATCAAAATTTGGGCGTAAAACAATTAATTCAGGACATAAACGTCTTGCTTGCCATAATGGCATCGTAGTCTTCACACCATATGCTCTTGCTTCATAGCTACTCGTAACAATAATTCCTTTACGTTCTTCAGGGTTACCAGCAATCGCGACCGGCTTTCCTTTCAGACTTGTATCATCTGCCATTTCGACTGCAGCATAAAAACAATTCATATCGATATGGAATATGACGCGGCCTTTTTTAGGATACCAATTAGACATCATGAACACCCTTTTAAAAGTACTTCTTAAGTTGATTATACCATATCCTTATGAGGAATTATGATCCGGTGATTTCCATACATCTATAAATATTGGCTTTCTTCCCAAAGATTCCATGGAAATGATCGAGGTGGAGTCGATTGGTAAGAAACATCCTCTTTTTGAACGGGATGATTAAACTGAATCATGTTTGACCATAACGCAATTTGCTGCCCCGGTTTATTTACCTTTTGCCCATACTTTTGGTCACCATATAAGGGACAATCTACTGCTGCTAATTGAACACGTATTTGATGGGATCTTCCCGTATGTAATTTTACTTTAAGAAGACTGAAACCCTCAGCCTGACCTAACGTTTCATATTCGAGAATGGCTTTATTCGCTTGTTTATGAGCAGCCGTACTCGTATGTACGATGTTTTTCACACGGTCTTTCACTAGGAAATGCTCCAGTCGCCCATTCTTTTGGGGAGGAGTACCTCTAACAACGGCGATATATTCTCTACCAAACACTCTTCTTCGCATCATGTCTGATAAACGAGCAGCTGCTTTTGATGTTTTGGCAAATACCATCACCCCGCCAACTGGTCGATCCAATCGATGGACAAGTCCTAAATATACATTACCTGGTTTTTCATAACGTATTTTTATATCCTCTTTTAAAATCGTTAATAGATCCTGATCACCAGAACGATCTTCCTGTACCGGTATATTAACGGGTTTTTCTACTACTAATAAATGATTATCTTCATATATAATCGGTATATCCATGAACTTTATCTACTCCTTTATTACTTCTGTTCTTTAGTGACTTCGATGACAATTGACTGGACAAGTTCAGCTGTTTTAACAAGATCTTCTACTGCAATTCGTTCATTTGTCGTATGAATCTCCTCATACCCAACGGCTAAATTAACAGTGGGAATGTTGAATCCAGCAAATATATTTGCGTCACTGCCTCCACCACTTTCCAAAAGCTTACTTGTTAGGCCTATCGATTGGGCAGCTTGTCGGGCGATTTCTACGACCTCGTCCCCTGCTTGTTGTTTAAATCCTGGATACATGACTTCCGCATTTACGTCAGCATGGCCACCATTTTCTTGAGCAGTCGATTCAAAGACCTCTTTCATATGTGCAACTTGTGATTCCATTTTTTCAGTAACTAAAGATCTTGCTTCCGCATGAATCTCAATATGATCACAAACAATATTAGTTTGTTGCCCTCCTGCAATACTTCCAATATTAGCTGTTGTCTCCTTATCGATTCGACCAAGGGACATCTTCGAAATTGCCTTTGCCGCTAAAGTAATCGCGGAGATGCCTGTTTCTGGCGCTACTCCAGCGTGTGCAGTTTTCCCTTTCACAACAATATGTAATTTAGCCTGTGTAGGAGCAGCCACAATAATATCCCCTACGTCGCCATTGCTATCTAATGCATACCCATATTTTGCTTTTAAAAGGGATTTATCAAGCGCTTTTGCTCCAATCAGTCCTGATTCCTCACCAGCTGTAATAATAAATTGAATATCACCATGTGACGTTTTATTTTCATGCAACGTCCGGATCACCTCTAAAATAGCTGCGATTCCAGCCTTATCATCAGCTCCTAGAATCGTGGTACCATCTGATACAATATAACCATCCTTAATAGACGGCTTAATCTGATTACCTGGAACAACGGTATCCATATGGGATGTAAAATAAATGGGATCCGCTTCCTTTAAATTTCCTTTTAAATTACAAATTAAATTACCTGCGCCATGACCAGTTTTGGATTTGCTATCATCTTCAATCACTTCTAATCCTAACTCCGTAAATTTCTTCGTTAAGACTTGGGCAATTTCTGCCTCGTTTTTCGTTTCTGAATCAATTTGCACAAGTTCTAAAAACTCATTTATTAGTCGTTCTTTATTAACCCTTGTCATCTAATATCCTCCTGTGACACATTGTTATTGATCGCCCCCGCTCCACATCGGTTAGGGAGCAATTGGTTTTATATTATAACGGGATGTTTCCGTGTTTTTTCTTCGGACGATCTTCCTGTTTATGATAGAGCATTTCCAGTGATTGGATCAGTTTAATTCTTGTTTCTCTTGGATCGATCACATCATCAACCATACCTAATCCTGCAGCTACATAAGGATTAGCAAATTTCTCTCGGTATGTATCTATCTTTTCTTGCCTAAATTGATCTGGTTGATCACTGGCGGCAATTTCTTTCGCAAAAATAATGTTAGCAGCTCCCTCTGGTCCCATGACAGCTATTTCAGCATTCGGCCAAGCAAAGACTAAATCAGCTCCGATTGATTTGCTGTTGAGTGCTACATAGGCCCCTCCAAAAGCTTTGCGTGTAATAACAGTAACTTTAGGAACCGTTGCCTCCGAATACGCATATAGAATTTTAGCCCCGTGGCGGATAATCCCTCCATGTTCTTGCGTAACGCCTGGGAAGAATCCAGTTACATCTTCAAATGTAATCAGTGAGATGTTAAATGAATCGCAAAAGCGAATAAAGCGTGCTGTTTTATCACTTGAATCGATATCAAGGCTACCTGCTAAATACTTCGGTTGGTTGCAAACAAGGCCGACCGTTTGGCCGTTAATCCTAGCAAAACCAACGACAACATTTTTAGCAAATGCTTCATGAATCTCAAAAAAGCTATCCTGATCGACGATTTGTTCGATTACCTTTTTCACATCATACGGTCTTGTGGAATCATAAGGAACGATATCTGCTAAATCTGGACGTAGATCGTCTGATTCAGCTATTGCTGTTAGGGGTGGCTTTTCCTCATTGTTCGCAGGTAAATAATCAAGTAAGAGACGAACCTTATCCAATGCCTCTTCTTCAGTTTCAGCACTCATGTGGGCATTTCCGCTTTTAGCATTATGAATATCGGCTCCCCCCAAATCCTCCGAACTTATTTTTTCACCTGTTACCGTTTCAATTACTTTCGGACCGGTAATAAACATTTGCGATGATTTCTCGACCATAATGACAAAATCCGTAATGGCTGGTGAATAAACAGCTCCGCCAGCGCTAGGTCCTAAAATGACCGAAATTTGCGGGATGACTCCTGAATAAATCGAGTTGCGATAAAAAACTTGTCCATATCCATCAAGGGAGGAAACCCCTTCCTGAATTCGGGCACCACCTGAATCATTTAATCCGATAAATGGGACGCCATTTTTAGCAGCTAAATCCATAACTGCAGCAATTTTCTTTCCGTGCATTTCACCAAGTGCCCCACCATATACGGTAAAATCTTGAGCGAACAAGTAGATCGGTCGATTATTTATTTTCCCGTATCCTGTAACAACGCCCTCTCCTTTAGCCCCATCATTATTCATGCCAAAATCGGATGAACGGTGTTCCATAAAGGGATTTAACTCAACAAATGAGCCTTCATCGAGAAGATAATCGATTCGTTCCCTTGCTGTTTTCTTCCCTTTTTCATGTTGTTTCGCAATTCGATCATCACCACCACCAAGCTCAACTTGTCTTCTTTTATCATATAATTCATTGATCTTATCATAAATATCCATTAGTCTTCACTTCCCTCAGCATGTTGGCACAATTCAAATAAAACCCCATTTGCTGATTTTGGATGAATAAAAGCAATTTGACTTTGATTTGCGCCCTCTTTTGGTTCCTTATTTACTAACTCAATACTTGACTGTTTCAATTGTTCTAAACGGTGGTGAATATTATCTACATCGAGAGCAATATGATGTATCCCTTCGCCCTTTTTATCAATAAATCGCTGAATAGGAGAAGCATCATCAAGTGGCTCAAGGAGTTCAATACGAGATTCCCCTATTTTTAAAAAGGCTACCTTCACTGATTCAGATTCTACCTCTTCAACGGCTTCTACTTGAAGCCCCAACGCATCAATATAAAATGGTAATGCTTGATCAATCGATTGTACGGCAATTCCAATATGGGATATTTTATTCGGCTTCGTTATCCGTTCCCCTTGCGGATCTACGAGCTCTTGGATATAATTCGCTAAAGCAACGGTTGGCGAACCGCTTGTAAACACCTTTTTAATCCCCTTTTCTAGTAAAAACGGGAGATCTTCACTTGGGATGACACCTCCACCGACAACAGGAATATCACTCGCATCACGTTTGTTTAATTCTTCAATAACTTTAGGAAACAACGTTTTATGGGCTCCTGATAAAGAGGATAATCCTATCACATCAACATCCTCCTGAATCGCTGCTTGGGCAATCTGTAAAGGAGTTTGTCTTAACCCTGTATAGATTACCTCCATCCCATGATCACGTAGTGCTTGTGAGATGACAAGGGCTCCCCGATCATGCCCATCTAATCCTGGTTTTGCAATTAAAACACGGATTTTCTTACTCATCTACTTTTCCTCCTTTTTTACTACCCTTCATATTCGCCAAACTCATCACGTAATACATTACATATTTCCCCGATCGTTGCATAGGCTTTCACGGCATTTAAAATGAAAGGGATTAGATTTTCATTATCAGTCTTGGCAGCACTTCGAAGGGCTACCAATGTCTGCTCAACAACAATCTGATCACGTTCATTTCGGTTCGTTTCAAGCGAGTCGACTTGGGCTTGCTCTAGCTTTTCATTCACTTTTAATAGATCGGGATTGACTGTTTCATCGATCATAAACTTATTTAAGCCAACGATCACCTCATCGTTGCTTTCGATATTCTTTTGGGTTTCGTACGCATTTTGCTGAATTTCTCTTTTCATAAAGCCTTCCTCTACAGCTTGTACAGCCCCACCAATTTCCTCGATTTGATCCAAATACACTTGAATTTCTGCTTCCATTTTATCGGTCAATTCTTCGACATAATAAGAACCACCTAACGGATCAACCGTATCTGCAACCCCACTCTCGTGTGCGATAACTTGTTGCGTTCGTAAAGCGATTCGGGCAGAGTCTTCGGTTGGCAAAGATAGTGCTTCATCACGTGAATTGGTGTGTAAGCTCTGCGTCCCCCCCATTACGGCTGCTAAGGCTTGTAAGGTGACACGAACGATGTTGTTATCTGGCTGTTGAGCCGTTAACGTCGACCCCCCTGTTTGCGTATGAAATCGCATCTTCCAACTTTTAGGATCCTTCGCCTTATAATGCTCTTTCATAATTTTAGCCCACATTCTTCTTGCTGCACGAAACTTAGCAACTTCCTCAAAGAAATTATTATGGGCATTAAAAAAGAAGGCGAGTCTTGGGGCAAACGTATCAATTTCCAGTCCGGACGCTAATGCTGCATCCACATATGCCATCCCGTTAGCGATTGTAAATGCTGCTTCCTGCACAGCAGTAGATCCTGCTTCTCGAATATGATAGCCAGAAATACTAATCGTATTAAACTTCGGAACATGCTGTTGACAGTATTCAAATATATCCGTAATGAGACGCATCGATTGTTTAGGTGGATAAATATAAGTTCCTCTCGCGATATATTCTTTTAATATATCATTCTGGATAGTCCCTGTAATCTTTTCAAAAGGTACCCCTTGATTTTCACCTACCGCTAAATACATACAGAGTAAAACAGATGCAGAAGCATTAATTGTCATTGATGTACTTACTTTATGTAATGGGATTTGTTCAAGCAATTGCTCCATATCATGTAAGGTATCAATTGCAACTCCAACTTTACCCACCTCACCTTCTGCCATGACATCATCAGAGTCATAACCGATTTGAGTTGGTAAATCAAAAGCAACAGATAGGCCGGTCTGGCCCTGCTCTAATAAATAACGAAAACGTTCATTTGTTTCCGATGCTGAACCAAATCCCGCATATTGTCGCATTGTCCAATATCTGCTTCGATACATTGTCGGTTGGATCCCTCTTGTAAATGGATACTCTCCTGGGAAACCTAATTTATCTTCTTCATAATAAAGACGATCTACCTCAATATTCGATGATGTTGTAAAGGCTTCCTGACGTTCAGGAAAGCGCTGTATTGTTTCTTGAACAGACTCTTTCCATCGTTGTTCCTTTGGATTGTTATTTTTATCCTTCATACCAAATGAGCCCCCATATTCTTTTATGAATCATATTTATTTATCGTTGTATATATGTTACATTAGTGATATTAGTTGTCCATTTCTATTTTTAGCGATAAAATGTAGATAGAAATAGGATTGAAGGAGGTACGCACGTGGCACAAAAACAAACTAAAAATCAAAAAACAGCACCCAAAAGGAAATCAAAGCGTCAAAATAGAATGAAAATTATGATTTATATAATGGTTATTGCGATGCTATTATCAACATTCACAGCAGGGTTGTCATTTTTATTATAGAATAAGCTAGGAAAGACTGGATCGGCATTATGCCTTTTTAGTCTTTTTTTTCTGGTTACGAATGAAAGATATATCGCTTTCCTTAAAATTGTTTTTGATAACTAAGTAATCTTCAATTTCATGTAATAGCCGAAACAGATTCGCTCGCGTTTCAAATTCTTCTCTTGTCGTTGGTAGCTCCATCGTTTGAAACGTGTCGCGTAATTGGTTGAGTTCATCAAGAAATAATATTGCTGTATTTCCGGGATGAACAGATTCCGATAATCTTTCAAAATAATCCGCAATCTCACTTGAAATCAACTCAATATTTTCAATTCTGCTGACAAGGGGCATCATTCTTCTCAACAGCTTGTACTGCTCTTTTCGCATCGCAAAGTAATCATAATATGTATGTTCACTACGTAAAACTTGATTTTCCCGATCAAGTGACACTAATTTGGTCGCTTCATTTAAAATATCCTCTGCCACAATGAGTTCCTTTCCATCCCAAGCCCGATCTTTATCCCTTATATATAAAGCGATTTCAGATAAGACCTTCTGGAAATTCCTTTCTACTTCTTTCTGCATCGCTCTTAACTTTTGATCTAAACTTGGCATATATATATTTAAGATAAGTGCTGTACCAATACCTATCAATATGATGAGCAATTGCTCACCGATACGAGGAAACGTTATATTTCCAGCATTATAAAGATTTAAAACGATAACAGTACTCGTAATAATTCCTTGTGATATATTAAAAAAAACGGTTACCGGAATAAATACTATTAATAATAATCCGATAACAGCCGGGAAATATCCTAATGATTCAAAAAGGAAATACGAGAAAGTAATCCCAATTAAACAGGCAAAAAATCGATCCCTAGCACTAATAAATGATCGCCTTCGTGTGGGCTGAATACATAACATGGTTAGAATCCCAGCGGAAATAAAGTGATTGATCCCGATCAATTGCGCAATCGAAATAGCAACAGGAACACCAATTGCTGTTTTAATTGTTCGATAGCCAATTCTCAAATTAAAGTCTCCCTTTTAAAATGAATCTTATATGTTTATGTAAGCGAATGACCATGTGAAAGAAGGCTATGCCAATGGATTTGGATATAGCCTGTTCACATTTCTTATAAACTTTCGCAGTGTTCGTCAAAAATAGATTGGAGCTTATTAATGACATCAATTGGACTAAATCCTTCAATGTCATGACGTTCAATCATCGTAACAATTTCGCCATCTTTTAAGAAGGCAAATGATGGGGATGACGGTGGGTATTCACCAAAATAAGTACGTACTTTTTCAGTTGCCTCTTTATCTTGTCCCGCAAATACGGTTACTAAGTGCTCCGGAACTTTATCATAATGAATGGCGTTTGATGCTGCAGGTCGAGCTATCCCACCAGCACATCCACACACAGAGTTAATCATTACTAATGTAGTTCCTTCACGTGAAAGGGCTTGGTCTACCTCTTCAGGTGCGATGAGCTCTTCATAACCTGCATCTTTCATATCTTCACGCGCAACACTTACTACATCATTCATGAACATATCGAATTCCATATGAAATTCATCTCCTTATCTATGTTAAAGCATACTACAAGCTTAACAATATTCGGAGTTGAATTCAATTTAAATTGTTTATTAAACGCGTTTATCAATAAACATTTGTCTGATCTTCATTTATATTCTCTAATAACTCTTTCACACGTGCCAAAAACTTTCCACAAACAAGCCCATCTAGGATTCGGTGATCAAGTGACAGTGATAAATTAACCATGTCCCTAGCCGCGAACATATCATTAATAATCACGGGGCGTTTAACGATCGATTCCACTTGCAAAATCGCGGCTTGAGGATGATTGATAACACCCATTGAATGGATCGAACCAAATGATCCCGTATTGTTGACGGTAAATGTACCCCCGTCCATATCAGCTGCCTTTAACTTACCAGAACGAGCTTTCATTGCTAACTCCGAGATCGATTTTGCGATTCCTTTTGTACTCTTTTCATCCGCGTTTTTAATAACTGGAACAAAGAGTTGATCATCGTTTGCTACCGCAATCGACAGGTTAACATCTTTTCTCTGGATAATTTTATCGACTGCCCACGTACTATTTAATTGCGGATATTCCTTTAACGCTTGTGCCACAGCTTTTACGAAGAATGAAAAGTATGTTAATGTAAAGCCTTCTTGTTGTTTAAATTCATCTTTTATCTTGTTACGGTAACGCACTAAATCAGTCACATCAACTTCGACAGTCATCCACGCATGGGGAATTTCTTGAGTTGAACGAACCATATTTTGCGCAATGACTTTACGGATTCCGGTAACTGGTATTTCGAGATCACCTACACGCTGTGTTGTTGGCAAAGGCTTATCCTCTACTTGTGATTCATTTACCGGACTTTCGCTCCCCGTTTCAATTACTTTTTCGATATCTTTTCGCGTTATTCTCCCATTTTTACCAGTCCCACTTACTTCTGTTAACTGAATATTATGCTCTTGAGCTAGTTTTAAAACAGCAGGTGAGTAACGCAGTTTCATTGACTGATCAGTTGCTACCTTCTCCTCAATAGCATCGTTTTTTTCCGGGACAGGTTCTGATCCTTGTTCCATTGACACAGGTTCAGAAGATGAATCTTTTGTCTCTATATAACACATGATTTCCCCAACTTTAATCGTCGTTCCTTCCGGGGTTAAGATTTCTTTAATGGTTCCTTCATAGGATGAAGGAACTTCAGCGTTTACTTTATCTGTCATGACATCTGCAATCGGATCGTATTTATTTACGTAATCCCCCTCTTTAACAAGCCAAGAGTTAATGGTTCCTTCTGTAACACTTTCCCCTAATTGTGGCATTGTAATTTTTTCAGTACCCATTTCAACAACCCCTTATCCAATTAAAATTCCGCTAATTCACGTACAGCCTTTTCAACTTTATCCGGATTAATCATAAAGAATCTCTCCATTGTCGGAGCATATGGCATGGAAGGTATATCAGGTCCCGCAAGTCGTTGGACAGGTGCATCCAAATCAAATAAACAATGCTCTGCTATAATTGCCGCGACTTCACTAATGATACTACCTTCTTTATTATCTTCTGTGATTAAGATTACTTTACCTGTTTTCTTTGTTGCGGTAATAATTGCTTCCTGATCAAGTGGATATACAGTTCTTAAATCGAGTATATGGGTATCAATGCCTTCTTCAGCCAATTTCTCTGAAGCTTGAAGTGCAAAATGTACACACAGTCCATACGTAATGATCGTTACATCTGAACCTTCTCGTTTAATATCTGCTTTTCCAATAGGAAGGACATAATCTTCTTCTGGTACATCTTCTTTAAGAAGTCGATAGGCCCGCTTATGTTCAAAAAATAGAACAGGATCATTATCGCGAATGGCAGCCTTTAGCAACCCCTTTGCATCGTATGGTGTTGATGGCATGACAATTTTTAACCCTGGTTGATTAGCAAAAACAGCCTCAACAGACTGGGAATGATATAATGCCCCATTTACTCCCCCACCATATGGTGCACGAATCGTAATGGGACAATTCCAATCATTATTTGATCGATACCGTATTTTCGCAGCTTCAGAAATAATTTGATTCACTGCCGGCATAATAAAGTCCGCAAATTGCATTTCTGCAATCGGACGCATACCGTACATGGCGGCACCTATCCCTACACCAGCAATCGCTGATTCAGCTAATGGTGCATCAAGTACTCGATCTTCTCCAAATTCCTCAAACAGACCGTCCGTAACACGAAATACACCGCCTTTTTTTCCAACATCTTGACCGAGCATAAACACTTTCTCATCTCGGTGCATTTCTTCTTTTAAAGCAGATGTGATCGCTTGAATATATGTCATAATTGCCATATTTTATACCTCCTCACTCTTCATAAACAAATTTTAATGCTGATTCTGGATCGGCATAAGCTGCATTTTCGGCGTAATCAGTTGCCTTATTAATCATCTCATCAATTTCCGCATGCATTGCTTTTGAATTTTCTTCAGTTAATATTCCCCGATCCGTTAGATAGGCTGCAAACGTAATTAATGAATCGTGTTTTTTCGCCTCTTCAACTTCTTGATGATCCCGATAACTCCGATCATCATCATCACTAGAATGCGCTGTTAATCGATACGTAATTGCCTCAATTAAGGATGGCCCTTCGCCAGAAATAGCTCGTTCTCGTGCTTGCTTGACAGCTTCATATACAGCGAGTGGATCATTCCCATCAACCGTGTATCCAGGCATACCATATCCAATTGCACGATCAGACACATTTTCACAACCCAATTGTCTTTCTGCCGGTATCGAAATGGCGTATCCATTGTTTTCAACCATCGTAATGACAGGTAAGTCATAAACTCCAGCAAAATTTAATCCTTCATGAAAATCTCCCTGGTTTGAAGAGCCTTCTCCTAATGTGACAAGCGAAACAAATTCCTTTTTCTCGATTTTTGCCGCGAGAGCCACACCTACCGCATGAGGTAACTGGGTGGTAACAGGGGATGATCCTGTTAAGATTCGATTTTTCTTTTGTCCAAAATGACCGGGCATTTGACGTCCACCTGAATTTGGATCTTCTGCTTTAGCAAAACCGGATAACATTAGTTCCTCGGTTGTCATACCAAAGGCAAGTACAATACCGATATCGCGATAATACGGTGCCACATAATCAACATCTCTATCTAAGGCAAATGCCGCACCCACTTGGGCAGCTTCCTGACCTTGACAAGAGATGACAAAGGGAATTTTACCAGCTCGATTTAAGAGCCACATTCTTTCATCAATTTTGCGAGCTAAGAGCATTGTTTTATACATATCAAAGACTTGTTCATTTGTTAATCCTAAAGATGTATGGCGATCTTCAGACATATATCTTTCCTCCTTGAAAATGATAGCTACAACGGATTGCTTTGGCTTTGTTTTTAGCCATGAATTTGTTTTCCTTCCACGGCTAGAGCTGCTTCACCCATAATCTCAGATAACGTTGGATGTGAATGAATCGTTTGTGATATTTCCCATGGTGTAGCATCAAGAACTTTTGCAAGCCCTGCTTCTGAAATCAGTTCAGTTACATGTGGCCCAATCATATGAATGCCAAGTATATCTTCATTATCCTTATTGGCCACAATTTTAACAAAACCTTCTGACTCACCATTCACTAATGCCTTCCCGACTCCTTTGAATGGGAATTGACCTACTTTTATCTCATAACCTTTTTCAATGGATTCCTTTTCGGTCAACCCGACACTAGCTATCTCTGGGCTGGAATAAATACACGAAGGTACATTCTCATAATTCATTGCCAATGGTTGTTGGTCAGCCATGTGCTCCACTGCAATAATTCCTTCGTGTGAAGCAACATGGGCTAGTTGCATTCCCCCAATAACATCACCAATGGCATAAATATGACTTTCTTTCGTTTGGTAATTTTCATTGACTTGAATGAAGTCATTTTCAATTTCGATTTCTGTATTTTCAATCCCAATATTCGTTCGATTGGCTTCACGTCCAACAGACATCAACATTTTATCCGCTTTGTATGTGGTGACATCACCATTAATATCAACATCAATCGCAACACCACTGTCTTTGATTAATGTTGCTGGCAAAACGGTAGCGTTTGTTATGAATGTAATTCCTTTTTGGGTAAGTTGCTTCCTTGCTTCCCTCGCAATTGCTTCATCTTCTGTCGGTAAGATTTGTTCCAAATACTCAATAACAGTAATTTCTACATCAAAGTCAGCAAGCATGGAAGCCCATTCGATCCCGATCACTCCTCCACCAACAATTATGATCGACTTTGGTAATTCCTCTAATTCTAGCGCTTGATCGGACGTGATGATATGTGTGCTATCAATTTCTAACCCGGGCAAAGACTTCGGCTTAGAACCCGTTGCGATCAGGACCTGTTTAGGTACAATCATGGTGTTGTCATCACCATTTGCATACTCAATTGAAATGGTTCCAGGCATCGGCGAAAAAATACTTGGGCCTAATATACGCCCATATCCATGATAAATGTCAATATCACCCTTTTTCATGAGTCCACGAACACCTTGATGTAGCGTTTCTACAATATCTTCTTTTCGTTCTTGCACCTTTGGGAAATTTAGGGTTGTCCCATCTACTTCGACTCCATATTCGTGTGCCGACTTTGTTTGTCGGTAAATATCCGCACTACGCAATAGTGATTTTGATGGAATACAGCCTCGATGTAAGCAAGTCCCACCTAATTTATCGTCTTCTACAATCGCCACTTGCATGCCTAATTGGGAAGCCCTGATGGCAGCAACATAACCACCTGTCCCTCCACCTAATACGACAAGATCATATTCTTTAGTCAAATATTGTCAACTCCTTAACAGTCTACTAACAAAAGGCTTCTCGTTGTCTAGAACTTGCGAAAAAACAAGTTCACTCGATATATGTAGCTTATTAGGTTTTTGAGAACCTAATCAGCGCGTATGAAAATGATCTCTTCCTTATTTTCTTCTACTTAAAGCGTGATGGCTATTCACTAAAAACTGATTCGTTGATTTTTGCACGGATGTAATTCTTTCTTCTGCCATTTGATTCGCCGCTAAATAGGTTGGAATCTGGTCACGCTTCGAAATTTCAAAAATGGTTTTCAGACTATCATAAATGGTGGCTACTTTTTTCATGGCTCTCGACTCATTGTACCCTTCTAATTCACCAGAGACATTGATCACCCCACCTGAGTTAATCACAAAATCAGGTGCATATACAATTCCTTTTTCAAAGATTAGATCCCCATGTTCAGCTTTAGCTAATTGATTATTAGCCGAACCTGCAATGACCTTAGCCTTGAGTTGCGGAATCGTCTCGTCATTAAGGACTGATCCGAGTGCACACGGTGAAAAGATGTCACAGTCTACCCCATATATTTCATTTGGCTCTACTGCTACCGCACCATAATTTTCGACAGCTTGCTGAACGGACTCCTGGTTAATATCTGTCACAACAAGTTTCGCGCCTTCCTTATGTAAATGTCCACATAATCGATATGCGACATTACCAACACCTTGAACCGCAACCACTTTATCTTCTAGTGAATCCGTTCCAAAGGCTTCATTTGCGGCTGCTTTCATTCCCTGATAGAGGCCATATGCCGTTATGGGAGCTGGATTTCCTGATGAACCTGTTTCTGGTGATGTTCCCGTTACAAAATCCGTTTCTAATTTTATCGTATCCATATCCTCTACGGAGGTTCCCACATCTTCAGCGGTAATATAGCGACCGTTTAAACTTTGTATATAACGGCCTAAGGCACGGAATAACTCTGGACTTTTATCTTGCTTCGGATCGCCAATAATGACTGTTTTTCCACCACCAAGATTTAATCCGGCTGCCGAATTTTTATAAGTCATTCCTTTAGCTAGGCGCAAAGCATCTTCCATCGCTTCTTCTTCGCTTTCATAGGGCCACATTCTCGCTCCACCCAATGCGGGACCAAGTGTCGTATCATGAATGACTATAATTGCTTTTAAACCAGAGTTTTTATCTTGACAAAAAACAATTTGCTCATAATCATCTTCCTCCATGCTGTTAAAAATATTCATGTTATTCCCCCTAATATTTGTAGTCTAAAAAAACAATTATACAATATGCTCATCTATATGATAAATGTTCATACTCATATTGTATAAAACTAACACTTGAATAGATAGTGTTATCTGTCACCAATATATATAGTATACTGCAAACATCATGGCAATGCACTTATATTGTAAGCGCTTTAACGGTGTGTGTCCATCTTTTAGAAACTTATAATTGTACTGGTGTTTGCAGACTTCTTCATTCACGTTTATACCCAGCTAATTTAACACTTTGGAGGTCCCTACCTACTCATAAACTTTAAATAATAATCCTTCAAATGAATTTCATAATTGCCAAAATCAGCAACATCGCTAGGGACGTGGCACTAAACCGGTATTATGAAATTCATTATTTCATGACGACTTCCTATTTGGAAGTATCAAAAAACAAACCGCATTTTTCCTATTTCTTACCCGTTTTGTTATACTATTGGTATAACAATACATATATGTTAAGAGGAGAAATCATATGGTAAGAATAATCGCTGTATTTGTATTACTCATCCCTGGCGTTTTAGCCGCTTTTGGGATCAAACTCATGCGTGATGCACTATTCGCTGAAGTCTTCCCTATTTTAATTAATACCGGCGTCCAATTTATTGTTGGTTTGATTTTGTTCATTGGTGGGCTTGCTTTTATTGGTGGTTTTGTCGTTCATCGGGACCGTAAAAACAATCTTGTTAATCGGGAGAAAAGAAGAGACCGATAAATCTCCCCTTAAAAAGGAAACTGTAATATGGTATTATAAATAACAGTAGCAATTAGAGGAGATGTTGTCATGAAGGTAGCCAAGTTTGGAGGAAGCTCTGTAGCAAATGTAGCTCAAATACAAAAAGTAGCAGCTATTATTAAGAGTGATCCAAAACGAAAGATTATTGTTGTTTCTGCCCCTGGTAAGCGAGACGATCAGGATGTTAAAATTACCGATTTACTATTAAATTTAGGTGACGCATTAGGGCGAAAGGAACCCTATGAGCAACATGTTGATGCAATCATGGAACGTTTTTCTGAAATCATAACCGGATTAGGTATTCCCGCGAAAATTGAACAGGAAATCAGGGGCTCGATTGATGCCATTCTAACAAACGGGCTTTCTATAGATGAGAAACTTGAAAATCTAAAAGCGATTGGTGAAGATGGGTCGGCCAAAATAGTAAGTGCCTACTTAAATTTGATTGGATTAGAAGCAACATATGTAAATCCACAGGAAGCAGGACTCTTTGTTAGTAATGAACCTGGGAATGCACAAATCCTTCCAGAAAGCTTTGCCAAAATTTATTCATTGCGGGAACGCGAAGGTATTTTAGTTATTCCAGGATTTTTCGGTTATACAACAGATGGGAAATTGATGACCTTTTCCCGAGGTGGCTCAGATATAACCGGTTCGATTGTTGCCGCTGGTATCCAAGCAGAATTATATGAAAACTTTACAGATGTTGACTCTGTTTATACGGTAAATCCAACCATTGTAAGTCAACCAAAAGAGATTACAACATTAACCTATAAAGAAATGCGCGAATTATCTTATGCTGGTTTTTCAGTCTTTCATGATGAGGCTTTAATTCCAGCCTTCAAAGAAAACATTCCAGTTTGTGTTAAAAATACGAATAACCCTGCTGCACCTGGAACGATGATTGTTTCCGAAAAAGACCCAGATGCTACTTGTGTCGTTGGCATCGCAAGTGATGATGGATTTTGTAGTTTATATGTCAGTAAATTTTTAATGAACCGTGAAATTGGTTTTGGACGAAAGTTATTTTCTATTCTAGAAGATGAATCAATTTCCTATGAGCATGCCCCATCAGGAATTGATGATATATCTGTTATTATTCGCGAAGATCAATTGACTCCAGACAAAGAGAATATTGTTCTGAATCGAATTCAAAATGAACTTCACGTCGATACGATCTCAATTAACTATGGCTTAGCCGTTATTATGGTTGTCGGTGAAGGAATGACGAGCACAGTAGGAATCGCGCAACAAGCGACTACTGCGTTTGCTGAAGCACAAGTAAATATCGAAATGATTAATCAGGGTTCTTCTGAAGTTTCCATGATGTTTGGAATTCATGCCAGTGGACTCGAACGAGCGATTCAGTCTTTATATAAAACCTATTTTGAATAATGGCTGCTCGATAACGTAGTGATCTTAGAATATGATAATATAGAAAGCGCCTTATGTACTGGAATGTTGCTATCCCAGTCTATAAGGCGCTTTATGATTGCGGACTTATTTATGTTGTTTATCTCTATCTTACTTTTTATCGGTATCATACACATCAGTGATGATCGCTACAGGCTAGCTTGCGCGGTGATCAAGCCTTAAACGATCAGCCACCATCGCAATGAATTCCGAGTTAGTTGGTTTTGCCTTGGAAACACTAACTGTATAACCAAATAATGATGAAATAGCATCAATATTACCGCGGCTCCATGCAACTTCAATGGCATGCCGGATCGCCCTTTCTACTCGTGATGCCGTTGTATTAAAGTGTTTCGCAATATCTGGGTAAAGTACTTTTGTTATCGAACCGAGTAGCTCAATATCGTTGTATACCATTGTGATCGCTTCGCGTAAGTACATATACCCTTTAATGTGAGCGGGTACACCAATTTCATGGATAATATTAGTGATATCGCCTTCTAGATCTTGTTTAACTTTTTTCTTTTTCGTTTCATTTTTACCGTTAAATTGAATCATGCTTACACCTGGATCATGAATTTGACGAATTTGATCAGCTAAATTATCTAAATTAAATGGCTTTAATATGAAATAGGCTGCACCAAGATCAACGGCCTCTTTCATAACTTTTTCTTGACCGAACGCCGTTAACATAATCACGTTGGGAAAATGATCTAATTCCCGTTCACGTAACCGATTCAACACTGCTAGACCGTCAATATGAGGCATAATAATATCGAGTATGAGAATATCTGGTTCCAATTCCTCCATCATCGTTAAGCATTCATTGCCATTATACGCAGTACCAATGACTTCAATATCATCTTGTTCCTCAAAATAATCTTCCATCAATTGAATGAGCTCTTTGTTATCATCGACTAAACAAACTGAAATCTTTTCCACTTTATTCATTCCTCCCTTTTGTATGTATCTCTACAATAACCATTCGACATAAGTAAGTTTTCCCCTTTTATTATTTCAAAAAAATGTATTGTTTTCCCCCTATTAGTATAATTTACCATAACCACCACACTCTAATAGTATACACTATCATATGTAGCAAGGGCACGAATAGGTAAAAAACAACAAAAAACTTGTAACGGATCAATAATCCTCTACAAGTTTTCTGTCATATAAAAATTACTCTTTATTCATTTTAATTCCAGCTTCTTCGAGCATCCATTCGATATGAACTCCATAACCTGATGTTGGATCATTAACAAACACATGTGTAACAGCACCTACAATTTTATTGTTTTGTATGATTGGACTACCACTCATTCCTTGTACAATCCCACCGGTTTTCCCTAATAATTTAGGATCCGTTATTCGAATGACCATCCCCTTTGTTGCTGGGAATTTCTGAGGTACGCTATTGACAATTTCAACGTCATATTCTTCGACTTTCTCACCATCAACAACCGTTAAGATTGTCGCTGGTCCTTCTTTTACTTCATGTGATAAACCGATTGACATGGGTTCATGATAATCGCCTTTATCCAGTGAATCAGTTAACTTTCCGAAAATGCCAAATGGACTATTTTTAGTAATGGATCCAATTTCATTGTCCTTTACAGAGAATTTTGCTTGTTTTTCGCCAGGTGAACCATTATTTCCTTTTTCAATTGAAGTGACAGATGAGCGGACAATCGAACCGTTATGGATTTCAATTGCTTTTTTAGTATCCATATCAGTGATGACATGACCTAATGCTCCATATTTTTTAGACTCCGGTTCATAAAATGACAACGTTCCAATTCCAGCTGCCGAATCACGAATATACAACCCTATTCGGTATTCTTGTTCTTTATCATCAATAACAGGCTGCAATGTGGTTTCCATCTCTTTATTATTACGTTTAATTAATAATTCTAACGGTTTATTTTCCTTTCCCGCTTTTTCTACAATTGGCTTAACTTCTTCCATCTTTTCAACAGCTTCCCCATTAATCGTAAGAATAATATCGCCAACTTTCACCTTGGCATCTTCTCCTGGTGACAACTGTCCATCTTTTCCATTAACAAGATGATGGCCGACGACGAGCACACCTTGAGTCTGTAATTGCACCCCGATTGATTGGCCGCCTGGAATCACCTTAACATCTTCTAGGAGTGATAAATTAACCTTTTTTACCGGTAATCCAGCTACTTCATAAACGAGCTCACTTTCACCTGTGTTATGTGCATATACGGATGATTCAAATGTTTCAACACGTTGATCGGGGGATAATACAGAAACATTCTCGCCTAGGCTTGGTAATTCTAACGGAGTTTGATCATTGACTGTGATCAAATTATTTGGGATGGATAAATATTTTTGGACAGGAGTTAGAAACGGTACTGTCAAAATGAAAGCTAAACATAGGACACCTATCCACATTCTCATGTTATTCTTATACTTCAATCCATTCACTCTCCTCATACCTACCTCATAACACTTTTCTCTCTCTATATATGTAATTTGACCTAAACCGGGTCATTTTAAACTAGTGAAAGATAAGAAAAGATGTGTAACATTACCTCTAATATTATTTTATGATCAATTTAAAAAACAAAAAAGCCAGTTACTCTAGCTTCTGGCTTTTCCTTTGTTATTATCCATTTTATTTTTCCTTAAATGCAGTTGCTAAATCAAGCAACTTTTTACCATGTTCCATTGCAGTTTCAGTTAGCTCTGTTCCCGTCATCATCCGACTTAATTCTTTAATCGATTGTTCGATTGATAATTCACTCATAGTTGTTGCAGTACGGTCATTAAGATCAATTTTATCAATTAATTTATGTGTATCAGCCATCGCGGCTACTTGTGGTAAATGGGTAATACATAATACTTGTGACTCATTTGAAATTTGGTATATTTTTTCCGCCATCGCTTGAGCTACACGACCACTGACACCTGTATCAACCTCATCAAAGATGACACTTGTTACACCTTGGTGTTTTGCAAAGATCTTCTTGATCGCAAGCATGATCCGTGAAAGCTCTCCACCAGATGCCACTTTATCAATTTCTTTTAGCGGTTCACCTGGATTTGTAGAAATCAAAAATCGAACCTGATCAAATCCATTTTTATGCAACGTAATTTCGTCCGGATTATATTGAACATCATCATTTACAAGCGGATTAAAAGAAACCGAAAATGTTGCATTTTCTAAATATAAATCTTTAAGCTCCATGTGAATTTCTTTTTCTAATAACTGTGCAGATTTACGCCGTATATCATGGAGATGAACTGCTTCCAGATAAGCATCCTGTGCGGTTTCTTCAATTTGCCTTTTAATTTCGATAAGATGTGTATCTTTATTTTTTAGTTGCTCTATTTCCTCTTCAATTTCTGCCATATATTCTAACATATCATTTACGGATGCACCATACTTTTTCTTTAAATTATTCAGATCATGTAATCGGGACTCTATTTCATTAAGCCGAGTAGCATCATAGTGAAGTGTGTCTTTAAAATCCCTTAATTCAAAACTTAATTCTTCAATGACATAAAAGTTATCTGTTAGCTTATCTGCCTTATTTGCGATAAATGGATCAAATTCACGATTTTCTTGTAAGGCTAATTGGGCTTTATTTAACCATTCAATACCTTTTCTTTCCCCATATAAGGCGTTATAGGCTGTTTCAACACCTAAATATATTTTTTCAAAGTTAACTAAATGACTCCGTTCTTCCTCTAGTTCTTCGTCTTCATTTGGGTTTAAATGGGATTGGCTTAATTCATTCAATTGGAATTCGAGTAAATCGAGTCGGTTATTCGTTTCTAGTTCGTTCTCACTAAAATCTTTATAACGTTTTTGTAATGCCGTATATTTATCAAATAGGACGGAATATTCCTTTTTAGCTTGCTTGATTTGTGGTTCATCATAAGAATCGAGTAATTCAATATGGCTTTCAGGCTCCATAAGTGATTGGGTTTCATGTTGGGTGTGAATATCAATTAATGTTTTACCAAACTCTCTTAAAATGGCCAATGTTACCAATTTACCATTAACCCTACAAATGCTTTTACCACTTGCTGTCATCGTTCGCTGTAAGACAACCATTTGATCTAAAATCTCGATCCCATAATAACTCCCAATCGTATAAATCAGATGGTTCTTATTTTCAATAATAAATAAGCCTTCTATTTCTGCTTTCTTTGTACCATAGCGCACATAATCAACGGATCCTCTTCCACCTGCTAATAATTGGACGGCATCAATAATGATTGACTTTCCGGCGCCAGTTTCTCCCGTCAGTACGGTGAGACCCTCGTTAAATGTTACCGATACGCTATCAATAATTGCAAAATCCTTAATGGATAATTCAGTTAGCATATTTTGACCACCTCATTATTTTTAACTAAAACGATATCTTTATAACATATTAATAAATCGATCTTTAACTTTCTCCGAATTTTCCTCAGAACGACAAATAAGTAAGCATGTATCATCTCCACAAATTGTGCCCATTATTTCATCCCATTCTAAATTGTCGATCAGTGCTCCGACGGCTTGAGCATTACCTGGAAGGGTTTTCAGAACGATAAAGTGACTTGTATGATCAATTTTTACAAATGCATCCCGAATTAACCTTTTTAATTTTTCCAAGGGATTAAACCGTTGATCTGCGGGTAAGCTGTATGTATATTTTCGATCGGCAGTAGGAACTTTAACAAGGTGAAGCTCTTTAATATCACGAGAAACAGTTGCTTGAGTGATGTTATATCCTAATATTTTCAATTCATCGACAAGTTCGTCTTGTGTTTCAATTTCATTTTCAGTAATCAATTCCCGTATTTTTATATGGCGTTGAATTTTGCTCATGATACCCCTCCAATGAAATAAATGACTGGTTATTAATAAAAGAGGACTACACCCGCCATGCAGTCCTCATTCATCAATTATAATATAGAGTGAGCCTTTTCGACCACTTCTTTAAAATGTTCATTTGTAAGTTCAACTTCTGGCAGTTTCTTTTCCCATCCTAAATGGGCTAAAAACTCAAGATTTCCTTTTCCACCTGTAATCGGAGAATGCGTAAGTGCTCGTAGTTGATAGCCTTCCTGTTTGGCAAAAGTGCTTATTTCTTGGATTACATGTTGATGTACAAGCGGATCACGAATCACGCCTTTTTTACCAACTACATCCCTACCAGCTTCGAATTGCGGCTTAATTAATACAACGATATCACTATTCGGCTCCATTATTTTTCTTAATACGGGCAAGATTAAGCGTAGTGAAATAAATGAAACATCAACAGTTGCAAAGTTGGGGGTGCCTTTTTTGAAATCATTTGGTAAGACATACCGAAAATTTGTCCGTTCCATAACGACTACCCGGTCATCACTGCGTAGTTTCCAATCCAATTGATTATAGCCAACATCTATGGCATAACAAAGCTCTACTCCATTTTGTAATGCACAGTCTGTAAATCCACCAGTAGATGATCCGACATCAACCATAATTTTATCCGTGACAGAAATGGAAAACTCATTTAGGGCCTTTTCCAACTTTAAACCACCACGACCGACATACGGGATTTCTTTTCCTTTCACTTGTAGCGGAATGTCTAGCGCAACTTTCATGCCCGGTTTATCCAATCGGACTTGTTCGGAAAACACGAGTCCCGCCATAATGACCCGTTTCGCCTTTTCTCTCGTTTCGATTAAGTTACGATCTACTAATAATACATCTAATCGTTGTTTACTCATTTAATTTCCTCTTCAGTCTATTGGAATATGTTCTATTTTGGTAATACTTTTATTTTTAGTTTATTTTCAATAATATAAATAATTTTACCTGCGAAGACAATAATGGATGTTGAAGAATGAATGGCATAGCTCTTACCTAGTGCCTTACCACCAACTGTAAATGCAGCGACAAAACTTGTCAATAAAACGGACAACGTGATTTGTGTTGGTGAGCCTTCTGAATGACCAAGCAGTGTTGAAACATGGAGGACAACGACAACGGTTGCCGTACCACTCACAATTCCAGATATATCTCCGACAACATCATTGCAGAAACTGGCGAATTTATCAGCATTTTTAACAATGACGAAAGCCTCTCTTGCGCCCATAACTTTTTCAGCTGCCATCGCATTGATCGGCGCTTTTTTTGCGGCAGTAGAGGCGGTACCTAACATATCAAATACGATCCCAATCAGAACAATCAATAAAACAATAACTAAACCAAGCATCCACGAAACATTACTTAATGCGGAAGTTGATATAATTGAAAAAATAGCCGCTAACACAAATGTGATAACCGCTATGGTGAGACTAAATTTTATCGATCGATTCATTTTTGTCTTCATTTTCATACCTCTAATTAACGAATTATGTAAGCAAGGAATGGTCATTTAAAAAGTTAAGACTGCGGCATAGGTCCAGTAGGTTTTCCCAGATGAATACCCCATGTTGCCATCAAGGTGGTTCCCCTTTAAATTCATCTTAGCCATGTCGCCATCAGCTAGACTGGATTACCACTTAGTCCGCACTATAATCCTTTTTAAACTTCAATTGAACAGTCTAGGAGATTTCCTCAACAGTCTTTAGATGCTCCCTAGCCTCTTTTGCAGTACCGCTTTCACAGAGTAAAAAATGCACTAACTTGTGGCCACCAAGTGTTGTGCTTATAACTCTATTCCCCACGGGACCACTCAAGGCAGGCTACGCTACAAACTAATTATTTCTGTAGGTTCATACCCCATTCCATAATAATCCCTATGCTTAGGGATTACTACAAAGATGGGCCTCCACGGTAATTGGGTCAACGCCCACATGCCTTTGTGGATCGCCCAAAAACCTTAACTCCCAGCACTGACCCAAGGCTGGGCGCCTCAAGCCAACACAAGGAACTTCATTGATATGCCCTTTGGCGAATTTTTAGGCCCGCCTTCAGGAGCAGGGGACTGACTAGAATACTGCACCATTCCTTATATGAGATCATTTTATCATATTTTCATGAGTAAATCCATTATTGGTTACTATGTTTAAGGGGCACATAACGCTTTTTTAACAAGATGATTCAATTGAATTTGTCTAATGATCTCTTTGTGTCAAATAGTCCGTCAGCAAGATTAAATAGCTTTTATCTGCATCTGCCCGTTGTAATGCTTGCTTCGCTTTATCTACATAAATCTGTTTTTGCTTGATGGCGCCATCCATACCTAACAGTTTCGGGTACGTACTTTTTTCGTTGCTGGAATCACTGCCAACAGGTTTCCCTATTTTATTTGCATCACCAGTCACATCTAAAATATCATCTTGAACTTGAAAGATAAGACCTAAGTAATAGGAGAAGGTTGATAAATGCTCAATTTGATCTGTTGTTGCACCACTTAGATAGGCTCCGGAAGTAATCGCGAAAGATAATAACCTTCCTGTTTTTAAATTATGTATGTTTTCCAATTCCTCTAAAGTAACGGGGTGATTCTCTGCTTCCATATCGAGAATTTGGCCTGATACCATGCCTTTAGGACCACTATGACTCGAAAGCATTTGGATGATGTTGACTTTTTCATTACTGGATAATTTCGGATCATTGGCAATGATTTCGAAACTGTATGTTAATAATGCATCACCCGCTAATATCGCAGTTGCCTCATCAAATTGAATATGATTTGTCGGATATCCTCGACGTAAATCATCGTCATCCATTGCTGGCAAATCGTCATGGATTAAAGAATAAGTATGAATCATTTCTAAAGCTACGGCTGTAGAGATCACTTTATCCTTATCCTGACCATATGTTTCATAGCTCGCCATTACAAGAATGGGCCGTATTTTTTTACCTCCCGCTTCAATCGAATAAATCATTGCCGATTTTAAACGTTCAGGTATGGCCAGTTTATCAAGATGTTTTCTTATTTCTTTATGAATGATTGCTTTATTGTCTTCAATATATTCATCAAGTTTTTGCGCCATAATTCATTCTTCCTCCTGAATTTCAAATAATTCAAATTCTCCTTGTTCATTGATTATCGATGCCATCTTTTCTTGTACATGGACTAATTTATCATTGCATATCTTGGAAAGTTCCATACCTTCTTGATAATAATTGATAGCTTTCTCTAAAGGTACATCACCTTCTTCTAACTTTTCAACGATCTTTTCTAATTCTACAATTGCTGATTCAAAGGTAAGTTCAGAGTCTTTTGCCATTATGTTTCATTCTCCTCTACATTTATTACATGACAGATAAGCTCGCCATCCGTTAATTTTACAAGAATCTCATCCTTTTCGGTCACTTGTTTTCTAGATTTAATCATTTTTCCTTTGGACGTATATGGGATTGCGAAACCGCGTTTCATCACTTCTAATGGATTGAGCAATGTTAAATGATCGATATTTATCATAACTCTCTCCGTTTGCTGTTTTAAAAGGTGTGCCATCGCCTTATTCTGCTGTTTGATTAAATCTGATAATTGCTGTGCACCCTGTTCGATCTGTTGTCTTGGATGTTGGGCGAGAAACCGAGCGTATGCATGATCATAAGTCTTCTGTTTATTCGTTGTTAAATGAGTGAGCCCTTTTTCTAAACGTTCTGTATGTTTATCAAGTTCTTGTTCTTTTTGCTGAAGTAAATTTTTAGGATATCGGAAAGCATAGGATTGTTTCAGTCGATTCAAATGTTTCTGCTCATTTTCGATTCTTCCACGTAATGCTCTTGTCATCGAATTCTTCATATTCATATTCTTTTCAAGTAGTTCTAATTTAGATGGAACCGCCATTTCTGCTGCAGCTGTTGGAGTTGGTGCACGTAAATCGGCAACAAAGTCACTAATTGTATGATCTGTTTCATGACCAACCGCCGAGATAATCGGTATGGCGGATTGAAAGATTGCCTGGGCGACAATTTCTTCATTAAATCCCCACAGATCCTCTATGGAGCCACCACCACGCCCGACAATTAAGAGATCATACTGATGATGCTTATTCGCTATTTCGATTGCTTCCTTTATGGAGCTAGCGGCAGCTGATCCTTGCACAACTGCTGGAATGATCGTCAAATCCACAATCGGATATCGCCGCTTTATTGTCGTTAACATATCACGTACGGCAGCACCTGTTGGCGAAGTTATTATTCCAATATGCTTAGGATAGACGGGTATTTCTTGTTTATGAGTGTCCTCAAAAAGACCTGCATTCTTTAGTTTTTCTTTTAATTGCTCATAGGCCAAGTATAGCGAACCGATACCATCAGGCTCCATTTGTTGGATATACAATTGATATTGTCCAAAGGGTTCAAAAACACCAATATCTCCTCGAATCAATACGTTCATTCCATTTTCCGGAGTGAATTTTAAATGCCGATTATTCCCCGCAAACATAATGGATTGCACTCTTGACTGATCATCTTTTATCGTTAAATACATATGTCCCCGACTATGGTGATTAAAGTTTGAAATCTCACCTTTTAACCAAACATTTTGTAAATGACTATCCATATCAATTTTTCGTTTTATATATTTTGTTAATGCAGAAACAGTTAAGTAATTATCCTTCATTTTTGAGACAGCTCTTTGGCAGCCTTCATTGTATTTTGTAGCAACATGGCAATTGTCATTGGACCAACCCCACCTGGTACCGGAGTAATAAAGGAGGCTGTTTCTTTTACTTGTTCAAAATCGACATCACCTACGAGTGATCGATCCTCCAGTCGATTAATACCGACATCAATTACAACGGCATCTTGTTTTAGATGCTCCATACCAATAGCTTTTGGTATACCGACAGCGACAATTAAAATATCTGCTTTTGAAGTAAAGGAGATTAAGTCTTTCGTTCTCGAATGACAGTAAGTCACGGTTGCATTTTCATTTAATAATAACTGTCCTACAGGCTTGCCAACAATATTACTTCTGCCTATGATCACGACATGTTGACCTTCAAGTTGGATATTACTTTCCTTAAGCATCGTAACAATACCGTGTGGTGTACAAGGTAGAAGTGTATCTTGATTTGTCATCATTCTGCCAATATTAATCGGATGAAAGCCATCCACATCTTTAGCAGGATCGATTGCTTCAATCACAGCTTGTTCATGAATATGCTTTGGTAGCGGAAGTTGTACGAGGATCCCATGTACAGATGGATCTTGATTGAGCTGCTTGATCGTATTCAGTAGCTCTTCTTCTGTTGTAGCAACAGATAATTCAATAATATCTGAAGAGATCCCCACTTCGGCCGAGGCTTTTTTCTTTCCGTTAACATATGATTTTGAGGCTGGATTATCACCGACTAAGATAACGGTTAAATGAGGAATCAGTCCGCTTGTTGAAAGGTCGGAAACCTCCTCCTTCATGTCCAGTCGTATTTTTCTTGCTAATTCTTTTCCATCAATAATTTCTGCTGACATGGTGAACATCCTCTTTTAGAATATTATTTTTGATAATACGCCATTAACAAATTTACCTGATTGTTCATCTCCGTATTTTTTCGCTAATTCAACAGCTTCGTTTATGGAGACACTTTCAGGAATATCTTCCATATAATGAATTTCATATGTTGCGATTCTTAAGATTGTTTTTTCAACCGCTGCAATTCGATCAATTGTCCAGTTTTCTAGGTGTTTAACAATAATCGCATCGATCCCACCTTGATTTTGGGTAACCCCTTCAACGAGTCCGGTTAAAAAGTAATTTCCTTCTTCTTCGCCCAAAAAGCTTTGAATTGCTTCTGCTGGTTCACTATTATTTACGTCTAATTGAAAAAGGACTTGCATCGCTTTTTCTCTTGCTATACTCCGATTCATCATTGACGACTCCTTTTATGCCCATGTAGAATATGTTTGAACAGAAAGTAAGGTCAAAAGAGTTTCCTCTTTTGACCTTGATTACCTATTCTACTTCTTCTTCTGGATTATCTTGTTCCATTTTTATGCCGACTACATGGACATTAACCTCGTTAATATCCAGTGCCGTCATATTTTTAATGGTTTGTCTAATATTTGTTTGTAATTGTTCAGCAGTCTTCGGTATGGACACTCCAAAATCTAATACAACGTAGAGGTCAATGAGAATTCCTGTATCTGATAACTCGACTTTAACGCCTTTACTATGTGATTTCTTACCGAACCGTTCAACAACACCTGCTGCAAAGTTTCCTCGCATCGCTGATATACCCTCAACCTCTGATGCGGCAATACCCGTAATGACTTCAATTACTTCCGGGGCAATTTCAACAATTCCAAGCTCCGTGTTACTCGTTACATCTAATAATGATCCTTCGTCCATCTGGCTCACTCCTCCGTTTCTAGAATTGGATTTTCTTCAAGGAAGTTCGTGTTAAAATCACCTTTTACAAATACTTCATGATCCATAATTAATCGATGAAAAGGGATGGTTGTATCGACTCCTTCGATTATAAACTCATCTAATGCACGTTTCATTCGCGTAATCGCCTCTTCGCGAGTTGGGCCATACGTAATCAACTTGGCAATCATAGAGTCATAATAAGGTGGGATGGTATACCCAGGATAAGCTGCTGAATCAACGCGGACCCCAAAACCGCCCGGCGGTAAATACATGTCAATGGTACCAGCTGAAGGCATGAAATTTTTAAATGGATTTTCCGCATTTATACGACACTCAATTGACCAGCCCTCAAATTTAATCTCTTCTTGTTTGAGGGATAATTTTTCACCGTTCGCAATCTTAATCTGTTCCTTGATTAAGTCGACCCCTGTTACCATTTCTGTTACAGGATGCTCGACTTGAATCCGTGTATTCATTTCCATGAAGAAGAATTGATCACTCGTACGGTCAAAAATAAATTCGATCGTTCCCGCGCCAATATAGTCTACCGCTTTGGCGGCTCTGACTGCTGCATCCCCCATTTGCTCTCTAATCTCGGGTGTAATCGCAGGTGAAGGTGTTTCTTCAACTAGTTTTTGTAATCGTCTTTGAATCGAGCAATCACGCTCACCTAAGTGGATCACATTACCATGGTGATCAGCAAGTATTTGAATTTCAACATGTCGAAAGTCTTCAATGAACTTCTCAAGGTAGACCCCCGCATTCCCAAATGCCGTCTCCGCTTCCTTTTGTGTGATGCGAATCCCTTTCAGTAAGTCTTCTTCGGATCTTGCGACACGAATACCTTTTCCACCACCACCTGCTGTTGCTTTAATGATGACAGGATACCCAATATTTTGGGCAATTTCAATGGCTTCATCTTCCGTTTCGATTATACCTTGTGACCCTGGCACAATCGAAACATTTGCTTGGTCCATTGTTTCTCTCGCGACATCTTTAATACCCATTTTTTGTATGGCTTCAGGAGTAGGTCCAATAAATATAATATTGCATTCATTACAAATCTCTGCAAAGTCTGCGTTTTCTGCTAAAAATCCATATCCTGGATGAATGGCATCGGCTCCTGCTAAAGTCGCTACACTCATGACATTCGCAAAGTTTAAATAACTATCCTTACTTAATGCCGGCCCAATGCAATAGGCTTCATCTGCTAATTGAACATGCAATGACTCCTGATCTGCTTCAGAGTAGACGGCTACAGTCTCAATATCTAGTTCTTTACATGCCCGTATTATGCGAACAGCGATCTCTCCCCTGTTCGCGATCAACACTTTTTTTATCACAAGCTACATCCCCTTATTTCGTCTTCACTCTAAATAATGGTTGTCCATATTCCACGAGTTCGCCGTCTTCAACTAATACTTCAACGATTTCCCCTGATACATCTGCCTCGATCTCATTAAATAGCTTCATCGCCTCAACAATACAGACTACTGTATCTTTCGTTACTTGAGCTCCATTGGCTACGTAGGGATCTTCCTCAGGTGATGGTGCACTATAAAGCGTACCGACCATTGGAGATACAATTTCATAATCATAATCAACCGTTAAGCTTGAATTCGTTGTTGGCTGATCTGTAATGACTACTTCTTTCTCATCAACGGCTTGGGCTTGAACCGCTACTTTCTGTTTTTCTTGTACTTCAACCGATTGGTCTGTTACTACTTGGTCCTGCGAACTTACAGGACTTGCAACAGTTGCTTGATCTTTCTTCAACACTACTTTCGTTTCATTTGTTTCATAAGTAAATTCGCTGATCGTTGATTCATCAATTAATTTTATAATTTCACGTATTTCTTGTACTTTTAACATACTATCCCTCCAGGCTTATATTCATAACAGTTATGGGTCTGTTTAGATGGAAAGGCTTATTCCTATCATGCATGCTCATCATAAAGGTGTTCATATTATACTGTTATTTATGTAACGTCAATACACCCATTAATTATAACAATCTTATAGCTTCAATGCGAATAGTTTAGTCATTATTATTAATTGTCATCATAAAAATGATCTGAATGCACTAGGAGCGACATTCAGATCATTCATTTTTTTATCATTAGCTTATTTATCGTTAACTTGTTTATCGTTAACTTGTTGTCGGTTGAAAATTGACATCTACTGCTACTTCACCAAACTCATCTTTCACCATCTGCATAATATGAACGACTTCTTCCTTTGTCAGTTCATCTACCTTTACGTGCACATGGACAACCTCTTCATCTGATCGAACGAGTACATCTTCATATTCTTCCGTCGCCGCCAAGATTGAATCTTGTAAAATTACTTCTTTTGAGGAAATTTGATCCATTGTATCCATGCTATTTAAAGCTTCGTTTTTTTCTTCAGTTGTTGTGCTGTTTGAAGCAATCACATCTTTGTAACGATCTTTTTTCATACTTCGTTCATTTTGTAATTCCATTCGAATCGTTGTAAACAATTCATCTTGTCCAAGATTTTCAATTTCATTAACTTCTGCCGCTCCTTCTGCTTCATCGCCTTCCAATGGATCTGTTGTCGTCTCCGCAGAATCGATTTCTCCATCATCAATGTAAGCTATATCTTCCTGTGTATCGGAAGTCATATAATAAACACTTAAAACAATCATTAAACTGAGCATCGTCAATAACCATACCGTTTGTTTCTTTAACATAAATGATTCCTCCTTATTTTCTAGGCATTACAGATACCCTGTGTGTTGGAACATCTAATACTTTAGCGACGGATTCGATTACCCACATCTTAACGGTTGCGTGATCAACTCCTTTGGCTACTACAAAAACGCCCCTTACATCGGGTTTTTTAGTTTGCACTAATAATGGTATTTCTCGATCACCTTCCCTAACAAAGACAACTTGTGTTTCTTCTGTCTGATCTTCAACTTTTCGAATGCCACCATGTTCATCAGATTCATCTGTTGTCTGTTGTCCTTTAATTAAGTTCTTTTCATAAACCTTACTATTCGTAGCATCTAAATTGACCATCACCTCAACTTCCGAAACACCTTTGATTTTTTCTAACATTTCTTCAAGGTCTTTTTTATAACTCATCTCTAACACTTCTACAGGTGCTTGCTCTGCATCTTCCTTTGTGCTACCTTTTTGACTTGATTCTTCAATCGACGTATTGATCTCCGTTTCACTTTTTGTTTCATTTGGAGAAGATGTAAATGCATTTCCGAAGATAAGTAACAATAGGCCAATTAGCGCGATAATAATTAAATAACCTGTTTTCTTAGAAATTCGTTCGTTATCACCTTTAGTAAGCTGAAGTAGCTTTCGTAGTCGTTCTTTCAAGACGTCCCTCCCCCCCAATGAATACGTATGTCCTTTTCCTCGAGTTCCCAGATTTCTTTTAGTGTTTGCTTTATTTCATCATGATCAACATGATTGTCTACATTTTTATCATCACCTATTATCACCTCATCCACCTTTCCTACAACACCTTCTTTATGATCAGATTCATGGAGATAAACAATTACGGCTTCCAAGTTTTGATAATTTACTTCTTCCGAATCCGCCGCAAACTCAAATTCGATCGTATCAATTTGTGCCTGATGCTTTTTTAATAAAGGTTCTTCGGCGACTGTTCTGAGCTGAATGACCATCTCCTCTAAAATATATGCATCTTGTGAGGCTTGTATTTCTCTTTTTTTAAAATTTGTTTCTTTTTCCAGCCAATTTGCTTCCGTTTCTTCTTCATAGAGCCCAGTAATAGAGGATTCTATTTCACTTTCAATATCAACTGAAAACAAATAAAAAACGGGTTGGAGAAACAGGAGAATAAAGATTAATCCAACAACTAATTTAATATATTTTCTCATTGACGTGGTCGGAATGATTAAGTCAATAACTGCTGCTAATAATATAAAAACAATAATCTGTGTAACCCAATCTACGACTATATCCATGCGTATCACCCTACCCGAGAAACACCGTTATATTACTAACCATCGTAATAATCACAATCGTAAAAAAGAACATAATCGTCACGGCTAATAAGCAAGCTAAAATATAAATCATATAGTGACTAATCGTATTTAAACTCTTAATAATTGGACCATCACCGATTGGCTGTAAGATGGCAGCAGCGATCTTATAAATAAAGGCAATCGCTAGAATTTTCATCGCGGGAAATAAAGCTACGAAAACAACCATGATGACCCCAACAATTCCAATACCATTTTTTAATAATAACGAAGCGCTTAAAATGGTGTCCGTAGCATCGGTAAACGTTTTCCCAATGACAGGAATGAAATTACCGGTAATAAATTTTGCTGTTTTAATCGCAATCCCATCTTGGATTGCACTTGCTGTCCCTTGTATCGACATGACCCCAATGAAAAGGGTTAAAAACGTTCCTAGTGTTGCAAGAGCAACGGTCTTAAATAAATGAGCCAGATGTGTGACTTGATAATTTTCGTTTAAACTACTCACAATTAATAGCAAGGCTGATAAAAATAATAGTGGCAAAATAAACGTTGAAACTAATACGCCACTTATATTAATGAGGAAGATCGTAACAGGATGAAAGAAAGAAACCGTCAATACATTACCAAAACTAGCCATCAAGCCTAGTAATAAAGGTAAAAGTGCAATCATAAAACCACTCATCGCATCAATCGCATCTTTTGTATAAGAGAAAGCTACGTAGAAACTATTTAATGCGATAAAGATAAGTACCATATAAACGACAAAGTTAGCAATTTTACTAATTGCGCTTTCTTCAAAAGCGGCATGCATCGTTTGCAAAACAATTGAAAAGAGAGTTAATGTTAACAATAAACCTAGTAATTTTCCGTTGAGAATAAGTTCATAAAATAAATATTTAATAAAGCCGAGAACGATATTTTTAAAGGAGAATGACCCGGTGTTTTTTATAAATTCGCTGATGTTCATTTTCTCTAGTTCCGGTAGGTAGCCTCCATAATCATCGATTAGCTCATTCCAATATTGTTGAACTCCATCTAATGAGACCCGATCTAAGATGATATCTTCTGTGTTATCGGTTGCCCCTTGTTCTGAAACTTCTTCTGCTTTGCTTGATCCAACACTCACAAAAAGTTGTAAGATAATGAGTGCGCCTATAAATAGTAGTTTATGGTGTTTCATTTCTTACAAGGGCCCCCTTCTGTTTTCCAACGAGTCAGGAAGTTGGTAAAAAGGTTAAGATGGCTTCTATAACGGCGGTAATGATTGGCACAGCTAAAACCAATATAAAGATCTTACCAGCTAACTCAATTTTTGCGGCGACAGAACCAAGTCCCGCATCTCGAGTGATGCTCGCCCCTAATTCTGCAATATAGGCGATACCGATTATTTTTAAGATCGTTTGTAAATATACATCTTCAATATTGGCCTTTTCTCCCAGTGATTCAATCATTTCAAATATAATACTAATTCGTTGGATGATTGCTAGGAAAATAATAATTGCCGTAATTAACAATAGGAAGAAAGCAATGGATTCATTTAAATCTTTCAAAATAATATATAGAATACTAGCTACTATTCCGATCGTTACGATTTGTATGATTTCCATAGATGACTACCCTTGAAAAAGGAATACAGATTTAATCTGTTGAAACAGATCCGAAAGTCCATTGACAACCATGACTAAAACAATAATAAAGCCAACTAATGTTGCGAACTGGGCGATCTCTTCTTTGCCCATTTGCTTTAAAATAGTATGAATTAAAGCTACGATAATTCCGATACCAGCAATTTGAAATAACATGGATGCATCTGTAAGCATGGATGTACCCCTTTCCTACTCTCAAAACGATTCATTTTCGACACGATCTGGCTTGTTAAATGAGTAAGATCACAATAAATAATCCACATAGAAATCCTAAACTCTTAGCCATTTTCCCATATTTATATTGATTATCCCTTGCTTCTTCTAGTTCTCTTTCCAAATGTGTTGTAGTAAGTTGGATATGTTTTTGTTGTTGCGCAAAATCATGCTGACCGAGTGTGCGTCCAAATTGCATCAGGACCTCCTTTTCATTGCGACTCAATGAAGAGGTAGCCATTAATTCACCCACACAACTTTCCCAGAGGTTCATTAAGTCAACTTGATTGCCTTTCATCCCGTTTGCTAAGTTTTCAAATAATAATTTTGTTGGCCGTGGTATTTGTTTCGCAATAATCGTAAATGCTGAACGTAATGGTAACTGACTATAGAGCATTTCAGCTTCTAATATTTGTAAAGCACTTTTAAGTTGCCTGATTTCAGTTGGTCGGTTGCTTAACTTTCGACTCCAATCAAATCCTACCCATGTCGTTATGCCTATGAAAAGAAGCGCTCCAATCCACTTCATTTTGCAAGCACCTCGATTTCAAATAAAGATCTGTTCCATCATGATCATAGATTTGCTTGATCTTTCCGGGAACCGTACTTTTTTCCAATACAATGATCCGTTGAAATACTTGTTCATGAAAAAGCGGTTGTAATGAGGGTCGCTTTTTCAGTTCATCGATCGTATTTCCGTGAATCGTACAGATAATGGTTACACCTGCATGGATCGCTTCCATTAATGCTTGTACATCTTCACTGCTTCCAATCTCATCAACAACAACAATTTCAGGGGACATCGACCGGATGAGCATCATCATTCCTTCTGATTTTGGGCATGCATCCATAACATCTGCCCTAAGTCCTACATCATGTTGTGGAACACCTTTGATCGATGCCGCTATTTCTGAGCGTTCATCAATCACGCCCACTTTTTTTGGTTGGACTTTATTCCATCCCGATGCGATGAGCCGGGTAAGATCGCGTATCAAGGTTGTCTTACCTGTCAATGGTGGACCTACGATCAATGTGTTAAAATAGTTTTCTTTATATAAAAAGGGAAGTATCGGAATAGCTGCACCGATGCTTTCTTTTGCAATTCTGATATTTAAAAAAGTAATATGTTGAATTGCTTTGACAGAACCTTTTAATGTATTTACCTTTCCCGCCAACCCAACCCGATGCCCCCCCTCAATTGTTATATATCCCTCTCTTAATTCATCCTCCATGCGGTAGAGAGAAAATTCACTTAATTGATTCAGGATAAACATATAATCTTGTGGTGTTGGTCTACTTTCTCTTATCCATTCAACATCTTGGTCAAATATGAGTTCGATCGGTTGCCCGAGTCGCAATCGTATTTCTTGTAAAGTATCCCATTTGTGATGGGTCTTAGATATAATTTTCTGCTTCAACTCAATGGGAAATAATCGCACAATTTCTTTCATATACTTGTCCTCACTTTTTTGTTAGTTGAATGAATTTCATAATTACCGTAATCAGCTATGTCACTTCGTTGTTGGAGTGATATAGATATAAATAGGGATTATGAAATTCATTAGTTGCTTTACAATCAAGATATGCGCGACAATCTATTTTATGTTATGTTTTTTACAAGTAGAATGAATTTCATAATTACCAAAAGTGGCAAAACCGACACAATATGTAGTTAACAACGGTTCAGTGCAACTATATGTTGTAGCGGTGTTGCACTAAACCGGTATTATAAAATTCATTAGTGATATACGGTCCATAAGAGATGAATCTTCCCATAAAACAACAAAAAAACAACCCTCTTTTTAGAAAGGTTGTTTTTCGTTACCTATATAAAGGAAGAACGATAAGTATGTCTACCGTTCTCCTGTCTACTACATTATCTTGCGCGTGATACATATTTTCCATCTGCGGTATTAATAAGGAGTACTTCATCCTCATTGATAAATAAAGGTACTTGGACAACGAGACCTGTTTCTAATGTAGCAGATTTTGATCCGCCACTTACCGTATCGCCTTTTAAACCTGGTTCAGTTTCCGTTACAGTAAGCTCAACATTATTAGGTAAGTCAATGCCAAGGATTTCACCTTCATAGGTAATGAGTGAAACTTCCATATTTTCTTTAATAAATTGTAATTCATGCTCGATTTGACTTGTTTGCATTTCAATTTGATCATATGTACTTGTATCCATAAACGCATGTACATCACCGGAAGCATATAAGTATTGCATTGTTTTATTTTCAATATGTGCTCTCCGTACTTTTTCACCGGCACGAAATGTTTTTTCCTGGATATTATTACTTCTTAAATTTCGTAGTTTCGATCGAACAAATGCTGCTCCTTTTCCTGGTTTTACATGTTGGAACTCAATTACTTGCCAAATATTGTCTTCAAATTCAATCGTAAGTCCCGTTCTAAAATCATTAACCGATAACATAAAATTTCCTCCCTATTAATGAATTTCATAATCCCTATTTATAGCTACACCACTTCAACATGTAGTTGTATTGATTCGTTTACAACTACATACTGAAGGGGCTTCGCTTGTTACGATAATTATGAAATTAATTCTAATGAATTTCATAATCCCTATTTATAGCTACACCACTTCAACATGTAGTTGTATTGATTCGTTTACAACTACATACTGAAGGGGCTTCGCTTGTTACGATAATTATGAAATTCATTCTTATAATTGAATCAGTTCTTTTGTTGAATTCGTTAA
>Ga0209487_1000304_pt1 | contig 44521 bp, 35 predicted proteins | sample Poulit2012_FD_187524 | JGI IMG/M metagenome (GOLD analysis project Ga0209487, IMG submission 187524) | Agricultural soil microbial communities from Georgia to study Nitrogen management - Poultry litter 2012 (SPAdes) (version 2) | ecosystem: Environmental > Terrestrial > Soil > Agricultural land... | reverse complement strand
GAGCCGATCAGCCAGGCCGCCGGTGCGGTGGAGGGACTGGAGCGCACCACGGCGACTTCCAACCAGAACGTGTCGAACGTGATGTTGGAGTTGACCTACGGCACCGAAGCCGCCAGCGCCCAGCAACAGATGGAGTCGGCGCTGTCACGTGTCTCGTTGCCATCGGCGGCCGACCCTCAGGTGATCGTGGGCAGTTTCGATGACCTGCCGGTGGTGCAGTTGGCGGTAGCCGCCGACGGCGACGCCGACTCGATCGCGCAGACGTTGCGCGATCAAGTGGTCCCGGAGTTGGAAGGGCTCGACGGCGTCCGGGACGTGAGTCTCTCCGGGATCGTCGATGAGGTGGTCACCATCCAGGTGGACCCGGAGGACTTGGCCGCCGAGGGCGTCTCGCCCGAACTGATCATGGCCACCCTGGAGCAGAACGGGGTAGTGATCCCCGCGGGCACACTCGCCGCCGAGGGCCAATCGCTCAGCGTGCAGGTGGGCCAGAACCTCAACACCGCCGAGGACCTGGCCGGGTTGCCGGTGCAGACGGCCACCGGGGAGACGATCAGCCTCGACGACGTCGCAGAGGTAACCCAGGAGCAGGACGAGGTCACCTCGTTCGCACGGACCAACGGGCAACCCTCATTCGGTATCGCGGTGACCGCGACCCCGGAAGGCAACACGGTAGAGATCTCCGAACGGGTCCAGGACCTGCTGCCCGAACTGGAATTGATGCTCGGCGAGGGTGCGCAGATCTCCGTAATCGTCGACCAAGCACCCTTCATCGAGCAGTCCGTGGAGGACCTGGCCGTCGAGGGCGTGCTCGGCCTGGTCTTCGCCGTCATCGTGATTCTGCTGTTCTTGCGGGCCTGGCGGCCCACTGCGGTAACAGCGGTGTCGATCCCGCTGTCCCTGCTGATCACGATCGTGGGCATCCACACCGTGGGATACACCCTGAACCTGCTCACGCTGGCGGCGCTCACCGTCTCGATCGGGCGGGTCGTGGACGACTCCATCGTGGTGATCGAGAACATCGAACGGCACCTGTCCTACGGCGGCAGCAAGGCACACGCTGTCTTGCAGGGTGTGCGGGAGGTGGCCGGCGCGATCACCTCGGCGACGATCGCCACCGCCGCGGTGTTCATCCCGATCGGGCTTGTGGGCGGGCTAGTGGGTGAACTGTTCCGCCCGTTCGCGTTCACCGCCGCCGCTGCGCTGATGGTCTCGCTGTTGGTGGCGCTCACGATCGTGCCAGTGCTGGCCTGGTGGTTCCTTCCCGTGGCCCAGGGCGAGGCGCCCACTGCGGCGCAGCAGGAGGAGATCCGGGCCAAGGAACGGCGAGGATGGCTGCAGCGCGGTTACCTGGCCACCCTGCGCACCGCGCTGGCCCGGCCCGCCGTCACGCTCCTCATCGCAGCCGGACTCCTGGGCGGCACGATCGCGCTGGTGCCCCAGATGGAGACCGAGTTCATCGGCGACACCGGCGAGAACACCCTGAGCATCACCCAGGCAATGCCGGCCGGCACCTCCCTGGAAGCCCGCGATGAGGCCGCAGCGCAGGTAGAGGACGTCCTCGCCGAGATCGACGAGGTGGAGACCTACCAGGTCACCGGCGGACAGGCCGAGGGGATCGCCGCGTTCTTCGGCGGCGGGCAGGATGCGATGTTCATGGTTGCCCTGGAACTGGACGCCGACGCCGTCGCGGTGGAGGACGAACTTCGCGACCGGCTCGCGGGTCTGGACGAGGACCACGGGGAGATCACGGTCAGTGCCGGTGAGGCGGCGCTGGCCGGCGGGTTGGAAGTCGTGGTGACCGCCACCGCCCAGGAGGACCTCGAACACGCCGCCGAACAAGTGCGTGAGGCGGTGGAGAACGTCCCCGACACCACCGACGTGGCGAGCAACCTCGCAGAGGATCTGCCCACCGTCACCGTGACCGTGGACCGGGAGGAAGCGGCCGAAGCCGGCGTGAGCGAGGCGCAGATCGGCCAAACGGTGGCCTCCGCCCTCGGCGGCGTGCCGTCGGGTGAACTCGTCACCGACACGGGCAACACCGAGATAGTCATGCAGATCGGTGATGTGCCGCTGACCATCGAGGACCTGCGTGACCTCCAAGTCGCCACCCTCGCTCCGGAACCCGCGGACATGCCCGGCGCCCCGGACGGTCTTCCGCCGGGTGCTCCGCTGCCCGGGGAGGGCGGCCAACTCCCCGAGGGCGCCCTGCCCGAGGACCTGCCCGATGCGCAGGTGCCCGGCGCCCCGCTACCCGGCGACCTGCCCGAAGGCATGGACCCGGGTCAACTGCCCGAGCCCGAACCGGTACTACTCGGAGACATCGCCGAGGTGGAGGAGGTGGCCCTGCCGGCCAGCATCACCCGCAGCGACGGGTTGCGCTCGGCGACCATCACCGCGGCGTCCACCGCCACCGACCTGGGCGCGCAGGGCGTGGAGTTGCAGAACGCTCTGGCGGACCTGGACCTGCCCGAGGGAGTCGATGCCACCATCGGCGGAGTGATGGCCGACCAGGAGGACGCCTTTTCCAGCCTGGGGATCGCGCTGCTGCTATCGGTCGCCATCGTCTACCTGGTGATGGTGGGCACCTTCAGGTCACTCATCCAGCCGCTGATCCTCATGATCTCGGTACCGTTCGCGGCCACCGGCTCGATCGGACTGCTATTGATCACCGGCACCCCCCTTGGTGTAGCCGGGCTGGTCGGGGCGTTGATGCTGGTGGGCGTGGTGGTCACCAACGCGATCGTGCTGATCGACCTGATCAACCAGTACCGGCGCAACGGTATGGCGTTGGGTGAAGCGATCGAGGAAGGTGCCCGCCACCGGTTGCGGCCGATCCTGATGACCGCGTTCGCCGCGATGGGGGCGCTCACGCCAATGGCGCTGGGCATCACCGGCGGCGGTGCGTTCATCTCCCGGCCGTTGGCGCTGGTGGTGATCGGCGGGCTGTTCACCTCCACCATCCTGACGCTCATCCTGGTGCCAGTGCTGTACCGGGTGGTGGAGTCCCGTCGGCGTGGCCCCGCGCCCGGTGACGACGAGTTCGAGCGGATCGGTGCCACCGCCGCAACCGCTCCGGCGTCCCAGGTATTGGGCGACCATGACCACACCACCCAGTACCCCCGCGCCGCGGCCCCCGACGACTCGCATCCGGCCAGCCACCCCTCGGCGCAGGATGAGACGGCGGACAGCGGCCCCGAGAAGAACACCCGCCGGCGCGGGTTGTGGCGCCGCCGCTAGCAACGGCCGTACGCCCTGAACGGCCCATGCGGTGCGCGCCCCGGCACTACCGCCATCGGACGACGGCAGCCTCTGCCCGACGCCACGACACCCATGCCGCCGCGCGCCGGCGCGCGGCGCAGGCCTGAAACTCGTGCGGTCGTGGGGTTGGGGAGCGGGGCAATAGTGTGAAGCCATGAATTCCGATGAACGGCTGGCCGTTTTCCTCGACTATGAGAACCTCGCGATCGGTGTGCGTGACCTGGGTGGTGAGGCCTTCACGTTCCGACCGATCGCCGATGCCCTTGCCGCCCGCGGCCGAGTGGTGGTGCGTCGGGCGTACGCGGATTGGTCCTTCTTCGATGAGGACCGCCACGACCTGACGCGCGAACACATCGAACTGATCGAGATGCCCCAGCACCAAGGGGCGTCGCGCAAGAACGCCGCGGACATCAAAATGGTGGTCGACGCGGTGGAGATGGCATTCGAACGCGATTACATCTCCACGTTCGTGATCTGCACCGGAGACAGCGACTTCTCCCCGCTGGTGCACAAACTGCGAGAAATGAACAAGCAGGTGATCGGCATCGGGGTGGCCAATTCCACTTCCAAGTTGCTGCCTTCCGCCTGTGATGAGTTCCTCTTCTACGACCGACTGGAAGGTGTGGACCTCTCCAGTGCACGGGCCGCCCGCCGCGGGCGGCAGGAGCCGGCCAGGACGCAACCCGCAGGGAACGCGGAGCCCAGCGGGGTCGCTGAAACTCCCGAGCCCGGTGACGTCGAAGCACCGGAGGCAGTGTCAGGCGCCGATGCGGCAGACCAGGGCGATCCGTCACTGGCGGTGCTGGTCGCCCAGACGTTGGCGGACCTGAGTTCCTCCAGCGGGGCGGTGACTGCCTCGGTGCTCAAGCGCACCTTGCTACGAAAAGACCCCACGTTCAGTGAATCGGATTACGGGTTCCGCACCTTCGGGGAGTGTTTGCGCCATTTGGAAGGCCGCGGGTTGGTGGAGATCTCCCCGGGCCCGGCGGCGGGGGATCCGGAGGTGTCACTGCCCGAGCGCGGCGAGCGGGAAGTGTCCTTCGCCCTCCTGGCCTCCGTGGTGAAGCAAGCCGGAGAACCGGTGCCGTTGTCCGGCTTGAAGGACCGGATGCGTAAGGAACGGGCCGAGTTCTCGGAGAAGACGCTGGGTTACCGCAACTTCCTGCAGTTCGTCCGCGCTGCTTCGGCTGCGTCCTTTGTTGACCTGCGGTGGGATCAGCACTCGGAGGACTACCTCCTCACCGCCTCTGCTTAACTGCGCCCCCGAGCGCGTGGATAGCCCCCGGGCGCATGGGTAGCCCACGCGGTGAGTGGCCCACCGGAGCCCGTGGGTATACTCGCCGCACGGAGATACGCAAAGCGCGCATTACATAAATAGGTGATCCACGTCACATAGGTTAGGCTAACCTATGTTGGCTTGCTAGCCTCAGGGTGAGTCGACTTCCGGAGGGTTCCGGAGCCGGCGATTGTTCAGTGCGCCTCGGTCGTGAAGGAGTCGGGTTGGCTATCCATGCCTCTTGCCCCTCGGGCCGTCGCCGCACCACCCAACGAGGTATGGAGACCACGTGACCGTGACGCATCGCCGCTGGAGCGGCGCAATCTGCGCAGCCGCCGCCGCGACCCTGCTGGTATCGGCCTGTTCAGGAGCAGCGGGAGATACCCAGGCTGACGCCGAGGAACAAGGTTCCGCCGATGCCGATACCGTGACCATCACGGACAACCACGGAACCCACGAGGTGCCGGTCAATCCCGAAAGGGTCGTGGCGCTGGACAACCTCACCGCCCAGACCCTTGCAGACTGGGACGTGGACCTCGTAGCCGCGCCACAACAGTTGTTCCGACTGTGGCCCGAGTACGCCGAGAACCCCGATGTGCTGGACGTGGGCAGCCACCGCGAGCCGGACCTGGAGCAGATCGTGGCCGCAGATGCGGACCTGATCATCACCGGCGGGCGGTTCGGCGCATACTACGAGGAACTACGCGAACTCAACCCGAACGTGATCGACCTGTCGGTGCGCGAGGGCGAGGACCACTCCGAGGAACTCAAGCGGCAGACCGAGGTGCTCGGGCAGATCTTCGACCGTACCGATGAGGCCGAGGAACTAATCGCCGAGTTCGACCAAGCGGTCACCGATGCGGCGCAGGCCTACAACGGCGAGGACACCGTGGTGGGCCTACTCACCTCCGGCGGGCAGATCCTGTACGCCGCCCCCGGCGACGGGCGCAGCGTCGGGGTGCTCTTCCCCGCCCTGGGTCTGAAGCCCGGGGTGGAAGTGGAAGCCGAGGACACCTCCCACGGTGATGACATCAGTGTGGAACTGATCGCCGACGCGAACCCCGACTGGCTGGTGGTGCTCGACCGTGACGCCCTCTTCGATGAGGACGACTACGTCTCCGCACGCGAGTTGATCGCCGACTCCGAGGCGCTGCAACACGTCACCGCTGTGGAAGAGGACCACATCATCTACCTATCCGGGAACTTCTACCTCACTGAAGGGATCCAGGCCTACACCGAGTTGTACAACGACGTGGCCGAGGCATTTACCGCGGCCAACTGACCGGCAGCCGCCTGCTGCTGAACAAGCGAAGGATTCATGACCACCATCTCCACCACCCACCGCACCGCCGTCGCACCGCCCCGTAAGAGGGCGCTGGGCCGGCTGGCCCTTCCCGCGGCCGTCGCGGTGGTGGTGGGGCTGGTGGTCCTTTCGTTGAACGTGGGCGTGTACGACCTGAATGAGGAGACGTTCGGGTCCGAGATGCTGTGGATCACCCGGGTGCCCCGCACAGCGGCCTTAGTGCTGGCCGGGGTGGCGATGGCCATGTGCGGGTTGATCATGCAGATGCTCACCCAGAACAAATTCGTCGAGCCCTCCACCGTGGGCACCAGCGAGTGGGCCGGGTTGGGCTTACTAGTGAGTTTCCTCGTCATGCCGTTGGCGTCGCTGACCACCCGGATCATCGTCGCCAGCCTGTTCGCCTTCGGCGGCACCATGTTGTTCATGGCGATCCTGCGGCGGGTGGTGCTGCGCACGTCGCTGATCGTGCCGCTGATCGGCATCATGCTGAGCGCGGTGGTCGGAGCGTTCTCCACCTATGTGGCGATGTCCACCGAACGGCTGCAGATGCTCGGCACCTGGTTCATGGGCAGTTTCACCTCGGTGGTGCGCGGTCGTTACGAGGTGTTGTGGATCGTGGCGATCATCGTGGTGGTGATCTATATCGCCGCCGACCGGTTCACCGTGGCCGGGCTGGGGGAGGAGATCGCGACCAACGTCGGCTTGAACTATCGGCGCATGATGATCATCGGCACCACGTTGGTGGCGCTGGCTACGGGAGTGACCACCGTCGTCGTCGGTTTCCTGCCGTTCCTGGGGCTGGTGGTCCCGAATCTGGTGTCGATGATCCGCGGGGACGACCTGCGCAGCAACATCCCCTGGGTGTGCGTGGGCGGGGCGGGTCTGATCATCGCCTGCGACATTCTGGGTCGAGTGGTGCGCTACCCGTTCGAGGTGCCGGTGGCGATGATCCTCGGCCTGTTCGGCGCAGCGGTGTTCATCGTGCTGCTGCTGCGGCAACGCCGGGTGGGGGTGTGAACCGATGACCTTGGTGTCCAAAACTCCAGCACCGGCCCGCGGCGCCCAGGCGCCGTTCGTTTCCGCCCCCGCAACCGCGTCCAGCGCCCCGGAACTCCAGGCCACCGCCCCCGCGCGCGCGTTCGACCCCGACCAGCGCCGCAAAGGCCTGTGGCGAATGGCCGTGCTCGGGGCGCTGGCGGTGGTATTCGCGGTGCTGCTGCTGGTCTATGACAACCCGATGGAGGTCGGCTCCGACGGGTTCTGGCGGATCCTGCAGATGCGTGCCACCACCGTGGGCACGATCGTGGTGGTGGCCTTCTGCCAGGCGGTGGCCACGGTCATTTTCCACACCGCGACCGGCAACCGGATCCTCACGCCCTCGATCATGGGCTTCGATGCGCTGTACCGGGTGATCCAGACCGCGCTGGTGTTCGTGTTCGGCGCCGGGGCGCTGGCCGCCACCGACGGGCTGCCGAAGGTGTTGGTCCAGTCGGCGATCATGATCGGGTTCGCCACCTTGCTGTACGGCTGGTTGTTCTCCGGACGATTCGCGAACCTGCACATCATGCTGCTCATCGGCGTGGTGCTCGGCGCCGGATTCGGATCGCTGGCCACCTTCATGCAGCGCCTGCTCACGCCCAGTGAGTTCGACGTGCTCACCGCCAGGCTGTTCGGGAACATGAGCAACTCCAACGAGGCCTATCTGCCCTGGGCAGCGCTGTTGTGTGTGGTGGTGGGCACGCTGGTGTGGCGCAAACGCCACCAGTTCGATGTGATCGCGTTGGGCCGGGACACCGCGGTGAACCTGGGGCTGAACCACCGCGCCGAGGTCATCAAGACGCTGGTGATCGTGGCGGTGCTGATCTCGGTGTCCACCTCCATGGTCGGACCGATGACGTTCTTCGGCTTCATCGTGGCCACGATCTCTTACCAGATCTCCAAGTCCCAGAAGCATGCCTATGTATTGCCGACGGCGGCGCTGCTCGGGGTGGTCACGTTGCTAGGGTCCTACTTCATCCTGCGGCACGTGTTCTACGCCGCCGGCCTGGTGACGGTGATCATCGAACTGGCCGGGGGGTTGTTCTTCCTCATCTACCTGCTGCGGAAGGGATCGCTGTGATCGAAGTCCGAGGTGTGCACAAGGCGTACTCGGGCAAGACGGTCCTCGGTCCGGTGGACGCCACGATCCCCTCCGGTGGGATCACCGCACTCGTTGGACCCAACGGCGCCGGTAAGTCCACGATGCTCACCATCATCGGCAGGCTGCTGGAGGCCGACGCCGGCACCGTGCACGTGGGCGGTCTGGATGTGCGCAAGGCCGACTCGCGCACGTTGGCCCGCACGATGTCCATCCTGCGCCAGGAGAACCACTTCGTTACCCGGCTGACGGTGCGCCAACTGGTGGGGTTCGGGCGCTTCCCGCACTCCGGGGGACGGTTGACCAAGCACGACCACGAGATGGTGAACCAGGCGCTGGAGTTCCTGGATCTGAACGACTTGGCCGACCGGTTCTTGGACCAGCTCTCCGGCGGGCAGCGTCAGCGCGCCTACGTGGCGATGGTGTTGGCCCAGGACACCGACTACCTGCTGCTGGATGAGCCGCTGAACAACCTGGACATGCAGCATGCGGTGGCGATGATGAAGCAACTGCGCCGGGCTGCCGACGAGTTGGGCAAGACGATCGTGATCGTGGTCCATGACATCAACTACGCCGCCGCCTACGCCGACCGGATCATCGCCCTGCGCGAGGGGCAGGTGGTGCACATGGGCACTCCGGCGGAGATCATGACCTCGGCTGTGTTGTCGGAGGTGTTCAGCACGAACATCAAGGTGCTGGACTCCGAGCCCTACCCGCTGGCGGTCTACTACCGCTGAGGGCGGCAGCCGCGACGGGGGCTGAACCTCGGTCCCGCGCTTCCGCGGAAGCGTGCGGCGTACCGGACGCCGTGCAGAATCGCTGGGCCGGGACAGGAGTTGACCGCCGCGCCGCGCCGCCGCGGCGGCGCGCCCGGACCTACCACTCCCGGTGCGGCGGCTGTTGGAAGTCCTGGCGGTGATCCTGCTGGTGCCGGGCGCGGCGCTCCTGATCGTGCCGCTACGGGCGGCCACCTGGTGGCCCTGGGACCTGACCGCATTAACCGGTCGCGCCGTGGGAGCGTGGCTGGTGGGCCTGGGCTGGGCGGCCGCCTACACCCGGCTTCGTGGGCGGCGGCGCACGGTGGGCGCGGTCGGGGCCACCGCGGTCACGTTCGTGTTGCTGCAACTGATCGCTCTGCTCCGCCACGGTGCGGACGTGGACTGGGGCGGCATGCTGGTGGCGTTCTTCTGCTTGGTGCTGGTGCTTCTGGCGCTGACCGGGGTGTGGCTGCTCGCCCTGCCCCGCACGGCCGGTGCTGCCGGGCCGAATCGGACTGTGCGCCGGCCGGCCAGGCACGGTAGAATCTGAGGCTGGCGATGACCCGGCTATCACCGGTGAGCCTCCGGAAGAACGGGTCGGCGCGGGTGCGCCGGCCTCATTAGACCCGGACGGGGCGGCCCGTCACAGCCGGCACAACGAGTGGTCGCTGAGCAGTCGGCGGCAATCGAGGTGGTACCGCGGAGCGCCCGCAATTAGGGGCTTCGTCCTCGGGCGACGGTGACGAGGACAAGGACCCCGATGGCGCAGCAGGCTAACCAGCAGCAGGCTAATGAGCAGTCGAACCACTACCCCAAGCACACCGAAAGCAGTGGCGTGCCGGCATCCCCGGATCTTCCCGCAGTGGAGGAGAGGGTGCTGGCCTATTGGAACGAGGACGACACCTTCACAGCCTCGGTGGAGCAGCGCGACGCCGGTCCGCAGGGGCAGAACGAGTACGTCTTCTATGACGGGCCCCCGTTCGCCAACGGCCTGCCCCACTACGGCCACCTGCTCACCGGCTACGTCAAGGACCTGGTGCCGCGTTATCAGACCATGCGCGGGCGCCGCGTGGAGCGCCGGTTCGGGTGGGACACCCACGGCCTGCCCGCCGAGTTGGAGGCGATGGACCAACTCGGCATCAAGACCAAGGACGAGATCGTGGACATGGGCATCGAGGCGTTCAACGACGCCGCCCGTGCCTCGGTGCTCAAGTACACCGACGAGTGGCGTGACTACGTCACCCGCCAGGCCCGCTGGGTGGACTTCGACAACGACTACCGCACCCTCAACCCCGACTACATGGAGTCGGTGCTGTGGGCGTTCAAGCAACTGTGGGACAAGGGCCTGATCTACGAGGGCTTCCGGGTATTGCCGTACTGCTGGAACGATGAGACCCCGCTGTCCAACCACGAACTGCGCATGGACGAGGACGTCTACCAGATGCGCCAGGACCCGTCGGTGACCGTGGGCTACCGGCTGGAGACCGGTGAACTGGCGCTCGTCTGGACCACTACGCCCTGGACGCTGCCCTCCAACCTGCTGGTCGTCGTCGGGGAGGACATCGACTACGTCGTGGTGGAGGCCCCGCACCCCTCCGATGAGACCCGCATCGAGCACTACATCCTGGCCGAGGAACGCCTGGAGGCCTACGCCCGGGAACTGGGCGGCGGGGACGAGGAGGTCGCCCGGTCCAGGATCGTGCGCAGGCTGAAGGGCTCGGAGCTGGTGGGCCGGACCTACACCCCGCCGTTCTCCTATTTCCAGGGCCAGGAGGGCGCCCACCGCATCGTGGCCGACGACTACGTCACCACCACGGACGGCACCGGCCTGGTACACAACGCCGGTGCCTTCGGTGAGGAGGACAAACGCACCACCGACCGCGAGGGTATCGACCCGGTGCGCCCGGTGGGCCCGAACGGCGCCTTCACCGCCCCGGTGCACGAGTACGCCGGCATGCTGGTGTTCGACGCCAACGCCCCCATCCTGGAGCACCTCAAGGCCCGCACCACCGGCCTGGGCGATGCCGGCGCGACCACCGAGGGCACGGTGATGTTGCGCCGGGAGACCTACGACCACTCCTACCCGCACTGTTGGCGCTGCCGTCAACCGCTGATCTACATGGGCGTGTCCTCCTGGTTCGTGGAGGTGACGAAGTTCAAGGACCGGATGGTCGAGCTCAACGAGCAGATCACCTGGGTTCCCGAGCACGTCAAACACGGCCAGTTCGGCAAATGGCTGTCCAACGCCCGGGATTGGTCCATCTCCCGCAACCGGTTCTGGGGTAGCCCGATCCCGGTGTGGCGCAGCGACAACCCCGAGTACCCGCGCATCGACGTCTACGGCAGTTTCGAGGAACTCGAACGCGACTTCGGCCGCCTGCCGCGCAACAGCGACGGGGAGGTGGATCTGCACCGCCCGTTCGTGGACGAACTCACCCGCCCCAACCCTGATGACCCCACGGGGCAGTCCACGATGCGCCGGGTGGAGGACGTGCTGGATGTGTGGTTCGACTCCGGGTCGATGAGTTTCGCCCAGGTGCACTACCCGTTCGAGAACGCCGACTGGTTCGAGCATCACTTCCCGGCGGACTTCATCGTGGAGTACATCGGCCAGACCCGCGGGTGGTTCTATACCCTGCACGTGCTGGCAACCGCGCTGTTCGACCGGCCGGCGTTCTCCACCTGCGTGAGCCACGGCATCGTGCTGGGCAACGACGGGCAGAAGATGTCCAAGTCGTTGCGCAACTACCCCGACGTGCGTGAGGTGTTCACCCGCAACGGCTCGGATGCGATGCGCTGGTTCCTGATGGCCTCCCCGATCCTGCGCGGCGGCAACCTGATCGTCACCGAGGAAGGTATCCGGGATGCGGTACGCACCATCCTGCTGCCGCTGTGGAACACCTGGTACTTCTTCAGCCTGTACGCCAACACCACCAACGACGGCGAGGGTTACCTGGCCCGGCCCGTCACCGCCGAGCGGGCGGGCCGGCTACCGGAGATGGACCGGTACCTGCTGGCCCGCACCCACGATCTGGCGGTCGCGGTGACCGAGGCGATGGACACCTACGACATCGCCAGGGGCGCCGAACTGATCCGCGACCACCTGGATGTGCTTACCAACTGGTATGTGCGCACCCAACGCGACCGGTTCTGGGAGGAGGACCACGATGCCTACGACACGTTGTGGACTGCTCTGGAAGTGCTGTGCCGGGTGATGGCCCCGTTCGCCCCGCTGCTGACCGAAGAGATCTGGCGGGGGTTGACCGGCGGGCGTTCGGTGCACTTGACCGATTGGCCGGTGCAGACCACCGACTCCGGCGCGCAGGTCGAGGACGGCCTGGCGGCCGACGCGGACCTGGTCGCTGCGATGGACCAGACCCGGGCGGTGGTCTCGGCCACCCACGGCCTGCGCAAGGCCCACCAGTTGCGGGTGCGTCAACCGCTGCGCCAGGTGCACGTCGCCGTCGCCGACCCAGAAGCGGTGCGGCCCTTCACCGGTCTGGTCGCCGAGGAACTCAACGTCAAGGACGTGCACCTGCTGCCCGCCGGGGAGGAAGCCGCCAAGCGGTTCGGGGTGACCACCCGGCTGACCGTCAACGCCCGAGTCGCCGGGCCTCGGCTGGGTAAGGACGTGCAGACGGCGATCAAGGCCGCCCGCGCCGGGCAGTGGCAGGAACGGGGCGGCACCGTGATCGCCGGCGGCATCGAACTGCAGGAGGGTGAGTACGAGGTGAGCACCCAGGTCGACGCTGATGCCGACGCCGAGCACGCGGTGGCGGTGCTCGATGATGACGGTTTCGTGGTGCTGGACCTAGTGCTCGATGACGAACTGCGCGCCGAGGGGTACGCGCGGGACGTCATCCGCCAGGTGCAGGACGCCCGCAAGAACGAAGGGCTGCACGTGGCCGACCGGATCGAGTTGACCCTGGCGGCCCCGGCGCAGTGGGAGAGCGCGGTGCGCGCCCATGCCGACGTGATCGCCGCCGAGACGCTGGCCACGGCGTTGAACGTGAACACGGCCGACGACGGCGACCTAGGCATCGAATTGCGGAAGGTCCAGCACCGGTGAACGCTCGCGACGAGGAGAGAATCTCCGACGATCCCCGCAAGGCCGAGGAGCCGGTTGAGCCCGCTAACCCGGAGATTCTGGCGCAGGCGGAGGAGATCTACCGGTCGATCCTGCAGCGTGCCCCCGAACATGACATCGACCCCACGATCGAGCGGGTGCAGATGCTCACCGACCTGCTCGGCCGCCCGCAGGACGCGGTCCGGGCCATCCAGATCACCGGCACCAACGGCAAGACCTCGACGGCCCGGATGATCGACCGGCTGCTGCAGGAGACCGGGTTGCGGGTGGGGCGGTTCACCTCCCCGCACCTGCACACCGTGCGCGAACGCATTGTGATCGACGGCGAGCCGATCTCTGTGGACAGGTTCGTCACGCTGTGGCAGGACGTCGAGCCGTACGTGCAGATGATCGATGCGCAACTGGCCGAGCGGGGCGAGTCCCGGTTGAGTTTCTTCGAGGTCCTCACCGCGATGGCCTACGCCGCTTTCGCCGACGCCCCGGTGGATGTGGCCGTGGTCGAGGTGGGACTGGGGGGCCGGTGGGACTCCACCAACGTGGTGGACGCCGAGGTGGCGGTGTTCACCCCGATCTCCCGCGATCATGAACGCTGGTTGGGCCGGGAACTGACCGAGATCGCCGCGGTCAAGGCCGGCATCATCAAGGAACTGCACCAAGGGGCGGTGGTGGTCAGCGCCGATCAGGACGAGGAGGTCGCCGCCGTGATCGCTCGCACGGCGGTGGAGCACCGGGCCCGGGTGCTGGCCGAGGGATATGACCTGGCCGTCGCCAACCGGGCGGTGGCCGTCGGCGGGCAACTATTGGACCTGAGCACACCGGGCGGGTTGTACACCGAGATCTTCCTGCCGTTGCACGGGGCACACCAGGCACAGAACGCGCTGCTGGCGCTGGCCGCCGTCGAGGCGTTCTTCGGTGGCGGTGCGCTGGACGGCAGCGTGGTGGAAGCCGCCTTCGGCGGCGTGGAGTCCCCAGGCCGGCTGGAACTGGCGCGCTCCAGCCCGGCAGTGCTGCTGGACGCCGCGCACAACCCTGCCGGCGCCGAGGCGCTCGCGGCCGCCCTGGAGGAGGCGTTCGCGTTCACCCGGCTGGTGGGCGTGGTGGCGATCATGGCCGATAAGGACGTGGACGGGATCCTTGCGGCGTTGGAGCGGGTACTGGATGAGGTGGTGATCACCCAGTCCAGTTCGATGCGGTCGATGCCCGCGGAGGAGCTGGCCGAGGTGGCCCGGGACATCTTCGATCCCGACCAGGTGCACGTGGTCCCCTTCGTGGGCGAGGCGATCGCCGTGGCCGTGGACCTGACCGAACAGGGCCAACGCGATCAGATCGCCTCCGGCACCGGTGTGCTGGTGACCGGGTCGGTGATCCTGGCAGCAGACGCCCGCGCGGTGCTGCGACCACACCGGGCCGACTGAGCCTGCCCTCAACCGGGCTGGGGGCCTGCGCGCCGGCGCCCGGGAAGCCGGAGCAACTTCTCCAGCGGTCCATAGGAACCGACGCGCAGCCACAGCGTGGAGCCCGCGATCAGCACAACGGCCATGATCAGCGTGATTGCCAACCCGGCCGTCGCCGTCTGCGGCCCCGGGCGCACCAACCACGCCACCGCGAACAGGTGCACCACATACACCGTCAACGCCAACTGCCCGGTCGCCACCAGCGGCCATCCCCACCGGCCCATCCGAGGCAGCAGCAGGGCCATCGCCCCGAGTACCGCCACGGCCGCCGCGCTACCTCCGATGAGCCACAGGGGCATCTGGGAATGTGCCACTGAGGACAGCAGCCAGTCCGCGCCCGGGTCCTCCCCGGAGGGCCCGAGCACTACCTCGGCGGCCCGTGCCGCCAGTTCCGCCGCCAGGGCGACCGCCAGGCCCCACAGGGCCAGTCGCTTGTGCAAGCGGGGCTGATGAAGCGGTAGCCGGCCCAACCACATTCCGAACAGGAACGGGGCGATCCAGGTCAGCACCGGGTAGGGCCCGGTGAGGAAAGTGGACGCCAGCACCTGCGCGGGTTCGTCCACCAGCGCGGGGGCTTCGCGATCGAACACCTGGCCGGTGCTCTGTTGCACACCGAGCCATATCAACGGGCTCGCCACCGCGGCACCCACGGAAAGGGTCAGCAACGACCACATGGGTGCCCGGACCAGGGCAAGGGCCAACAGGAATAGCGCCGCGTACACGGTCAGGATCACATCGACGCCATGGCCCAGGAGTTGAGTGGCTAAACCGATGAACCCCAAGAGCGCCGCCCGCCACAACACTTGGCGCCAGGGCAGCGGCCCGCCGGCGCGGGCACGGCGGGTGAGCAACGAGTACCCGATCCCCGCTAACAGCACGAACAACAGCGATGCCCGGCCGTGTGGGACGCGCAGCAGCATGCCGGCAAGCCCGGGATCGGCGAGCGGACCCACATTCACCGCCAGCATCCCCAGGATGGCCACGGCGCGTGCCGCATCGAGCCCGGTGATCCGGCGCGGGGAGCCGGCGGACGCAGGGGAGCGCTCGGCACGTCCCGAAGTCACAGGTGCGCCATCCTCCCGCTCCGATCCGGTACCGGTGGCCACCGCCTCAATGTAGGACTCAGCGCGGTCGGCGGCATTTCCACCACCACCTGCCGCGTCGACGGCACTCCGCGCCGACGGGGCGGGCGGCGTAGTACGGCGCGCGAACCGGGAGGGCCGCGGGTACCGTGGCTGCCGGTCAACGAGAGGACGCACATGTCCCGACAGGTCACCCTCGCCGTCTGCGCCTGTGCCGCCGTGGCGCTGACCGCATGCGGCACCACCGAGCCGGAGCCCCCGGCCCCCTCAACCACTCCGCCCCCGGCGACCCAACCTTCGCCCGAGCCGGCTCCCACCCCTACGCCGACCACCGAGGAGCCCGAGAGCGTCCTGGAGGAGTACGGCATCAGCGCGGGCCACCCGCTGGCGGTCGACGCGGGCGAGGAGGTCCTCGCGGACGGCGGCAACGCGGCCGATGCGATCGTCGCCGCGGCCTTCGCGGTGGCGGTGGTGGAACCGTTCGCCTCCGGAATCGGGGGTGGTGGCGCAGCGATCGTGGTCCCCGATGAGGATGAGGCGACGGCGTATGACTACCGCGAGGAGGTTCCGGGCAGCGGCGCGATCCCGCCCGGTGGCGTGGGAGTGCCCGGTTTCGTGGCCGGCATGGCCCAGATCCATGCCGACCACGGAAGCCTGGAGTGGGCCCGAGTGCTCGAACCGGCGATCACGCTGGCCGAGGAGGGATTCGAGGTCAGTCCCTTCCTCGCGCTGCGGATGAGTTCTGACTACGGCCCGGAAGCGATCAGCGGTCTGGACCATTTCACCTCCTCCGGGGTCCCGCTGGCTGCCGGCGAACCGCTGGTGCAAGAAGAGTTGGCGGCCACGATGCGCACCCTGGCTCGGGACGGCGCCGAATCGTTCTATCACGGAGACCTTGCCGGTGAGGTCGCCGCCGTGGAGGGGCTGGACCGGGATTCACTTTCGAACTACGAGGTGCTCACCGCCGATCCGGTGCGCGGCGCGATCGATGAGTTCGAGGTGCTCGCCGCGCCGCCTGCGTTACCGGGGGTGGCGCTGATCCAAATGCTGCAGATCGCCGAGGCCGAGGGCCTGGCGCGGACGGCGCCGGGCTCAGCGGAGTACATGGAATTGCTAGGGGCCGGGTGGGCCGTGGGGTATGAGACCACCGTCACCGAACTGGGGGATCCGCGCTTCGTCGATGTCCCGGTACAGGAACTGACAGATGCGGACGCGAATGCCGCGGCGGCACGGGCCGGAGCCAGCACAGCCGCGATCGGCGGCCCGAGCGAGCCCGGTCCCGCCGGTGCCGGTAACACCACCCACCTGACCGCTGTGGACACTGACGGCTTGATGATCTCGATGACCAACACCATCACGAGTTTCTGGGGTTCCCAGCACTACGTCGGCGGCTTCTTCATGAACAATCAGCTCACCCGCTTCGAAGCGATCGGATCAACCTCGGCGAATGAACCGCAAGCCGGGAGAAGATCGGTCAGTTGGTCCCTGCCTGCGGTGGTGGCCGACCAGCAGGGTCGAGCGGTCCTAGGAATCGGCACCCCCGGGGCGGACCGGATTCCGCAGGTGATGGCCCAGGTGATCACCAGGTGGGCGATGCACGATCAGTCGTTGGAAGAGGCGGTCGCCGCGCCCCGGTTCGCTTACGAGAGCAACCAGGTCCTGGTGGAGGAAGAACCGGATGCGGATGCCGCGGCCCAACTGTCGTTGCCGTATGAGGTGGTCCCGGCCGAGTGGGCCTACTTCGGCTCCGTGCAGGCCCTGCAGGTGGATTACGCCTCCGGGCAGGTGCGCGGCGCGCCGGACCATCGCCGGGAAGCCGATGTGGCGGTCGGCGAACCCTGACTGTGCAACGTCGGCGCGGCTATTGGTGTTTACCGGGGGCAGAGGCGTCGTCGGATCCGCCGGCACGGCCCCCTTCGCTGGTTGGCCACAACCCGGAACTGCGGCGCCGACGATGAACCGTGAGGTAGGTGAGCCCGTGCGCGCCGGCGGCGAACGCACGCTGGGACCGACGCGGCAGCCAGACCACGAGCCCCGCGCGCAGATCCACCAGGCCGGTTTCGGTGTGTAGGTGTCCGGAGCCGGCGAGTACGTGGATGAGGACGTCCACCTCCGGGCCGGCGTGGGAACCGATGCCATCGCCCGCTGGCAGGGTGACGATGTTGGCGTCCAGGTCCCGCTCCTGCATGCCCAGGTTCCACACCGCCCCGCCACGGGCGTCGTCGGTCACCGATGAGGTCACCGCAGCGGCATCGACCACGACGTGCGGAAGCGCCGTGGAAGAGTGCTTGGTGACGCGGATACGCCACGGCTCGGAGGCGGTCTCTTCCCACGAGTATCCGTTGGGGTAGTTGGCCTCCAACATGGCGCGTAGCGTTGCCGGGTCGTCATCGGTGAGGATCAGCACTGCCTCGGAGACGTGGAGGTCGGCGAAGGCTTTCCACGCCGCGGCGAGGCGTTCCGGTGCCGCCACCTCCCGCAGGTCGACTACCGATGAGGGGGAACTGCTGGTCGTCATCAATCACCAATCTGCAGGAGTTTCGACGGCCAGCCCACGATAACCACCCGCCCGCGGGAGGCCCGCCCGCACCGTGGGAGGTCGGCCCGGTCCGTGGGAGGGCCGCCCGGCTTGGGGAGGGCCGCCCGTGGGAGGTCCGTCCGCCCCGTGCGGGATTTCCCCGCCCGCCCGCGCGGACCCGCGCAGCCGCGGCCAGCTCAGGCCTGGGCCCGGTTCGGGTCCCCACCGACGCCGGCATCGGAGCCGTTGATCCTCTGCAGGTGGCAAGATTGGTGGTGATCGCACCACATGGTTCTGAGCCCGCCGGCCGGCTCCATCCGGACACGGGTGGTCAGCCCGGGTCGGCGGGACGAGCCGGTGTGGGCGCGAATCGCTGCGGCGTGCACGTGCTTGCACGTCGCTGGCCAATGCCGTGTCGGCGTGTGCACAGTGGGACCGCGGGCGGCGCGGGGAGTCGAAGGAGTAGCCCATGAAGAAACTGATCAACGACCCCAAAGACGTCGTCGCCCAGTCCGTGGCGGGTTTCGTCCAGGCACACTCCGAACTGGTCACCAGCAGCGACGAGCCGGCGGCGTTGTTCATTTCCCGTGCCGGGGGGCCGGTGCCGGGGAAAGTGGGCTTGGTCAGCGGCGGTGGATCGGGGCACGAGCCGTTACACGGCGGGTTCGTCGGCGCGGGCATGCTCGATGCCGCCGTGCCGGGGCAGGTTTTCACCTCGCCCACGCCCGACCCCATCCTGGCGGCCACGCACGCCGTGGACGCAGGTGCCGGCGTGCTGTACATCGTGAAGAACTACACCGGCGACGTGCTGAACTTCGAGACGGCCGCCGAACTCGCCGACCTGGACGGCCTGGCGGTCAACACCGTCGTGGTCGACGACGACGTGGCGGTACAGGACTCGACGCACACCGCTGGACGGCGTGGGGTCGCGGGCACGGTGCTGGTGGAGAAGATTGCGGGCGCCGCGGCTGAGCGGGGCGATGACCTCCAGACGGTCACCGCGATCGCCGAGCGGGTTAACGCCAACGTGCGTTCCATGGGCGTGGCGTTGCGGGCCTGCACGGTGCCGCATACCGGCCGCCCCTCGTTCGATCTCGCCGATGATGAGATCGAGATCGGCATCGGGATCCACGGTGAGCCTGGACGGGAGCGCACGCCCATAGCGCCGGCCGACGACATCACCGATCGACTGATTGACGCGGTGTTGGAGGACCTGTCTCCACCATCGGGTGAATCAGTCCTGCTGTTGGTGAACGGCATGGGCGGCACGCCGCTGAGTGAACTATCCATCGTCTATGGCCGTGCCCGGCAGCGCTTGGAGGAAGCCGGGCTGCTGGTGCACCGGTCCCTCTTGGGCAATTACGTCACCGCGCTGGAGATGCAGGGCGTGTCGGTGAGCGTGCTGCGCCTGGACGGCGAGTTGACGGCGCTGTTCGATTCGCCGGTAGTAACCCCGGCACTGCGGTGGGGTGCCTGATGCAGCAACTGGATGGCGGTTGGGCGCGAGCCTGGATCCGCGAATGTGCCCGGGTGATTGCCGAGCAACGGGTAGCGCTGATGGAGTTGGACCGGGCGATCGGTGACGGCGATCATGGTGAGAACCTGGACCGGGGGTTCAGCGCAGCCGCGGCCCGCCTGGCCGAGTTCCCCGCCGACAGTCCGGGGGAGGTGCTGCGGCTGACTGCGGCGACGCTGATGTCCACCGTCGGCGGGGCCGCCGGCCCGTTGTACGGGACCGCGTTTCTGCGCGCCGCTCGAACGGCGGGTGATGACGACCTGGACCCCGGGCGACTCGCGGCGATGCTGCAGGCGGCGGTGGAGGGCATCACCACGCGTGGGCGGGCGAGGGCCGGTGACAAGACCATGGTCGACGCCTGGGCGCCGGCCGCTCAGGCAGCGCGACGCGCTGCCGGGGAGGGCACGGTGCAAGAGGTGCTGCAGGCGGCCGCCACTGCAGCGGCAGAGGGCGCACGGGCCACCGAGCCGTGGGTAGCCCGTAAGGGGCGGGCGAGTTACCTGGGGGAACGCGCCCGTGGCCACCGCGACCCAGGCGCCCAATCCAGCGCGCTGTTGCTGCAGGCCGCGGTCAGCGCGGTCCATCAGGTCACCGTGAGCGAACAGGAGAGTTGATGGCGCCCACCGCATTGGTCCTAGTGGCCCACTCCACGTTGCTGGCACAAGGCTGTGCGCAAGTTGCGGCCCAGATGGCGCCCGATGTTGTGATCCTGCCCGCGGGCGGGTTGGCCGGCGCCCACGACGATGACGGATTGGGCACAAGTTACGACCTCGTCGAACGCCAGGTACGCCAAGCGTTTCGCGACGGTGCGGTTCACGTTGTGCTGATCACGGATCTGGGGTCGGCAACGCTGACCGCGCAATCGGTGGCGGAGATGCTCGACGATGATCGCATCCTTGTGGCGGACGCACCGTTCGTAGAAGGTGCGGTGGCCGCGGCGGTCACGGCGCAAGGCGGCGCTAATGGCGGGCAGGTGCTCGCTGCTGCGGAAGAGGCGGCCGGATCGTTTCGCCCGCCTCGCTCCGCGGCCCCGGAGGTTCCACCCGGGCCGCCGCAGGATCAAGGCGACGGACAGGTGGTGCGCCGAACGGTCGAATTGCGTAACCGGCATGGCTTGCACGCTCGCCCCGCGGCGATGGTCGCTCGTCGCGTGGGGGAGTTCGACGCCCGGGTCTGGGTCAACGGGGTGGACGCCACCAGCGTGCTGGCGCTGATGGGACTCGGGCTCACCCGCGGAGCGCGCGTGGAGTTGCAGGCTACCGGCCCGCATGCGGCCCAGGTCATTGAGATGATCAGCGCCGACGTCGAGGCCGGTTTCGGGGAAGAGTGAACCCCCGCGCTGTCGGTACGGTGGGAGTATGAGCGGTACTCACCTGGCGGGCGGACCCGAACCCGCCGACCACGCCGGCGGCCCCGGAGCCACCGACGAAGCGGGAGCGTCCGAACCTAGCGGCCAGCCTCGCGCACAGCGCTCCGCCCGCGTCATCTTCTGCGCCACGGTGCTGGGGCTGGAGGCGTTCGTGGTGTTGTTCGCCGCGCTGGTGGCCATCGGGCTGGAGTTGGCGGAACCGGCCGTGGTGTGGACCGTGACCGGGATCGCCGCGCTGGCTTGCCTGGTACTGGCCGGACTGGTGCGGTACCGAGCCGCGCTGGTGCTCGGCTCCCTGGTACAGGTGGGGTTGATCGCCGCCGGACTGGTGATCCCGATGATGTACTTCGTCGGCGGCATCTTCGCCGTCATTTGGGTGGTGGCGTTGCGGCTGGGGAACCGCATCGACGTCGAGCGTGCTGAACGCGCTCGGGCCGAGTCAGCCAACCCTGCCTCCTCCGACCCCGATGTATCACCGCCCGGTCAGGGCGCCTGAACTGACCGTCAGCAACGGTGCAGTAAGAATGCTGGAACCGGTCCGCGCTGCAGCCGTGCCGGTCGGACCCGTAGTCGCCGGCCAGTAGGCTGACCCGTATGAGCCTGAACATCGAGCGCACCCTGGTCATCATCAAGCCCGACGGCGTCCGGCGCGGGTTGGTCGGTGAGATCGTGCGGCGGATCGAAGCCAAGGGGTACAGCCTCGTTGCTGCTGAGTTGCGCACTGCGGATACTTCGTTGCTAGCCCGGCACTACGCCGAACATGAGGGCAAGCCGTTCTATCAACCGCTCGTGGACTTCATGTCGTCTGGGCCGGTCCTGGCGGCGGTCGTCGAGGGGCATCGGGTCATCGAGGGCTTCCGCGCGTTGTGCGGAGCGACCGACCCCACCGCTGCGGCGCCCGGTTCGATCCGTGGCGATCTCGCCCGCGACTGGGGGTTGCCGGTCCAGCAGAATCTCGTGCACGGCTCCGATTCACCGGAATCCGCCGCACGTGAGATCGCCCTGTGGTTCCCTGACATCGCCGCAACTGGCACCGCTCGGGAGTAGCGTCGCTCGCGCCGCCGAGGGATAGCGTGGTCGGCGCCGCAGCAGAGTAGCTCTTCGGGTGTGTTGCTGCCCGAGGAGTTGCGCACACGCGAACGGGCCAGCACCGCCATCGGGGTGCTGGCCCGTTCGTCCCGGGGCCGGGAGAGCCCGACCGGCCGGTTACCCGGCGACTTCCTGCTTCACTTCAGAAAGGGCGACCGCCTCGTCGAACTCCCGGTCCAATTCGGCGTTCGGCTTGAAGGTCAGGTTGCTGACCAGCACAGCCACCAACACGTTCACCGCAAAGCCCGGCACGATCTCGTACAGGCTCGCGCCGAAGATCTCCGGACCGAACGCATTCCAGAGGAACACGGTGGCCGCCCCGGTGACCATCCCCGCCAGGGCGCCCCAGTTGGTCAGTTTGCGCCAGAAGAGCGACAGCAGGATCGCCGGGCCGAAGGAGGCGCCGAAGCCGGCCCAGGCGAAGGCCACCAGTTCCAGGATCGTGCCCCCGGGGTTGATGGCGAGCAGAATCGCGATGACCGCCACGACCAACACCGCCGCCCGGCCCAACATCATCAACCGGACCGGTGAGGTGTCCTTGCGGAACATCCGGTACAGGTCCTCCACGAACGCCGAGGAACTGACGATCAACTGGGAAGAAACGGTGGACATGATCGCCGCTAGTACGGCAGCGAACACGAAGCCGACCACGAGCGGGTGCAAGAGCATATCGGCGAGGGCGAGCACCACGTGCTCGGGGTTGTCCAACGGAACGGCGTTGCGGTGGAAGTAGGCGATGCCAACCAATCCTGCGGCCACGGCACCGAGCAGGGAGATCGCCATCCACCCGATACCGATCCGCCGTGCGGACTTGGCTGCGGCGGCATCGCGCATCGCCATGAAACGGACGATGATGTGGGGCTGTCCGAAGTAGCCCAGTCCCCACGCGAGTGCGGAGATGATGCCGATCACGGTCGCCCCGCCCAGGCCCAGGCCGGCGACCATCGAGAGCCGGGTCGGATCCACCTCGCGGATCGCGTCGAGCGTCTCGCCGACGCCGCCCACCGCGGCAACGCCCATGATGGGGATGATGATCAGTGCCAGCATCATCAGCGTGCCCTGGACCACGTCGGTCAGGGATGCGCCGAGGAAGCCGCCGATGAGGGTGTAAGCCAGGGTGACGCCGGCCACGATCAACATGCCGGTGAGATAGTCGGCACCGAACGCGATCACGAAGAACTCGCCGCCGGCGACCATCATCGATGAGACGTAGAACGTGAAGAAGACCAGCACAATGAGTCCGGAGGCTACGCGCAGGGCGCGGGATGAATCGTGCAGCCGGTTCTCGAAGAAACTGGGAATCGTGATGGAGTTCTTTGCCACCTCGGTGTAGGAACGTAACCGCGGTGCAACGAATTTCCAGTTCATCCAGGCGCCGATAGTCAATCCGATCGCGATCCACGATTCGATCAGACCCATGGCGTAAATGGCTCCGGGCAGCCCCATCATCAACCACCCGGACATGTCGGATGCCCCAGCGCTGAGCGCCGCCGTCCACGGCGGGAGTTTGCGACCGGCGAGCATGTAGCCCTCGTGATCGGTGGTTCGCCGGTAGGCGTAGATCCCGATGGCGATCATGATGGCGAAGTACAGGATCAGCGCGATCAACTGAAATGTGCGGTCAGACATTGCGTGGCCCCTTTGCCTAATGAAGTGATGGTGGTGATTAAAGTGTGGCTACGACGGTGACGAAGCCGGATGAGGTACCGACGGCGGAATTTCGTGTGGCCGCGGTGTGCCGAATCGGTGTGCGGTGATCGAGACGGCTTGTTCCCGCAGGAATGACAGTAATTCTACGCGCCCGGCGCTTACCACTGGGCCGGAATAGATAGCCAATGCCGGTGAACCGTCGGTCGCCTGCGCCAATTCCGTTCGCGAGCCGCCGATCAACCGGATACGGCCGCCTACGCGGGCCAGGTGGCGCGCACGGTGGCGCCACTGGTCGGCATCCTCCTGGCGAACATCGGTGCCGACGTCGCGCGCGTACTGCTGCACTGGGCCGGGCACATCGATCGCCGAACTCAGGGTGACCCGAGACCCGCTACGAGCGCCCGCTGCGAGCACTCGCAGCAACTCCACCACCCGCTCGCCCTCATACCGAATGGTCACCGGCGTGGGGTGGTAACGCAGGGCGTTGTGTTCGCTGTGCAGTCCGGTGGCGTCGCGGACGATCCCGAACTCCTCCGCCCAGGCCGCGACGTCGGTCTCTAGCGCGCCAGCGAGCCACGTGCGTTCGTCGTCGGCCACCTCCAACGCCTCGGCCGCGCGCAGAGCGCGCAGGGCGACTGGATCGGACAACTCCCCGGTGGGGGGCACGGGTTGATCGTGCCAAGTGCCCATCGCGAACAGGTAACTGGGTCCGCCCGCCTTGGTGCCGTTGCCGACGTTCGACTTCTTCCACCCGCCGAAGGGCTGGCGCTGCACGATCGCCCCGGTGATCCCGCGGTTGACGTACACGTTGCCGGCCTGGACCGATTGCAGCCAGGTGTCGATCTCATCCTCGTCCAGCGAGTGCAGACCGGAGGTGAGGCCGTACTCGACCTGGTTGACCATCGTGATGGCCTCTTTCAGCGTCTCGGCGGTCATGATGCCGGTGATCGGCCCGAAGTACTCGGTCAAGTGATACTCCGAGCCCGGCCGTACCCCGGCTCGTACCCCGGGGCGCCACAAGGTTCCTTCGTCGTTCAACTGCTGGGGGCGCAGCACCCAGTTCTCGCCGGGACCCAAAGTGGTCAGCCCGGTGTGGAGTTTGCCTTCCGGGGGACCGATGATCGGGCCGATTTGCGCCCGCTCATCCCACGGCATGCCAACGTGCAGGGAGGTGACCGCGTCCAGCAGTTGGCGATGGAACCGCTTGGAGCGGGCAACCGAGCCCACGAGGATGACCAGGGAGGCCGCGGAGCACTTTTGCCCGGCATGGCCGAACGCCGACAGCGCCACGTCATGCGCCGCCAGGTCCAGGTCAGCACTAGGGGTGACGACGATGGCGTTCTTGCCGCTGGTCTCGGCCAGGAGCGGCAGGTCGGTGCGCATCGAGCGGAACAGTTCAGCAGTCTCGTAGGCACCGGTGAGGATCAGTTGGTCAACGTGATCGTGAGCGATCAGCGCCGAGCCGAGGTCGTCTTCCCCGACCTGCACGTATTGGAGGACATCACGCGGTACGCCCGCCTCCCACAGGGCTTCGATCATCACTGCACCGGTACGTTTCGCCTGCGGTGCGGCCTTGAACACCACCGCGGATCCGGCAGCCAACGAGGAGAGGGTGGACCCGGCTGGGATGGCGGTGGGGAAGTTCCATGGGGGGGTCACCACCGTGACGTCCACCGGGGTGAACCTGGCGCCGGTCACCTGTTCCAGGCGTTTGGCGGATTCGGCGTAGTAGTGGGCGAAGTCGATCGCTTCGCTGACCTCCGGGTCGCCCTGTTCCAGCACCTTGCCGCACTCGGCGCCCATGATCTCCAGCAGGTCCGCGCGGCGCGACTCCAGCACGTCCCCGGCCTGGTGCAGAATCTCGGCGCGGGCTTCGGCGCCCATCTCCCGCCATCCCGGTGCTGCAGCACGGGCGGTGGCAAAGGCCTCATCGAGGGCTTCGCGGGTGGTGATGGTGCCTTGCTCGAGAGTGTCCAGCCCCAACGTGCTGTTCTGCATCCGCGAGCGGATCCGAGCGCCCCATGCACGGTTGGCCGCTACGGACGTGTCGGTGTCGGCAGTGTTGCGGAACCGGTCCCGCGGCGCCGGTGGCTGCGGTTGCGTCCGGTCCTGCACGCGGTGCGGGGCCGGCACCTCGGTGGGCATGATGTGCAGCGAGTTCAGGAAACGCTGCCGTTCCCGGTCGAAGAGTGCTTCGTCGCTATTGAGGTCGAAGACCGCCGACATGAAGTTCTCATCGGAGGCACCCTCATCCAGGCGTCGCACCAGGTAGGCGATGGCGACGTCGAACTCTTGGGGGTGGACCACCGGGGTGTACAGCAGCAGGTTGCCGATGTCCTTGCGGATCGCGGCCGCCTCGGCGGTGGCCATGCCAAGCAGCATTTCGATATCGACCTCGTCGGGGCCGCATCCTCGTCGTTGAGCCAACAACCAGGCCAGGGCGAGGTCGAACAGGTTCTGCCCCGCCACTCCGATGTGGACCGAGCGGGTGTGTTCGGGGCGCAGTGCGTAATCCAGCACCGCCTTGTAGGAGGCGTCGGTCTCCTGCTTCGAGCCCCAGGGGGCCAGCGGCCAGTTCCGCTGTTCGGCGTCCACCTTCTCCATGGGAAGGTTGGCGCCCTTGACCACCCGCACCTTGATCGGTGCCCCGCCCCGGTCCACTCTCGCGGCGGCCCACTGCTGCAACTCCATCATGGTGCTCAGCGCATCGGGCAGGTAGGCCTGCAGCACGATGCCGGCATGCAGGTCGTGGAACTCGGGCAGGTCCAACAGCGCTTTGAACACCGCCACGGTGACATCGAGGTCCTTGTACTCCTCCATGTCCAGGTTGATGAACTTCTGCCCGCTAGGGGCGTTTCGGGCGAGCCGGAACAGCGGCACCAGCGCCTCTACGGCATCGGACACCGCCTCATCGAAGGACCACGGGCTGTGCGGAGCCACGGTGGAGGAGACCTTGATCGAGATGTAGTCGACGTCGTCGCGGGCCAGCAGTCGTCGCGTGCCCTCTACCCGCCGTGCGGCCTCCTCCTTACCCAGGATCGCCTCACCGAGCAGGTTGATGTTCAGCCGCGCACCGGGCTGCCTGCTGCGGATGCGTTTGAGTGCGGGCCCCAACTTGCGTTCCGATGCGTCCACCAACAGGTGCCGGACCATCTGCCGCAATGTCGCCTTCGCGATGGGCACCACGACGCCGGGGGCGACCTTGCTGAGTTCCGCCCCCACGCGCACCGCGGTGCGTAGCGGCCAACTGAGGAACTGCGGAATGATCGGTACCAGGTCCTGGAGTTGCCGGGCGGCGGCCCGGTGGTCCTCCGGACGGATCACACCGTCGATGAAACGGACGGTGAACGTGAGCCCGTTCTCGTCACGTAGTACGTCCGCCAAGCGTTTGGCTGCCGGATCAACCGGCTCCAGCCGGCTGGCGTCCAACCAGCGCCGGACGAGGGCAATTGCTTCTTCGGCAAGGGCTTCGTCGATGGCTGTGCCCGTTTTTTCCGTCACGCTGTTGACCTCCACGTCCCCAGGGGCGTTGATGCCTGTTCGTCAGTCTGCCAGTCTCGATCTTTCGTGTTAAGCGAGAAAAAGCGAATGGTATTGTTCGGGATCTTCGAAAGGTATGCGGATGTGGGATGCTCACCGGTTACGCCTGCTCCGGGAACTTGAACTGCGCGGCACGATTACCTCGGTCGCTTCAACGCTCAACTATGCCCCCTCGTCGGTATCCCAGCAGCTTGCGCGCCTGGAATCCGAGGTGGGGGTGGCACTCCTGGAGCAGGACGGCCGGCGAGTACGCCTGACGGCCGCTGGACGGCGAGTGGCCCGGCACGCGGCCCGGGTCATCGATCTGCAGGAGCAGGTACGCAGTGAGTTGGCCCGGAACGAGCCCCAAGCCGAGACGGTGCGCGTGGCGACGTTGGAAACCGGCGCGCGCGCACTGCTGCCGCACGCGCTGAGCAGTGTGCGCGCACGTGCGCCGCACGTGCGCATCGAGGCGTCGGTGGTTCCTCCGGAGTACGGGCTGGCGGAACTGGAGGCGCGCGGCTTCGACCTGGCGATGGCCGAGCAGTACCCCGGGTACAGCAGGCCCCACGCCGAGACATTGCACCGGGAGACGTTGGGCACCGACACGATGCGACTCGCAGTTCCTGAAGACAGTCCGATCCGATCGTTGGCGGACACCCGCGAGGATCCGTGGGTGATGGAGCCAGAGGGCACCGCGGCCAGGCATTGGGCCATTCAGCAGTGCCGCGCGGCCGGGTTCGAACCTGACATCCGCTTCCACTCGGCCGACCTGGGTGTGCATATCCACCTCATTCGTGCCGGGCATGCCGTGAGTTTGCTGCCGGACCTGGTGTGGACCACGCCGCCCGAGGGCATCCGCCGGATTACGCTCACCGGGCCGTTCCAACGCGAACTTTTCACTTCGGTTCGGCACGCCAGCGTGGGTCGGCCGGCGATCGTGGCGCTGCGTACCGCACTACGGCAGGCGCTCAGCGACGTACAGAACCGGAACCATTGAGCCAGCCGGCCGGCGCGGTGCCGATGAGCGCTGGGCGCGGTGTCCCTCCGAGGGGCACCGCGTTACCCTGGCAATGGCTGGGACCGACCAGTACCAGTCGGTGACGCGGTGCCGCCGCGGACAGAACTGGCAGTGCGAGTGAGGAGGAGACATGAGCACCATCCCTGGTGATGAGTCCTGGAACGACGCCGGACTGGTTGATCCCGATGCGCACGAACCGGTCAACCTGGTCGATGAGGTCTCCCGCACCTCGGCCGACTCCGGAGAGGATTACACCCCGGGCACGCCCCGCCCCGATCTGTTCGGTGAGGCCAGCGAGGCCGATGTGGCAGACCAGGCGGTAGCGCTGCCACCCAGCCCGGAGGACCCGGACGCCTGAGCCCGTAGAAGCGAGAAGCGCCCGCCCTAACGCGTGAACCGCGCGCGGCCGGGCTTGAACGTGTCGCGTTGTTCGCCCGGTGAGCCGCAGCCGCCGTTAGAGTGACCGACGTGCACCTGAAGACGTTGACGCTGCGTGGTTTCAAGTCCTTCGCCTCGGCGACCACGCTGCATCTGGAGCCGGGAATCACCTGTGTGGTGGGCCCCAACGGCTCCGGGAAGTCCAACGTTGTCGACGCCCTGGCCTGGGTGATGGGGGAGCAGGGGGCAAAATCCCTGCGCGGCGGCGCGATGGCCGACGTGATCTTCGCGGGCACCTCCAAGCGGCCGCCGTTGGGCCGGGCCGAGGTGTCCTTGACCATCGACAACTCCGACGGGCTTCTGCCAATCGAATACTCCGAGGTGACGATCTCTCGCACCTTGTTCTCCGGCGGCGCCTCGGAGTACGCGATCAACGGCACCCCGTGCCGGCTGTTGGACATCCAGGACTTGCTCTCGGACACCGGAATGGGCCGGGAGATGCACGTCATCGTCGGCCAGGGGCGTCTCGACTCGGTGCTCCAGGCGAGCCCGGAGGAGCGCCGCCACTTCATCGAGGAGGCTGCCGGCATCCTCAAGCACCGCCGCCGTAAGGAACGAGCGCTGCGCAAACTGGAGACGATGTCGGCGAACCTGGCCCGCGTCAGCGACCTGTCCGCGGAGATTCGCCGGCAGTTGGGTCCGCTGGCCAAGCAGGCCGATGTAGCCCGCCGCGCCCAGGTGGTCCAGGTGGACCTGCGCGATGCCCGGGCCCGGCTCTTGGCTGACGACTTGGTGCAACTCACCTCTTCCCTGGCTCAGGAGATCGCCGATGAGACCGCGATCCGCGAGGAACGTGAGCAGGTGGAGGCGGCCCAAGAGAGCCGGCGACGACGACTGGCAGCCCTGGAAGCCGAGGCGGCGGCGGCCGCACCACGGCTGAGCGAAGCCACGGAGACCTGGTATCGGCTGTCCAGCCTGCGGGAGCGGCTGCGAGGGACGGCGACCTTGGCCGCTGAACGCACCAGGCTGCTCGGCTCGGCGAGTGAGCCCCAGCAGGGCCAGGATCCTGAGGACCTGGATGCGCAGGCGCGCAACACCCGGCAGGCGGAAGCCGATCTGCGTGCGGAACTGGAGACTGCCCAGCAGAAGTTGGAAACGGCCCAGCAGGCGCGCAAGACCGCCGAAGCGGCGGCGGCCGAAGCCGAACGGGAACTCGCCGCCGTCCACAGGGGTGTGGCCGACCGCAGGGAAGGGCTGGCCAAACTCACCGGCCAGGTCGGTGCCCGGCGAAGCAGGCTCGAAGGCATCGAGTCCGAATTGGCACGGCTGCGCAACGACCTGCAGGACGCCGAGCGCCGGCACGAGGAGGCCCGAGCAGGATTCGCCGGACTTGAACAGACCGTCGTCGGTGCCCACGAAGGGGAAGAGGGACTGGATGCGGCCCACGAGGCGGCCCTGGAGGCACTGGAGGCGGCGCAGGCCAAGGTGAACGAACTCACCGAGGCCGAGCGAGTTGCCGAAGCCGACCGGTCCACCTGGGCGGCCCGAAGAGACGCGCTGGACTTGTCCATGGCGCGTAAGGACGGCACCGGCACGCTGCTCGAGGGGGACGGGCCCGCCGGGGTGCTCGGGCCGCTCGCTGATCGAATCAACATCGAGCCGGGGTTCGAGAACGCTATCGCGGCCGCCCTCGGGCCGTTAGCCGATGCCGCAGCCGTGGAAACGGTGGAAGCCGGCGTGGAGGGGGTGCGACTGGTACGAGACCAGGACGCCGGCCAAGCCCACATGGTGGTCGCCGCCGCAGCAGCGCCGAGCCGTGACACCGGTCCGGCCCCATCGGGGCGCTGGGCCCGGAACCTGATCACCGCCGCCGACTCGTTACAGCCCGCCCTTGAATCCTTACTGGCCGAGGTGGTGGTGGTCCAGGACCTCGAGGAGGCACGCCGGCTGGTGGCCGAGCACGACCTGACCGCGGTGACGATCGACGGAGACGTCGTTGCCCGCACCCACGTCCGCGGCGGCTCGAGCGGTGGACCTTCGGTGCTGGAACTGCACGCGGCGCGGGAGGAGGCCGACCAGAAACTGCAGGACGCCACCGCACGTGCGGAACAGGCGCGCTTCGCGCTGGGCCCGGCACGGGAGCAGGTCAAGTCCGCCCAGCAGGACGTGGACGCCACCTTGGCGGCATTACATGAGTCCGATGCGCAACTGGCGGCCGTCGCAGAGAAGTTGGGCCACTTCCAGTCGGTCATGCGCGCCGCGGCGGGGGAGAGTGAACGAGCCCAACGGGCGATCGAGGAGGCGGAGGCCACCCGCGAGACGGTTGCGGCCGAACTGGCCGAACTGGCTGACCGACTGGAACGGGCGCAGGCCGAACCCGACGAGCAGAACACCGACGTGGAGGGCGCCACGGCGCGGCGGGACGCTACCGCCCAGGAGGCTACTGCCGCCCGGGGAGCGGAGACCGAGGCCCGGCTGCTGCTGCGCACCATCGAAGAGCGCGTCCGTGCAATCGCCTCCCGCGCCGAATCCTTGGAACGCGCCGCCGCCGCAGAACGCCACGCACGCGAGGTCGCCGCCGAACGGGCCAGACGGCGCGCCGAGCAGGCCGCGATCGCCACGGAGGTACACCAGGGGGCGCAGGCCGGGCTGGTGCACCTGGACCATTCCTTGAACCTGGCACAGCAACGACGCGAACAGGCCGAGGCGGAGCGGGCAGAACGCGAGGAAGCCCTGCGCGCGGTGCGTACCGAATTGGATGAACTGTCCGCACGGCACGCCGAACTCACCGATGTGGTGCATCGCGACGAGGTCGCCCGGGCCCAGCACAAACTACGCATCGAGCAACTCGAGCAACGCGCCATCGAGGAACTCGGCCTGGACCCCGAGGTGCTCGTCGCCGAATATGGGCCGGACCAACTCATCCCGCCGGTACCGCAGGCCGGCGCGGCCGATGACGAGGAACTACCCGAGCCCCGCCCCTACGTGCGCGCTGAACAGGAGAAGCGGTACAAGGCCGCTCAGCGCGCCCTGGCGCTGCTGGGCAAGGTCAACCCGCTGGCGTTGGAGGAGCACGCTGCCCTCGAGGAACGGCACCAGTTCCTCACCGAGCAACTCACCGACCTGAAGAAGTCCAAGGCCGATCTGTTGCAGATCATCGCCGAGATCGATGACCGCGTGGAGGAGGTATTCACGGCCGCCTATCACGACACCGCCGCCCAGTTCGAGGAGGTGTTCTCCCGGTTGTTCCCCGGTGGTCAGGGCCGGTTGGTGCTCACCGACCCCGACGACATGCTCACCACCGGCGTGGACGTGCACGCGCAGCCTCCGGGAAAGAAGATCAACCGGCTCTCGCTGCTCTCCGGCGGTGAGCGGTCGCTGACCGCGGTGGCGTTGCTGATCGCGATCTTCAAGGCCCGGCCCAGTCCCTTTTACGTCATGGATGAGGTCGAAGCGGCCCTGGACGACGTGAACCTCGGCCGGTTGCTGGAGATCTTCACCGAACTTCGCAACGATTCCCAACTGATCGTCATCACCCACCAGAAGCGCACCATGGAGATCGCCGACGCACTGTACGGGGCGAGTATGCGAGGCGACGGCGTGACCCAGGTGATCTCCCAACGCATCCGGCAGGACGCCTGAGCCCTCCGGTAGGGCGCAGCGCAGGCCGGGGCGGGTTCCGTCGTCTGGTTCGCAGGCACCGGCCGGTGTAGGCCACACTGGATGTCGTGATCGAGAACATCTGGTTGTACCTGGTCCTTGGTTTGCTGGTCCTGGTCGTCCTGGGGGTGGGACTGGTCCAGGGCGTACGGCGGCGCGGCCGGAGCGCCCCCGACCGCACGGACGCGCAAGCCCCGGCCGCGCCGACGACGGCATCGCCCGCCGAGGCCGACCGGGACGCAGAGCCAGGGGCATCAGCACCCGCGGGCACGATCCCGCCGGAGGCACCGGAAGTGGAACCGGAAGCCCCGGCCGAACCCGAACCCGCACCGGCGCTGGACCGCCCCGAAGCGCCGGCAACCCGGATGGCCCGGCTCCGCGGCCGCCTGGCCAGATCAGGGGCACTGGGCAGCACGTTGTTGAACCTGCTGTCCAAGGACTCCCTCAGCGAAAGCGACTGGGAGGAGATCGAGGAGACCCTGCTCCTTGCCGACGTCGGAGCCGGTCCCACCGACGAATTGATGACGGCGTTACGCCAGCGAGCGCGTGTGGACGGCGCACAGGGCCCTGAACAGGTGCGTGCCATGCTGCGCGAGGAACTCCTGAAAGTCGTTGACCCGCAGATGGACCGGGAGTTGCGGGCCACCCCCGGTATCGGTGACGACGGGGAGCCCCATCCCGCCACCATCCTGGTGGTGGGCGTGAACGGCACCGGCAAGACCACCACGGTGGGCAAATTGGCCCGGATCCTCGTTGCGCAGAACAAGGATGTGTTTCTGGGCGCAGCCGACACCTTCCGGGCGGCGGCGGTGGAGCAACTGGCCACCTGGGCCGAGCGCGTGGGGGTGCCGGTGGTCCGCTCCGACCGGGAAGGCGCCGACCCGGCGTCAGTGGCTTTCGATGCGGTCCGCGCCGCTCGGGAGGCCGAAGCGGACGTGGTGATGGTCGATACGGCCGGCCGGCTGCAGAACAAGGCCGGCCTGATGGACGAACTGGGCAAGATCAAACGCGTCGTGTCCCGCTCCGCGCCGGTCGCGGAAGTGTTGCTGGTGCTGGATGCCACCACCGGACAGAACGGTATGCGCCAGGCCCAGGTATTCAGCGAGGTCGTCGACGTCACCGGAATCGTGCTGACCAAACTCGACGGGACCGCCAAGGGCGGCATCGTGGTGGCAGTGCAGCGTGAACTCGGAGTGCCGGTGAAGTTCGTCGGCCTCGGCGAGGGGCCCGACGATCTGGCACCGTTCGACGCCGAGGACTTCGTCGACGCGCTGCTGTCCTGAGGTCGCTGCTGCCCTGAGGGGGCTGCTGTCCTGCCCTGAGGGGGCACCTCACCTACGCCGTCAGGTGTTTCGGCCCTGATCAGGCAGTGGCCCGCTCAGGTGGTCTGGGGCTCGACGCCCGGGCCATCCTCGTGGCCGGCTGCGCTGAAGCCGGGATCCTGGTCAAGAATCTCCACGTCGTCGAGCACCCTGGTGACAGTCAAGAGGAACAACACCGACTCCGGCGGGGAGATGAGGCGGGGGCGGTGGCCGAGTTGACTGCTGAGCCGAGCGATCCCGGACAGTGCCGAGGAGTCCATGAAGTTCACGTTCCGGGCATCGATGTCCACTGGCAAGCCGCGGGACAGCAGTTCGCTGACCGCCTCGGCCAGATCCGACTCCACGGTGATGTCGATCTCGCCGGCCAGGACGAGCCGCGAGCGGTCGGCCGACGTGAGTACCGCCACCGATCCGGGGTTACCGCTGTGATTGGGCAGCAACTCATCGGTGCCTTCCATCAGTTCGCCCTTTCATTCGGCGCAAGCCACCTCGGGTACTGGGACGCAACGAAGTTTACAGTGTAAATAACCGCGTAGGTGCATGTTTCGGTCACACCCCACGTGACGATTCGCCGCACACCGCACTCTCTACCGCATTCGGATGCAGGGGCAGTGCGGTCAATGCAAGAATGGGCCGCGATGCCACGCGACGGAGGGGCGATGGCCCGGGCAAGCGGCGAACGTGTAGAAGAGGGGCACGTTGACGCCGGTTCCGAGCGCGCGTCCCTCACCCGGGAGCAGATCGTGGAGACCGCGATCTCGTTGGTGGACAGGGAAGGCGTGGGTGCGTTGAGCATGCGCCGCCTGGGCGGCCTGATGGGCGTCGAGGCGATGGCGCTGTACCGGTACGTGGACGGCCGGGAAGATCTGCTGGATGCCATGGTGGACGCAGTAACGGCGCCAGTGGAATCGGTCGCGGCAGGCCCTGCTGATGCCCGATGGGGCGGTTGGCGCGGATACCTGTGGCGGCTCGCCCACTACATGCGCGACCTGGCCACCAAGCACCCCAATATCTTCCCGCTCGTCGCCACACGCCATCCAGCCGCCCCGTGGCTGCGGCCGCCGCTGCGCAACCTGGACATGGTGGAGGAGTTCCTGGACACCCTGCTCAACAGCGGCTTCAGCCAACAGCAGGCCGCGATGGTCTATCGGACCTTCGCCAGTTTCCTCCTCGGTCACCTCTTGCTCACCGCCGCCCAGGAAGCCGATCAAGGCCAACTTCACCAGGAACGCCCGGCGCTCGAAGACCTGGGCGACTTTCCCAGGATCCAGGCCATGGAGGAGTGGCTCAGCGATCCGGGCGCAGACCTTGAAGAGTTCACCGACTCGCTGGAGGACCTGCTGGAGGCCATCGCGGCGCACGTAGGAGAACCGCGCGCCGATGCCAACGGCTCGACGGACTGAACCAGGTTCGATCCAGCGTGAAAATCGGGTGGATCAAACCCTCCGCACGTTCTGCGCACCGCCGGTGAAGCCTCGGATGTGACCGAACACCAGCCGTGGCAAGCGCAACGGGGCGTTATCCTGACCTGAGTCCCGCATCCTGAGGTCGAATTCGAGGAAGTGCCAGTGTTCGCCAGTTTGTCCGACCGGCTCAATGCCACCTTCAAGTCGCTGCGCGGGAAGGGCCGGCTTTCTGAGTCCGACATCGAGACCACCATCTCCCAGATCCGCCGGGCTCTGCTGGACGCCGACGTCGCGGTCCCGGCTGTGCGGTCCTTCACCGCTGCGGTACGGGAGAAGGCGAGCGACGCCGAACTATCCAAGGCACTCAATCCCAGCCAGCAGATCGTCAAGATCGTGCACGAGGAACTGGTGGAGATCCTCGGCGGGGAATCCCGAGGCCTGCGGATGGCGAAACACCCGCCCACGGTGATCATGCTCGCCGGTCTCCAGGGCGCCGGTAAAACCACCCTGGCAGGAAAACTCGGACTGTGGCTGCGGGAACAGGGCCACACACCGCTCCTGGTCGCCTCCGACTTGCAACGTCCCAACGCGGTCAACCAATTGCAGATCGTGGGGTCCCAGGCGGGAGTACCGGTGTGGGCCCCCGAGCCTGGCAACGGGGTCGGCGACCCCGTTCAGGTCGCCCGCTCCGGCGTGGAACACGCGCGGGAGAAGCACCACGACGTCGTGATCGTCGACACTGCCGGCCGCACCGGTGTGGACCAAGAAATGATGGCCCAGGCGGCCGATATCCGTGATGCGGTGCAGCCGGATGAGACCCTCTTCGTCGTCGATGCGATGATCGGCCAGGATGCGGTCAGCACCGCCCAGGCCTTCTCCGAAGGAGTCGGCTTCACCGGGGTGGTACTGGCCAAACTCGACGGCGATACCCGCGGCGGTGCGGCGCTGTCCATCCGCACGGTGACCGGTAAGCCGGTGCTGTTCGCCTCCACCGGGGAGAAACTCACCGACTTCGAACGTTTCCACCCTGACCGGATGGCCTCCCGCATCCTGGACATGGGTGATGTGCTCACCCTCATCGAGCAGGCCGAGAAAGCCTTCGATGAGCAGCAGGCCGCCGAACTCGCCGAGAAGATCAGCGGTGACGGCGAGTTCACCCTGGATGACTTCCTCACCCAGATGCAGCAGATGAAGAAGCTCGGGTCGATGAAGAAGATGCTCGGCATGCTGCCCGGAATGGGCCAGATGCGCGAGCAACTGGAGAACTTCGACGAGCGGGATGTGGTCCGGGTGGAGGCGATCGTGCAATCGATGACGCCGGCCGAGCGCGCCAACCCCAAAATTCTCAATGGTTCCCGCCGCGCCCGGATCGCCAAGGGTTCGGGTACCACCGTCACCGAGGTCAACCAGATGGTGCAGCGGTTCGACCAGGCCAAGACGATGATGCGGTCCATGGCTCGCGGGGGTGCCCCCGGGATGCCCGGGATGCCGGGGGCCCCCGGGATGCCGGGCATGGGTGGCATGCCGGGTGCCGGCAAGAAGTCCCGTGGCCGGATGCAGGCTCCGCCGAAGAAGCGCAAGAAGGGCAAGTCCGGGAACCCGGCCAAACGGGCACGCCAGGAGCGCGAGGCCGCGGAGCGCGCCAAGGCCCGGGCCGGTTCCTCCTTCGGCATGGGCAACCAGGCCGATCAGATCGATCCGGAGTCGGTGGAACTGCCTCCGGGGTTCGAGAAGTTCCTGAACCGCTGATGGGCCGCGCCGGGGCCGGTGTGGCGCTGCTGTCGCCGCCTCAGCTGAGGCAACTGTGGGCGGCAGGATGGACCTGATCGTTCGCGGCGAGGTCATCACCGGCGCCGAGAGCAGCCTGCCCCAGGTGGGCATCCAGGATGGTCGCTTCGTGCTGGGGAGGGGCGCCAGCGCTCCGGGGCTTGATGTTGCGCATGTCATCGAGGGCTGGGCGCTTCCCGGATTGGTCGATGTGCATTGCCACATCGGCTTGAGCGACCAGGGTGCGGTGGATGAGCAGACCGCGTTGGCACAAGCCCGAGCCGATGCCAACGCCGGGACGTTACTGGTACGCGACGCGGGCGTACCCAGCGACACCCGGTGGCTGGAGGGTCGCGAGGACGTCCCCCGGATCATCCGTTCCGGACGGCACATTGCCCGCCCGAAGCGCTACCTACGCCACTTCGGCCGCGAACTGGAGTCCGTCGACCTGCTTCCGCAGGAGATGGCCGCCCAGGCCCGGGCGGGGGATGGGTGGGTCAAGATCGTGGGGGACTGGATCGACCGGGTGCGCGGCGCCGAAGCCGACCTGGAGCCGCTATGGCCCGGAGACGTGCTGGCCGACGGCGTTGCCCGAGTCCACGACGAAGGCGGGCGAGTGACAGTCCATACCTTCGCCGCCGAGACCCTCGACGACATGTTGGCCGCCGGCGTGGACTGCATCGAACACGGTACCGGCATGACCGACCACCACATGCAGATCGCCGCCGCCCGCCGGATCCCAGTGGTGCCCACGTTGTTACAGGTCAACCGTTTCGGCGAGATCGCCGAGCAGGGCGCGGAGAAGTACCCGCATTTCGCCGCCCGCATGCGACAGATGCATCGCCGCCGCTACCAGCACGTGCGCGACCTGTACGACGCCGGGGTACCGCTGTTGGTGGGCACCGATGCCGGCGGGACGATCCCCCATGGGCAGATCGCAGCCGAGTGCGCTCAGTTGGTGCGCGCCGGCGTCCCCGTGACCGCCGTCGTGGCCGCAGCAACGTGGGCCGCGAGAGACTTCCTCGGCCGGCCGGGCATCGCGGAGGGTGCGCCGGCCGACTTGGTCGTCTACCCCGACGACCCCCGCCAGGACATCGCCGTCCTCGCGCACCCGACCGCGGTGATCCGCGGCGGCCGCGTCATCGCCTGACGCGCTTCGCCGGGGGCCGCTGGCTTCTGAAGTCACACCGTTCACCAGCGACTCGCCGCGGGCGGCGGCCGCGCCCGGACGACGACAGGCGAAATCGATGAGGTAAACCCGTTGACACCTCCGTAGTCCTGTGGTCCATTAGTCAGGTAATGAACCAAGGAGGAGGGTCGATGTTCGATGGAACGGAGCCGATCTACATCCAGATCGCTGACCAGATCCGTGCGGACATCGTTTCCGGTCGGCTGAACGCGGGGGACCAGGTGATGTCCACCACGCAGTACGCCACCACCTACCGGATCAACCCGGCCACCGCCGCAAAAGCCTTTGCCGAACTGGTGGCCGAGGGAGTTCTCTACAAGCAGCGAGGAGTGGGCATGTTCGTCGCCGAAGGGGCGCCGGAGCGACTGCGGTCCGAACGCCGCGAGTCGTTCTTCACAGAGCGGCTCGATCCGGTTCTGGCCGAGGCCCGACTGCTCGGCATCCAGCCGGCCGACCTGCTCGCCTACATCAACAACGGAGGCCAGAAGTGACCGGACTGGGCATCACCGCCCACCACCTGGCGGTGCATTTCAAGGACACCCGCGCACTGGACGAGGTCTCGATTCAGATCGAACCCGGCAGCATTCACGGGCTGCTCGGTCGAAACGGTTCGGGCAAGACCACGCTACTTTCCACCATCGCCGGTCTACGTCGGCCCACGTCCGGTTCCCTGCTGGTCGATGGCGAGGACCCGTTCGAGAGTGAGCGGATCATGGGCGAAATCTGCCTCATCCGCGAAGGCGGCGACGTCCTGACCGATGAGCAGATCCGCATCAACCTGAAATATTTCGCGAATGTCCGGCGGTACTGGGACGCCGACTACGCCGAAGAACTCCTCGAGGCGTTCGAGTTGTCCCCGCGTAAACGTCCCGACAAACTCTCCCGCGGTCAGCGCTCGGCCCTCGGCGTGGTCATCGGCCTTGCCAGCCGCGCACCGGTGACCTTCTTCGACGAGGTCCACCTCGGGATGGACGCCCCCTCGCGCTACCGCTTCTATGACCTCTTGCTGGCCGACTACGTCGAGCATCCGCGCACGATCGTCCTGTCCAGTCACCTGATCAGCGAGATCGAGCAACTCTTCGCGACCGTCACCATCCTGGACCGCGGCCGGGTGCTCATCCATGACGACGCAGAAGAGCTGCGCAGCCGCGGTGCGGCTCTGATCGGGCCGGCCAGTGCGGTTCGGGACCTCGTCAGCGGGCTGCACGTGCTTTCCACCCAATCACTGGGCCCCACCGAAAAGGTCACCGTGTTCGGCGGCCTGGACGCCGACCTGCGCCACCGGGCTCGAACAGCCGACGTCGAGATCGGGCCCGTCTCGATGCAGGACTTGTTCGTGCACCTGACATCTGGGGAGGAACGATGACGACACCCACAACTCATCGCCCGACGTGGCTGACGGCGACCAAGACGCTCATCCAGGCCCACCTTCGGCTGGCCGTGTGGTTCTGGGCGGTGCTGGCCCTCATCCTGGTCGGCGCACACGTACTGATGAGCGGGGTCATCCCCACCCGGGTGCTGATCGCCCAGTACGGCACCCACGGCTCCACCTGGTTCCCCTTCACCTTGGCGATCATCTTCGTGCTCGCATACCTACCCGTGCACGTCACCTCCGGGATGACCCGGCGATCATTCATCCGCGCCAACCTGGCCACCGCGCTCCTCATGGGGCCGGCCTACGGCGCCGGGTTGTTCCTGCTCGCGGCGGTCGAGCGCACCGTCTTCCCCGAAGCCCCGGTACCTTTCGACCAGCAACAGGTCTTCGGGTCCAGCGGTCTGTGGGGCCTGCTCGTGGGCCAGGCACTGCTGTCCACCACCGGCATCGTCTGCGGGTTACTCGTGGGAATCGCTTACTACCGTTTGCACGCGCTCCTGGCCACGCTCCTGCTGATCCCCACCGTGGGGCCGGTCCTCGTGGTCGTGGCGCTGACCGCCTCCGATGCCCCGATCCAGCAATGGCTCGGGCTTCCCACCGGGACGGGGTGGGCGGTGGGCGCGGCGGCGGTGGTCATCGCCCTTGCTGCGCTCGCCTTCCACCTCATCACCCGCACCATTCCCATCAAAGCTGTGGAGTAGACATGGCACGCACACCAGTCATCGAGATCACCAACCTGCGCAAGACCTACGGCACCACCGTCGCCGTGGATGATGTGAGCCTGCACGTGGATGCGGGAGAGATCTTCGGCGTCCTCGGCCCCAACGGCGCCGGCAAGACCACCACGGTCGAATGCTTGGCGGGGCTGCGTACCGCGGATGCCGGAAGCATCCGCGTCCTGGGTCACGATCCCCAGCGTGACCCATCCTCCGTCCGGGAGGTGCTCGGAGTGCAACTTCAAAGTTCGCGCCTGCCCGGCAAGATCACGGTCCTGGAGGCCCTTCGGCTGTATGCCTCGTTCTACTCCGATCCGGCCGACGCCGAAGAACTCCTCGACCTTCTGGGCCTGGAGGCCAAACGCCACACCCGGTTCGAGGCTCTCTCGGGGGGACAGCAGCAACGCCTTTCCATCGCGCTGGCGCTGATCGGCAACCCGAGAGTCGCGATCCTGGACGAGTTGACCACCGGCCTGGACCCCCAGGCCCGCCGGGACACCTGGCAACTGATCGAGAAGGTACGGGACAGGGGAGTGACCATCGTGCTGGTCACCCACTTCATGGAAGAAGCCGAGCGGCTGTGCGACCGGCTCGCCATCATCGACGCCGGGCGGATCGTCGCCGAAGGCAGCCCCGCCGCGCTGATCGCGGACCTGGAGGATCGGCGTACCTTCCGGATGCGCCTGTCCGAGCCCATCGACGACGACGTGCTGACCAGCCTGGCCGATGTGGACCGTGTGTGCCACGTGGGCAACGAGATCGAGGTCACCGGCACCCGCACCGTGCTGCCGGCCGCGATGCTGGCGCTGGCCGAGCTCGACGTGGTCCCCGATGAGATCCGCACCCTGAACAGAACCCTGGACGACGTGTTCGTGGCCCGGACCGGCCGCGACCTGACCGCTGACTCGGAGACACTGACATGACCACCACCGCAACAACCACCGATATACCGGCCGCCACGGGGTCTCGCCCGCTCATCGCCCGCGGACTCCTCAGACTCACCGGCACCGAACTACGGCTGTTCAGCCGCGACGTCGGCACCGTGTTCTTCGCCCTGGTCTTCCCGACCGTACTCCTGCTGGGCATGGGCCTGGTGATCCCCGGCATGCGCGACCCGGTCGAAGGTATGGGCCCGCCCTGGGAGGGGATGCAGGTGATCCACCTCTTCACCCCCGCCCTTGTCAGCGTGGCGATCGCGACGGTGGCGTTGAATACGCTGCCCGCCTATCTCGCCGGTTACCGGGAACAAGGCGTATTCCGCCGCCTGTCGACCACCCCGATGCGCCCCAGCGGAATCCTGCAGGCACACCTGACCATCAGCGTCATCTCCCTCCTGGTCGCCGCTCCGGCTGCGGTCCTTGCCGCGGTGGTCGTCTTCGACGTGCCGCTACCGCAGCGTCCGGTGGTGCTCGCCGCCGCGTTCCTGCTCGGGGCCGGGGCGATGCTCGGTGTGGGACTGATCATCGGCGGACTGGCGCCCAAGGCCAACGTCGCCTCCGGAATCGGCATGCTGGTGTACTTCCCCATGCTGTTCTTCGCTGGGTTGTGGACTCCCGGCCCACTCATGCCCGACACTTTGCAGGCGATCGCCGGATACACCCCCCTGGGCGCTGCCAGCCAAGCGATGTCCCAGGCTTGGTTCGGCGGAGGTGTGCCCGCACAGCAGTTGGCGGTGCTCGCTGCCTACGGGGTCGTGACCTTCCTCATCGGCGCTCGCACGTTCCGCTGGTCCTGAGGACAATCAGCGATGTGGCCCATCTCCCACCAGAAGCAGGTAACCGTGCTGGCAACCGGCAGGTGAGATCTGGCACAATAACCCGCTGTACCCATTGCTGCGCCCGGCCCTCTCACCGGGTGCGGCGGTGTGTCCCGGCCGCGCACCACCCCGATCCCCACGGGGCGAGTGTTGTGAGCCCACCCAATCATGAGGAGTAACCACCAACGTGGCCGTCAAAATCCGTTTGAAGCGCCTGGGCAAGATTCGCTCTCCGCACTACCGCATCGTCGTCGCCGACTCCCGCACCAAGCGGGACGGTCGGGTGATCGAGGAGATCGGGAAGTACCACCCCACGGAGGAACCGTCCTTCATCGAGGTCAACTCCGAGCGCGCCCAGTACTGGCTCGGCGTGGGTGCCCAGCCGTCGGAGCAGGTGCTGGCGTTGCTGAAAGTGACCGGCGACTGGCAGACGTTCAAGGGCCTGCCCGGTGCCGAGGGAACGCTGAAGACCAAGGAAGGCTCCGAGGACACCGCAGCGGCAGTCGAAGCCGCCGACGCAGCCGCTGAACTGCGGAAGGCAGAGGCGGCGAAGGCCAAGGAGGAGTCCGCCAAGGACGAGTCCACCGAGCAGGAGTCCGCTGACGATGAGGCCGACCAGCCCAGCCAGGACGGCGAAGACACCGAAGCGCAGGCCTGATGCTCGCCGATGCGTTGGAGCACCTGGTGCGCGGGATCGTCGACAATCCCGACGACGTCCGCGTCGATGTCAAGACGCTTCGGCGCGGCGAACTGCTCGAGGTGCGCGTCAACCCCAAGGACCTGGGGCGGGTGATCGGCAGGTCCGGTCGCACCGCACGGGCGCTGCGCACGGTGATCGGAGCCCTTGCCACCGACGGGCCGGTGCGGGTGGATGTGGTCGACACCGACCGCCGGTGATGCGAGCACTGGGGGCGTCCGGATCGGAACCGGTCGGTGCGGACGCGGAGTATGAGGACGCATGACCGCTGACGCGGACGGCACGCCCCCGGCCGGGGACTCCCCGGACCCCTCGCCCCCACCTGCAGCCGAGACCTCGGGCAGGCCCGGCGCGCCAACGAACGAGCGGGACACGTTGCTGCGGCTTGCCACGGTCGGCCCGGCACACGGGTTGCGCGGGGACGTGCGGCTCGTGCTGCACACCGATGATCCCGAACAACGGTTGGCCCCGGGCACCCAGGTGCACACCGAGCCCGCGGATCGCGGTCCGCTGACCGTCGCGGCGCTGTGGGTGCACCGGGGCCTTCACCACGCCAGGTTCCACGGCCACGAGGACCGCACCGCCGCCGAAGCGTTACGCGGCCTGGTTCTGCACGGCCCGCCCGTCCCTGAACCCGAGGCGTGGTACCCGCATGAGTTGCGCGGTCTGCGGGCCTGCAGCCCGCAAGGGGCGCAGCTCGGCCAGATCGACGGCGTGCAGCATCTTCCCGCACAGGATGTGCTGGTCTTGCGCATGGCGGACGGGCAGCGTGCCCTGGTGCCGTTCGTGAGCCAGATCGTCCCCGAAGTCGACGTGCAGGGCGGGACGGTCACCATCGATGCCCCTCCGGGGCTGCTGCCGGGGCCGGAGGCGGAGCAATGACCGGCCGGCTCGATGTGATCAGCATCTTCCCGGAGTATCTGCAGCCGTTGGACCTGTCCCTGGTGGGGAAGGCCCGCCGGGACGGCTTGCTGAACATCACCGTGCACGACCTGCGCGAGTGGACCACGGACCCGCACCGCACCGTGGACGACACTCCGTTCGGCGGGGGCGCCGGGATGGTGATGCGGCCGGACGTGTGGGGGCGGGCGCTGGATGCGGTTTGCGCCACCGGAGAGCACCAGAACCGGATCGTGGTGCTGCCTTCTCCGGCCGGCGAGCCGCTTACCCAGGCGATGGCCGAGGAACTGGCGCTCATGGTCGCAGCCGGGGCGCAACTGGTCTTCGCATGCGGTCGCTATGAAGGCATCGACGCCCGGATCGTCGATCACTACCAGAACGCTCCGGCGACCACCGTCCGGGAAATCTCCATCGGCGACTACGTCCTCAACGGCGGTGAAGCGGCGACCCTGGTGATCATCGAGGCCTTGGCCCGGCTTTTGCCCGGCGTCCTCGGCAACCCCGAGTCTCTGGCCGAGGAGTCCCACGGCACCAGCGGCCTGCTGGAATACCCGGTGTACACCAAACCCGCCTACTGGCGCGGGCTGGAGGTGCCGGCGGTGCTGCGGTCCGGAGATCACCAACGGATCTCCCGGTGGCGCCGGGCCCAAGCGGTGCGCCGCACCGCCGAACGCCGCCCCGATCTGATCGACGCCCTGGGGCCGGTCCAGGTGCGCCGGGCCAAGGCCGACGACGTCGAAGAGGTCGCCGCGGTCGCCGCCCGCGCCTTTCCCTTGGCGTGCCCACCGCACATGCCCAGGTCGGACGTCGAAAGTTTCATCGAGCAGAACCTCAGCGCCGCTCACTTCCGCACCTACCTGCGTTCGCGGGAACGCCAGGTGCTGCTCGCCACCCTGGGAGGCGCCGTCGTCGGCTACACCATGGTCATCTACGGCGAGCCGCAAGACCCGGACGTGCGCGCCGCGGTCACCACGGGGCGGTCGGCGGAACTGAGCAAGATCTACGTGCTTCCCGAGCACCACCGCCGCGGGGTTGGGCGGGCCCTGCTCAACGCCGCCCTCGCCGAGGCACGCGCCAGGGGCATGCAGACCATCTGGCTGGGCGTGAACCAACTCAACGAGCGCGCCCAACGCTTCTACCACGCCCAGGGTTTCACCCGCGTGGGCACGAAGAAGTTCACCGTCGGCACGGCCACCGAGTCCGACTTCGTGATGGAACTCACCCTCGATACCTCCGAGGGCTGAGCTGGCCGGGCGCAGCAGATGTGGCAGAATTGCCCAGGGTCACCTCACCGCATGCCTCTGCCGCAGGGGAG